>Ga0066793_10000542_pt1 | contig 15167 bp, 14 predicted proteins | sample PersoiDNA2013189_FD_83876 | JGI IMG/M metagenome (GOLD analysis project Ga0066793, IMG submission 83876) | Permafrost soil microbial communities from the Arctic, to analyse light accelerated degradation of dissolved organic matter (DOM) -... | ecosystem: Environmental > Terrestrial > Soil >... | reverse complement strand
CTGTCAACGCGGTTCTGAGAATCTTTGTGTCTTGGCTCGCTTCACGGGTTATCAGATCGATGGCGGCTTCGCGAGTGAAACGACCGCCGACGCGCGCTTCGTGTTCGCGCTGCCGGACGGTTACTCCGACCAGGAAGCAGCGCCACTGATGTGCGCTGGCGTCATCGGCTGGCGCGCGTTAAAGGCGGCCGGCCGTTGCTCGCGGCTTGGGCTATATGGTTTCGGTGCAGCGGCTCATATTGTCGTACAAATCGCACGATCGCGTGGCGAGGAAGTGTTCGCCTTTGTGCGGCCGGGCGACGAAAAAGCCCGCACATTCGCGCTTGCAATGGGCGCCAGCTGGGCGGGCGGGTCGGATGAGGCCTCGCCGCAGCCGCTTGATGCGGCGATTATCTTTGCCCCGGTTGGAGGGCTGGTTCCGGCGGCCTTACGTGCGGTGCAGAGGGGCGGCACTGTAGTTTGCGGCGGGATCTACATGAGTGACATTCCATCCTTTCCATATAGCGTCATGTGGGGTGAGCGCACGGTGCGCTCGGTGGCCAACCTTTGTCGTCGAGACGCCGAGGAATTCCTTGCCTTCGCAGCCACTACGAAGATTCGCGTAGCAAGTGTGCCCTATCCTTTGACAAACGCGAACACGGCTTTATCAGATTTGCGCAGTGGACGTCTGACTGGCGCCGCCGTGTTGATCCCGTAGCACGCACCGCAGGCTCGCGGTTAGATCTCCGCTTGATTGAGCTGATGAGCCATTGCGACATCAGCAATTCCTGTGCGCACGGCTCGGTGCACTCCGACATCAAGGCGGTTGCTATGCGCTAAGAGGCATTGAAGCCGCGAGAGCTCGATCGGCACTGGGCAGCAAATGACCCGTGAGGTGTGCTGCTGCCGCTGGCTTCTGCTGGCTGATCGCGCGAGACGCCAGATGCACGGAGCGTCCCGCGAATCGGGAGTGTTAAGAAGCCTCAAGCACCTGGCGTTGTTCCTGAGCGCGTAAGCGGCTGTGAATCTACGCACTTTCCACCGCTTTCTAAGTAGACGTGCGCATTCCGCAGGCGCGCCGCTTGGTCCAGCGTTCGAACCTGCTTGAAATGCAACTGCGCTGAGCTTGGCTGCGAGCCTCGCGACAAATTGCAAGGTGCTGTGGATACTTCGCCGCGCCGCGCCAGTGTTTGTGCAATAAAGTGGAGCACCTCGTAAGGCATGCCCACTCGCTACCGCGAGCCGATTAATAAAAATGCGGTGCCGCTTGGCCTATTGCTGCTCGCGCTGCAGCCGATTGAATGGCGGTTGCGGCGGATGGATCTTTCCGTGTGCTATGACGAATCGCTATTTAGCGTCGCGAGCTGCCATAACGGAGATACCCATGACATCGCGCGAACGATTCCCTGCTACCGGCAATTCTAGCGCCGGTCCGAGCCACTAGCGGCGCGTCACTGCCGCATGTGAAGAGCGCTGCTTTGGTAAATACGGGATTTCCGCAGCTAAACGCTAGTTGTGCGGATTATTCTCAGGCCTGAGCTAGGCGATCATGACTGACACTTGCGCCTCCCCTGACGAGGACCTGAGTGTGGCACTGCACATGGCCTACCGCACATGAATGGGATTCTGACTCTCGCTTTCAAGCTGCTCGTTAACGACCGCGCGAAATACGCTGCGCTGCTGGTTGGAATCACCTTTGCGGTATTTCTGATGATCGAGATGACCTCGCTTTTTGCTGGGATTCTGACACGCTCCTCTGCGACCGTCATCAACATCGGCGCCTCGATTTGGGTAATGGATCCGGCGATCCAGACGGTTGCGAATTCCATTCCGCTCCCCGATTACGTGCTGGACGAAGTTCGCAGCATACCCGGCGTCAAATATGCCGTGCCCCTCTATTCGGGCGCGGCGCTGCTTAAACTGCACAATGGCACATTTCAAGCTGCCAACGTCGTTGGACTCGATGACTCGAGCCTTTTCGGCAGGCCGGTGCTCCTTAGCGGCAACATCGACGATATCTATGGCGAGAACGGCTTTATCGCCGTCAAAGATTCCGAGTTCTACAAACTTCTGAACCCCACGATCGGCACAGAATTCGAGCTGAATGACCACCGCGGCGTGATCGTTGGCATCGCACACGTCGCCGCGAGCGGACTGTTCGGTGTGCCTACGCTTTACACGACATACGGTCGGGCGCTGCAGTACATACCGAATACGCGATTTACCATCACCTACCTTTTGGTCGAGCCTAAGACGTTGGCCGACGTGCCTATGATCAAGCAACAGGTCGCGTCCGCAGGCTACTTGGCGCTTACGAAAGATGAGTTTGTTCAGAAGATCTCTAACTTCTACAAATACAAGACCGGAATCGGGACCAACATGCTAATCATGACGGTGATTAGCTTCATCATTGGACTGTCGATTTCGGGCCAGACTTTCTACACCTTCGTAATAGAAAACATCGAGAAATTTGGCGCTCTGAAGGCCATAGGGGCGAAGGGGCGCGAGCTAATGTTCATGATCCTGTTTCAAGCCGCATTCGTCTCGTTGACCGGATACGGCATGGGCGTCGGGCTATGCGCCCTCATCATTTGGCTCGCCCGGCTGTACCTGCCCGATTATGCGGCGATGGTGACCTTCTCCAACCTTGGTTTGGCCTTCGTTATGGTCGTCGTCATTGCGGCGATTTCAAGCTACGTAGGTGTCCGCAAGGTCTTGACAATCGAACCGTTCGACATCTTTCGAGGCTAGTCATGTCGCGCACGGCCATTGAAGCCATTGGGCTTAATAAGTGGTTTGGCGACGGGGCTTCCAGAACGCACGCAGTCAAAGACGTGAAGTTTGAGGCCCGGTTCGGCGAGATCCTGTACGTAGTCGGGCCCTCCGGTAGCGGCAAAACCACGATGCTCAGCATGATATCGGGGATCCTGCGGCCGAATTCGGGCAGCGTCAAGATCGAGGGTACTGAGATATGGGGCCTGTCCAACGATGCACTTGCCGAGTTCCGCTTGCACAAGATCGGCTTTGTGTTTCAGGATTTCCACCTCTTCCCACGACTGACGACCGCCGAAAACGTTGCGATTCCGCTCATTCTGCAAAAGCGCAATTGGGACGAGGCACTTAAAGAGGCGGTCGTGGATCTTGAGGTCGTGGGATTGAAGGATCGCACGCAGCTGCCGCCGGTGAAATTGAGCGGCGGCGAGCAGCAGCGGGTCGCAATAGCGAGAGCCATCGTCAGTCGCCCTGACATCCTGATCCTCGATGAGCCCACGGCCTCGCTTGACGGCGATACGGGCCGAAACATTGTGAGCTTTGTGCGACAGCATATTCTCACCGATCAGCGTTGCATCGTCATCGTCACGCACGATAGTCGCATCTACGAGTTTGCTGACCGCATCGTGAAGATGGAGGACGGAAAATTGATGGACGTCGCAAAGGAGAATCTAGATGCGCAGTAGAGCGATCTTCATCGTGTCCGGCATAGGTCTAGCATTCGCACTTGTCAGCGCCTTCATCTCGAGCGAGCAGCCCGCTCCGCAAGCGCCGGTGTTCAATCCGGCCGCAAATCCGTACGCAAAAGGGATCTACGCGAATGGAATTATCGAAAGTGTTCAGGCGCAGGGCGAGAATATCAATATTTATCCGGAGGTCTCCGGGCCGATCACCCAGGTTGTAGTCAGTGAGGGCGCTCGCGTTCACAAAGGAGATCCACTGCTGATGATTGATGACTCGGTACAGCGGGCAACTGCCGAGCAGCAGCGATCGCAGGCGCAAGCGGCTCAAGCGATGCTGCAGGAGCTTAAGGCGGAGCCGAGGCCCGAGAACCTCAACATCGTCAAGGCGCAAGTGGAGAACGCGAGGGCAACGCTCAAGAATGCGCAGGATCAGCTCGCAAAGCAGGAGCGTTCCTATGCGGTCGACCCTAAGTCTGTCAGCCGCGACGCATTGGACAACGCAAGGAATGCCGAAAAGATGGCGGACACGAACTTGGGCGTCGTCAAGAGACAATATGCCCTGACCAAGGCGGGCGCCTGGGTCTACGACATTCAAAACCAGGAAAAGCAATACGACGCTTTATCGAACGCTTACGCCGCATCTGCGGCGCTACTCGCTAAGTACACCATCCGCGCCCCTACTGATGGCGTCGTGCGTTCCATTCAGGCTGCCCTCGGTAGCTATGTCTCTTCACAAGGTGCCTACGATTCCTACACGCAGGGCTTCGCGCCGCTAATCGTCATGGGAACGCCTGACGACCACCTCCAAGTGCGCGCATATATCGACGAGATATTGATCCACCGTTTGGCCGACCCGGCCAAGATGGACGCGCAAATGTTCATTAGGGGAACCGAGACCCATGTGGCTTTGACGTTTACGCGCATCCAACCGTATGTGTCGCCGAAGATCGAGCTCTCCGACCAGCGGCAAGAACGGGTCGACCTGCGGGTGCTGCCGGTAATTTTTCGCTTTGCAAGCCCAAAGAGCCTCAACGTTTATCCGGGACAGTTGGTCGATGTATATGTTAGCGAGAGATAAGCGGCAGCATACATGGGCGCCGCGTTGCCCGTGGAGCAGGCGCGCCAAGGCGCTTTGCAGCGTCATGCTCGTGCTCTGTGCCGCGGCGGGCTGCGCGGTCGGCCCAAACTTCGTTCGTCCTAACTCGCCACCGGTGACGCATTATTCACGCGGCACGGATCCAACGGAGACTCCGGTCGTTGACGGAGGCGCTCAGCACTTCAGCCCTGGCGCTAAGGTTAGCGCTGATTGGTGGCGTCTCTTTAAGTCAGCGCAGCTCGACGCAGTGATGGCGGAAGCGATTGCGAACAACCCGGGACTCGAGGCGGCGCAGGCAAGTCTGCGCGGGAGCGAGGACAATTTGCGCAGCGGCTACGGCATCTTCTATCCGCAAATCAACGCCGATGCCGGAGCGACACGACAGAGATACAGTCCTCTCAAGGTCGGGGAGAACTTGCCGGGGAGCGTCTTCAATTTATTCACGCTGTCGGCGACCGTTAGCTATGCCCTTGATGTCTTTGGCGGGCAGCGGCGTATGGTCGAGGGACTCGGCGCCGAGCGCGATGTGGCTCGCGCGACTGCACAGGCGACCTTTCTCACGCTGTCGGCCAATATCGTCAACACAGTGATTGCTAAGGCCGCGTATCGGGCGGAAATTGAAGCCACGCAGCAGCTCATTGAGCTGCAACGCGAGCAAGTCAAGTTGGCGGAAGTTCAAGCACAGGCCGGGACGGTCGCCTATTCGACCGTGTTGAGCCTGCGCAGCCAGCTGGCATCATATGAATCAGCCATTCCTCAGCTTGAGCAGAAGCTCGTGCAGAGCGACGACTTGCTCGCGGCACTCGCGGGTCGCGTGCCGTCCGAATGGAGCCCGCCGGAAGTCGGCTTGGCTGATCTGGTATTGCCGAGCGATCTGCCGGTCAGCCTTCCCTCGGAGCTTGTGCGTCAGCGGCCGGACATTCTCGCTTCCGAGGCGACAGCTCATGCCGCGAGCGCCAATATCGGAGTAGCAACGGCTGGCCTGTTGCCGAATATCACTTTGAGTGGAAGCGCCGGGACCAACAGTACCTCGATGCACGGCCTGTTCGGCCCCAACGCAAGATTTTGGAGTCTCGGAGCCAACGCGACGGCGCCCGTGTTTGAAGGTGGCACGTTGTGGTTCAGGCGCAAGGCGGCAATCGATACCTATCAACAGGCGATGGCTCTATATCGGCAAACGGTTCTATATGCCTTTGCGCAAGTCGCTGACACGCTGCGCGCGCTCGATCACGACGCCGCGGCTCTGCGCGCCGACGCGGCAGGCCTCGCGACCGCAGAGCAAGCTTTACATTTGGTACAAGTGAACTACGAAGCCGGTCTTGCAACTTATCTAGACGTTCTGAATGCGGATGCGCAATACCACCAAGCAAGAATTGCCGATGTGCAAGCGATCGCTGTGCGCCATCAGGACACGGTCGCCCTGTTCGCCGCTCTCGGCGGTGGCTGGTGGTCGCGCGCGGATCCTCTCGACACTGCGCATGCCCCACACGACTCGGCATCTTCGCGTCGTGGCTTGTACGATGCGTCTGCCGTAGCTTCTCCAGGTTTCAGCAAGGATAATGACTCCAAACATGAGTAACCACAACGATACCTGGATCTTCGTGGTCGCTGGCGGCTGTGCGGCGGCGGCAATATTAAGCGTCAGCAGGCAGCGATCTGATGCCTAAGTGCTTGGACTCATGAGAATGCGACGATTGGCGCTTGCAATCGGTATTACGCAGTTGGCGGCAACGCTGTGCGCGGGAGCTGAGCTGTCAAGCGCTCAGGAATATGCACAGGCCATCCGTGCAACGCCCGACTTGGGACACGGTGGCCAAATCTTCCATAACAGATGCGAGCCGTGCCACGGCGCGACGGGGGAGGGGTATCCGGGCGGCGGTGTTGCAGCGTTTCCGGTAACCGGCGGCCAACATTTTCGCGTCATCGTTATGGCGCTCGTTCGATTCAGACATGGCCACAGCTCGGCTCATAGAATGCAGTACTTTTCAAATGCAGACAGACTCGCTAGCGCAGCGGACGTGGCCGATGTGGCGGCGTACATTGCCGCACTGCAACCGACAGCGCCGGTCGGCATGGGAAGTGGGCTGTCGCTTGACGAGGGTGCTCGCGTATATTTTCGCGTTTGCGAGTCCTGTCATGGGCCAACGGGCGCGGGTCAGGCGGCGCGACCTGTGCCGCGTCTTGCAGGTCAGCACTACCGATACCTCTTGCGGCAGCTAAATGCTCCTGCCGATGCTCAAGCAGGCAATGATGGTGCACACGGCAAGCGAATTCAGCAGCTTAGCGCGGCGGATCGTGAGGCGGTCGCGGATTACCTGTCGCGATTGCTTCGGCCCGTCGCCCACACTCGGTGACTCATGCTAGCGACGTGCGCGTAACGAACCACACGCCGCGATTCGCGCCACATTTCGAACGGCGCGGTTTGTCTTTAAATGCGCCAAATGTCAGGTATTTATCATTATGCGGCTCGTGCGCGGAACCGTTTCGATACCGAGTCCGAGGTAATCGCCGGATCGCGCGTTTCGCGGCGTGAATGCTTCCTCCGGCGTCTCCTGCGAGAGTGCGGGAATTCGACCGGCCCGGAATACCTCTGCAAAGCCAAAGTCTTTCAGCTCACTCTCGCAGATGTGCCAGATGCGATTCGTGAAGTGAGCTTCCCCTGCGGTTACGGGTCCCGCTACGGCAATCGCGGCTGCGCAGGGCGTCTTCGCGAAGCCGGCGTGCGCAAAGTATGTCTCGAGTGCTCGGCTAAAGCATTCAAAACTTGAGTCAAGGTCCAGCAGGTCGTGTATTGACGACGGGCCGGAATCTGAAATGTCTACGACGGCGAATCGCGCATGAGTGCCGCCGATGTCGCCGACGAGCATCGAGCGGTTGACCTGCGACATGATACGATCGCCGCTACCGTAGCTTTCGGCGATGTGTACTGAGGTGCGTGTTCCACTTCTGACGGTGCAGCTCGGTGAGCCGTGCTAATGCTTCCCAGAGCTGATCCGGTTGGCGAAAATGTGCCCTAGATATCTGTGCTCGCCATGCCTGCGCACTGGTTCGATTGATCCGCATATCGCCCTTGTGGCTGATGACCATCTTTTCGAGGCATATTAGCGGCGGCATCGGGTACGCGGAGTTCGGAGGAATACGTAGCGTGCTACGGACGGCCGCGCGATTTCACCGAGGCGATGCTCGTGGCCGTTGCGCTCGATGGGCGCAATCCGTAGCACTGGGGATTCGGCGTCGCATTAGCTGTTTTATCTTCAGCCTAGGGTTGTCGTCTGCACGGTCTCGTTACCTTGGTAAGGTTTGCTATGAACCGCATCGTGAATGACATTCCCGAACGCATCCCTATCGCGATCTCCGCCCGCCATGTGCATTTGAGCCGCGCGACTATCGATCAACTGTTCGGTGTGGGCTATAAGCTGCGCATTCTTGCGCCGCTCGTGCAACCCGGACAATTTTCCACGGAGGATACTGTCTCGCTTGTCGGCCCTCACGGCCGACTCGCTCATGTTCGCGTGCTCGGTCCTCCTCGAGCGGCTGACCAAATCGAAGTATCGCGTAGCGATGAGTTTGCCCTGGGACTGGATGCCCCAGTGCGGGTCTCTGGGGATCTCTCCGATACGCCGGGCATCACCATCGAAGGTCCCGCCGGCAGCGTGCAGCTGAAACGGGGCACAATTTGTGCGCTGCGCCACATACATATGAGTCCATCCGACGCGGTTCGATTGGGGGTGCACGACCAAGATATGGTTGAAGTGGCTGTCCGCAACGGCGAGCGCGACACCGTATTTGGCGACGTCGTCGTACGTGTTTCGCCAGACTATCGACTGGAGTTGCACCTCGATACGGACGAGGGTAACGCCGCCGGGGTACGTCCCGGCGATACGGCATTGCTGCTGGGGCGGCGCCGCCTTCCATAGACGTGCGGCGCAGCGCATGAGCGTTGCGTGGCCGAGCAGTTGCGTAGATCGTGGAGAAGCCTTGCGACCAAGCAAATTGGAGTGAAAGCCATAGCGATGTCCTCTCAAACGAGACGGCAATAGCATGTCGCTGACTTGAAAGAACATTAATCAGTGCGGTCGTTTCCATTTCTGATTAGCAGCAGGACCCGAGAGTGTTCCTTGTACGGTGCGCGCGGATCCGGTCGCCATTGTAGAACGCGCTCCCCAGCACGAGCGCAGCGCAGCATCCACGCAACGAGCCGGGCGGGTAAATGACGTCGAAACTGACGATCTTTGTTGCTCCGAGACGGATATGAAATCCGCCACGTAATTTCAGGGGCTGGAGTGCTCAAAGTCGCGCAGGCGCCTGGGGGCGAGGACTTCGACCTGAGGAAGACCGGGGTCCACTCGGGGTGGGGAAAGACTGGAGTTTTAAGCCGACTGTGCGAAGCTCAGCGTGCGCGCTCCCTAGAAGCGGGTTTGCGCTTACGGGATGATAATTGTGCGCTCCGAGAGAGCGTAGTAGTTCTGCGTATTTCAATATGCGGTTCGTGATTGCAGTATTTGCAATAGAAATATGAAGCTGAGGCTCCGGAGATGAAATCGTTACTGCTATTCATCGCTGTTGCTTGCTCTATCGGCGGCTGTGCCTCCATGCACATCGCGAGTGACTTTGATCGAAAAGCAGACTTCTCAAGTTACCATACGTTCGCAATACTGCCGCGGGAGCATCGCGGTACCCGTAACCCTTTGGTGGGCCGCCGTGTACGGGAAGCGATCGAGGCCGAACTTGCGCGCAAGGGCTACAGTCTCGTTAGCGATACTGCCAAAACGGCGGACTTCATCGTCGACTATACAATTGGCTCGCAGGAGCGTACCGACCTAGAGGCCTATCCGCAGGCATTTCGCGGACCTTGGGTCTGGGGCAATCCATATTTTGGCACTTACGTGGATGTGCGCCAATATCGCGAGGGGACCCTCGCAATTGACATTTTCGAGGTGCGCACACACCAGCCGGTGTGGCACGGCTGGGCAAAAAAGCAGCTGAGCGAGGCAGATATCGAACGGCCGGAAGCCCCAATTCAGGCGGCTGTGGCAGCGGTTCTGGCGAAGTTTCCTCCGCAGTAGCGTTACGCGCCTCCAGGAGGAGCCCGCCGGCAATGAGCGGAGTGGCTGTAGCGGCCCGCGTGCTCGAGCATGCACGGACTTCCGAGTCTTCCAGTTGCTCGAAACGCTTATACCATTGGCTGATTGAGACGAGAAACGCAGGCGTTTGCAAAAAGGACGCATTCGCGAGCATAGCGTGGAGCGTAGTGATGGCAGGCAAGGCGGGCGTAATACGCAGCGGCGTAAGGGTAATCCCTAATCGCGATGCGCCAAACTGGTGCTATCAAATGTAATTTGGACTGATCGGATGGCGAGGTGATCGATGGTTGACGTTCGGCGCTTGGCGGTGTTGACGAGCGGGGGGGATGCGCCCGGGATGAACGCTGCCATCAGGGCGGTGGTGCGCGTTGGCATCGCCCGAGGGTTTGATGTTCTCGGAGTCCGCCACGGGTTCACTGGCCTTATCGCCGGGGACTTCGCGCCGCTCGGGGCGCGCGACGTCGGAGGCATCATCCAACAGGGCGGCACGATTCTCGGCACGACACGCTGCGACGCGATGAAGACTGCCGAGGGGCGTGCCCACGCCCGCGATCGGATGCGAGATGGAAAGGTGTCGGCGCTTATTGTTATTGGCGGAAACGGTTCGCAGACGGGAGCATGGCAGCTGCGGCAGAGCGACGCGCCCGTCCTTGGCGTAGCTTCCACAATCGACAATGATCTTCAGGGCACCGATATCTCGATAGGTGCGACGACGGCAATCGATGTCGCACTGGAGGCGATTGATCGTCTAAGGGTTACCGCCTCCTCGCACACTCGGGCGTTCCTGGTCGAGGTCATGGGGCGCGACTGCGGGCATCTAGCCCTGATCGCGGGCATTGCTGGCGGTGCAGAATCCATCGTGGTGCCCGAGGTGGCCTCGGATCCGGAGGCCATTGCAGCCGAGCTGCGCAGTGCCTACGACCGCGGAAAGCGCCACGCCGTCATCGTGGTAGCTGAAGGGGCCAAGCATAACGCGACGACGCTTGCTCATTACTTCGCGACGCATGGCAACAGGTTAGGTTTCGATTTGCGTATCACGAAGCTCGGCCACGTTCAGCGCGGCGGCGCTCCTGGCGTGTTCGACCGCATGTTGGGCACGCTCTTCGGCGCCGCGGCGGTGGAAGCCGCAGCCGCCGGAAATTGGGGCGTTCTTATAGGGATGCGCAACGGCAAAGTGGCCGCGACGTCACTTGCGGATGTGGCGTGGCGCACGAAGCCGGCCGATGCAAAGCTGCTCGAGCTTGCAGGGCTGCTGTCAATCTGAGCGTAACAAGCGCTCGCTTGCGCACCGTGTCGCTCGCAGCCCGCGTCTCCGCGGCAGCGCCGTTCGCCATGTCCCGGCAGCGAGCCCGCGAGCTATCCAGTGCTTTTCCCGCGGACGCGCTCGCCCAGAAAGGCGCCTTATTGGCCGTCCGCCGCAACCTCCAAAGGCTCTGAAGCGGATCGCTCCAATCGCGATCAAATAACGCTTCAGGTATCTGAACAATCTCGATCGTACGGGCGGGGTCCTTAGCGCGGCGCCCGGAATCAGCCGCGAGGCCGGTTCTGAGATTCGCCACCGTGGAGTCTCAACTGGGCCAGTGGGGATCCTCGCCTTGCTTCCGGAGGTATTCTCACACTCGAAGCTTATCCGAGCGCTTTACCTTGCCAGCGGATAAGCTGTGGCCACGATATGAATTCTTGCGCTTGATCATCGCGGACCTCACTGGGCCTAACTTGCGCACCATGGCACAATTGCGATTGCCAGGTGACTTTGTGATCAATCGTTCCGGATCCAAATGACACTTTCCGCTGACGAGCACGCTGCTTCTGAGCGTAGTGATTTCACAGGTTCTTTGGATGCTCAGGCGCTGACGGCAGCCGGCATACCGAGCCCATTTTGCAGAGCCACGTAATGGCACTTACTTGCGCACGCGATGCTCGTGACTTTGTTCACGGGCGACGATGTCGCTCAGCGCGCTGGCGTCGACCGCGAGCTGCTTGACGAGATCATCCAGCGAAATAATTCCCACAACCTTTCGCCGCGCATCCAGAACTGGCAAACGCCGCACGCCGTGGGCGCGCATACGCTCAACAGCTTGTGACGTGTCTTCGGTTTCATACGCGATAACAACGGGGCTACAAACGATTTCGTGGACCTTGGTAACGGCCGGATCGCGATCGTTGCCGAGTACTTCAACGACAATGTCGCGGTCGGTGATGATTCCGAGCGGCAGCTGGTCCTCGTCGTCGTCGACAATGACGAGCGCGCCGACGTGTTTCTGTCGCATGATGCGCGCGGCAGCAAGCGCGCTCGTCGCAGAACCGCAGCAGACAACGTCTGGTGTGCAAATCTCCTTCAACAACATGACGAGTTCTCCATTGGCGAATTTCAGATGCCTGCACCGCGACGCGCTTCGCTGCTGCTCTTCCATTGCTGGCGCGTTTTTTCCAACTGTTGTTCCACTTCAAGTACATGCATTGTGGTCTTCACGATCGAGTCGGGGTTGAGGCTGATTGAATCAATTCCAAGCCGCACGAGGTATTCGGCAACTTCCGGAAAATCGGACGGTGCTTGACCACAGATCCCGGAATGCCGTCCATTGCGTTTGCAGCCTTCCACCGCCAGGCGGATCATTTGCATGACGCCAGGATCGCGTTCGTCAAAGTCAAACGCGACGATCGCCGAATCGCGATCCACACCGAGAGTCAACTGCGTCAGATCATTGGATCCTATGGAGAATCCGTCGAAGATCTTGCTGAACTCATCAATAAGCAGGACGTTATTAGGAATTTCGCACATAACGTAGATCTCCACGCCATTTGCGCCGCGCTGCAATCCGCATTCACGCATGCGCTCGATGACTCGCACGCCTTCCTCAACGCGTCGGCAGAATGGAATCATCAACTTGATGTTGGTGAGACCCATCACTTCGCGCACGTGTTTCATGGCGGCGCATTCGAGCGCGAAACCTTCCGCGTAAGCAGGATGCGTATAGCGCGCGGCGCCGCGGAAGCCGAGCATCGGATTGTCCTCTTTGGCCTCGAACCAGCGCCCGCCAAGCAGGCCTGCATATTCGTTCGTCTTGAAGTCCGACATCCGCACGATGACGGGCTTAGGGTAAAATGCCGCGGCAATCGTGGCGACGCCTTCAGCCAGCTGCTGCACGAAGAAATCACCTGGGCGCTCGTGACTGCGGGCGAGGTACAGCAGCGCCTGACGCTCGCTTTCATCCTGTACGCGCTCGGGGTGCAGTAGGGCCATTGGGTGTGCCTTGATGTACTCAGCGATGATGAACTCCATACGCGCGAGGCCGACGCCGTCGTTAGGAAGAAAACTGCTCTTAAAGGCGATCTCCGGGTTGCCTAGAATTAGCATGATCTGCGTTCGTGGCCGCGCCAGCCCTGCAAGATCGGTGCGTTGCACTTCGAAGGGTATCTTTCCCGAATAGACTTTGCCGATATCCCCTTCGGCGCAGGACACTGTCAGCAGCTCGCCGGTCGTCAGCTTTTCCGTTGCAGTCTCGCAGCCGATGACGGCGGGGATTCCGAATTCACGCGCTACGATGGCTGCGTGGCAAGTTCGACCGCCGCGATTTGTGACGATCGCTGCGGCCCGCTTCATCACCGGCTCCCAATCGGGCGTCGTGCTGTCGGTGACGAGTACTTCGCCGGCTTTGAAATCTGCAATCTGTGTTGCACTTAAAATGACGCGCGCAGTGCCACAGCCGATGCGGCTGCCGACGGCGCGTCCAGTCACGCGCGCGCTTGCGGATGCCTTCAGCCTGAACTCCTCAAGGAACTGGCCCAGGTGTTGCGATGCTACAGTCTCCGGTCTTGCCTGCACGACATATAGCTGCTGGTCAATGCCGTCCTTCGCCCACTCGATGTCCATGGGCGCGGCTCTGCCAGCCCTGCTGCTGTAATGTTGCTCGATCCTGACAGCATAGTCGGCGAGTGTCAGCACGTCGTGGTCGCTGATGCAGAAGCGCTCGCGATCAGCTTGTGGCGTGGCCACATTGCGTGTCGCCTCGCGGGTGCCCCCTTCAATATACACCATCTTGATTTTCTTACTGCCCTGCGTGCGGCGCAGAACGGCACGATGCCCCTGCGCAAGCGTCGGCTTAAAGACCATGAATTCATCCGGATCGAGCGCCCCCTGCACGATGTTTTCCCCGAGTCCGTAGGCAGCACTGATCAACACAACGTTGCGGAAGCCGGTCTCGGTATCGAGCGAGAACATAATGCCACTCGTCGCAAGGTCGGCGCGCACCATTTTCATGACGCCAATGGATAGAGATACTTTGAAGTGCTCGAAGCCTTGATCCACGCGGTAGTGAATGGAGCGATCGGTGAATAGGCTCGCAAAGCAGCGCTGGCACGTATCCAACAGCTTCTCTTCGCCATGAACGTTCAAGTACGAGTCCTGCTGGCCGGCGAAGCTCGCTGTGGGTAAATCCTCGGCAGTCGCTGAGCTGCGTACGGCAAAGCTCGCATCGGGTCCGTATTGCTTTTGCAGCGCGCGATAGGCCTCGAGGATCTCGCTTTTGAGGTCTGCAGGCAACGGGGCGCCGTAAACGATCTCACGCGCGCGGCGTCCGCGCCGGGCGAGATCTTTCATATCATCGGGCTTGATCCCATCGAGCGTATTGTGCAGCGCAGTCCATGCATTTGCGCTCTCCAACGTGTATCGGTAGGCGTCCGCTGTGATCGCAAAGCCGTTGGGGATTTTCACGCCCTGCGGCGTGAGCTTGCGATAGAGCTCTCCAAGTGAGGCGTTCTTGCCGCCGACGAGTCCCACATCATCAAGGCCAATCTCTTCGAAGAAGCGGACGTATTTGGCGCTCACGGCAGCGCTCACGAGCCGTCGGCGGCCGCTAGCCCGGCGCCGGCACGTGAAATGTTGATTTGGCTCTCAGCGAGGAGCCACTCCTCCATTTCGTGCCCAGGCTCAAAGCCACGGTGCTGGGCCAGGTAGTACGCGGCCTCTGAGATCATCTTGCACCGCTCGGCTGCGAGAGTCAGGGGCGCTCGCATAACGCCGGAGTTGCGCTTGTGTGCCGGCGCGTCGGCGGCGGAGCTCACCGCTGCTGCGGCGAATTTAGCCGTGGGTCTTGCGCTGCGAAATGACTGATGTTTGGCTCGCGTGTTCATTCTGATTTCCCGAAGGCACGAAATCTAAATTGAAATGCTCGCTGTTGTGTCCCTTTGGCTCAATACGCATTTACCGCGATGATGCCAATCGTGCGGCAATCGCGTGTTAACTCTCAAGATGACGTATGCGCAGTAATACGGACTGATTCGCTGCGTGTTTGTGCTTACGATTACCGTAGGTTAGCAAGTGTCTGCTGACCTAAATCTTAAAGGGGATGCGCAATGAAAGCCGGCAGTATTTGTCAACGTAATGTCGCAACGGCTCGCGCCGTCGATGACCTCACCTCTGCCGCGCAGATTATGCGCGAACAGCATGTCGGCTATTGAGCCATGCATAAGTAATGTCCTATATGAGACGTAAGGGAAGGCTGGTATGTCGGAGAAAGCCGCGCAGCAGATCCTGGCGGCGTTGGACGGAGT
>Ga0066793_10000540_pt1 | contig 15181 bp, 10 predicted proteins | sample PersoiDNA2013189_FD_83876 | JGI IMG/M metagenome (GOLD analysis project Ga0066793, IMG submission 83876) | Permafrost soil microbial communities from the Arctic, to analyse light accelerated degradation of dissolved organic matter (DOM) -... | ecosystem: Environmental > Terrestrial > Soil >... | reverse complement strand
GCCCTGAGCGCCACGGTCGACTTGCGCGACCCCTACACCGCCGGCCACGAGCGGCGCGTCGCGGAGATTGCGGCTGCCATCGGTGCGGAACTCGGCTTGGACGCGCACCGGCAGGAAGGATTGCGGGTCGCCGGCCATCTGCACGACATCGGCAAGATTACCATTCCGTCAGAAATCCTCTCCAAGCCTGGCAAGCTTAGCGCGATCGAGACTCAGCTAGTCCAGGGCCATGCCCAGGCGAGCTATGATGTGCTGAAGGGCGTGGAGTTCCCCTGGCCGGTGGCGCAGGTCGCGCTGCAGCACCATGAGCGCATGGACGGCAGCGGCTACCCGCAGGGTCTGAAAGGCGAGGCGATCCTGTTCGAGGCGCGGGTCATGGCGGTGGCGGATACGATAGAGGCGATGGCCTCGCACCGTCCCTACCGCCCAGGCCATGGTGTCGATAAGGCGCTTGCGGAGATCGAGCGCGGGCGCGGCAGGGCGTACGACCCAATTGTTGTCGACGCGTGCCTAAAGCTGTTTCGCGAGAAGGGCTACCAATTGCCGCAAACCTGATGCAGCGACTATTTCGCTGAGCAAGCACAGCGTCGATTTCTTTAGGGCCCACGCAGCACGTTGGAAAGTGTCGTATCAGAAAATGATCCGAAGCTTGCTGGACACTTACGCGAATCAGTTTGCGGAGCGATCTCAGACTAATCGGTCCATAGGGCGGCGAGCGGCATCAAATGGCAAAATCCGAGCCGCATGACAGTGTTTGAACTGTAGTCAAGACCCTCCAGACTGGGCTGCAAACAGTCAAGCTCTGACACCACAAAACGGGTTCAAGCAGGAATGAGCTGTCGCTCATCGGGGCCTTTGGGGGGTGAGTTGGATCGGCTAGAGGTTGCCGCGGTGGGAGCGATTTGCTTGTGGGCGAGGTGGCCCGTCTTGACCCAGACCCGGCAGCCGCTCGCGCCCACCTTGGCGCGCGCCGTCGCGCCGGCCGGTAGTCGGAGCCACGATTGCGGTTCGAAGCTTTCTCCTCCGTCGCTAAACCCGCCGTCCAGGACCAGGAGTTCTATGCCAGCCGACGCCGGCAGAACGATCTCGGCGTTCGGCGACCAGCGCTCCAGGCGAACGCATTCGCGCTCGTCCTGGAAAAGCGGCATCAGTGCCAAGCCCGCGCGCTTCGGATCGGGAATGTACGCCATTTTGGCGGTGTCGATGCGCACGTGACTGCGGTCGTCGGGGTCGAACTGCCAGAGCTTGACGAAGATCGTACAGCCCGGAGTCGACCCTGGCGTGTGCGAGGAAGTCGGCGGGTTGCGGATGTAGAAACCGGCCGGAAAGTTTCCGTACTCGTCCTGGAACACACCGTCGAGCACGAGGAACTCTTCACCGCCCGCGTGGGTATGGGCGGAGAAGCGCGACTGCGGGGCGTAACGCACGAGCGAGGTCGCCCGTGCCACTTCCTCGCCGATGCGGTCGAGCATGCGGCGCTCGACGCCGGCAATGGGCGATGGGGTCCAGGCGAGCCTCGCTGCGTGAACGACGGCGCGCCGGGAGAAATCTGCGTTCAGGTCCATGGCGTCTGCTTGTCTTGCGTGTGAAAGATTGTCAAATAAGCGTGTCGCAATCTTGTTTATTGGGGCGCTATGCAACACGCCCCGTAGGTGATGAGTCTGCTAGCCATCGCGCGTCTCGTCGGCAACTGGCGCAGCAGCGTTGGTACGTATCGACCTCGTAAAATTATTCAAAAATAGTACTGAATCGTGCAAATGGCTTCTCGGTCAAACAACACGCAGAGTACGAGCAGTTTGGAGTAGCGTTGAAGGTTCACATCTGCCGTGGTGCTTGCCGCGACGCGTTCAAGTCGGACAGCAAGTCGCGCGCGAACAGGCTCCCATTTTCGACCAGCCGATTAACGATCATTTCCGCCTCGCTTCGGGCTCCTTCGTCGCCCGATCCCAGCAACGCCCGCAGAACATGTTCGACCTCCTGCCGCCAAGCCAAGGGGCGCCACGATCGCTGCTCGTCCCGAAATGGGGGCGTCGGTGAGCCATTGCCGGCGGCTTAGGCGACATCGATCTTGATCGGCAGCATCGCGTGACTGTAGCGTGAGCTTAGTCGTCGGCCGCCCGGTTCTCTGCGCAGCTCCCATTTAAACCTTCCCCGTCGGTGTCTCCTCCCTTTATATAAGGAGTCCCCCCAAATAAACCTCCTATCCCCGGTATCCTGCGCAGCTTCGAACCACCCTTCTTATATCGAACTGTACCGATCCGCAGAATCCCTCTGGGCGGTGGAGGATAACCAGGCCCAGGGTTGCGGGGCTCGTCGCGGGTCACGGGAAGCAACTGCGCCGCTTCCCGCTCGCCCGCGTAGGCGATCGCGAATACTTCGACACGGTGCAGAACTCCGTAGATCTCAAGGAAGCAGGGACGGGTTAAAGGGTTAGACGGCATGATTGTCGATACGACGCCACATTTCACGATCGCCGATTGCCTTCGTTTCGCGCGAGAATTCTATGGCTTAGCCGCCGCCGCCTCACCACTTGCGAGCGAGCGGGATCAGAACTTCGCCCTGCAGGCCGCGACGGGCGAGAAGTTTGTTCTCAAGATCGCCAAGTCAGATGAAGAGCGCTCAGTCCTTGAGCTGCAAAATGCAGCGCTGTATCACACGGCGCTACATGCTCCGGCTCTGGCGCTGCCACGGTTGATTGCGACATCCTCCGGCGCGGATATAGCGACGATTCGGGAGGCGAGCGGGCAGACGTACTTTTTGCGCCTCCTGACCTGGCTCGAGGGCGAGGTTTTCGTGCAAGTACCACCACCCCGTGGTGCGACGCTACTCGCCTCGTTGGGTACCGTGCTGGCTGAGCTCGATCTCGCGCTTCAAGGTTTCTCGCATCCGGCGATGTATCGCGAGCTGTACTGGGATGTCAGGCGTGCAGATTTGGCGCTGGAGCACCTGTCGCTTCTGCCGGATGAGCAACAGACCTTAGTGCGGCAGTTTATGAACGCATGGGAAGGCGTGGAATGGAAAGCGTTGCGCCATGGCGTCATCCACGGCGATGCGAACGACTATAACGTGCTCGTGAGAGCGGGGCGTGTGGTCGGCCTGCTCGATTTCGGGGATATGGTGTATTCCGCCGTCGTGTGCGATCTGGCCATCGCGCTGGCGTATGCGCTGCTCGAAAAGACCGATCCGCTCGCGGCCGCCGTTCCGATCATCCGGGCGTATCACGCCCGATTGCCGCTAACCGAGGCGGAGATCCAAGCTCTCTATCCGCTCATGACCGCGCGGCTCTGCATGAGTCTGTGCTATGCCGCGTACAATGCGCGGGTCAAGCGCGGCGATGCGTACCAGCTCGTGACGGCAGGGCCAGCTTGGATTCTGTTGCAGCAGCTTGCAGTCCTTCCGAAGAGCTGTGTGCCAATCGCATTCCGACGTGCGTGTGAGATTTCATGAGCCAGATTGCGGACTCTACCGAGGCGCTGCTCGCCGCCCGCCGCAGACTGATCGGTCCGGGATTGTCCTTGAGCTATCGTCAGCCGCTGCATATCGTGCGCGGGATGATGCAGTATCTCTTCGACCATACCGGCCGACGCTACCTCGATGCCTACAACAATGTGCCGCACGTCGGCCACTGCCATCCCGCAGTTGTCCGAGCGGCAACCCAGCAGATGGCGCTTCTTAATACCAATACGCGCTATCTGCACGCGAACCTTGAGCGCTTTGCCGAGGATCTGACGGCGACGCTGCCCTGGCCGCTCAAGGTATGCTACTTCGTGAACTCCGGGAGTGAGGCGAACGAGCTTGCCTTGCGCATTGCGCGTACCCATACGCGAGCCACTGATCTCATCGTGCTCAATGCCGCCTATCACGGCAACACGACCACCCTCACTGACATCAGTCCTTATAAGACTGACGGAGCGGGCGCATCTGCCCGGCCGCCGTGGGTGCACGTGGTCGCTCTCCCCGATGTATACCGCGGCGCGTTCAAATCCAGCGTTCCGCGCGCGGGCGAGAAGTATGCGAACGCCGTGGGCGACTGCATCGCGCAGCTGCAGGCGCAACGCAAAAGTCTCTGTGGCTACATCGCCGAGAGCTGTCCCAGTGTCGGAGGACAGCTCGTCTTTCCGGATGGGTATTTGGCGGCGGTGTACGCCCGGGTTCGCGAGGCAGGCGGCGTGTGTATTGCTGATGAGGTGCAAACCGCGTACGGCCGGCTCGGAATGCATTTCTACGGTTTCCAGCTGCAGGATGTTATCCCGGACATCGTGGTGCTGGGCAAGCCCATCGGCAATGGCTATCCCATTGGAGCCGTGGTGACCACTGCCGAGATCGCGGCATCCTTCGGCGATGGCCTCGAGTTCTTCAGCACCTTCGGCGGCAGCACAGTTTCCTGCGCAGTGGGATCGGCGGTGCTCGAGATCGTGAACCAGGACAATTTGCAAACGCATGCCCAGAAGGTCGGTTCGCATCTGCTGATTCAGCTGCGCTCCCTCATGGAGCGTCACGCACTCATTGGAGATGTGCGCGGATCCGGGTTATTCCTGGGAGTGGAGCTCGTACGGAACCGGGATACGCTCGAGCCCGCGACCGACGAGGCCAGCAAAGTCATCAACCGGATGCGAGATGACGGCGTTCTGATTGGTACCGATGGGCCGTTCCACAATGTTCTGAAGATCCGTCCGCCGATGCCATTCGGCATCGAGGATGCCGAACTACTCGTCGAATGCTTGGACACAGTACTCGCCCGTATGGCAACTTAGCGATTGATCACAGCGATGTCCAAATTTGAGTATTGACCAATATCGAAGCTGCAAGCGCGACCCGCTGTCTATCTGGGCTTCCTTTTTGAATGTCGGGCGCAGTGTGACGCATCTGTCGGCCGGTACGCGCTCACAAGCGCCTTGACCGGAGCCGATAAAGCGTCTGATATTTGATAGACCGAGCATGCCCAATCAATGGGCTACATCGGTAGCCACGAAAAACATGGGACACACTGAAGGTCCTTTTCGACGCTTATCAAGAGGCTCGCAATAGACGCGGCGCACCCGGCGAACCCGGGGGTCGGGAGCTTGAATCTGTCCGAGAACGACAATAAATCAAGCACTTAGAATCATAAGACAGCCAAGGCTTGGCTGTTGCAGAGAGACGTGCAGATTAGATTCCAGGCAAGCGCTGCTGCATTGCAACTTGCAGCCGATGACGGCCGCCGCCACTGTATTGGCATGGTCGCCAAACCCAAACGCTTGCAACGGTTGCTGATGAGCGGCGCCGACGCACATAAGCCCGAGAACATCCTGAAGATGTTCGAAGAGATCAAAGGGCGGGCGGCGACGCGCGCGGAGGTCGCGAGTTTGAAGGCGACGTTGCCGCGACAACGGGCGAGAAAACCGCCACGCCGCAATTCAGCTCCGCCGGAAGATACGCCGCTCTAGCCGTGAGCAGATTTCGCGACACTTCAAATCGCTGCAATCGTGTGAAGCGCTACAGCCCCTGTTTTTCGGGGGAACATAGATCATCGGCTTTGATTGCATTCGTCGTCTATGCAGTTGTGACCCGGCCGCATAGCCACGAGCGGATGCGCGGTCGATGATACGCGCCGAGGTAGACACCTAGTTAGGTGTCCAGGTGCTCGCTACGCACTCGGTCACCACAGTAGGGATTGCTACGCATGGTCAGCGGCAGTACCGACGCGGCATGACCTGGGCCAGCTGCGGCGGAAGATCATGGCAATGCACAAAGATGCCGACAAGAATTTTGATGCGATCTTGATCGGCTCTGGCATCGGAGGCCTCGCCTGCGCCTGCGCGCTCACGAGAAGCGGATACAAGGTATTGGTGCTTGAGCGGCACTTTGTGGCCGGTGGCCTCACCCAGACCTTCAGCCGTAATGGGTTCAAATGGGCCGTCGGGCTGCACTATTTGGGTGACATGGGTGAGGGAGATTCCGCTCGTAAGGTGCTCGACTGGTTGTCGGGTGGAGCGATTCTCTTCAATCCGAGCGGCCCTGTGTACGATACGGTGCACCTGCCGGACGGATTCGAATTTCAGTTCGCGCGGCCTCAGGCGGCGCTGCTCTACGAGCTTAAGGAGCGATTCCCCGGGTCAGCGTCCGAGATCGACGCGTTTTTCATTGCGCTTGATGCGGCCGAGCGCGCTGGTCATACCATCTTTGCGCAGCATGCGATGCCTGCGCTTCTCGGCAAGATGTTCGGATTCTGGCACGGGCACGTGATTGAAAAGTGGTGGGGCAGAACAACGGAGGTCGTACTCAAAGACATGATCAGCGATGAACGCTTGCGGGCAGTGCTCGCCGCTCAGCGTGGTGACTATGGCCCCAATCCAGGTGAATCAAGCTTTGGCCTGCACGCCGTGATCATGCGTCACTACATGAATGGCAGCTATTACCCGGTCGGCGGAGCGGATGCCATCGCGGCTGGTCTGGTGCCGGTCATCGAAAGGGGCGGAGGAGAAGTCCGAACTCGAACGCCGGTAGTCGGAGTTCTGATTGAGAACGATGTCATCGCCGGTGTGCGTCTGAAAGACGGGAAGCAGTTGCGCTGTCCACTCGTAATCTCCGACATCGGTGCGCGCAACACGATTACACAGTTACTGCCGTCGCATCTACAGGATTGCGCATGGGCACGCGAGATCTTGTCATTCCGGCCGTCGGCCTGTCACATCGGAATGTATCTTGGATTTAGCGGCGACATTCGCAGCCGCGGCGCCACGAGCTCGAATCACTGGTTCTATGAATCGACGAATATTGCCGACGGACTGTGGCACGACCCGGCGAATCAACCGTCCCCTCCGGCGCTCTTCGTCTCCTTCCCGTCGCTCAAGAGCTCCGCCGATGGCACACAGGAGCAACAGCACACCGCCGAACTCGTGACTTTTACGGACTGGGAAGTCTTCAGTCGCTGGAAAAGCTCCAAGCCCGGGCAACGAGCTCCTGATTACCTCGGGCTCAAGGCGAAGTTCGCTGATCATCTGCGCTCGCAATTCGCACGGCACTTCCCGGCGTTGGCGCCGCTCATCGTCCAGGCTGAGCTATCGACCCCGCTTTCGAGCGTTGCATTTACTGGAGCCGAGCACGGCGGCGTCTACGGCCTGGAAGCGAGCCCGCGCCGATTCCTCTCAACCAGCCTGCATGCCAAGACTCCCGTGTCGGGACTTTATTTGACCGGTCAGGATGTTGCCAGTGCAGGGGTCACGGGCGCGATGATGGGAGGCATGATGGCGGCGAGCGCGATCGAGCCGGGACTGCTTGCGCGCGCTGTCTGAGCGCGCGCGGTTGGTATTATCCGCTGCCGCCGCTAATTCCGCTGGTGGCGCTGCCGGCCTCGGCATCGTCAGTGAGCATTTCATCGTCTGTACCATTAACGATCGACAGCAAGTCGGACTCGTTGTCGGCGCTTTCATGGCGCCGGCAGGCTGGCTAGAGCAGAGGCAGGTGATTTGGAATTACACCAACACCTCCAATGCCGCAGCAGTCGCCGTGAAGGTGCAGAAATCCGCCGACCTGGAAGCGCTCTATCTGGTGCCTTTATTGGATTTGTTCTGACTGCAGCCGGGCACGGGTCATTTCCGTAATGGCGCAAATCTCGGCGGACTCCTTCACTTGTGAGCGATGCAGCCGGCTGCATCGCTCACGGCGATCGTTCAACAAGTGCGCCAAGGCTTTCAAAATCTACGCCGCCAGCCGAATCGGAACCAGTCTCACAATATTTCTCTCAATCGAGTTTTGCGATTGACTGATAACAACCACCTCAAATAGTTGCCTCACAGCCTGCCGCTCCCGTCGATGCGGCATCTTGCAGGCTGGCAGCGGCAACAGCTGCGCGCCGAGACGCGAGGCGCAAGATCTGCGCTCGCGCGTCTATAAAGGGATCTCATGCCTGCTCCGCCACGGTGCCGCGCCAAGAGAGCGTAAGTACAAGCCCGGATTCGCCGTGGCGCGCCAGAACTGTAGCGTGCCGCTCGAATAGGAGGACGCCAGGTGGGATTCAGGCGACTGCGGTTCGTAGGGTCGATGATCGTGGCAGTTCTGCCGCTCGCAGCGCACGGCGTCTCGAATGCCCAGCAGGAGTATGAGGAGGTGCTCAGAGCCAAGCCGGACATGGTCCATGGCGAGGAGCTGTTTGAGACCTGTGCCGCCTGTCACGGGACGGATGGCGCCGGCACGCGGGATGGCAACGTCCCAGCCATTGCCGCCCAACATCTTCGCGTCATCGCCCGCGAGCTTGTCGACTACCGGCACGACAAACGTTGGGATGAGCGCATGCAGCACTTCAGCGATGAGCATCACTTGAGCGGCGCGCAGGAAATCGCGGATGTAGCCGCTTACATTAGCGATCTTCAGCCTAAGCGGACCTTGGGTCTAGGCCGCGGCGACTATCTCGAGCACGGCGCAGATGTCTATGCGCGGTTATGCGCGTCGTGCCATGGGCCGGCGGCCGAGGGCGACAACCTGAAGCGCTATCCGCGACTCGCCGGTCAGCACTTCGAATATTTGCTGCGCCAAATGCATGACGCGGTTGAAGGGCGGCGGCCGAACTTTCCGCGCGAGCATGTCTCTCTGCTTAAGCGCTTCGAACAGCCAGACTTTGTCGCTGTCGCGGGTTATCTCGCGCGCCTCGGCAGCTAAGCGTGCCGACGGCACGACAAGCGTAAGCAATAAGTCGAGCGGGCGTGGCGCGCCATTCTTATCCGACGCGCGCCTTAGCCATCAGCCGTTGGCAGATCGCCCAGCCCGCGAGCGCGATAGACCGTTTCCCATTGTGCATCCTAAGCTTGTGGATTAGCCGCGAACTCTAACGCACACTCCTTCTCTAAAGCGTTGCTACGGTCATCCGGGAGACGAGTACATGGGTTTGACGCCGTTTCATGTCGCATTACAGGTGCGAGATATCAACGAGGCGCGACATTTCTATAAGACTATGTTGGGATGTTGCGAAGGCCGCAGCGCTGCCCACTGGGTCGATTTCAACCTTTACGGGCACCAGCTAGTGTGCCACCTGAATCCCGCTCTTGGCCTTCAGGGCCAAATCGCATCGCACTCTAATCCGGTCGACGGCCATGGCGTGCCGGTACCGCACTGTGGTGTCGTGCTTGAAATGGAAGACTGGACGGTGCTCGCGCGAAGACTCCAAGAACATGGAATAGAGTTTGTCGTGGAGCCGCATATTCGATTCAAGGGGCAGCCGGGCGAGCAAGCGACGTTATTTTTCTTGGACCCTTCGGGAAACGCGCTCGAGTTCAAGGCCTTCAAGAACATCACGGCGCAGTTGTTTGCGACCTAGAGGCTCGCCACGACGTGGACAGTTGATGACGGGATTCGAAATTGGACTGATGCGCATGTTGCACCTATTCGCCGGTCCGTATGACTGACAGGCGGAGAAAGCGCAGCTCGTAAAGAAATCCCGGGTGTTTGACGGCATCCCCACTTTTGCATACCTTAGCCTGAAGTCGCTGTTGCGACGTGCGGCCAGTATTGAACGCGAATTGCTTTCCGTACTGTTCGCTGGATTGTTGAATCGCTACGGCCAGATTGGGCGTGCCGCAATGGAAGCGAAGCGCCAATTCAGCTAGCGCTTCGTCCTCTGGCGCGCGTCAAAGCTCGGCATCCCGATGCGCACGCCAGCGTCAATTCTGTCTTTGTGCGCCGCCAATCTAACACGTTTCATTGGAACGGCCACGTCGGCTTAGTCAGTAGCGTTAAGCCTTGGAGTAGCGCCTCATGCCGGATCGATGCGGGGCGCTCGACGGCGCTGAGGTACCGCAGCTCACGCGCGCCTGCATTTAGCCGTAGCTTGCTGAACCGGTGTAGTGACTGAATCGCAGCAAGTTTGTCGACATACCCTTTGCTTCAACGTTCTTGGCGGCAAGCTCATCGGCGGTGTAGGCCGGCAATTTGGGCGCTGCCAGCACCATCAGAGCAGCGGCAACTCGGTGCGTTCGACTTGCGCGAATACCCGATGACGCTTTGATGCGCGGACGTCGCGCAAGGCGCGACCCCAAGGGCAGCGTTAGAAGATGCCAGCTCATGCGCCGATGTGATGGGCGAGACGAACCGTTAGAATGGCATAATCAAGCGAATCAATATGCGAGTCGGGGTCGATATGAAGCAGCGTCGGGTTCTTGGGTTCACGGGCCTGCTTTATGCCGTGATGATGGTGGTTTATGCGGGGTCGGCCGCGAGCAACGCCAACCCGGACTTGTTCAACGGTATGAAATGGCGCCAGATCGGTCCATTCCGCGGTGGGCGAGTCGTCGCCGTAAGCGGCGTTCCGGGTGATCCGGCGACATGGTATTTCGGCGCGGTAGCCGGTGGCGTATGGAAGAGCAGCAATGCCGGCAATACCTGGCAGCCGATGTTCGATGGGCAGAAGATCGGCTCGATCGGCGCAATCGCCGTCGCGGACTCCGATCACAACATCATTTATGCCGGTACCGGCGAGGCCTGTCCGCGCGGCAACATCACTTACGGTGATGGTGTGTACAAGTCGCCCGATGCGGGCAAGACCTGGCAGCATATCGGCCTCGCCGATACGCGCCATATCGGCGCAATCATCGTCGATCCGCGAAACCCGGATATCGTGTTCGTCGCGGCGCTCGGACATGCGTTCGGACCCAACGAGGAGCGCGGAATCTTCCGCACAGGCGACGGCGGCAAGACCTGGCAGCGGGTGCTGTTCCACGACCGTGACACGGGCGGGATCGATGTGGTCTTCGACCCGCGCAATCCGAACACGCTGTTCGCTTCGCTGTGGCAGATGCGGCGCCAGCCGTGGGGATTTTCGAGCGGCGGACCCGGCTCCGGACTTTATCGTTCCACCGACGGGGGCCTCACTTGGAAGCAGATCGAAGGCCACGGCCTTCCCGACGGTCCGCTTGGTCGTATCGGGGTTTCCGTGTCCGGCGCCGATAGCAGCCGTGTCTATGCCGCCATTGAGGCGAAGGAGGGCGGGATCTTCCGCTCCGATGATGCGGGTGCCAGCTGGACCCGGATCAATCCGGACCACCGCTTTCGGCAACGCGCCTGGTACTACTCGCACATTTTCGCCGATCCAGCCGCGGTCGACACCGTGTACGTATTGAATACCGGCGCATTTCGTTCCACCAATGGCGGCAAGGACTTCGAACTGCTGCCGGCCCCGCACGGTGACCACCACGCGCTGTGGATAGACCCGCGCGATCCCACGCACCTGATCAACGGCAGCGACGGCGGGGCGAGCATCTCGGTCGATGGCGGCAAAACCTGGACACAGGAGGAAAACCAACCGACGGCGCAGTTCTATCACGTCGCCGTCGACAACCACTGGCCGTATCGCGTCTACGGTGCCCAGCAGGACAACACGACCATCGCCATTGCGAGCCGCGACGACGAAGGAGTGATCGGACGTCAGGACTGGTACCCAGTCGGCGGCGGCGAAAGCGGCTATATCGCGCCCGACCCTCGCGATGCGAATATTGTCTACGCCAACGCCGATAGCGGTCAGATGACACGCTACGATAAGCGCACCGAAAACTTTCGCGACGTGTCGATGTACCCGCTCGACGTGTCCGGTAACGGTGCGGCAAATCTCGAGTACCGCATTCAGTGGACCGAGCCCGTTTTCGTCTCGCCGCACGCTTCGAATGTCCTGTACACGGCAGCGCAGTTCGTATTGAAAAGTACCGATCAGGGCCGCAGTTGGAAGCGCATCAGCGGCGACCTGACGCGCAATGACAAGAGCAAGCAACGCCCTTCGGGAGGGCCCATCACTCTGGACATCACGAGTGTCGAGTATTACGACACCGTCTTCGCGCTCGCCGAATCGCCGTTGCAGCAGGGGCTGCTGTGGGCCGGCACCGATGATGGCCTGATCCAGGTGACGCGGGACGATGGCCAGACGTGGCAGAACGTCACGCCCAAAGACATGCCTGCATGGAGCATGGTCAGCATCATCGAGCCGTCCCCGCATGATGCGAAAACTGCCTTCGCCGCCATCGACCGGCACAAGCTCGATGATCTGAAGCCGCTCATTTACAAGACCCACGATGCTGGCAAGACCTGGAAGCGGATCGTTGCCGGTATCCCGGAGGGTGCCTACGTGCGGTCGGTGCGCGAGGACCCGAAGAGGAAAGGCCTGCTGTACGCGGGCACCGAGCTTGGCGTCTATGTATCGCTCGACGACGGGGCACATTGGCAGCCGCTGCAACTGAACCTGCCGGTCACGCCGGTTCATGATCTCGTAGTGAAGGACGACGACCTGGTGGCGGCGACCCACGGACGCTCGTTCTGGATCCTCGACGACGTCACGCCGCTGCGTCAGATAGACGACTCAGCGGCACTTCCGGACGTGCGGCTGTATCGCCCGCAGCCCGCCTATCGGCTGCATTTCCCGCTCGATGTGAACCGCCGGCGCCCGATCGGCGACAACCCGCCGGCCGGCGCCATCATTGACTATTTCATGAAGGTCAAGCCGCAACCCAGCGAGGAGATCACGCTCGAGATTCTCGATACCGACGGGAAGGTGCTGCGCAAGTATTCCAACCACAAGAAGGAGAAATTCGAGCAACCCGTCGAATGGCCCGATCGCGAGCTTGCCAACGATCTGTTACCGGACGCCGCCGGAATGAATCGCTTCGCGTGGGATCTGCGCGTCGAAGATGCGGTGCAGATTCCCGGCGCATTTTATGCCGACGAGGGGCCGCGAGGGCCCGTAGTCAATCCCGGCTCATACACGGTTCGGCTGACCACCCGCAATGGAGCGCAATCCGTGCCGCTCGAGGTGGTGCTCGATCCGCGCCTGAAAGATACGGTGACCGCCGCCGATCTCGCGGCTCACTGGGATCTGGTCAACAGCACTGCCGAGGACATCGAAGCGCTGCATCGCGCCGTCAATAGTATGCGCGCCAGCCGCACGAAGCTTGCAGAATTGCAGCGGCAGACCGCGACCGATTCCAATACTAAAGCGCTGGTCGATGCGGCCGCCAATTTCGACAAGAAGATGGCTCCGATCGAGGAGCGGCTGATTCAGGTCAACATGAAAGCGTCGGAGGACAACCTTCGATATCCTAATCAGCTCAACGAGCAATATGACACGTTCATCGCCACGGTGAACGGCGATGACGTCCGTCCGACCGAGCCGCAGCGGCAGGTCTTCGCGGAGCTGCACCGGCGCCTCGGCGAGCAGCTTGCGAACTGGAAGTCACTGCGGGATACGGATCTGCCGGCACTCAATTCCCAGTTGCAACACGCAGGTGTTGCAGCGCTCGTCGTGCCGCTTGCAGATTGAGACGGCGGACGTGCGCGGCGCGCGCGCTCATGACTGCCAGGGTGCGGATTGACTCAGAGAACGTGCGCGAGTGTCTACGAACCCGCATGATTGCTTTGCTGCCTAGGATTACGTGCGCGGTGTGAGATAACCGCGCCGAGCCCAGCGCCTGAGATCGACCAAGACCGGCCGGTTAAGGCGTCTCGCTTGAGCGGCCACAATTTCAGCGGAGCGGACATTTGACGCGGCTGCTCAGCCAACTTAGCTTGCCACGCCGCAAACGTGCTACTCACGCGATGCGCAGCGGGAACGCGAATGCCACGCTCCTTGCCGCGCGTCAGCGCAGCGTGGGCTCGTAGATCAGCGCCACGTTTCCGGACTTGAACTTTTGCGTCGATAGCAGCCTGAGCATGTAGCGCTTCTTGATGCCGTCAAACACGGTTTTTCCTCCGCCCAGCAGAATTGGCGTCAGGATAACGTGCAGCTCATCCAACAGCCCCTGCTCGAGAAAGGCTGCCGCGAGCTCACTTCCGCCCACCGGGACCACACCGTCACCGGGAACCCGCTTCAAGCGCGCCACCTCCTCGGCAATGGAGCGCGTTGCCAGGCGCGAATTCTGCCACTCGACCTTCTGCAGCGTCCTCGAAAATACCAGCTTGGGCGTGCTGTTCATCTTCTCTTTGACGATGGGATCATTGTCCGTGTCGGTGGGCCAAGCACCAGCCATAGGTTGGTAGGTCTTGCGGCCCATGATAAGCACGTCTGACGCCTTGAGCATTTCCACGGCGTAGGCGTTGAATTCGTCGTCCACGAGGTGCCAGTCGATTTCGTGGTTGGGTCCCTCGATATAGCCGTCGAGGGAAACGGACATCTGGAAGATGACTTTCTTCATGCGTTGACATCGTTGCGGCTGGCCCTTGCGAGGCGCACGGGGTCAAATATAGCCGATTGCATTCATTCCACGAATCACCCTTGATGGTCCACTCTTTGCGCCGATGGCCGCCTTTCGCGAAAAGCAATGTGCCATTCTGTGTTGTGGGGCAGGATTGCGCTTTAAACTGACTGACTGCGCCGTAATTGTGGCTTAGGTAGACCGGAAATCGACGTCGGCAAGCGTCGCAAGCGATTAATTAATAGTTATTACCGCGACTCAAGAAATCTCTACGAACTAGGCAACGGGAGTTCGAGTTTCTCCGGGCGCGCTCATTCGGACACCGACTTGGCACTGCTGCAAAAGTGAAGTTGAGGCGCCTAACGGTTGATTGACGGGAAGGTCGGCTCCTGTCTACATTTACGCACGCGCCCTGCCTCGGGAGCGTACCGCGGGCACACGTGCAGAGCGGGGCTCCACCTGAGCGGGTAACATCGCGGTATCGAGTTTCCTTAGGCACCAAGGTACGCGTCGGCGCATCACTGCTGGTAACGGGAGGGTAAACGTGAGAATCCGCGCCTCAACAACGCTCGCTAGCCTCATCGCGCTCGCCGCGTGCGCCACACGGCCAGCGCCGCAGCCGGCGGATGCTGTTTCGGCTGCCATCGCTGCCCCTGCAGCGGCGACGCCGAGCGCCACAAGTGCGTCAGCTCCGGGCGCTCAGAGCGGCGACGCACTAGCCGATTTGCACAATTACGCGCGCTCGCGGGGCTACAGACCCGTCAAGCGCAACGGCAAACAGGCCTGGTGCAGGCTCGAGCCGACGCTCGGGAGCCACTTCGAGACGCGCTCCTGCGTGACGGACTCCGTCATGGCCGACCTGAAACGCAAGGCCGCGGAGAACCAGCAAGAGATGATCCATGAGTACCGCCCCAACTGCGTCGGGCCGAACTGCAGTTCGTAAGCCACGCTCTAGCATGCCCGGTGTTGCCGGCCGGCCGGCAACACCGGGCATGCTAGAGCGTGGCTTACGAACTGCAGTTCGGCCCGACGCAGTT
>Ga0066793_10000537_pt1 | contig 15206 bp, 8 predicted proteins | sample PersoiDNA2013189_FD_83876 | JGI IMG/M metagenome (GOLD analysis project Ga0066793, IMG submission 83876) | Permafrost soil microbial communities from the Arctic, to analyse light accelerated degradation of dissolved organic matter (DOM) -... | ecosystem: Environmental > Terrestrial > Soil >... | reverse complement strand
GGTTCGTCGAGGGAGACCCGAACCTCAGCCGAACCAGGATCCCCTGACGCGGTGGGGGAGAGGCCCGGCTCGCCCCGCGCTCCGCGCTAGGTTCGCTTTCGTATGAACCGCGACGCGGCCGAGCAGTTGCGCGCGATCAGCGCCGGCGCGGTCGACCTCATCACCGAAGCCGACCTGTCACGCAAGCTCCAACGCGGCACACCACTGCGCGTCAAGCTCGGCATCGACCCGACGGCCTCCGACATCCACCTCGGATTCGCGGTGGTGCTGCGCAAGCTCCGACAGTTCCAGGAGCTCGGCCACCTCGCGGTCCTGATCCTGGGTGACTTCACCGCGCAGGTCGGCGACCCGTCCGGACGCTCGACCACCCGACCTCCGCTTTCTCGAGAGGATGTCGACGAGCACGCCCGAACCTACGTCGAGCAGGTGCAACAGATCCTTTTGCCCGAGCCGCTCGAGGTGCGCCGCAACTCCGAATGGCTGGCGACGATGGGGATCGAAGACGTGCTGCGCCTCACCGCCCGGACCACCGTCGCCCGCATGCTCGAACGCGACGACTTCGCCAACCGCCTCCGCGACGGCAAGCCGATCTCCCTCACCGAGTTCCTCTACCCGCTGCTGCAAGGCTGGGATTCGGTGATGGTCGAGGCCGACGTCGAGCTCGGTGGCACGGACCAGCTGTTCAACAACCTCATGGGCCGCACCCTCCAAGAACAAGAAGGCCAAGAGGGCCAAGTCGTGCTCACCCTGCCGCTCCTCGAAGGCCTCGACGGGGTCCAGAAGATGTCCAAGTCACTCGGCAACTACGTCGGGATCGCCGAACCCGCGACCGAGCAGTTCGGCAAGCTCATGTCGCTCCCCGACCCCCTCCTGCCCCGGTACCTGACCCTCACCACCGGCTGGGCACCCGACCAGGTCGCCCAAATCGCCCGAGCCCTCGAAGCCGGGGACCTGAGCCCCCGCGACGCCAAACGGCTCCTCGCCCGCACCGTCGCCGACCTGTACCACGGGCCCGGTGCCGGCGACGCCGCCGAAGCCGAGTTCGACCGGGTGTTCCGGGCCCACGAACCCCCCAGCGACGTCCCCGAACACCACCTCGACCCTCCCGGCCCCGCTGACGGGCCCCTCCGGGTCGCTGCCGTCCTCCATCAGGCCGGGCTCGCCAAATCCAACAAGGAGGGCCGCCGGCTGATCCAGCAGGGCGGCGTCCGCCTCGACGGCGACGTCATCGAGGATCCCGACCTGACCCTCGCCGCCACCGCCCTCGACGGGCGGCTCCTCCAAGTCGGGAAACGCCGCTGGGTCCGGCTCCGAATTCCGTAAAATCCCCGCCTGCTGTTGCACGGCAACGACGCAACGCATAGGATCAGCGGTCCGCCCACGGAGCAATCCGTGAGCGTGACACCTCCGCTCGCCGGAGGCCGGGCGTTACAACCCCGGGTGGAGTGTCAGGCCCCCCAAGCCGGACAGGCGAGCGAGTGTCCCAGCCGACGAGGCCAACCGCCGGGTACCGGCGCGAGCCTCGCACACCGCTCCTTGAAAACGGAACAGTGACGCCATAGCCAGTGAAGGCATCCGTCCGGATTCGTCTGGTCGGGTGTCTCAGCAATTCCGCACGGCCACCCGCCTTGATTCCGGTGGAGGGTCGTGTTGTCGCCCCGAGGGCTTCAGTGGCCCGAAGGGCGACTCTCCGATCTCAACTTCGCCGCCAGTGGCGAAAGAGATCTCGATGGAGAGTTTGATCCTGGCTCAGGACGAACGCTGGCGGCGCGCCTAATACATGCAAGTCGAGCGAGAAATCCGGGGCTTGCCCCGGGTGGACAGCGGCGAACGGGTGAGGAACACGTGAGAAACCTGCCCCGAAGACCGGGATAACACCGGGAAACCGGTCCTAATACCGGATGTCCTCACCGGATCGCATGATCCGGTGAGGAAATGGATTCCGCTTCGGGATGGTCTCGCGGCCTATCAGCTTGTTGGTGGGGTAACGGCCTACCAAGGCTTCGACGGGTAGCTGGTCTGAGAGGATGTCCAGCCACACTGGGACTGAGACACGGCCCAGACTCCTACGGGAGGCAGCAGTAGGGAATCTTGCGCAATGGGCGAAAGCCTGACGCAGCGACGCCGCGTGCGGGATGAAGGCCTTCGGGTTGTAAACCGCTTTCAGCAGGGACGAAATTGACGGTACCTGCAGAAGAAGCCCCGGCCAACTACGTGCCAGCAGCCGCGGTAATACGTAGGGGGCAAGCGTTGTCCGGATTTATTGGGCGTAAAGAGCTCGTAGGCGGTTCGGTAAGTCGGATGTGAAATCTCCACGCTCAACGTGGAGGCGCCATTCGAAACTGCCATGACTTGAGTCCGGTAGGGGAGTGTGGAATTCCCGGTGTAGCGGTGAAATGCGCAGAGATCGGGAGGAACACCCGTAGCGAAGGCGGCACTCTGGGCCGGTACTGACGCTGAGGAGCGAAAGCGTGGGGAGCGAACAGGATTAGATACCCTGGTAGTCCACGCCGTAAACGTTGGGCACTAGGTGTGGGACTCTATCGACGGGTTCCGTGCCGTAGCTAACGCATTAAGTGCCCCGCCTGGGGAGTACGGCCGCAAGGCTAAAACTCAAAGGAATTGACGGGGGCCCGCACAAGCGGCGGAGCATGTGGCTTAATTCGATGCAACGCGAAGAACCTTACCTGGGTTGAACTTTGCAGGAAAAGCCGTAGAGATACGGTGTCCTTCGGGGCCTGTGATAGGTGGTGCATGGCTGTCGTCAGCTCGTGTCGTGAGATGTTGGGTTAAGTCCCGCAACGAGCGCAACCCCTATCCCATGTTGCCAGCGGGTAATGCCGGGGACTCGTGGGAGACTGCCGGTGCCAAACCGGAGGAAGGTGGGGATGACGTCAAGTCCTCATGCCCCTTACGTCCAGGGCTGCACACATGCTACAATGGCCGGTACAAAGGGTTGCGATCCCGCGAGGAGGAGCTAATCCCAAAAAGCCGGTCTCAGTTCGGATCGCAGTCTGCAACTCGACTGCGTGAAGCTGGAGTCGCTAGTAATCGCAGATCAGCATTGCTGCGGTGAATACGTTCCCGGGCCTTGTACACACCGCCCGTCACACCACGAAAGTTGGTAACACCCGAAGCCGGTGGCCTAACCCTCGGGAGGGAGCCGTCGAAGGTGGGATCAGCGATTGGGGTGAAGTCGTAACAAGGTAGCCGTACCGGAAGGTGCGGCTGGATCACCTCCTTTCTAAGGAGCTCACTGCCTGGAATGATCACAATTCCAGGAACTCCTACGTCGATCATTGGTCAGCTGGTATTCGGCCAATCCCGACCCCGTCCAGCCTCGTGCTGGACGGCACCACCGGGACCCGGATCACCGGCGTGCGCGTCACTGTTCCGTTTTGAGGGAGCGGTCGCTCGGGCTTCCCGCCCGACACTGCTCCTCGAGGTCAGCTCCGCCCCCGCCATCCCGCCTAGCGGGACAGGCGTGCGGACGACCTCACCCGCGCGTTGAGAACCGCAGAGCGAGCACGAGCATCTAGCAAACAGTGCAAGACGAAAATCCCAAGCTATAAAGAGCCAACGGTGGATGCCTTGGCGCCAGATGCCGATGAAGGACGTGGGTGGCTGCGAAAAGCCACGGTGAGCTGCCGACCAAGCATTGACCCGTGGATCTCCGAATGGGGAAACCCGGCTGGGGTCATGCCCAGTCACCCCTGCCTGAACACATAGGGCAGGTGGAGGGAACCGGGGGAACTGAAACATCTCAGTACCCTGAGGAAGAAAAAGCAACAGCGACTCCCCGAGTAGCGGCGAGCGAAACGGGAATAGCCCAAACCGTCGTAGTGGTACAGCCTGCCGGCGATGCTGCGACGGGGTTGTGGGACCCACCAGGAGGGACGGCAGAACCTCCAGGGAGTTATCAAGTCACCGAGGAGTGGAAGCGTTCTGGAAAGGCGCGCCACAGAGGGTAATGGCCCCGTACACGAACCTTGAGTGACCTCCCGGCGGTGTTCCCAAGTAGTACGGGATCCGGGAAAGCCCGTATGAATCTGCGAGGACCACCTCGTAAGGCTAAGTACAAGCTGGCGACCGATAGCGCACGAGTACCGTGAGGGAAGGGTGAAAAGTACCCCGGGAGGGGAGTGAAATAGAACCTGAAACCGTTGGCTTACAAGCAGTCAGAGCGGAGCTTGCTCCGTGATGGCGTGCCTTTTGAAGAATGAGCCTGCGAGTTACCGTTTGTGGCAAGGTTAACCCGAGAGGGGGAGCCGGAGCGAAAGCGAGTCTGAATGGGGCGTTCAGTCGCGAGCGGTAGACCCGAAGCCGAGTGATCTATCCATGGGCAGGCTGAAGCGAGGGTAAGACCTCGTGGAGGGCCGAACCCACCAAGGTTGAAAACTTGGGGGATGACCTGTGGATAGGGGTGAAAGGCCAAGCAAACTCGGTGATAGCTGGTTCTCCCCGAAATGCATTTAGGTGCAGCGTCGTGTGTTCAGTGCCGGAGGTAGAGCACTGGATGGCCTAGGGGGCCTACAAGCTTACCGAAGTCAGCCAAACTCCGAATGCCGGTACTCCACAGCACGGCAGTGAGACCATGGGGGATAAGCTTCATGGTCGAAAGGGAAACAGCCCAGAACGCCAGCTAAGGCCCCAAAGTCTGTGCTCAGTGGCAAAGGATGTGGGATTGCCCAGACAGCCAGGAGGTTGGCTTAGAAGCAGCCACCCTTGAAAGAGTGCGTAATAGCTCACTGGTCGAGTGATCCTGCGCCGACAATGTAACGGGGCTCAAGCACAGCGCCGAAGCTGCGTCATGCGTAAGCATGGGTAGGGGAGCGTCGATCTCAGCTGTGAAGCGGTCGGGTAACCGCCCGTGGAGCGTGGTCGAGTGCGAATGCAGGTATGAGTAGCGAACGAGGGGGGAGGAACCCCTCCGCCGAATGCCCAAGGGTTCCTGGGGAAGGCTCATCCGCCCAGGGTTAGTCGGGAGCTAAGGCGAGGTCGAAAGACGTAGTCGATGCACAACAGGTTGATATTCCTGTACCACCGTGTGCGCGCCCAATCCAATGGCGAAGCGACCGGGGGCTGCCCTTCGGGGTGAACCCGGCCCGTGCGCCGGCGGGTAGCGATGAGGGGACGCAGGAGGGTAGGTCTACCGGGCGATGGTTGTCCCGGGGCAAGCAGTTAGGGGGATCGGTAGGTAAATCCGCCGATCACACACCCCGAGATGTGATGCCGAACCGCTTCAGGTGAAGTGACCGATCCCATGCTGCCGAGAAAAGCCTCTAGTGAGTTCACACGGTGCCCGTACCCCAAACCGACTCAGGTGGGCACGTAGAGAATACGAAGGCGATCGGGATAACTCTGGTTAAGGAACTCGGCAAACTGCCCCCGTAACTTCGGAAGAAGGGGGGCCTCAGTAGGGTGACGGACTTCGCGTCCCGAGCCCGAGGAGGCCGCAGAGACCAGGGCCAAGCGACTGTTTACTAAAAACACAGGTGCGTGCTAAGTCGCAAGACGATGTATACGCACTGACGCCTGCCCGGTGCCGGAAGGTTACGGGGAAGAGTTAGCCGCAAGGCGAAGCTCCGAACCTAAGCCCCGGTAAACGGCGGCCGTAACTATAACGGTGAGTTTCTTGAAACTGGCCGTTTCAAAACCCGGCTATATGCTGGAACACCCGTGTATCCGACGGTACTCGTGACCAAAATTGGTCGCAGTGAAAATCCGATCGGTGCGGACAATCAGCAGGAAACCGTCGACGACGGGATCCTCAGAGACTGCACGCCGGGCACTCGATCGACACGACGCCAGTGCGATCGAGGAAAGGTACAGTCCGACCCTTCTGGCGACAGGAGGAGCCAGGCAGAAATGACCTGGTCACGTCGTGGCAGCCAGCCATAACGGGGTAACAGAAGTGCCTAAGGTAGCGAAATTCCTTGTCGGGTAAGCAATTGCCCGGCGCAGGAGCGATCCTGTGCAATCACCCGCTCATAACGGCGAAACCCTTCCCGGCTGCTTCGATCAAGGACGAAGCGACAGCCGACGGGCAATGCCGTGGGAAGTCCTCTGCCTCTCTGAGGTATGACCCCGTAACGACTGATCCCTTCGGGGTGAGGCTCTGGATTCTGCCGCGTGTCGGCAAATCTGCATCCAGGGCAAGACGCGGGCCCTCGGTTGAAAGACCGAGGTGAAGGCATAGTCTGCCCCGCTGGAAACAGCGGAATAAGGCGAAGTTCCGACCTGCACGAATGGCGTAACGACTTGGCTACTGTCTCAACCAGAGACCCGGCGAAATTGCACGACGAGTAAAGATGCTCGTTTCCCGCAGTAGGACGGAAAGACCCCGTGGACCTTTACTACAATTTGATGTTGGGTTTTGATTCATGCTGTGTAGGATAGGTGGGAGTCTTGGAAGCCGGGGCGTCAGCTTCGGTGGAGACAACCTTGAAATACCACCCTTCATGTATTGAGGCTCTAACCCAGGCCCGTTATCCGGGTCGGGGACAGCGTCAGGTGGGTAGTTTGACTGGGGCGGTCGCCTCCTAAAGAGTAACGGAGGCGCCCAAAGGTTCCCTCAGCCTGGTTGGCCATCAGGCGTCGAGTGCAAAGACACAAGGGAGCTTGACTGCGAGACAAACAAGTCGAGCAGGTGCGAAAGCAGGGCTTAGTGACCCGGCCGTGGCGTGTGGAAGCGCGGTCGATTAACGGATAAAAGGTACCCCGGGGATAACAGGCTTATCTTGCCCAAGAGTCCACATCGACGGCAAGGTTTGGCACCTCGATGTCGGCTCGTCGCATCCTGGGGGTGAAGCATCTCCCAAGGGTTGGGCTGTTCGCCCATTAAAGCGGTACGCGAGCTGGGTTTAGAACGTCGCGAGACAGTGGACATACGCGCTGTCTATAAATTCGGCTATATGCTGGAAACGCCGAGTATCCACTGCTACGAGTCCACGTGAGTGGACCGTGACAATGCAGCGGTGCGGCCAATCAGCAGGAAAGACTCGAGTGCTGGCGTCAATTTGAGCAGCGTCGAGAATCCTCAGAGACCATACGCCGAACACTCCGCTTCGCGAGGGAGTGAAGAGATGGTCCGACCTGCATGGCGACATGCAGAGCCAGGCAGAAATGACTTGGCCCCATGCACGACGTTCGGTCGTGGGTGGCGTAACAAGAGTGTCGGTCCCTATCCACTGCGGGCGGAGGAGACTTGAGGGGAGCTGTCCCTAGTACGAGAGGACCGGGACGGACGCAGCTCTCGTGTGCCAGTTGTTCTGCCAAGAGCATGGCTGGTTGGCGACCTGCGGAAGGGATAAGCGCTGAAAGCATCTAAGCGCGAAGCCTGCCTCAAGATGAGGTCTCCCACCGGGTTAACCGGGTAAGGCCCCTGGTAGACGACCAGGTTGATAGGCCGGAGGTGTACGCACGGTGACGTGTTTAGCCGACCGGTACTAATCGGCCGAGGGCTTGGGATCTTCTTGTTCTTGGCTCGTGCTCGCTCTGGGGTTCTCAACTGTTGTTTGAGAACCATGAGATGTTCCGGTGGCTACAGCGGTGGGGAAACACCCGTTCCCATTCCGAACACGGCAGTGAAGACCGCCAGCGCCGATGGTACTTGGGGGGAGACCCCCTGGGAGAGTAGGTCGTCGCCGGACTTTCTTTCGACAAGCGCCTCCGCGCATCCATCAATATGGGTGCCGCGTCGAGGCGCTTTGTCGCGTTGAAGCCCCGATACCCTGCGCCAATGCCCCGGCCGCGCGAGAACGACCCGAGGCGACGAGCGAAGCGGCCGCCGCGGCACAGAAAGACCGAGGGCGGGTTCGGCCCGTGGGGGCCACCTCGCCCGCCGGAGCGGGAAGCTCGGCCTGACGACCCGACGCCGGCGCGACCGCGCGGCAAAGCCTCGCTCCGCATCAAGGGACGGACACGTTCCGAGCGCGACAAAGACAAACGGCCGGTTGGGAAGCGCCGCGTCGCGCCTCGTGAACGGAGCCGGCCGCGGCGGCGACCGCCCGATGAGGTCGAGCAGGAAGTGCTTCGCCTCGGTGGCCGGCGGGGCCCGAAGCTCCTGGCGCGGCTCATGGAGGCGGCAGACGACTTTGACCATGACCGGGATCGTCGGGCCGTGGGGATCTTGCGGGAGGTCCGGGATTCGTTGCCCGATGCCTCGAGTGTTCGCGAGTTGCTGGGCCTGACGCAGTATCGCCTCGGCAACTATCGGGCGGCCGCGAAGGAACTCGAGGCGTTCGTGGAGCTGACCGGCTCGGTCGAGCAATACCCGGTGCTCATGGACTGCTACCGGGCCCAGCATCGCTGGACGCGCGTCGATCAACTGTGGCGGGAGGTCGCCGAGACCTCGCCGTCGGCGGCGCTGGTCACCGAGGGACGGATCGTCGCGGCCGGCGCGCTAGCCGACCAGGGCCGTCTCCCCGAGGCGATCGAGCTGTTGGCACGCAAGGCCAGCGCGGTGAAACGTCCTCGCGAGCACCACCTGCGCCTCTGGTACGCGCTCGCGGACCTCGAAGAACGGGCGGGCGACCATTCCCGGGCCCGGTCGCTGTTCGCCCGCATCTCTGGCCATGACGCCGATTTCGCCGACGTGCCCGCCCGACGCGCCAACCTTCGCTGAAGCGGACGCGTTCTGCGTCACACCCGTCCGGTACGAATCGGATGCTTCCTCATCTCTTCCCCCGTCTCTCTTCCCCCATCCCGGCCGGCGAACGACGCCGGCTCGATCGGGGAGGTCCCATGTCGGACGGAGCTGTCCCGCCCACCGTCAATCTGGCCCTCGTTCGTGGAGTCGCCTCGGGACCGCCCGAGCTCCGCACCCTGGCGTCCGGCCGGCGTCTGGCGACATTCGCCGTAAAGACCCACGGCCTCGAACCGCCGGCGACGTCGGTCCCGGTGGCGGTCTGGGATCCGCCCACCTGGCTGGAGGCCATCGATCAGGGTGATCAGCTGGTGGTGGCGGGCTGCCTTCGGCGTCGCTTCTATCGCAGCACGACTGGGGCCCTCGCGGCCCGAGTCGAGCTCGAAGCGTCGCTGGTTGGTCGCGGATCGGACGCTCGAAAGCTGCGTCGCGTCCGCCATCTCGCCCAGGAGACACTCGAGAATCTCAAGTGAGTCATCCCGGCGATGACGCGCGCGTTCAGGGTCTGCGGCCGCTCGAACCTATGATGAAAGGCGACTCAGGCGCAGAGCCCAGGCCACGTCAGCGGCCCGGGGTGGGGACTTTGCGCCACGCCAGGAGCGACGACAACCAGCGAGGACGCGTGACCGCGAAGACCCCTCCAGTCGAACCCGAGGCGCTGGACCGCGTCGTGATCCGGTTCGCCGGTGACTCGGGTGACGGAATGCAGCTCGTCGGCGACCGTTTCACCGACATCAGCGCCGCGTTCGGCAACGACCTGGCCACGATGCCGAACTATCCGGCCGAGATCCGGGCCCCAGCGGGGACGATCGCCGGCGTCTCGTCATTCCAGGTCCACATCTCGGACCACGAAATCCTCACCCCGGGTGACATGCCCAACGTGCTGGTGGCAATGAACCCGGCGGCGCTGCGAGCCAACATCACCGAGCTCGAGCCCGGCGGCACGCTGCTCGTCAACTCGGATTCCTTCGAGCAGCGAAACCTGGAGAAGGCCGGCTATCAGGCCAGCCCCCTCGAAGACGGTTCGCTGGGCGCCTTTCGGGTCATCCAGGTCCCCATGACCTCCATCACGCTCGAAGCCGCGAAACCGCTTGGAGTCAAGCCGCGCGACGCCGAACGCTCGAAGAACTTCTTCGCCCTCGGCTTGCTCACCTGGATCTACACCCGGCCGGTCGAGCCCACCCTGAAGTGGATCGACGAGAAGTTCGCGCAACGAGAGACGGTTCATGCCGCGAACCTGGCGGCGTTCAAGGCGGGCTACAACTTCGGCGAGACGGCCGAGCTGTTCGACCATCCGTACGAGGTCGCCCCAGCCCGCCTCGAACCCGGTCGGTATCGCACCATCACCGGGAACGTCGCCCTGTCGATCGGGCTCGTGGCCGCGGCGCAGCAGAGCCGGCTTCCGCTTCTCTACGCCTCGTACCCGATCACCCCGGCCTCGGACATCCTCCACGAGCTCTCCCGCCACAAGAACTTCGGGGTGCGGACCCTCCAAGCCGAGGACGAGATCGCCGCGATCGGGGCCGCCATCGGTGCCGCGTTCACCGGCCAGCTTGGTGTCACCGCGACGAGCGGACCTGGCGTCGACCTGAAGTCCGAGGGGATGGGGCTCGCGGTGAGCCTCGAACTGCCGTTGGTCATCATTGACGTCCAACGGGGTGGCCCGTCCACGGGCTTGCCGACCAAGACCGAGCAGGCGGACCTGCTGCTGGCCATGTACGGCCGTCACGGCGAGGCGCCGCTCCCCATCGTGGCCGCGTGCTCGCCGAGTCACTGCTTCGAAGCCGCTTTTGAAGCAGTCCGGCTCGCTTTGAAGTACCGGACGCCCGTCATCTTGCTGAGCGACGGGTATCTGGCCAACGGGTCCGAGCCCTGGCGGCTCCCCGACGTCGACGCCCTCCCCGACATCTCAGTGCCGTTCGCGACCGAGCCGAACCACGATGGGGAGTTCTGGCCCTACCTGCGCGACCCCGAGACGCTCGCTCGTCCATGGGCGATCCCGGGGACACCGGGCCTCATGCATCGCATTGGCGGGATCGAGAAGCAGGACGGCACCGGGAACGTCAACTACGAACCCGAGAATCACGAGCACATGGTGCGGCTGCGGGCCGAGAAGATCGCGCGCATCGCTGCGGAGCTACCACCCGTCATCGTCGACGACCCCGACGACGCGTCGCTGCTCGTCCTCGGATGGGGGAGCACCTCCGGTGTGATCCAGCAGGCGGTGCTCCAAGCACGGGATGACGGGATCGCGGTCGCGCGCGCCCATCTGATGCATCTGAACCCATTCCCACCGAACCTCGGTGAGGTGCTCGCCCGGTACAAGCGGGTACTGATACCCGAGATGAACCTTGGCCAGCTCTCGCGCCTCGTGCGGGCCGAGTACCTCGTCGACGCGCAGACACTGTCGAAAGTTCAGGGGCTGCCATTCCGCGCCGCCGAGATCGAAGCTTCAATTCGGGAGATGATCAGTGACTGACGAATCGGGCACCGCGACGCTGTCGCGCAAGGACTTCCAGTCCGACCAAGAGGTCCGCTGGTGCCCGGGATGCGGTGACTACACCATCCTCTCCGCGATCCAACTGCTGTTGCCTGAACTGGACGTGAAGCCCGAGAACCTGGTGTTCGTGTCGGGGATCGGGTGCGCCGCCCGACTGCCGTACTACATGAACGTCTACGGGCTGCACGGCATCCACGGCCGTGCGCCGGCGATCGCGACCGGCGTCGCGCTGGCCCGCCCGGACCTCGACGTCTGGGTCATCGGCGGCGACGGCGACATGTTCTCGATTGGTGGGAACCATCTCATCCACGCGTTGCGGCGCAATGTGAACCTGACCGTGCTCATGTTCAACAACCAGATCTACGGGTTGACCAAAGGTCAGTACTCACCGACGAGCGAGGTCGGGAAGGTGACGAAGTCGTCGCCGTTCGGTTCGCTCGACACGCCGTTCAACCCGGTTTCGGTGGCGCTCGGGGCCGAGGCGACGTTCGTGGCCCGCACGCACGACATGGACCGCAAGCACATGATCGAGACGTTCCGTCGCGCCCACGATCACCATGGGGCGTCGTTCGTCGAGGTCTACCAGAACTGCAACGTGTTTAACGACGGCGCGTTCGAGGCCATCACCGGCAAGGAGCAGCGCGCCGCGATGATCATTGAGCTGCACCACGGTGAGCCGATCCGGTTCGGCGCCGACCATGAGCTCGGTGTCGCGTTGAACGCGTTCGGGGAATGTGAGATCGTCACCGTCGCCGACGTCGGCGAGGACCGCCTCTTGGTTCACGACGAGCACCGCAGCGATCCGTCACTCGCGTTCGCGCTGTCTCGACTCGCCATGCGGCCGACGACGCCGACCCCGATGGGGGTGTTGCGCGACGTGGACCGCGCGACGTACGAAGGCGAGGTCCAGCGCCAGCTGGTTGCCGCGTCGGAACGCCAGGGACCTGGGGATCTGGCCGCGCTGGTCGGGTCGGGCGCAACCTGGGAAGTCGCCTAGTCACCTCGGGTACGGCTCAGTCGTCGAGCCGGCGGAACACCATTCCCGTGCGAGGCTTGGGTGAGAAGTAGCTGGTCTTCTCGGGCATCCGGAGGCGCGCGAACGCGGCGGCGCGGATCTGGGGGACGGTGACCGGTCGAAGGAGCACCGCGAGGTCAGCGGCGCCCTTGTCGACCATCGACGCGACGGTGACCGCGTCGTCGCGATAGGACAGTTCAGCGTCTCCGAGCGCGGGGCGGACGAGGGTGTCGAAGCGGGCCGCGTCGACGTCTCGGAGCTCGGCGGGGAGGTCGCGGCTGATGCGGTCCGACCCGACTGGGGCCGGGGTGAGGAGCGCCAAGCCGTCGCGGTCGACGAGGCCAAGGGCGCCCCGCTCGGTCATTCGGATCGTGAGGTCGCGAACACCTTCGGGTGTGTTCGGGCCGGCGTCGTCCACGTTGAGCAGGTCGCCGAGTCGGGCTCGCAGGCCGCGGGGTGCGCTATGCACCAGACGGTGGATGGCGCGCACGTCGAGCAGGTCATCGTCGAGGCCGACGACGAACGTCATGACGGCCTGGGCGCCGGGATCGTCGGGATCGTCATCGCGGTACGCGCACGCGGTCTCGAACCGGTGATGTCCGTCAGCGAGGACGATCGGGGCGCTGGCGACCGCGGTTCGGAGGCGGCCGAGCGTCTCGGGGTCGGTGATGAGCGTGAGCTCATGGCGGGTGCCAGCAGCGTCGACGGCGGAGGTGGTCGGCGGCGCCTCGGTGTCGAGGACGGCGTTCAGATCGCGGGCGAGGGACAAGCCCCAGATCGGGTCGAGGTTGGTGCGGGTGGCACGGAGGAGGGCGAGCCGGTCACTGCGGGCCTTCGGGAGCGTGCGCTCGTGTCCGAAGACGTCGCCGTCGCCGCTCGGGAGTACCAGCGCACCAATGACACCGATCGTGCGTCTCGGCCGGTCGGCGGCGTCGGTGAAGTGCATCCGGTAGCCGTAGAAGGCTGGTTCGGGGTCGGGGGCGAGGATCCCGTCGGTGAGCCATGCCTGCAGGAGGTTGGCGGCGTGCTCGTACGGGTCGGTCGGCGGGTCCGCTCGCGGAAGGATGAGGCGCACGGCGTTGTGAGGATCGATCGCCTCGAGGCGGCTGCGGTCCTCTTCGTCGATGACGTCATAGGGGGGCGCCACGACCCGCGAGGCGTCGGGCAGGTCCCGGTAACGCGTTCCACGGAAGGGAAGGAAGTCAGGCACGGGCGGGTTCTCTATCCGATGAAGAGGTCGCCGATTGTCGCATACCGTGCGGTCGGCGCCGGGACTCGCTTCGGGATCGACGGAGACGGTGATGAGCACGGAACAAGACGACCTAACGGCCTACGACGCGTTCACCGAGGGCAGCCGGCTGCTCGCGTCGTCGAACCCGCACGCGGCGGCGGTCGCGTTGGAGCGGGCCCGTGACCTCGAGCCGGAGCAAGGGTCGATCCGGGAGGCGCTCGGCCGCGCCTACTTCGGATCCGGTCGGTTCCCGGCGGCGCGGGAGGAGTTCGAACATGCCGTCAGGATCGACCCGGTCAACGACTACGCCCACTACGGGCTGGGGTTGTGCCTGCTTCGGACCGGTGATCGGGGTGGGGCTCGCCGTCATCTGAAGCTGGCGGTCGCCATGCGACCGCTCGAGGACTACCAGCGGGCGTTGGCCACGGTGAGCGAACCCGCGCCGTGAGCGACGCGGGCGGGGCGCCCGTGGTCTGCTGCGACCTCGACGGCGTCCTTTGGAGAGGCGACGAGCCGATCCCGCGCAGCGCCGACGCCGTGACGGAGATGCGCGCCCAGGGATTGCGGGTGGCGTTCTTGTCGAACAACTCGAGCCTCACCGTGTCCGACGTGATCGCCAAGCTCGCCAAGTGTGGCGTCGCGGCCGAGCCGGACCAGGTGCTGACGAGCGCGCTCGCCGCGGCAGATCTGCTCCACGGCAGCCTCCCCACTGGGGCTGAGGTCCTGACATGCGCGGGGCCCGGCGTCACCGAGGCGCTCGACGCGGTCGGTCTGCGGACCGTCGACCGGCCGCCGGCCGCGGCGGTCGTCGTCGGTTTTCACCGCGACTTCGACTTCGAGGAGCTCGACCGGGCATCGCAGGCCATCAGGAACGGAGCGCGGTTCGTGGCGACGAACCTCGACGCCACCTACCCGATTCCCGGCGGGCTGCTCCCGGGGACGGGCGCGATCGTCGCGGCGATCGCGACCGCGGCGGGTGCGACACCGGAGGTCGCGGGGAAGCCGACGCCGGCGATGGCGGAGCTGGTCCGGCATCGCCTCGGTGAGAAGGGCATGGTCGTCGGAGACCGGCCGAGCACCGACGGGGCGTTGGCCGAGGAACTGGGATGGCCGTTCGCGTTGGTGCTGTCGGGAGTGACGGGGCGGGTCGCGCCCCCCGGGGGTGAGACGGTCCCGGATCCGCCCCCTCCGGTGGTGGGGGACGACCTCGCGTCGGTGGTACCGCACGTGGTGCAAACGCTCGGTCGGACCTGACGACGCCTAACCTGTCGTTCGTCACCGTGTTCACCTTCTTGACGCCGCGTTGTGTACGCCGGCCCATTGCCGGACACCGGGCGCGTCGCGGGTAGCGGTGCGTCGCCGCTTGGACGTCGAGCTGGTACGACGAGGGCTGGTCGAGTCTCGGGCCCGCGCCGCGGACGCCATCGCGGCGGGCCGGGTGTTAGTGGGGGGCGCACCAGCAGACCGGGCAGCTCGACAGGTCGCGGCGGAGGAGTCGATCGCGTTGGTCGGGCCGCCAGCCCGGTTCGTGTCGCGCGGTGGGGAGAAGCTCGACGCCGCGCTGGCGGCGTTCGGGACCGGGGTAACGGGTCGCCGGGCGTTGGATGTCGGCGCGTCGACCGGTGGATTCACCGACTGTCTGCTGCAGCGGGGGGCCGGGCACGTCTACGCGGTCGATGTCGGACGGGGGCAGCTGGCGTGGTCGTTGCGCACCGATGAGCGGGTCACAATTTTGGAGTCGACGAACGTGCGGGGTCTCGACGCGGCGCATCTCGGTGGCCCGGTGCCGTTGGCGGTGGTCGATGTGTCGTTC
>Ga0066793_10000535_pt1 | contig 15221 bp, 11 predicted proteins | sample PersoiDNA2013189_FD_83876 | JGI IMG/M metagenome (GOLD analysis project Ga0066793, IMG submission 83876) | Permafrost soil microbial communities from the Arctic, to analyse light accelerated degradation of dissolved organic matter (DOM) -... | ecosystem: Environmental > Terrestrial > Soil >... | reverse complement strand
TGGCCTTGGTTTGAGCATCCGGATTGGGCTTGCGGAGCTTGCCGCTCCATAGAACGTTATCGGTGATAAAAAGGCCGCCGCTTTTCAGTCGCGGAAGCGCCAAACGAAAGACGCGTGGATAATCGGTTTTATCGACATCGTTGAAGATGATGTCGTACTGCTCCTTCTCCTCGGAGAGAAATTCGAGCGCATCGCCCACGCGAATCGTGATGCGCTGGCTGACACCCGCTCGATCGAAGTAGCGACGGGCTTTATCTGCGCGCTTGGGATCGCCGTCAGTGTAGACGACGCGTCCGCCTTCGCCCACCGCGCGCGCCCACCAAATGGTGGAATAGCCGATGGCCGAGCCCATTTCGAAGATCTTCTTCGCGCCACTGATGGTGGCCAGTTGATAAAGCACGCGAGCGACGGCGGGGCCGACGATGGCCACATCGTTCTTGCTGGCGTCAGCTTCCATCTCGGCGAGAACTTCGTCGCGCGGCGGCAGCATCGCGTACAGGTAGTCTTCGACCTCAGGAACTGTAATTCCACCCATGCGCCAGTACGCGTTTGCGGGTTGATCGGCCATGTTGCTCCTTGCGGTCCAAAGCGACCGCGCTTCGCCGCGGCTTGACGTGATTATTGTTTAAGAAATCGTCTTCCCGGGTTTCATTTCCAACACTTCCACGTCCGGCGCCAGTTTCTGCAACTCGCCGGGCCTTCCCGTCAACTGCGGAAACGTGCCGAAGTGCATAGGGATCACAGTTTCCGGCTGCAGCAGTTTACAGGCATAGGCAGCCTCGCGCGGCGACATGGTGAAAAGGTCGCCGATGGGCAGCATGGCAATCTTCGGCGCGTAAAGGTCGTGAATGATGGCCATGTCGCTGAAGACGTTAGTATCGCCCGCGTGGTAGAGCTTGACTCCGTTCGAGAATTCAAGCACGTAGCCGCAGGCTTCGCCGCCGTAGACGATCTGGTCGCCATCCTGAATTCCGCAGGAATGCACCGCGTGAACCATGGTGATCTTCACATCTGCGACGGTTTGCGTCCCGCCCTTGTTCATGGGTGCGATCTGTTTGACGCCTTTTTTCTGCAGCCACAAGCAGAGTTCGTAGATGCCAACGGCGATCGGATTGAGCTTCTTGCCCACGTCGACCGCGTCACCGATGTGATCGCCATGCCCGTGGGTGCAGATCAGCACATCGGCTTTCTTCACGTTCTTCTCACTCTGAGGGCACATGGGATTACCGGCAATCCACGGATCGATATAGAGGGTCTTCCCTTCCGGCGTCTGGATGCGGAAGGTGGCATGGCCAAGCCATGTAAGTTGGATTCCCTTAAGATTCACAAAACACTCCTGGGGTAACCTGCGAATTAGAATTCTAGTGACTTGGAAAAGAGCGCGCAACGAGCGAGCGCAGCCGCTAAAAGATTGGCGTTTAGTGCGCTGACGCTTTCGTGAACCACTCGTCGAACCACTCCAGAGTGCGCAAGGTGTAGTCGTGGGCGTCGGCAGGCTTTACGAACAAGTGTCCTTCGTTCGGATAGACAACCAGCTTGGTCGGCACCTTCATGGTTTTGAGCGCGTGCCACCATTCCACCGATTGTTCCATCGGAACTTCACCATCGCGATCGCCGACCAGGATCAGGGTAGGCGTCTTAACCGCTTTGACAAAGCGCATAGGGTCGCTCTTGGCGTACACGGCAGGATCGTCGTAGACGGACGCTCCGAAAAACGGGATCATCCACTCGTCGATATCGTTCAGGCCGTAGTAACTGAGCCAGTCGGAGAGTCCGGCGCCCGCGACCGCTGCGGCAAAACGCTGCGTCTGGGTCTCGGCCCACATGGTCATGTATCCGCCATAGCTGTGCCCGCGAAGACCGATACGTTTGGCGTCGATCGGGTACTCATTGGAGATGGCATCGATGCCGGCCATGATGTCGCGATAGTCCCCACCGCCGAAATCCTTGACGTTGCCTTGCGTGAACGCCTCGCCTTGTCCGTAGCTGCCGCGTGGGTTTGGACAGAGAGCAAAGTAGCCCATCGCCGATGCGGCTCCGGTGAGACCATCATCCCAGTGAGACGTGCACACCGAGGACGGTCCGCCGTGCACGTTGACTACGAGCGGATATGTCTTGCCGGGCAGGAAGTCCTTGGGAAGCATAAGCCAGCCTTGGACCCGCGTGCTTCCGTTCTTCCAATGAATATTGCGCATTGCGCCCCACGCGGGCTCGATGCCGCTGTTCAGGTGGGTGATCTGCTTCCAGTTGCCCATGGGGCCCGCCCAGACTTCGGGGGGAGTGCCGGCTGATTGGCGTACCACCGCAGTCACCGTTCCGTCGCGGGAGAAGGAGCCGCCAGGTCCCCATGCGTCCGAGGCTGCGGCCGCTACTTCTTCGCCCGTCCACAGTGTCTGCGCCTCGCCTCCAATGGCATTCACGCTGCCGAAGCCGGAATTCCCATCGACGTTTGCGGCGAAAAGGATGCGGGCGGGAGATGTCCACACGAGGGAAGAAGGAGATGCCTTGAGGTTCGGAGTGATATTCCGTGCAGGGCCGCCGTCGATGGGGACGACGAGGATATCGCCACCCGTGACGCCTGCGTCGCTCATGAGGCCTTCGAGGATGGCTACATTCTTGCCGTCCGGTGAGACGTGCGGGTCTTCCATCTGCCACTTGGGCGCGTAGATCTCGTGCATCTCGCCGCTTTGCGCGTTGATGCGATAGAGCCGCGCGACCCACCAATTTGCGTCGCCGGAGCCGTGCGCCGCCGTGGCTGCCCACGCCGCTCCGTCGGGAGTCCAGTCGTATTCATAGATGTACACGTCGGCAGGCGTGACTTGCGCCACATTGTTCGTGCTCAGGTTGATGGTAGTGAGGCGTTGCTCGTAGATTTGGTCGTCAATGACTCCCGCGAGCGGGGTCATCGGCTGCAGTGGGCCCGCCGCGCGGGGGAGGCCCTCAATAAAGAGGATCGCCAGGTTCGCTCCGTCGGGAGAAAAACGAGGCGTCTGGGCATAACCTTTTAATTCCGTCCGCTTTGCCGGAGCACTACCGTCGAGGGCCACGGTCCAGACTTGAGCTACGGGAACGTCACCCGGCAAGTCAGCGAGGAATGCGAGCTGTTTGCTGTCCGCTGACCACGTGACCTCGCGCAGCGGAAGCTTGCCTTCCACGGAGATCGCCCGGAGAGAGCCGCCGCGTACGGGTGTGACCGTGAGCTGTCCCTCGACGATGTAGGCAACCTGAGTTCCATCGGGAGAGATTGCAACCTGATCGATCTTTTTCGCGTGCGGCATGGAGTTGAGCACGGCTGCGGCGCGAGAGGGCGCAGTATCCCGATCTTGTGCCAAAAGCGTTACGCAGTGGAGTAAGGCTGCGAGCGAGCAAAGCAGCGCGGCAAAATGTAGGTGAGACTTGGCCCCTGATTTCATGGCCGTTGAGTATACCTGATTTAAACCATTCCGATTGAACGGAAACTCGTGTATAAGATGGTGCTCAATGCCCGACCTCAAAGTGTTGCTGTCACGCGAAACCATTGCCAAGCGGGTCGCCGAGATGGGAGAAGAGATTGCGCGCGATCTTCGCGGGCAATCGATTATCTTCGTCGGCGTTCTCAAGGGCGCTGCTATTTTCTTGAGCGATCTTGCGCGTCAGGTTCCGCTCGACGCCACCTTCGACTTTATCGGAGTTTCGAGTTACGGCAACCGCCCCATCGCGAAAGAAGACCCGGCGGGCCACGCGGCATGGGATTCGCTGGGCGAAGTTCGTTTGACCAAAGACATGGATCAGTCGCTGGCGGACCGCAACGTGATTCTGGTCGAGGACATTCTCGACACCGGGCTGACGCTGAACTACATTTCGAAGGTGGTGCAGGCGCATCAACCCAGGTCGCTGCGCATTGCGGCCTTGCTGGACAAGCCTTCACGCCGCAAGCAGCCGATCCAGGTGCAATACATCGGCTTCACGATTCCCGATGTCTACGTGGTCGGCTACGGCCTGGATTACGCGGAACGCTACCGCAATCTTCCGGATATCTGCGTGTTGGAGAATTTGTAATTGGTAATTTGTAATTGGTAATTTTGAAGACCTCCGTTTTCGATTTTTAAATTACCAATCACAAATTACCAATCACAAATTAAGTGGCTGCTATGATGTAGCTTGTGAAAACGACCGCCTCGAAAACTGAACGCCTTTCCGAGGTGGAACCCCTCCTGCTGGAAGTGGCCGACGTGGTGAACACCACGCTCGACCTGGAAACCACGCTGCGGCGTGTGGCGGAACTGGTCCGAAAGGTCATTGACTACGAAATTTTCGCGATCCTGTTGCTCAACGAGCAGCGCCAGGAATTGTACGTGCGCTTCCAAGTGGGATATCCGCCGGAAGTCGCCGACCGCCTGCGCGTGAAAGTGGGCCAGGGCGTTACCGGACGCGCCGCGGAGACTCGCCAAGCGGTGCTGGTCGCCGATACCACGCAGGAAGATTTCTACCTTGAGGCCGTGCCCAACGTTCACTCGGAACTGGCCATCCCGCTAATCGTCAAGAACCGGGTGATTGGCGTGATCGACATTGAGGCGCGCGAAAAGGGCTACTTCACCGAAGAGCACAAACGCCTGCTGACGCTGATCGCGTCGCGCATGGCGGTGGGCATCGAGAACGCGCGGCTGCACACGCGCACAACCCGCCAGGCCCGCACGCTGCTTCTGCTGAACGAGATTGCGCGCGAACTCACGTCGATTCTGAACCTGGACGAGCTGCTCAAGCGCGTCGCCGAGCTGCTCAACCGGCTGATCGACTACCAGATGTTCAGCATTCTTCTGGTGGATCGGACGGGAGAAAAACTGCAGCACCGGTTCGCGCAGCGCTTCGAGGAAAGACTGCATCTGAAGCACGACGTCCCGCTGGGCCGCGGAGTGGTGGGGTACGCCGCGCAGGCCAAGGAAGCGGTCCTGGTGTCTGACGTGGCCAAGAGTGACCGCTACATCGCGGTGAATCCGGAGACGCGCTCGGAACTGGCGGTTCCGCTGATCTATCAGGAGAAAGTAATCGGAGTCCTCGATCTGGAGCACACACGCCGCGGGTATTTCACCGAGGATCACAAGCGGACCCTGACCACGCTTGCGGCGCAGCTTGCCATCGCCATTGAAAACGCGCGCTTGTACGAAGAGATTGCCCGGCAGGAGCGGCGAATGGAACACGATCTGGCGCTGGCGCGCGAACTGCAGTTTCGTTTGCTGCCGCATTCGCTGCCGAAGATGCAGAACCTCGAAGTCGAAGCAAAGTTTGTTCCGGCCCGCGCCATCGGCGGCGATCTCTACGACTTCGTTCCTTATTCGTTGTCGCGCCTGGGGATCGCGATTGGAGACGTAAGCGGCAAAGGCGCGCCGGCTGCCATTTATGCCGCGCTGGTCAGCGGCATTTTGCGTTCCCACGCGCCGATTGAGCCGAGCCCGGCGGAGATGCTTTCGGCGGTGAATATGTCGCTGGCCGAGCGCAGGATTGCCGCGCAGTTTGTGTCGATCATCTACGCGGTGTGGGACGACGAGCGGCGGACGCTGGTGGTGGCGAATTCGGGCTTGCCGCGGCCCATCTATTGTCATGACGACAAAATTGAGTTCATCGAGGCGACCGGGCTGCCGCTGGGACTGTTCGACGAAGCCGATTACGACGAATTCAGTTTCAAGGCGAAGCCGGGCGATCTGTTCGTGTTCTACAGCGACGGCATTCTCGACGCACGCAACCGGTACGGCCAATCTTTTGGGCCGGAGCGTGTGGAAGCGATCGTCGCCGGCTGCGTCACCAAGTCGGCGGACTGCGTGGTGAACGAGATCTTCAAGGCGGTGACCGAGCATGCCGCTGGCGTGGATACGTTCGACGATCAGACGGTGGTCGCCATCAAAGTAAAAGATGGTTCGGGCAAACGCAAGTGAAGCGCGCGCGTGAATCACAGGCGTTGCGCCCACCCGCGTTTGGATATCAGGGCGCGGCTTCGGGAGTGCACGCCACGGAACTCTACTGCGAGGCCGTGGCGCTGGAAGGCCTTGCCGCGCGCCACGGAACCCCGCTGTACGTTTATTCCGCGGCCATGATCCGCGCGCGAGTGAACGCCTTCGTTCGTGCCTTTCGTTCCATTCCTCACACCCTGTGCTATTCGGTCAAAGCCAATTCGACGCTGGCAATTCTGCGACTGGTAGCCGGCGAGGGAGCCGGCTTCGACGTGGTGTCCGGCGGAGAACTGCAACGAGTTCTGCGCGTCAGCCGGAAGGCCGCGAGCAAGGTCGTGTTCTCCGGCGTGGGTAAGACCGCGGCGGAGATGGAACTCGCGTTGCGCTCGGGGATACTGCTGTTCAACATTGAAAGCGCCTCGGAATTGAGCTTGCTTTCAGCAATCGCGACACGATTGAAGAAACGAGCGGCGGTAGCGGTGCGGGTCAATCCGGACGTCTCCGCGAAAACTCACCCCTATATTTCGACCGGACTGCATCAGCACAAGTTCGGCGTGCCGATTCCCGAAGCGCGGGCGCTCTACGCGCAGGCCGCGAAGCAGCCTTATCTGAAAGTGGCCGGGGTGAGCGTTCACATCGGGTCGCAGATTACCGATGTCGGTTCCTTTCAAGCGGCGCTCGAGCGCGTGGCCGATCTGGTCCGCACACTGCGAGAGCAGGGCCACGACATTCGCTATATCGACGCCGGCGGCGGCTTGGGAATTTCCTACGAGGGAGCGCAGGGTAGTTTTGAAAAACAGATTGCGGCGTACGCGAGGGCAGTACTCGGTCCGTTGCGCGGCTTGAAGCTGCATTTACTGCTTGAGCCGGGACGTTCCATCGTGGGACCGGCGGGCGTGTTGCTGACGCGCGTCCTCTACCGGAAAACGAATAATCACAAACGCTTTCTGATTGTCGATGCGGCGATGAACGATCTGCTGCGTCCTTCCCTGTACGGCGCGTACCACGAGATTGTTCCGGTGAGCCGCGAGTCGCGCGAAACGGAGATTACCGATGTGGTCGGCCCCATCTGCGAGACGGGCGACTTTTTTGCGCGCGACAGGAAACTTCCGCTAGTCAGCGAGGGGGATCTGCTGGCCATTCTCGATGTGGGCGCGTACGGCGCGGTGCTGGGATCGAACTACAACACGCGCGGCCGGGCGGCGGAAGTGCTGGTGGATGGCGCGAGAGCGAGAGTGATACGGCGACGCGAGAGCTTGCAGGATCAGATGAGGATGGAGAAGTTATAGCGAATCCAGAGTTGCTGTGACCGCAGGCAGCTGCCGAGCTGCGCTCGGCTGGACAGCCGGGGGCGGCTGTCCCTACGCAAATCTGGACGGGCGAGGGCGCCCGTCCCTCCACTAGCGACTTACAGTGACTCCAAAAAGTTCGTCACCGCTCGTAACACCGGCTCGGGCTGCTGGATGAACAGTGCGTGTCCGAGGTTGCGGAACTTCACATGCGTGTGATGCGGCAACAGGCGCGTGGCCAGCGCAACATCCGCGTCGGACATCAAACCGCCTAATTCCTGGGTGGCTTGCAGAAGCAGCGTTGGACAAGCAATTCCGCGCAACACGGTCTCGCCGTCCCAGCCTTCGAGCGACGACCCGTCGATCGTCATTTCGTATGCATCAGTGTCGGCCTGCTGGACGCAGCGCGCCCACGAGAGCAGGTAGGCCTCATCGTTGCCGGGAAGTTCGCGGATGGTAACGGACTCATCGCTGCCCGGAATTGGCAGCACAATTCTGCCGATGCCGTCGGCAATCTGCTCGACGGAGCCGCCCGTGCGCGCCAGATCGCGCAGTCCCGAGAACAGCGCCGTGTACATCGGGTTGTGAAGCCGCCGGGCGACGATCATGTTATCGCCAAGAATCAGAGCGCGAACCAGTTCCGGATGATGAGAAGCGACCCACATGGCGAGCATGCCGCCAAGCGAATGTCCGAAGAGAACGGCGGGAGCGGAAACGCGCTCGCGAAGAAGGCAAGCGATGTCTTCAGAATACTGCGGGCCCTGGTATCCGCGAGCAACGTGGGAGGACTTGCCATGACCGCGAAGGTCAGGCGCGAAGATATGCCAGCGCAGGCTCAGCGCGGGAATCACCGGCAGAAATACTTGCCAGCGCCGGCCGAGTCCGTGCAGAAGCACGAGCGGCGGCCCATGGGCAGGGCCTTCGGCATAGTTCAATCGAACTTCGCCGGTGTCGAAGGTGTGCTCGACGAGGCCTGGATGGTTTTCGCTCACAACTTTTTCGCTCACAATCCTCACCGGCTCGCGGCGTCGGCGTCGTAAGTCAGTTTGCCGCCGACCCAAGTTTTGAGTACCTTGACTTCGCGGAGCTTGACGGGATCGATACTGAGCGCGTCGTCACTCAGCAATACCATGTCGGCCAGTTTCCCCGCGGTGATCGAGCCTTTCTCGTTCTCCTGAAATTCGGCGTAGGCCGAACCCAGGGTGTAGGCCTCGATCGCTTCTTTTATCGTCAACTTCTGCTCGGGAAACCATCCCTTCGGATTCTTGCCATCGAGGGTCGCGCGGGTTGTAGCCGCGTACAGCGTGAGCATGGGATTGAGCGGCGCGACATTCCAATCCGTGCCCAATGCGAGGCGAACGCCGTGGTCAAGGAATGTGCGGAAGGCGTAGGTGCGGCTCGAGCGGTCGTGTCCGATGCGGCCTTCAGCCCAGCGCCCGTCGTCGATGGCGTGATAGGGCTGCACGGACGCGATCACGTGCAGTTGAGCGAAGCGGTCGAAATCTTTGGCCGCCATGTGCTGGGCGTGCTCGATGCGCCAACGACGATCACGGCTGCCATGCGCTTTTTCGATTTCGCCATAAATGTCGAGGATCGTCGAGATTCCAGCGTCTCCGATGGCGTGTGCGCAGAGCTGCAATCCAGCGGCGTCGGCCCGCATCATGCGATCCCGCATCAGGGAGAGGGGTTGCATCTCGTCAGAGAGCAGGCCGCGATTGCCGGGCTGGTCCGAGAAAGGTTCGAAGAAATATGCCGTGGCCGAGCCCAGCGAGCCATCGGCGTAGGCCTTCGCCGCGCCGATGCGCAGATAGGGCCCGCCAAACGCCCGCCGGATGCCGATCTTCACCTGATCGTCCACTTGCGTAATCAGCGGTACGGCATAGATGCGCGTGGTCAGCTTGCTTTCGTCGAGCAACTCCGAGTAGATCGCGATGTCGGCATAGTCGGGGTTCATGTTCTGCACGCTGGTCACGCCGAGCGAGGCGGCGTGTTCGAGCGCGCGCTCAATCGCGTGGCGCCGCCGATCGTGGCTGGGAGGTGGAACTGCTTTGTACAACAGATCCATGGCCGCGTCTTTCAGCGCGCCCGTCGGATTTCCCTGTTGATCGCGGACGATCACTCCGCCTGCGGGATCCGGTGTCTGCGCCGTGATCCCCGCCAGCTTTAGGGCGAGCGAGTTCGCCAGAATCATGTGGCCGTCATAGCGATTCACCGCCACCGGGGTTGCGGGCGTTGCCGGATCGATCAGTTCCCTGCTCGGCAGTTCCGCTGGATTCCATTTGGTCTCGTCCCAGTCGCCGCCGAGCAGCCATTCGCCCTTGGCGGTTTTCGCAGCGCGCTCACGAATGCGGCGGGCAAATTCCTGCGGGCTGGTGGCGTCGTTGAGTTCTACATTGTCGAGTTGCGCTCCACCATCCGCGAAGTGCACGTGAGCGTCGTTGAATCCTGGCAGCAGACGCTTCCCGGCGGCCTCGACCACGCGGGTGTGGGGGCCCCGCCAGGCATCCAACTGCTGGCTGGATCCGACGGCAACGATGCGGTCGCCGAGGACGGCAACCGCCTCAGCCTCCGGGCGCGACGGATCGACGGTCCAGATACGCGCGTTTTGGATGATGAGGTCCGCGGCCGGTTTAGTTTGCGCGAATACGCACAGCGCGCAACCGAGAACGACGACGACCTGCAGGAAACACCGCTTCATTTTCCCCTCGCGCTTAGAGCTTCGGTTAGTCAGCGTTCTCCCCACTTGAGCTTGGTGGCGAGCACTTCAAAAAATGTTTTCTGAAAGCGCAACAGCCTGGCCGGATGTTCCGCCTTAACGCAGCGCACGATATCGCCGTCTCGCACAGGCATGCCAACCTGTCCATCGAGACTCAGGTACGCTTCCTCCTCCCCGGTCTTGACGTGGATTTCGATCTTGACCGTATCGCGCACTACCACCGGACGGTGCGTCAATCCGTGGGGCGAGACGGGAGTAATGACGAAGGCATCCACATCCGGTTTGAGGATCGGTCCGCCCGCTCCCAGAGAATATGCGGTCGAACCGGTGGGCGTCGCGATGATCAGACCATCGGCTCTGTAACTGGAAACGAACTCCGAGTCCACGAAAAGCTCGAAGTGATTCAAGCGCGCGATGGCGCTCTTGCTCACCACCAGTTCGTTCAAAGCGGCGTGAGTGGCGACAATCTCGCCGCCCCGGACCAGCGAGCAACTCAGCATGGAGCGGCGGTCGACGATGTAGCGCTCTTTCTCAATCGCATCCAGAGCGGAATACAGATCGGCCAGTGGAAGTTCGGTCAGGAATCCGAGCGTGCCGAGGTTGACGCCGAGGATCAGCGTTCCAGTCTTCGAAACCGCGCGCGCCGCCGCAAGCAGAGTACCGTCGCCGCCCAGCACCAGAGCCAGATGCGGCGACCGCGTGGCCAACTCGCTCCGCGCCATCACCGTGGACGCCGAAAAATAGGCTGCGCTTTCCTGGTCCATCACCACGGCGTAGTTGCGCTGCTGTAGCCATTTTTCGAGCACCGGCAACACTTCAGACAGCTCGGGACGGTCCGGCTTCGAAATGATGGCAACGGTTTTCTGGCGGGTTGCGCTTTGGGGAGCCTCGGACATGCCTTCGGACTTTTCTTCTGCCATCTCTTCGGACGTCGGACTTCCGATTGTACAGAATCAGCGGATGGCAGGCGGCGAAAACTCCGCGTGGAGCAGGAATTCGCGATTGCCTGCGCCGCCGAGGATGGGAGACTCGATCCATTCGGCGTGCGAGCATCCCAGTTCTGCGAGCGCCGCCTCTACCCTGGCCACGGCCCCTCGCTGTGCCGATTCGTCGCGCACGATTCCGCCTTTACCCACCAGTTCCCTGCCCGCTTCGAACTGCGGTTTCACCAGCACCACAATCTGGCATACCGCGGGCGCAGTCGAACTGGGAGTCAGGCTGGCGCAAGACGAGGCGGCGCGAATCACCGCCGGAAGCACCATGGTGGCGGAGATGAAGGAAACGTCCATCGCAATGAAGTCAATAGGCTCGCCGACGTCGCCGGGCTCGAGATAGCGAGCGTTGATTTTCTCCAGAAGCCGAATGCGCGGATCGCTGCGCAAGCCGAAATCCATCTGACCATAACCGGTGTCCACGGCAATCACCCTGGCGGCGCCGTGCTGCAGCATGCAATCGCTGAAACCTCCGGTGGAAGCGCCGATGTCGAGACAAACTTTGCCATGGAGATCGATTCGCCAATGCTCGAGAGCCTTCTCCAACTTGAGCCCGCCACGGCTGACGTAGCGGAGATCCTCGCCCAGCAGGCGCAAGGTCGAGCCGGAGTCAATCGATGCGCCCGCCTTCTCGATCTTCTGCTCGTTGACGAGAACCTTTCCGGCCAAGATTAGGGCCTGCGCGCGCACGCGCGACGGCGTCAGCCCACGATCCACGAGCAACTTGTCGAGACGTGTCTTCACTGAATATCGAAAAAACGAGTACCGAAAAATCGAATCCGTACGATGCGTCTAGCACCCGATGCAGTGCAGAATGTTGAACGCGATTTATTAACAGGAGGTTACAAGATTAAGTTCCCGCTTTTCCACAAACTTTTCCTCTGCGGTGTTGAAAAGTGAGGAAAGGCATCGGGCCATCGAGTGATCGGGTCATCGGGTGATCGAAAAGCAAGATCAAGAATGAAAGGCAGAGCAGTCTTGGGTAGCGGGCTACTTTGATTTTCGTAAGGTCATAGCGAGAAAGACACCGCCGACGAAAGCGCCGACGGCGATAAGAAGTATTGCCAGTTCGATTAGTGCTACGGGAATCCCCATAACGCCAATGAAAGTAGCCCACTACCCAGTCTTGCACTTCAAATGACCCGATGGCCCGATCGCCCGATGACCCGATGCCTCACCCAGCGACTTCTTCCAGAGTTTTCTGGTCGATATCGAAGTTGGCATGCACGTTCTGCACGTCGTCGCAATCTTCGAGCGCTTCCATCAGGCGGATCATCTGCGTCGCCTGCTGGCCTTCCAGCTTGATGTAGGTATCCGGAACCATACTCACGCTCGAGGAAGCGGGGGTGATGCCGGCCTTCTTCACGGCCTCCAACACGCCTTCGTAGGCGGAAGGCACAGTCAGGATTTCCCAGTTCTCGCCATCGTCCTTCAAATCTTCCCCGCCCGCTTCGAGGATGATGTTCATCAGGTCATCTTCCTTGGCCGCCGCCTTGGAAACGATGATGTCGCCCTTCTTGTGGAACATCCACGAGACCGCGCCCGCTTCGGCCATGTTGCCGTTGTTTTTCCCGAACGCGTGCCGGATTTCGCTCACCGTGCGATTGCGGTTGTCGGTGGAAATTTCCGCCAGCAAAGCAACGCCGCCCGGGCCGTAGCCCTCAAGCACAAATTCTTCGTAGTTCGCGCCCGGCAGTTCGCCGGTGCCGCGCTGGATGGCGCGCTTGATGTTGTCGGCGGGCATGTTCTCGGACTTCGCCGCCAGGATCGCCGTCCGCAGGCGAGGGTTCATGTCGGGATCGCCGCCCGACTTGGCGGCCATCGCGATTTCCTTGATGAGACGAGTGAAGATCTTGCCGCGCTTGGCGTCGAGCGCGCCCTTCTTGTGCTTGATGGTTGCCCATTTCGAATGGCCGGACATAGCTCTACCTCGTCTCTAGAATACTTGAATTGCGCTGATTCTCGGAATTATGGATCCGCCCGCGGAGGAAATCACAGGATCAGCCTCGACATAAACACGTTCAGGCGAATTGAAATTATAGCATGGGTGACAGTCGGTCCGAACTTCTCCTCGCTGGCCGGGAGTGCCCTAATTAACCACCAAGGACACGAAGGAGCACGAAGCAACCCTCCGGGGATTCGCACCTTTGTGTGACTTCGTGTCCTTGGTGGTTAATGAACTTGGGACACTGCCCGCTGGCCCGGCGGCGTTATGGCATCATCAGCGAGGTAACCCTCGACAGGCAATCCATGAGGTACCCTTGTGGGGAAATCTGCCATGGCCGCGAACGCTCTCGATCGCCAACTCGCCCAACTCGAAGCCTGCCGCTATCGCTTCGGCGGCCACGAAAGCTCTTGCGTTGTGAGGTTGCTGAATCGGCTCGACGCCGCGCGCTTTCCCAATCCGGCTTCGCTGATCCGCTTTCACGAAGCGCTCCTTTTTCTGCGCGCCTTTCCGCAAGGGCCAACCGTTGTGCGCGTCACCGAGCGCATTCTGAATAGTTTCCACAGGAAAGTGGAAGCATTACGCGAAGGCGGCGCCGACATGGACGACTTCGAGCCCATCGAAGTCTCCGGTATTGCCGGCACACAGATGGAAGACACGCTCAGCTTCGATATTGCCAGGTGGCTCATCAAGCGCATGCCCGGCAGAGTCGAAATCGCCTGGGAAAACTACGAAGCCGGACGAGAATTAGGCACAACTGGCCCGCGCTTTATGCCCTTGCTCGAGGACGACTCCTATGTCGAAGCCGACACGCCCTGGCGCCGATGGCTGGAGGCGGCTGGGGGAAAGGCCGGGAGAAAGACGAGCGCCAGTCCGGCGTGGCTGCCCTCGTGGCTGATGGAACGCTTCGAACAGTTGCCGCTGCCAGCTCCGCAAAAAGCTGAGCTCTACGAATCCCTGCGCGTTCCCGTGCGTTGGAATCTTGGGAACTCCATCATCGCGCGAACGCGAAACTGGAAGCCGGTGCGCAGCGTTTATTACCACAGCGAACCCCACGGCACACCATTGATCAGCCGGAGCCAGGTATCCCTGGCCGCCGAATTGACCCGGCGTCCGCCGCAACTGACGAGGCTGTCGCGCAAGCAGGGCGACGAGGTCATGGACTTGATCCGCGAGGTCATGCTGGTGCGCTACCGCGAACTTTACGGCACCACGCTGGGCGATCCGCGATCGGTGGTGCGGGCGGATGTCGGACGCGGCGTTTCCATCTATCTCTGGAACCTGCCGCCAGATCGCCGTCTGCCGCTGCGCGCCTATGTCGCGGGATTGACGCTGAAGAATGGCGTGCCGATCAATTACATCGAAGCCATCGGACTCTGCGAGTGGATGGAGGTCGGCTTCAACACCTTCTACACCTTCCGCGGCGGCGAAGCGGGATGGATCTACGCGCAAGTGCTGCGCTGCCTGTGTCACCGTATGGGAACGACGTGTGTCTCGGTCTATCCGTATCAACTGGGCCATGAGAACGAGGAGGCGATCGAATCGGGCGCGTTCTGGTTCTACCGCAAACTCGGCTTCAGGCCGGGACGCGCCGATCTGCAAAGACTGGCGGAGCGCGAAGAGCAGAAAATCGCCGCCGATCCCAAATACCGGACATCTGCGCGCACGCTGAAGCGCCTGGCTTCGGGGCACGTCTTCTACGAGTTGCCAGGAAGCGAAGCGGGGGCGTGGGATCGATTTTCAACGCGCAACCTCGGATTGCAAGTCAACCGGCGGATGGCGCGCGACTTTGGCGGAGATGCCGGCCTCCTGCGCGAGCATTCGAGGCGTGCGCTGGAGCGAGTGCTGGGCGTCAGCACGTCTTCATGGACGCCGCTGGAGAAGGCAGCCTTCGAGAATTTTGCGCTCGTTCTGACGCAGGTGCCGGGATTGCGTGCGTGGACACGAGAAGAAAAAGAAGACCTGCTCCAAATCATCCGCGCCAAAGCCAAACCGGATGAAATGCACTACCTGCATCTTACGCAGCGGCATGGGCGGCTTCGGAAGGCGTTGCTAACGCTCGGGTCGTAGTCGATCGGCGGAATGCTTTCCTCCCCACCAGCACAACTGCGGGTGCCCCAGCCTTGCGTTTTTTGCAAGGGTGGGCCGCGATGATCCCGACGCGGTTCGTCTCCAGTTCGCGCGGCGTGAAGTCGCCAGTCCCACTGTGCGATCAGACTGCTACCCACCCTTCGCAAAAAAAAGCCGCGAAGGATTGATTGGATAAGAGCGAAGGCTCGATTCAGATCGAGTAGTCTTTGGTTGAGGACCAAGGCTTCTCGGAAAGGAAGGAGCCTTCGCATGATGATTATAGGA
>Ga0066793_10000533_pt1 | contig 15231 bp, 13 predicted proteins | sample PersoiDNA2013189_FD_83876 | JGI IMG/M metagenome (GOLD analysis project Ga0066793, IMG submission 83876) | Permafrost soil microbial communities from the Arctic, to analyse light accelerated degradation of dissolved organic matter (DOM) -... | ecosystem: Environmental > Terrestrial > Soil >... | reverse complement strand
GTCAGATACCCGGCGCCGCCGCGACCGCGCAGCTTCGAGGCCTTGATCTGCTCGATGACGCCGGCGGGGTTCTGGTCGATCAGGACCTTGTACAGGGCCTGATACCCACCGACCGCGATGTACTCCTCGATGTCATCGGGGTTGATCAGGCCGCAGTTGCGCAGGACGATCTTGACCTGCCCATTGAAGAACGGGATCTCGTTCCAGTTCGGCACGTCCGGGTAGCCGGAGCCGTACTTCACGCGGCCGGTGAGGTGGTCCCACTCTTCGATCTTGCACAGCACGATCTCGGCCGGCGGCAGGTGGCCGAGGCCGAGGCCGAGGCCGTGCAAGATGTCGTCAACGTGGTTCGGCTGGACTCGGTGCAGCATCAGCAGCGGGCGGCCGGGCACCCACACGTTGACGAGCGGCTCCTCGGCGCAGAAGCCGAAGCAGCCGACCGGCGCCAGATGCACGGCGAGGCCGCCGGCGTCGATCTTGGATGCGAAGGCGCTGTAGACGGCCTCGGCGCCGTTGCCGGAGCCGCAAGTGCCCATCCCGACTGCGATGCGCGGCCTGCTGGGAAGCAGCTTCGCAAGCCCGGCCTCGCGCACGGCGGAGAATGCGGCGAAGTCGTGAATCATCACCGTGCGCTCTCCTTGCGCAGCGCGTCGACCTCGCGCATCAGCGCCTGTTCCTTGACGTGCCCGCGGATGGCGTGGTCGATCTCGACCACCGGGGCAAGCGCGCACTGGCCGAAGCAGGCGACGGTGCGGATGGTGAGGCGCCGGTCCGGCGTCGTCAGCGTGAGCTTGTCGGCACCGTCACTGGCCTCCCGCAGGCCGAGCTGGAGCTTCACGCGCTCGAGCAGCGCCCGGGAGCCGCGGGTGTGACAGGCCGTGCCACGGCAGATGGCCACGGTGTGAGTGCCCTGCGGATCAAGGTTGAATAGCGCAAAGAACGTCGCCACGGCATAGACCTGCGACTGCGGAATGCCCGTGCGTGCGGCCACGTACTCGAGCGTCTCCATCGGGAGGTACTTGTTGCGGTTGCGGTCCTGCAGCTTCTCCAGGATACCGAGCAGCGCGCCTGGGCGGCCGGCCTGATCGCCGATGATCCGGTCGATCAGGTCCTGGTCCTCCTGATGCGGCAGCGCCGACACCGATCCGGTGGTCATCGAACTCTCCAACGGGAGGCCGTGCTCCGCTGGCAGGCGCAGTGACCGGCCCGCATGACGTACGGCGATGGTGGCGAGCCTAGGCTTCCCTGAGTCTGTGCAGTAGGGCCATCCGGACCACGGGGGACTGGACTGTGATCCGCACGGGGGAGCCGGCTGGCAGGTGCGCACGCCTCCAGCGACGGCCCAGATCGTGTGCCGGCGGGGAGGCGTCCTCTCACGCCGACCACGTGAACCTCATTGGGGCCGACCGGCTGCCGCCGCGCGCCGACGACGATCTCCCGAAATCGCAACTCCGGGCCCGTCAGATTGTGCAGCGCAAGGGTTGGGGCTATTCTCCGCGCCAGTCGAAGGCGGCTCTCGCTCCACGCCTGTCTGGCCTCCACTCCCGTCGGCGTAACGATCGGGCCCGGGCGGGGTTAGAGCATGATGCAAGCGTTCGGAGTCGTGGAAACGCTGACCCCGACTCGCCAGCGTCCCGGCGCGGCAGACAACGGAGGACCGACAGAGCTCATGAAACTGACGAATCGAACGGCGGCGCCGACCACTCCCGCCAAACAGGAATCGGCGGCCGCGCCGATGCCCTCGCCTGAGCCGGCTCGCGCCCGGTCCGCGGCTGCAGCTGTTCTGGCTCGCGCCCGGTCCGCGGCTGCAGCTGTTGAGGTCCCCACCGCCACGGCCGTCGCCAAGCCGCGTGTCAGCCGCCGCCTCACCCGGCCCGCCGACGACTGCGTTCGCGACGGCCTGCTCAAGGGTAAGAAGGCGCTCGTATTCGGCGTCGCAAACGACCATTCGATCGCCTGGGGAATCGCTAAAGGACTCTACGACCAGGGCGCCGAAGTCGGCTTCAGCTCGATGGCGTCGCTCATCAAGCGCCGCGTCCGCCCGCTCGCCGCGTCGATCGGATCGACCTTCGTCGAAGGCTGCGACGTTCGCGATGATGACGAAATCAAGAAGGTCTTTCAGCGCTGGCACGCCAAAGAGGGCAGCCTGGACATCCTCGTCCATGCCGTCGCTTACGCCGAGAAGGAAGACCTGGCCGGCAACTTCTCAGCGACCAGCCGCGATGGCTTTCACACCGCCTTCGATATCAGCGTCTATTCGCTCATCGCCATGGCGCGTGAGGCCCGGCCGTACATGCCGCCCGGCTCATCGATCATGACGATGACCTACTACGGCGCCGAGAAGGTCGTGCCCCACTACAACGTCATGGGCGTGGCCAAGGCCGCTCTCGAGGCCAGCACCCGCTACCTGGCCGCGGACCTGGGGCCGTCTGGCATCCGCGTCAATGCGATCAGCGCCGGCCCGATCCGGACGCTTTCCGCGCACGGCATCGCCGGCTTCAAGCTGATGTACGGCGGCTTCAAGGACGTCACGCCGCTCCGCTCGAACATCTCGATCGAGGACGTGGCCGGCACTGCTGTTTACCTGGCCAGTTCGCTCTCGGGTAAGACCACGGGCGAGGTCATCTACGTCGATGGCGGCTTCAACATCCTCGGGCTGCCGGTAGCCGACGAGCAGCTCTAGCCCAGGCGCCGCTCGCCTGAGCGAAGTCATCTGGTGCGGTGTAGGCGCCGCCTTCTGGCTGCCAGATAAGCCGTGGGTGATCGGTCCGGTCCAAACTCCGGTCCGTGAATGAGCAGCGGTTCGGGCGATCAGTTCGGGCGCTGCGGCACAGGCTCGGGTGGCGCCAGGCGGATCTGGCGCGTCGCTGTGGGATGTCTCAGTCGGCCGTGTCGCGGGTGGAACGCGGGCTGGTGGCCGGCGCCTCGTTCGGGGACGTCGGACGTATGACCGCTGCCCTCGGCGGCGAACTGGACGTTCGGATCTGGTGGCGCGGCGAGGAACTCGATCGGCTGCTTGATGCGACGCATGCGGCGATCGGCGAAGCGCTGGTCCGGCTCCTCACCGATCTCGGCTGGGAGTGCGCGGTTGAGGTGACGTTCGCGATCAGAGGCGAGAAGGGAACGGTTGACGTGCTGGCCTGGCATCGGCCGTCCGGCCGACTGCTCGTCATCGAGAACAAGTCAGTCGTGCCAGACCTGCAGAAAATGCTCGGCTCCCTGGATCGAAAGGTTCGACTCGCGCGCGAGATCGCCGCCGTCCGCGGCTGGCGCGCGACCGGAGTGGCCAAAGCGATCGTCCTGACGGGAACGGCCGCGAACCGCGCCAGGGCGACGCGGTTTGGGACCACGTTGAAGACGGTCCTGCCGCAGGACGGGCGTGCCCTGCGCCGCTGGCTGGCGGAACCCGTCGGCCCGAACCCGGCCGCGCTCTGGTTCCTCACAGACAGCCACCTGATGACTGCTATCAAACGGCGGAGGGTCCGGCCGGCGCGAATCGCGGGCCCGGACAGTAGCTCGAGAGGTCCCGCAAGCGTGAGATGAGACACGTCAAGCTCGTACGTGCCCAAGTCTGACCCCAAAGTGCGCCCCGAATTTGGATAGTAGTCGCGCCTTGGCTAGACGAGACCTCCGCGGCCGCCGCGGGCTTGTACCAGTCACGCGGTGGCTAGACGAGACCTCGCGAGAGGCCGCGGGCTTGTACCAGTCACGCGGTGGCTAGACGAGACCTCGCGAGAGGCCGCAGCCGCGCCAAGCGCCCGCCATCGCAGGCCCGCGCCCGCCGTTGGCCCGCCTACGCGCCCGCGCCAAGCGCCCGCCATCGCAGGCCCGCGCCTGCCGGTAGCCGACGAGCAGCTCTAGCCCAGGCGCCAACCGGGGCCCGCGGTCAGGCGCGCCGGCGCCCCCGCCAGTGCAGCCACACGACCACAGCCACGAGGGCAATCGCCGCCCCCGCCGAGTCGATGCCGACATCCACGCCTGACGCGTGGCGGCCGGCCGTGGACGACTGGTGGAACTCGTCGCTGGCGGCATAGGCGATCGTCAGCACCAAGCTCCAGGCCATGGCTCGGCGAACGGCCGCAAGAGTCAGCGCCCGCCAAAGCAGTACGGCCAGGATCCCGAAGGCGGCCATGTGGCCGGCCTTGCGAAGGATGAAGTCCAGGTCGTCGGCCTGAGCGACGCGCAAATTGGGCGTGGCGGACAGGGCAAAGATCACCGCCGCCCAGACGGCCACGAGCAACCACGCCACGAAGATCGCGAGCGGCCGGGCTCGGAGACGTTTCACCAAAGCGTGCCGTCGGACATCCTCGCCGGGCAAGTCAGTCCGAGCCGCCGGGCAACTCGAAGCGCATCAAGCGCCAGACCGCCAGGGACAGTGATGCGGCCACCAGAACACCGCTCAGGATGAAGGCCGTGTCTGCCGACAGCCGCGACTCCTGGACCGGCAGTGTGTAGATGGCGTTGGCCGCACCGAGCGCGTACTGCCGGATCGAGAGGTTGGCAATGCCCGGCAGCATGAACGAGAGCGCGCCCTCCCAGACGAGCATGTAGCCGACGCCGATTACGAGCGCCCGCCGCGTGAAGAGGCTCACTGCGAGGAAGAGCGACGCGTAGCAGACCGATCCGACCACGATCGCCAGAACCTGCGCCTCGGCCGCCTTCACGCCGTCCTGCCCCAGCGGAGCCAACTCAATGGCCCCCGCCAGAGCCATCGAAGTACCCGATAGAGCGATGGAGACAGTTATTACGGCGACGGCCTTGGCCAGGACGACCATCCATCGAGGCACGGGCTTGGCCAACAGATAAACGATCGTGCCGTCGTCGATTTCTGCCCCAAACGCCCCCGAGCCAAAGAGGATAGCCACCAGAGGCATCAGGATCGTGATCGCGATCGTGTCGAAGACGATCCGCGTGAAGGGCTCGATCTCCGTCTGACTGGCCGCCCGGAACAACAGGGCGAGAATCACCGGCAGGGCCGCCAGCAGCAGCAGCCAGATGGTCCGGCGACGGCCCATCAGCTGGCGCAGCGTGACCCTGACTATCTCTGGAATGGCATTGATCGAGGCCACCTGGGTGCTCCCCTTCATCGTCGAACCAGGTATTCGAAGACCTTCTCAAGCGACTCATCTTCTGAGAAGACGTCGGTGATTCGCACCCCAGCGGCACGACTCGCGCCGGCGATCAAGCGGCGAAAAGCACCGAGCTGAGCGGTCTGGACCGAGCAGCCGGCCGGCGTCAGCTCGACCGCGAAGACGGCCGGATCGGCCATCAGCACCGTGGCCAGCTTGCGGTCATCGCTCGAGCGGATGGTGATCATGTGCGGCCGGTCGGTCATGAGGGCGCGAATGGCGTGGAAATCACCCGATGCCGCCAGGCGTCCCGCAACCATGACCAGGATCTGCGTACCGACCCTCTCGACCTCCTCGAGGATGTGGGACGAGAAGAGGATGGTCCGACCCTGGTCGGCCAACTGGCCGAGCAGGTCCATCATCGCGATACGCTGCCGCGGGTCCATGCCGTTGAACGGCTCATCGAGCAGAAGCACCTGCGGGTCGTGGACGAGGGCGCCGGCGACCTTAACGCGCTGCCGCATGCCCTTGGAATACGTTCCTATGGCGCGGTTCATCGCGTCCTCGAGATCAACGCGCCGAATGGCCTCGAGGGCGGCCCGGTTCGCGTCCGGCAGGCCTTGCAGGCGGGCGTTAAAGCGGACGTAGTCGAGGCCCGTGAGGAACGGGTAGACGGCCTCGCGCTCGGGCACGAGCCCGATCTGGCGATACACGCCCGGGTCGCGATGGGGGTGGCGACCGAGGATCAGAACCTCGCCCGCGGACGGTGCCAGGAAGCCGGCCAGCATGTGCAGCAAAGTCGTCTTGCCGGCGCCGTTCGGCCCGAGCAAACCCGTGACGCCGGGCCCAAGACCGAACGACACGTCGTTGACGGCCACGACGTTGCCGTACCAGCGGGCAACGTGGCGGAGTTCAATGGCGGGAGGGGTGGCCTCGATCGTCACGCCGGCAGCCTCCGGTATCGCAAGAGGAGGATCAAGGTGAAGATGACGACGCTCATGAGCGCCACGACCACGTACGCATCGGCCGTTAGCGAGCCTGCGAACTCCCTGGGGTCCAGGACCTGCCCAAAGAACCAATCGGAAGCGCCGATGAGCGACGTGACGGGCGTCAGCGCGAACAGGTTGTCCGTCCAGGTCCAGTCACTGTTGTGCCCGATTGCGGATATCGCCGACGGTACGGCTTCGGCCAGGAGCACGTAGGCCACCAATGCGATCGCCGAGTAGGCCCGGCGGGACGAGAACGAGGACACGGTCAGGGAGAGCGCCGACAGACCGGCGGCGATGAGGGCGTTAGCCGGAAGCGCCGGCAGGGCCTTCGGCAGCTCGTCTCCGATCGCCTTGAAGGTGTCCGGCTTCATCAGGATGTCGCCGATGAAAAGCGCTACGCACGGCACCATCAGCAGTAGGAACAGAGCGGCCGCCAGCGAAGCCAACCTGGCCAGGGCGTACTCGACGCGGCTCAGCGACCTCGTGAAATAGAGCGGCAGGACATGGTAGCGCTGGTCGCGGCAAACTAGCTCAGGTGCCTGTGCGACACAGAAAAAGATGACGAGGAAGTAGAACATGCCGAAGTAGCTGCGATAGGTCATGAGCTGGGTCTCGCTGCCGGAACTCATCTCCTGGACGATCACAGACGCGAAGGCCAGCTGAAAGAGTGCCGGTAGGGCGTACAGCCCGGCCAAAATGAACGGCGCGGCCTTGGCCGACATTGGCCGGCCGAAGCCCCATGCGCCGCGGAAGCTCTCCACAAAGAGAGACCACATCGCCCAGACGCGGCCCCGACGCGGACCCTCGTAGTGCCGGTAGCCGAGGTCGTAGATGCTGCCGGCGGGCGAACTGACAGTCACGGGGCTGGGCGAGTTCATCGGGCCACCTGTTCCGGCGCAGTGTCGCGGAATAAGTCCTCGAGGCGGCCGCGCTCCTGTTGCATCCGCACGAGCGGCAGAGCCAGATCCGCCACGGCGTCGCGCACCACGTCGTACAAAGCGTCGCTCTCTATCGCGACGAGGACGCGGCTGCCGTCCTGTCGGGCTCGTGCGCCTTTGGCGGCGAGAGCGGCAACCAGCTGATCGGCGCCCTCCTCAACCTCGATCGCGAGGACCGGCGTCCGCTGAGTGAAGTGCGAAATCGGCGCCGCGCTCAAGAGATGGCCGGCGTCGATGGCCAGGAGGTAATTGCAGACCTGCTCGATCTCGCCCAGAAGGTGGCTCGCAACCACCACCGTGATCCCGAATTCGGTGCCGGTCCGCTTGATCAGGTCGAGCATCTCCTCGCGGCCGCTGGGGTCGAGGCCGTTCGTGGGCTCGTCGAGGAGCAGAACCTTGGGGTCGTGGACCAGGGCCTGGGCCAGCTTGACGCGCTGCTTCATGCCCGTGGAATAGCCGCCCATCTGGCGGTAGCGCTCCTCGTACAAACCCACGTGCCGCAGCACTTCGGCCGTTCTCTCGCGAGCGGCGGTGCGGGGCAGCCCGGAGATGCGGGCCATGTGGGTCACGAACTCAGTCGCACCGACGTCTGGCGGCAGGCAGTCGTGTTCGGGCATGTAGCCCACAACTTGCCGGATTCCACGCGTCTCGCGGACGGTGTCCATGCCCAGGACCGAGGCCCTGCCGCTGGTTGGGGTCAGAATGCCAAGCAGGATCTTGAGGAGTGTGCTCTTGCCGGCGCCATTTGCGCCCACGAGCCCGATGATACCCGGCTCAATCGTCAGGTCGAGCTTCTCGAGAGCCTTGACCTGTCCATAGTGTTTGGTAAGGCCCGAGGCCTCAATCAGCGCCACTATCAGATCCTATCCTCCCTGCCACGGCGAGACGCCATGATAGCGGCCGAGCCGCCCGGGCGGGGCGCACATGAGCCTTGACGTCAGAGCCATTGCGCGCTGGACGAACGTGCCTGCCGATCAGCGCGATAAGCTTCAGGCAGGAGGCAGCATTGATGACGTCCGCTATCGAAACTAGCAAGCTCACCAAGTTCTACGGGAAGTCGCGCGGGGTCATTGACGTCGATCTGCTCGTGGAAACAGGCCAGGTCTTCGGGTTCCTGGGACCGAATGGATCCGGCAAGTCGACGACGATCCGCGTGCTGCTTGACCTGATCCGGCCGACATCCGGGTCTGCGCGTGTCCTGGGCCTGGACGCACATCGGGACCGCCTCGAAATAGATCGGCGAGTCAGCTACGTACCCGGCGAGCTGTCGCTCTATCCCGAGCTGACCGGCAGCCAGCTCCTGACCTACCTGGCCAATCTCAAGGGCGGCGTCGACAGCGCCTACCGCGACAGCTTGATCGAGCGGCTCGAACTCGATCCCAGCAAGCGGACCAAGAGCCTCTCCCGCGGCAACAAGCAGAAGGTGGGGCTTGTCGCAGCCTTCATGAGCCGGCCTGAGCTACTCATACTCGATGAGCCGACCGCGGGCCTGGACCCTTTCGTCCAACTCGAATTCGAGCACCTCTGCGAAGAGGCGCGCGACGACGGCAGAACCGTGTTCATCTCGTCGCACCAGCTGCCGGAAGTTGAGCATCTGTGCGACCGAGTCGGGATCATTCGCGAGGGTCGGCTGCTTGCCGTGGAGACGATCTCGTCTCTCAAGGAGCGAGCTCTCCGACGGCTTGAAATCGAGTTCGCCGGCCCGGTCGAGGCCGAGACATTCGGCGGCCTTCCGGGGATCATCGACATCCGCATGGATGGCTTGGTCCTCCATTGCACCGTCCAGGGCAGCCTGGATGGATTGATCAAGGCCGCGGCCCGCTTCGAGGTCCTCAACGTGCGGACGGTCGAAACGAGCCTCGAGGAGATCTTCATGGCCTACTACGGGTCGGGCGACGCCATCCCGGGTGCGGCCAAGACTGGCGCCGACGACGCCGGCAAGGAGGCGGGCCATGCTGCTGCGTAACGTTTTCACCAAGACGGTCCGCGATCTGCGCTGGCCGACATTCTGGGTTTCCCTGGGCATGGGCGGGATGACCGGCTACTTCGCCCTTCTCTTCCCCACCTACGCCAAGATCGTCGACCTCAACGCCATCCTCGAGAAGATGGGGCCGGCAGCCAAGCTGATGGGCGCCAGCCTGGGCGACGCCAGCACCCTCATCGGCTTCCTTCACATCGAGCTGTTTTCGATGATCCTGCCGGCTCTCATGGTCACCTACGCCGCAGGCATGGCCAGCGGCTTCACGGCCGGTGAAGAGTCGCGCGGAACCATCGACGTTCTCCTCTCCTACCCGGTCTCCCGCCGACGCCTCGTCCTGGAGAAGACCGCGGCTGTGGTCATCGGCAGCATGGTTGCCGCCGTCGCGGTCTGGATCTTCGCCGCTGCCGGAGCCGCGGCCAGCGCCAGCGATCTGCCCTGGGACAAGCTCGCGGCAGCCCTGGCGATGCTGGTCCTGCTCGGGCTGGCGTTCGGGGCAATAGCCCTGGCAGTTTCGGCGGCGACGGGCAATCGAGGCGCGGCTATTGGGTTCGCGGTCGGATTGATGGTGGTGATGTACCTCGTGGACGCGCTAGCATCGATCGTCGATAGTCTTGGCGTCGTCCGACCACTGTCGCTCTTCCGGTACTACATGGGCGGCGATCCACTCCGGAATGGCATCAGCATCCCGGACGCAAGTGTGCTGGCGGCGGTCGCGGTCGCGTTTCTGGCCCTGGCTTTGGTCCTGTTCGAGCGGCGGGATCTGGCCGCATAGCAAGGGCGGTCGTCGAGACCGCCGCCTTCTACTTGTGGTGGCCAGCCCAAAAGGGTAGATAATGCAGTAGAGCACTTAGCGTTTATCACTCGCGCAGTGAGAAGCTCGACATGCCCGACCGGACGGCTCAGACGAACAGCGACTCCGACTTCCACGGCTACCTCGCCCGCAACCTGTCGGATGCCTACAGGCTGGCCGTCATTGCCCTCGACGACCCGATCGTGGCCCAGGCCGTCGTCCACGATGCGATCACGTCCGTCTGGATTTCAGCGAATGCCGGGTCTGAGCCCGACGCGGACGCCGCATTTCGCCGTCGCCTGGATGCCGCCACGGCAGCGGCAATTCGCGGGGCCGGACCGGCGAGAGAGGTCGGCGATGCCGATCCGCTCGAGGCCGCGATCGCCGGACTGAGCCCCGAGTTGCAGCTCGTACTGGGGCGCTCGTTCGGGCCCTGGGAATCACCGCGCGCAGACGGCCACTCAGGCGACGCAGGCCACGACGGCCCCAACGTAGGCGACGACGCGTTTCGCGCGTTGGCTGCGCGAATGGGCGGGGACGATGCCGCGACCGCCCCGGCCGGCGACTTGGAGATGCGGCTTCGGGCGCTGTACGAAGCCCGAGACCCCGGCACGCCCGCCCCGCTGCAGTTGCGGATGCGGCTTCAGCAGGACCAGGACCAGGCTGGCGCCGCCCAGGCCGTGGCGATGGCCGGTCGCGCCCGTCGGCACCGTAGATCGGGCTGGGCCTTCGGCTTCAACGTCTTCCTGGGGCTGGCGGTGATTATCCTGGCCATCGCCCTGGCCAGCGTCGTGGACGTACGGGCAAGCGCGGTGGCCATTGCAGACCCGACCGGCGACCCCGCCTTACCGCTGACGATCTCCGACGTGACCGTCGTGCAGCGTAACATTGAGGGCCCTGGCATCCACGTCGCGGCCACGCAGCGAACATTCATCGCCGCCTTCCCGGCCTCGGCGCTGTGGCATGCGTCTGACAGGCAGTGCCTGGCCGACGTGGTCGGCACGATCAACTGGGACGGCAGCGCGTCCTGGGTCGGCCAACGCGCCGGGCACGTCGAAACACTCGCGGGCGACCCATCGTCCCTGAGCGCATATATCGCCGGGCCGGGCTCGTACTGCCAGCTCGGGCAAAATGTCAGCTCGGACGGTGGCGTGACATGGAGTGCTGGCCCGCTGCCGGGCAGTCCGGCGGCCAGCCCAACCTGGCTCGCCTTCGATCCTGCCCATGCCCACACCCTTCTGGCTTATACGGCCGGGACGCTTTCTGCCAGCCCGGACTCGGGAACGAAATGGACCGCCCGACAATCGAGCGTCGTGCCCCTCGCCTTTGACTCGACCGGACGGCTGGTGGGCTGGACATCCGGCAGACTGTTCGAATCCTCGGACGGTGGAGCATCCTGGCAAGAAACCGGTCCGGGTCCTGCCGATCGACCAGATACAGCGGGCGCGACCTCAAGCGGGGTCTTCATCGGGGCGAGAGATGGGTTGTGGTGGTACCCGCTGACCGCCGCTCCGAGCCACGTTCAATCAGGCAGCGTCTTCTCGATCTCCACCCTGGGCGACGACGCCCTGGTGCTCGGAGCCGATGCGGCCGGACGCCCCTGGCTCGGCACGGCCAACAACGCCAACCCAGGGTTCTCCCAGGCCGCCCTTCCGCCTGAACTCGCCTCTCTGCAGATTTCCGGCGGCGGCCTCGCGGTCAACGACAGTGGCGCCGTGGTCGCATTCTCGGGTGCTACGTCGGCTATCGCCTTCGTCACTTTCGTCTATTAGCCGCCGCACGGCACGCTGCTAGAAGCGTACGGGCGTCGCAACGCCTTTCGGCCCAACGCCGCCTGGGACGAGTTCGGCGCGCTAATGTAGTGTCGAGGGGTTCAATTTGCGTCTGTCGGAGTCGGAGGAATTGGTGCGCGTTTCAATCGGAATAGACCTCGGATCGTCGAGGATCAAGCTGCTGGCGCTCGACGAAGCCGGCGAGTGTTTGGGCGTGACCATGGCGTCCTACGCCACCGAGTCTCGAGGGGCGGGCTACGCCGAGCAGAACCCTGACCGCTGGTGGGACGCCCTGCGGCTGGCCATGTCAGATCTTCTGGCCCGACCCGCACTCCGAGGCGCAAGCGTGATCGCCCTGGGTCTCACGGGCCAGATGCATGGCGCGGTTTTCCTCGACGACAAAGGCGCGGCGCTTCGACCAGCCCTCATGTGGTCGGACGGACGGGCGGAGGCAGAGGCCGCCGAGATCGAGAAGAGGATCCCGCGCGACGAGCTGGTCGCCCGCACCGGCAACCGCTCCAACGTCAGCTTCACGGCTCCAAAAATAATGTGGGTCGCCCGCAACGAGCCCGAGATCATGGCTAACGCGCGCTGGATAGTCCAGCCCAAAGACGCCCTGCGGACGCACCTCACCGGCGAAGTCGCGGGCGACGTATCCGACGCATCGGCCACATTGCTCTTCGATCTGGGCGCTCGAGTATGGTCCGACGATATTTGCGGCCGCTTGGAGATCGATCGAAACAAGCTTGCGCCGCTCTTCGAATCGGAGACGCCTGCCGGCGTGCTTCGAGACGATGCGGCCCGAGCCCTCGGCCTACCGGCCGGCATCGTGGTGGCCGTCGGCGGAGCGGACGCACCGGCCGCGGCGCTTGGCCTGGGCCTGGCCCGCGAGGAGGACGCGAAGGGGACGGTCCTCATCTCGCTCGGTACGGGTGGCCAGGTCCTGGCTCCGCTGGCAGAGCCAAAAGTAGACCCGGAGGGTCGACTCCACGCTCTAGCCCACGTCGTGCCCGGCCAATGGTGCGTCATGGCCGCGATCCTGTCGGCGGCCGCATCGCTCGACTGGGTCGTCCGTTTGCTACGCCCCGACGATCCCAACGGCGCCCGCGAGCTTCTGGCTGCGGCGGCCAAGGTTCCGGCCGGCAGCGACGGATTACTCTTCCTACCTTACCTGCGAGGCGAGCGGACCCCGCATTTCGACCCTTCGGCGAGCGGCGCCCTGGTTGGACTGCGGATCGGCCACGGCCCCGCCGAGGTGACGCGGGCCGTCCTTGAGGGAGTCGCTTACGCCCTCGGCGAGGGCCTGGACCTGATGCGCGACCTGGGAGTGAAGGCCGAAGCCGGGGTCGTGGCCGGCGGCGGCGTGAACCGCCTGTGGCAGCAGATTCTCGCCGACGTCCTCAATATGCCGGTCGCGCTCGGCGCCACCGAGCACGCGTCGGCAAGAGGCGCGGCAGTCTTGGGCGCGGTGGCCGCCGGCGTCATTCCTTCCACCACGCAGGGAGTTCCGCCGCTGCCTGCTCACACTCGCCTGATGGAGCCCCAACCGGCCAACGTCAAGCTCTACGCGGAGGTCTCCGCCACATACCGCGAGCTTTACGGGCGGTTGCCGCGCACCTGAGCGGGCCGAAACTGGGTCCCGCCGGGCGGCGGCCTGCCACGGGCGGCTCGGTCTACCAGCGCTGGTGGACGAGGGGTTTGATGCGCTCCCCGTACATGGCCCGGATGTGCTCGAGCGTGGCAGGCGGAATCGCCGCCAGGTCGGCGGCTGCAGCATTCGCCTTGGCCTGCTCAGGCGACTTCGCGCCAGGAATCGCGGCCGTCACGCCGTCGAACATGAGGATCCAGCGCAGCGCCATCTGCACCATCGTGGCACCGCCGGGCACGAGGCTTCGCAGCTCTTCCACGAACGCCAGACCGGCGTCGTAGTCCACGCCCGCGAACGTCTCGCCCACGTCGAAGGCTTCGCCGTGACGGTTGTAGGATCGGTGGTCGGCGGCATCGAAGGCCGTCTGCTTGGTCATCTTGCCGGTCAGCAGGCCGGATGCGAGCGGAACTCGGGCAAGAACACCCACGCCACGGCGCTTCGCCTCGGCGAGGAAGTAGTCGGCGGGCCGTTGCCGGAGCATGTTGAAGATGATCTGGATTGAGGCGACGCCCGGATACTCGATCGCCTTGAGCCCTTCCTCTACACGCTCGACGCTGACGCCGTAGTTGGCGATCGCACCGGCGGCCACCAGGTCGTCGAGGGCGGCGAAGATCTCCGGGCGGTAGTAAATGTCGGTTGGCAGGCAGTGGAGCTGGACGAGGTCCAGGCGATCCACACGGAGGTTGTCCCGGCTTCTATCCACCCACGAGCGAAAGGCTCCGGGCGTGTACTGGGCAAGGTTAAGGGGCACGCGACGGCCCATCTTCGTGGCGACGAAGAAGCGCTCCCCGCTTCGCTCGCGCAGGAATTGCCCGATCACCTTCTCGCTGCGACCGTCGCCATAAACGTCGGCCGTGTCGATCAGATTGACGCCGGCGTCTGCGGCGGCGTGGAGCGCCCGAAGACTCTCGGCGTCGTCGACGATTCCCCAGTCGGCGCCGATAGCCCAACCGCCGAATCCGATCGCGCTGACTTCACGACCGGTCTTGCCAAGCCTGCGGTACTGCAACGTCGCGTCTCCTATTGGCTTGCGGTTCGCCACAGGGGCGGACCGGTTCTAGCGTTAGCTTAGCCCCACTGCCGCCGCGGGCGATCAGCGATCGGGCGCGCGGACCCCTGCCGCTGGCGAGGCCAGCTCTACAAAGCGGCAGAGGGCGTTGGCGAGCCGCATCTGGCGGGGCGTGCGGGCCCGGACACAGATCAGGGCCGGACTGGCGACGACCGCTGCCAGGCAGCGGGCGCGCGAGGTGGCCACGTTGAGGCGGTTGAGGCTGTAGAGAAACTCCATTCCGCGGGGCGCCTCCTCCGGCCCGGAAGTGGTCATGGAGTAGATCGAAACGGGCGCCTCCTGGCCCTGGAACTTGTCAACCGTGCCGACCCGAGCGGCCGGCAGACGCCGCTCGACCTCCGCCACCTGGGCGTTATATGGGGCGACGATGAGGACGTCGCTCCAGGTCAACGGACGCTCGATGCCTGCCTTGTCGGTCCAGGTCGACCCACCTTCGACCAGATCGCGAACCAGCCCGGCGACAAGTTCTGCCTCCTCCGGCGACTCGCTGGCGTTCCCGACGTGGGTCGCCGGCACGAATCGAACCCCCGTCCCGGAGATCTCACCGGCTGCCTCCAGATCCTGGACCTCGAGGCCGGCGGCCGACTCCAGCCGCCCCTCGTAGAAGGCCTCGGAGGTGAACCGGCATAGAGCCGGATGGAGCCGGCGGGTGTGCTCGAGGAAGAGGCCTCGGTCGGCCGGCATCGTAGATTCCTTGCCTAGCACGTGGCCCAATGCGGAGGCCTCGGCCCCGGGCGGGTGCGTGCCCTGGAGCGGCTGATCGAGCTGCTGTGGGTCGCCGAGCAGGACCAGGTTCCGTGCCGCCGGCGAAACCGCCACCGCGTTGGCGAGCGACAGCTGGCCGGCCTCGTCGACGACGAGCGTGTCAAGCCGATCGGCGAACTCGAGCCGCGACCAGACCCAGGCCGTGCCGCCCACGATGTCCAGCTCACCGGCCTCGAAGGCAGTGAGCAGCGCAGCGTTGCTCGCCAAGGG
>Ga0066793_10000531_pt1 | contig 15238 bp, 18 predicted proteins | sample PersoiDNA2013189_FD_83876 | JGI IMG/M metagenome (GOLD analysis project Ga0066793, IMG submission 83876) | Permafrost soil microbial communities from the Arctic, to analyse light accelerated degradation of dissolved organic matter (DOM) -... | ecosystem: Environmental > Terrestrial > Soil >... | reverse complement strand
CGCCATGTCGAACAGCGCGCGCGCGTAGGTGTTCGCGGCGTCGCTACTTCCCATTGAGGCCGCCCACCTCTGCGACGTACTTGTTGATGAGGTCCGCGTGGTCCGCGACGCTCATCTGCGAGCCGAGCAGCTTGCCGGCGACCGCGACGGAGATGTCCGCGACCGAGGACTGGAGCTCGGCCATCGCGGCCTTCTTCTCCGCCTCGATCTCGGCCTTGGCCTTGACGAGCATCGACTCGCGCTCCTCGTTGGCCTTGGCGACGATCTCGTCCTTCATGGTGTCCGCGACCTTGCGGGCCTGCTCCATGATCGTGCCGGCCTCTTTGCGGGCCTCGGCCATCTGCTGCTTGTAGTCGTCCAGCAGACGCTCGGCCTCGATACGGGTCTGTTCCGCCTTCTCCAACGATCCCTTGATGGTCTCGGCGCGCTCGTCGAGCATCTTCGTGATGGGCGGAAGCGCGAACTTCCACATCAGGATGAAGAGCACGCCGAACGAGACGAGCGAGACCAAGAGCTCGGAGGTCAACGGGATGATCTTGTCCATCGATTCTCCCTCCAGACAGGCAACCGCCTGAGCTGTGCTTACTTGGCGGCCTGCAGGACGAAGGCGAGAACGAAGCCGAGCAGCGCGATGGCCTCGGCCAGCGCCATGCCGATGAACATGGTGGTCTGGATCCGACCGGCCATCTCGGGCTGACGGGCCATGCCCTCGATCGCCTTGCCGGCGACGAAACCGACGCCGATGCCCGGGCCGATGGCGCCGAGACCGAACGCGAGGCCGGCACCCAGAACGCTCAGAGAACCTCCCACTTTCGTACCTCCTTGAACGCAGTGCATGACAGGGTCTTCTTCAGTACGCTTTCGCGCCGGTGTCGCCGGCGATCAGTCCCGTGATGTCTAGTGCTCGCCCGCGTGCAGCGCGCCGTTCATGTACACAGCGGTCAGGATCGCGAACACGTACGCCTGGATGAAGGCCACAAACACCTCGAAGGCGTACATGATGACCTGCATGATCAGCGACAGCGAGCCGACGATGACGCCCACGGGGCTGAGCGCCGCCGCCACCATGACGACGAAGATGCCGAAGACGCCGAGCACGATGTGACCGGCGTACATGTTGGCGTAGAGACGGACGCCCAGCGTGAACGGCCGCAGGAAGTGGCTGATGACCTCGAGCGGGTAGATCAGCCAGGCGAGCCACCACGGCGTGCCCGAGGGCAGGAAGCTCTTCAGGTAGCCGAAGAAGCCGTGCTTGCGAAAGCCGATCCAGTTGTAGACGACGAAGACCATGATGCCCCACGCGAACGTGGTGCCGAGGGTGCCGGTGCCGGGCTTCATGCCCGGGATCAAGCCGAGGAAGTCGTTGAACAGCACCGCGAAGAACACGGTCACGATGAAGGGCAGGTACTTGGCGCCTTCCGAGCCCATGACGTCCAGCACGATGTTGTTGCGGACGAACTCGACACCCCACTCGCCGACGTTGCCGATGCCCTTGGGCACGAGTGAGAGCTTCCGCGACGCCACGAAGAAGAAGATGGCGGTCAGCGTGATGGCGATGAGCAGGAAGAGGCTGTAGTTCGTGAGCACGACAGCGTTCTTTGCGAGCTCATGTCATTCAGGCGCACCCCGGCCGAAGACCGCGAACGGCTGCAGCTCTTCGAGCAGTTTGGTGACGGCGGGACCCAGGTTCTCCACGGGGACCGACTACCTCCTTGTGGTCGCGGGCTTGACGAGGCCGGATGCCGAGAACAGAGCGATGAACGCCGGCACGATGAAGCCGACGACAAGTCCGAGACCGAACGGGACCAGGGCGGTGCGCAGGAACAGGTAGTAGAGCAGCAGCGCGACGAAGGCGGCGATCATGCCGGCCAGCGAGAGGGCGACGGCGCGGGCCACGCCGAGCTCGGGGGCTTCAGGCGTCATGAAGCCGACGCCCCAACGGGTCGCTAGGATCATCGCGACGCCGAGGGCCGCTCCGAGGACGGCGGCCACTGCCGGGTGCGCGAGCGTCGCGCGGACGGTCTCTGCGATCTGAGGGACCAGTGGAGTTCCCTACCCCTGCTCGTGTGTCTCCGCGCCTTGCGGGCGCGGCCTCTGCCGAGTGCCCCCGGCAGCGCACACATACGAAGCGGTCGCGGACAGGTGCCCGCGACGCTTCGAACAGTGGGTGCGATCCATCCGGGGGGCTGGAAAGCGGTAGAACCGTACCACATAGGCATGGGGGCGACAACAGAGGTGGCGGACGCGTCGGCAAGCGGCGAGAGGCTACTCCCCGTCCCCGTGGATGTGCGCCTGCTCGAAGAGCCCCAGCCAGTACGCCATGAAGCCCGACAACAGGGCCAGAACAGCGAACACGATGACCTTCATGAAGGCCGGCACGAAGCGCATCGAGTAGCCGCCCACGGCCAGCGCGATCGTCCACGCATAGATGATGAGCACCGTCTGGCGCTGGCTGAAGCCGCGGTTCATGAGCCGGTGGTGGATGTGGCCGTTGTCGGCCTCCTGGATGGGACGGTGGTGCCGCCAGCGCCGGATGATCGCACTCGCCGTGTCGAAGACCGGCACGCCGATCACGAGCAGCGGCACCACCAGGGTGATCGCCGCGACCGACTTCATCACGCCCTGCAGCGACATGCAGGCGAGCAGGAAGCCCAGTGTGAGCGCGCCGGAGTCACCCATGATGATCGACGCGGGGTTGAAGTTGTAGCGCAGGAAGCCCAAGCACGAGCCGATGAGCGCCGCGGCCAGCACCGCCGCCACGAGCTGGTTCATCTGCACGGCGAGCACGAGGAAGCTCACGGCGGCGATCGTCGAGATGCCCGCCGCCAGCCCGTCGAGGCCGTCTATGAGGTTGATGACGTTGGCGAACGCGACGATCCACAGCGCGGTGACAGGGTAGCTCAGCAGACCGAGCTGGAAGAGGCCGCCGTCGATCGGGTTGCCCAAGAACTCCACCCGCAGGCCCATCGCGATCGGCACGCACGCGGCGAGCAGCTGCCCGCCGAACTTCGCGCCGGGGGACAGCCCGCGCACGTCGTCCACGAGCCCCACCGCGAAGACGATCGCGAGGCCCCCCAGCGTGCCGAAGAGCGGCCCGTCGGCCACGGTGAGCACCGGCATCCAGCCGCCGAACGTCTCGCCGAGGAACTGCGCCAGGACAGCCGCGGCGATACCCGCGAAGAGGGCGATGCCGCCGAGCCGCGAGATCTCCTTCGTGTGCACCTTGCGGCCGCCGCCGCGATCGACGAGTCCCGCCCGCGTACTGAGACGCCGCACGAGCGGAGTCAGCGCAAAGGTCACGGCGAGCGCGACCGCTATGAGGAATGCGTGGTGCGCAATGCTCACGAGTCCTGCGCCGGCTTCCCGGTGCCGCCCTCGAAGCGGCGCAGGGTCACTCCCGCCTCGGACAGCATCTCTTCGCTCAAGCGATCGGGGTAGGCGTCGGCGTACACGATCTCAGTGACGCCCGCGTTGATGAGGATCTTCGCGCAAAGGACGCACGGCTGGTGCGTGGAGTAGACCATCGAGCCGCCCATCGCGACGCCGTAGAGCGCGGCCTGCACCACGGCGTTCTGTTCGGCGTGGATGCCGCGACACAGCTCGTGCCGGGTGCCCGAGGCGATGCCGCGCTGCTCGCGCAGGCAGCCGACGTCCTCGCAGTGGGTGACACCCTTCGGCGTGCCGTTGTAGCCGGTCGCCAGGATGCGGCGGTCCTTGACCACGACCGCGCCGCACGCGCGGCGCAGGCACGTCGAGCGCGTGGAGACCTGCCGCGTGATCGTCATGAAGTAGTCGTCCCAGGACGGGCGCTGCATGCTTTTCCCCGCCCGCCTAGAGGGTGCCGAAGAGGCGGTCGCCCGCGTCCCCGAGACCCGGCACGATGTAGCCGTGGTCGTTCAAGTGGCTGTCCACGGCGCAGACGTAGACCTTCACGCCCGGGTCCGACTCGGTGAGCGCCTTGATGCCCTCCGGAGCGGCGATGATCGAGAGCAGCCGCACCGACTTGGCGCCGCGCTGGCGCAGGAACTCGACCGCGGCGGCCGCGGAACCGCCCGTGGCGAGCATCGGGTCCACGATCATGACGTCGCGCTCGCCGATGTCCTCGGGCAGCTTGCCGTAGTACTCGACCGGCCTGAGCGTCTCGGGATCGCGGTACAGGCCGATGTGGCCGACCTTGGCCGCCGGGATGAGCGAGAGGATGCCGTCGACCATGCCGAGGCCGGCACGCAGGATCGGCACGATCGCGACCTTCTTGCCGGCGAGCACGTGCGTGATCGTCTCGGTGATCGGCGTGGTGACCGTGGACTCGACGAGCTGGAACTCGCGGGTGGCCTCGTAGGCCATGAGCATCGCGAGCTCCTTGACGAGCTCGCGGAACTCCTTGGGGCCCGTGCGGATGTCGCGCAGGACCGAGCACTTGTGCTGCACGAGCGGGTGATCCACCACGGTGACGTTCGGCGCGTACTCCATAGTCATCTCCTCGCAGGCCCGCAGGCCCGACTCGCCTCGATCCGTGCCCTACATCTCCGGGTAGAGCGGGTGCTTCTCGATGAGCGTGCGCACCTCGACGCGCACCGCTGCAAGCTCGGCCTGGTCGTCGCGGCCGAAGATCGCCCGTCCGATCAGCTCCCCGACCTTGGCCGCGTCCGCCTCGTCGAAGCCGCGCGTCGTCATCGCCGGCGAGCCGATGCGGACGCCGCTCGTGACGAACGGCGACTGCGGGTCGTTCGGGATCGCGTTCTTGTTGCACGTCATGCCGCAGTCCTCGAGCAGCCGCTCCGCGTCCTTGCCGGTGATGTCGGCGGGCGTGAGGTCCACGAGCATGAGGTGGTTGTCCGTGCCGCCCGAGACGAGCCGCAGGCCGCGCTCGACCATCGCCTCGCCCATGACGCGGGCGTTCACGACGACCCGGTGGATGTAGGCCTTGAACTCCGGCTGCATGGCCTCGCGGAAGGCGACGGCCTTGGCCGCGATGATGTGCTCGAGCGGGCCGCCCTGCAGGCCGGGGAAGACCGCCTTGTCGATGGCCGCCGCGTACTCCTGCTTGCACAGGATGAAGCCGCTCCGGGGGCCGCGCAGGGTCTTGTGCGAGGTGGAGGTCACGAAGTCCGCGTGCGGCACCGGCGACGGATGCGCGCCCGTGGCGACCAGGCCCGCGATATGCGCCATGTCCACCATGAGGTAGGCGTCCACGGACTTCGCGATGGCCGCGAAGCGCTCGAAGTCGATGACGCGCGGGTACGCGCTCGCCCCGGCGATGATCATCTTGGGGCGGTACTCACGCGCGAGCGCCTCGGCCGCGTCGTAGTCGATCTGCTCGGTCTCTGGGTCGAGCCCGTAGGCGACGATGTCGAACCACTTGCCGGAGAAGTTGACCGGCGAGCCGTGCGTGAGGTGGCCGCCATGCGCGAGGCTCATGCCCATGACGGTATCGCCTGGGGACAGCATCGCAAAGTAGACGGCCATGTTGGCCTGCGAGCCCGCGTGCGGCTGGACGTTGGCGTGATCGGCGCCGAAAAGCTCCTTGGCGCGGTCGCGGGCGAGGTTCTCGACTATGTCGACCTTCTCGCACCCGCCGTAGTAGCGCTTGCCGGGAAGGCCCTCGGCGTACTTGTTGGTCAGCACGGTGCCGGCGGCCTCGAGCACCGCGAGGGAGGTGAAGTTCTCTGACGCGATGAGTTCGATCGTGTCGCGCTGTCGCTGGAGCTCCGCGGTGCAGGCGTCCGCGACCTCCGGATCGGCGTTCAGGTACCGGAATGCCATGTGGGAAGGGCCCCTTCCTTCTCGTCTTTCGTCGTCGAGCGGCGCGCAGCGCGCCGCCTAGGAACCGTTCTCGATGTCCGCTATCTCCTCCACGCGGCGCGCGTGACGCCCACCCTCGAAGGGCGTGGCCAGGAACGTGTCCACGATCGTGGCGGCCTGCCCCGCGTCGATGTAGCGGCCGGCGAGCGTGAGCACGTTCGCGTCGTTGTGCATGCGGGCCATGCTCGCGAACTCGGGGTCTTTGACCTGCACGGCACGCACGCCGTGCACCTTGTTCGCGGCGATGGCCATGCCCATCCCGGTGCCGCACACCAGGATGCCGAAGTCCGCCTCCTTGGCGGCCACGGCACGGGCCACCACGCCTGCGAAGAGCGGGTAATCGACCGAGTCCTCGGAGGTCGCGCCGACGTCCGTGACGTCATGGCCCCGGAGGAGGAGGTGCGCCTTGACGTGCTCCTTGAGCGCGAACCCGGCGTGGTCGGAACCGATGTGGATACGCAACTCGTCACTCCCTGAGCGAAGTGGTCGGGCGGTTTCGGGCATTGTAGCGCGAAAGAGACGCCCCGGTTCTCGAGGCGCCTCTGTCTTTGGGGCTTCTGCGTTCGCGGGTCACTTGCCCTGTAGGTGCGCCACCGCGGCGATCTCGGAGGCCGGGATGGCCCCGTCGCGCAGGATCACCGGTTGGAGGCCGGTGCAGTCCACGACGGTGGAGGCGAGCTTGTGCTCGGTCTCGCCACCGTCGAGCGTGAGGTCGGCCGCGTGGATGATGCGCTCCTCGATCTCACGGAAGGAGCCGGGTGCGTCCGTGCCCGACGTGTTCGCGGATGTGGCAATGATCGGGCCGCCGCTGGCGGCGAGCAACTCGCGCACGACCTCGTGGTCGGGCGAGCGCAGAGCGACGGTGCCGCGGTTGTCGCGGAAGTCCTTGCCGACCTTCTCCGACGCCTTCACCACGAGCGAGAGCGGGCCGGGCCAGAACCTCGCCGCGAGACGATGCGCGTACTCGGGTACTTCCACGCCGTAGGTATCAAGGGCGTCCTCGGTCTCGACAAGCCACGGGAGGGGCTTGGATGCCGGGCGCATCTTGATGTCGATGATCTCCTGGGGGCCGATGCACGACGTCGCGGCTGCGCCGATGCCGTACACGGTCTCCGTCGGAAAGACGACGATTCCGCCGTCACGGAGGACCGTGGCCGCCAGGTTTATCGCTTCTGCCGAGGGTGCCTCCGGATCGATATGGATGACCTTGCTCATCGCTATCAAGCCTCCCGTCTTCGTCCGATCGCGATGCGGTCACGTCCTGTGAGGTCTTCTCGAACCTCTACCCTTTCATACCACTGTGACATCAGTCCCGCAGTATCTTTCACGCGACCTGTGTCGGTTTCGATGACGAGCAGCCCGCCGGGCTTCAGCCATACCCGTGCTTCGTCCACGATGCGGCGCACCACGTCCAGCCCGTCGGACCCTCCGTCGAGTGCGTTCGCCGGCTCGTGAGCGGCCACTTCGGCGGGAAGCGCGGCCAGATCTGCGGTGGGGATGTAGGGCGGATTCGAGGCGACGATGTCGAAGCGGCCGGCGAGACCTGCGGGCAGCGGCGCGAAGAGGTCGCCCTCGTGGACGGTGACGCGATCGCCCACGCCGGCGCGTTCGGCATTGCCGCGCGCGACCTCGGACGAGGCCGGGACGATCTCCGTGGCGTGCACGACGGAGGCCGGGCACTCGAACGCGACCGAGACCGCGATGGCGCCGGAGCCCGTGCACAGGTCCGCGACGAGCGGCGTCTCGATGCCGGCGAGAGCCGCGAGCGCCGCATCCACGAGCACCTCGGTCTCGGGCCGCGGGATGAAGACGCCCGGGCGCACGGTGAGCACGAGGTGGCGGAAGGGCATCTCGCCGGTGACGTACTGCAGTGGCTCCCCCGCCGCCCGCCGCTCGATGCCCGCGCGGAACGCGGCGCGCTCCCCGGGGGTGAGCGGACGGTCGTGGTGCGCGTAGAGCTCGACGCGCGACAGCCCGGTCGAGGCGGAGAGCAGCCATTCGGCGGAGCGCCGGGGCCCGTCGACACCGATGCGCTCGAAGTAGCCCGTCGTCCAGGTCAGCGCCTCGCGCATGGTCCAGACGCGCTCGTCGCGCCGCCGCACGTCCGCGGTCCCTGCGTCGGCCACGCGCTAGACCGCCTTGAGCCGCTCGGCCCGGTCGGCGGCGACGAGCCCTTCGGTGAGGCCGTCGAGGTCGCCGGCCATCACGCCCGGGATGTTGTGCACGGTCAGCCCGATGCGGTGGTCCGTGATGCGGTCCTGCGGGTAGTTGTAGGTGCGGATCTTCTCAGCACGGTCGCCCGAGCCGATCTGGCTGCGACGCTGGGCGCCGAGCTCGGCCTGCCGCCGCTCAAGCTCCACCTCGTAGAGGCGCGCGCGCAGGACGCGCATCGCCGCCTCCTTGTTCTGCAGCTGCGACTTCTGATTCTGCGACTGCACGACCGTGCCGGTCGGCAGGTGGGTGATGCGCACGGCGGAGTCGGTCGTGTTCACCGACTGCCCGCCGGGACCCGAGGAACGGTACACGTCTACGCGGAGGTCCGAGGGGTTGACCGAGATCTCCACGTCGTCGGCTTCGGGCAGAACGGCGACGGTGGCGGTCGAGGTGTGGATGCGGCCCTGCGACTCGGTGGCCGGCACACGCTGGACGCGGTGCACACCGGACTCGAACTTCATCTTCGAGTACACGCGCTTCCCACGGATGCGGAAGGAGACCTCCTTGAAGCCGCCGGTATCCGACTCGCTCGCATCGATCTCCTCGTGCTTCCACTTCTGGAGGTCGGCGTAGCGGATGTACATGCGGTAGAGGTCGCCGGCGAAGATCGCGGCCTCGTCGCCGCCGGCGCCCGCACGGATCTCGACGATGATATCCCTGTCGTCGTTCGGGTCGCCCGGCAGCATCATGACCCTGAGCTCGTCCTCGAGCTCAGGGAGGCGCTCCTCGACCGAGTGGATCTCCTCGGCGACCATTTCGCGCATGTCCTGATCGGACTCGGCGCGCTGCATCTCCCTAGCGGCCTCGAGGTCCTCGAGCGCGGCGATGTACTCGCGGGCCTTCTCTGCGAGCGGTTGGCGGGCGCGGTGCTCCTTGGCCAGGCGCCCGTACTCCTTCTGGTCGGAGAGCACGGCCGGGTCGTTCATACGGGCGGTGAGCTCCTCGTATGAGCGCAGGATGTCTTCGAGTTTCTCGCGGAGCATGGGACTTCCTCACATGAGTGCGGGCGCGGTGGGCCCGGGGTTTGGCGCCGTTAAGGTTAGCACGCGGCGTGGCTACCGCCTCAGGCCGAGCGACAGGCGAAGAGCTTCGTCGACGAGGACCATGGTCGAGTCATCGAGCGTCGCGACGGGTCCGGGGTGCAGGCGGGTCTTGTCGACTGTCCGAACCTGCGCGCAGTTCACGAGCGAGGGCCGCGGAAGAACGCTCGCGGGCAACGCCACGAGGAACGGGTAGTCGCGACCCGGGTACCGCGAGGAGATGGCCGCGACGATGGTGGTCGCGGATGCCCGGTTGCCGCCATCATTCTGGACGACCAGCGCAGGTCGCTTCTTGCCGATCTCAGACCTGGTCACGGGGTCGAAGTCCGTCCAGTAGATCTCGCCACGGAACGGGGCCTTCACCATTCCTCGTCCTCCAGCCCGTCTGCGAGGGTGGCGTCCCACTCGCGAACCTCCTCGAGGATGATATCGCCCAGCGCGATGTACCCCTCGACCATCCGCTCCTCCGTGCGCTTCTCCCGGTAGGAGTCGAGCGCCTCGACCACCACATCGGTCTTCGTGGCGCCCGTCGCGGCCGCCTCCCGGGCGATGAACTCGCGCGCCCACGCCGGCAGGCGGAACTGGGCGGGCTTGGTGATGTACTCCGTCATGCAATCACCCCATACACCGCGTACATACAAACTGAGCATACACAGATGGTGTGACACGGTCAAGAGCGGGACTCAAACGCTAGGTGAGCTCGGGCTCCGCGACTGGCGCCGCGACTGCCACCGCAGCCTCGCGGGCCTCGCGATCGGCCACCGCCTCGAGCGCGGCGACGGCCACCTCGACCATGCCGTCGTCCGGCTCGCGCGTGGTCATGCGCTGGAGCTGCATGCCCGGCCACAGGAGCACCTTCACGAAGGGGTTCTCCGAGCGGCTGCCGGCCCACTTCACGGTGATCTCGTAGGCCAGACCGGCCACGAGCGGCAGCAGGACGATGCGCACGAGGATGTTGAACGTCACGACGGCCCAGGTCGCGTCCACGCCGAGCGAGGCGAGGATCGCGCGGCCCGGAACGGCCGAGAACACGAGAATGGCGATGACCATCACCATGAGCAGGAACGAGGTGCCGCAGCGCACGTGCAGGGTCTCGTAGCGCTGGATGTAGCGCGGCTTGAGCGGCAGGCCGTGCTCGTAGGCGTGGATCGACTTGTGCTCGGCACCGTGATAGGCGAAGACGCGCCGGATGTCCGGCACCAGCCCCACACCCCAGATGTAGGCGAAGAACACGACGAGCCGCAAGACGCCGTCCACGACGTTCCACAGGAACGGCCGCGTGAGCGACGAGCCCACGACGAGGTTGGTCAGTATCGCGGGCAGCACGATGAACGCGGCCACGGCGATGCCGACGCCGGCCACCATCGTCCAGCCGATCTCGGACGGCGTGAGCTGCTCCTCTTCGGTCTCCCCCGCCAGCGAGGCGGCGATACCGAACGCCTTCATCGCCAGCGCGAGCGTCTCGTACATGGCCCACACGCCGCGGGCGACCGGCCACGCCTTCCAGCCGGTCTTCGCGCCGCCGGGCAGGTCGTGCTCCTCGACGTGGATCGCGCCGTCCGCCGTGCGGACCGCCACCGCCCAGTTGATCCGGCCGCGCATCATCACACCCTCGAGCAGCGCTTGGCCGCCGATGTGCGTCTGCGTCGCGGGGCAGGATGCGAGCGCCTCGATCTCGGCGTCGGTCAGCTCGGGCTCGGGCTCGACGGCCTCGGTCTCGCTCATCTCGTCAGTCACGTTTCAGCGCCTTCGGGTAGGGGTCGCCGCACATCATCTTGCCCTCGCCGCACGGGCCGCGGCGGCACGACGCGCCGGCGTCAAGGAAGATGTAGGGGGCGGTGGTCTCGGCCAGGTCCAGCATCCGCAGGGCGACCTCGCGGATCTCCCATTGCGCGCGCTTGCAGCAGCGCAGCTCGAAGAAGTGCAGGAGCTCGCGCACGTTCATGGTGACGACGATCTTGGTCTCCATGGCGTTGGGCAGCAGGTAGCGCGCGTCCTCGGCCGCCACCCCGGAGTCGAGCAGGGCGCGGTAGGCGTCGAAGGAGGCGCGGCACGCGGCGAGGAACGCATCGCGGCGCGCGGGATCCGCCTCCACCTGTGGCGGCACGATGAAGACCGGCTCGTCGACGTAGGTCACGTAGCGCTGGGACTGCTGGTTGTAGCTCGCCAGACGGTGGCGCACGAGCTGGTGCGTCATCGCTCGCGAGACGCCGTCGATGGCGAAGGTGTAGCTCGCGTGCTCGAGCGCGGAGGTGTGGCCCGAGGTGATGATCGTCTTGAGCACCTTGCGGACGGCACCGTCGCTCATGTGCTCAAGCAGCTCGGCGGCGCCGACGGGCGCGTAGCACAGCCGCGCGGCGGCGGCGACGGCGCGCTCGGGCTCAGGCGTGTGGTAGAGCAGACGGACGTCCATGGCGTGCCTTCCGCTTACGAAGGGAGGCGGAGCCGGCTTCGGCCCCGCCTCCTCATGATAGCAACCAGACGCGGAACGCTACTCGGCGCTCTCCTCGGCAGGAGCCTCATCGGCGACCGGCTCGTCGGCCGGGGCCTCGACGGTCTCCTCGACGACCTCGGCTGCGGGCTCCTCGGCCGGGGCGGCCTCGGCCTTCGGCGCTCGAAGGGCGGCCTTGCGGGCCTTCTCGGCCGCGACGGCCTCCTTGGCGTCGCGAGCGGCCTTCGCCGCGATCACGGAGTCCTCATGGGCCTTCTGGCGCGCCTCGCGCTCGGCGGCCTCCTTCTTCATGACCGTCTCAGCGGCGCCGCCGAACTTGTCGGAGAAGCGCTGGACGCGACCACCGGTGTCGACGAACTTCTGCTGGCCGGTGTAGAAGGGGTGGCACTTGTTGCACAGTTCGATGTGGAGCTCGGGCTTCGTCGAGCGGGTCACGAACTTGTTCCCGCAGGAGCAGTGGACCGTGGACTCGACGTAGTCCGGGTGGATTGCCTCGCGCATGATCTGATACCTCCATCAAGGGTGCGCACGGTTTCCGACCGGGCGCAAAGACAGCCGCAGGATAGTAGCACACGGCGCGGTGCAGGGACAATCGCAAACGTGCCGCGCGCGACGAGCGTTACGCGAGCCCCGACGTGAACTCGCGCACGTCGGGGAGGAAGCGATGTCCAGGCCCCCCGCTCTCCGCAGTCCGCGCGACATCGACCCTCGCAACATCCTACTTCAGGCGAACGCTCAGGATCGGAGAGCTCGAGCCAAGGTACCCGGGCAGCGCGGGCACGTCTGCCCGGAAGTTGTAGATGCCCTTGGTCATGCCCGGCTTGAAGTAGTACTTGTACTGCCATGCGGCCGCCCCACCAAGCGCGTAGACCGCGCGGTTCGAGGAGTAGCTCCAGCGGCTCACACCCGGCTTCTGCACGTAGACGACGATGACGCGGCCGATCGCGGATGTCGGCGTGACCGAGCCGCTCAGGACCGGCGTCTTGCCGATGTAGGTCGTCGTCGCGCTCGTCTTGATGGTGATCGTGGCCTGCGGCCTGCTGAGCGAGATGTCGTCGAGGACCGCCGAGTTGCCGACGGCGCCCCCGGCGGTGGTCCCTCCCGCGAGCCGCATCGTGACGACCGCCTTGACGGCCCCCGGCGGCGTGACGGCCGTGCTGGTCATCTGCTTGAACGCCGAGGCGTTGAGGCCCCATGCGGCGCCGGTCGTCCGCGTCTCGGCCACGGTATGGCCTGCCGCATCGAGGTAGGCCAGGCGCAGCTCGAGCGACGCGGGAGCCGCGGCGGTGCGCACCCACGCTGACAGCGTGTAGGTCGTCGCAGCGGAGACGGGAGCGATCTGCGAAAGTTCGGTGAACGCATGCGGATCGGCGCCCAGGTTGAAGAGCTGGAGCGAGTTGCGGGCCGTCCTGTACACGTCCTTGCGGCGCGCGACCACGCTGGTCCGCCAGTCGCCGCCGGTCGGCTCCCACCAGACCGCGTCGTCGCTCGCCCACACGTCGAACGAGCTGTTCTTCAGCGCGTTCTTCGACGCCGGGCTGTCCGTGATGCCGTTGTAGCGGGTCGGGATGTAGCCATAGCCGAGGTCGCCGGACATCGACTTGATGCTGGACTTCGTGTTCGGCCCGGTCTGTTCGTAGGCCACGTACTGCGTGTGCGCCGTGTCGACCCACCCGTAGAAGATCCGGATGTGGTAGCCGGCCTTGAGCATGGCGTCGCCGGGCATGAGCGTCGCGACGGCGATGCGGTGCGTGACGTGATAGAAGGAGCTTGTGGCCCACGACGTCCCTGTCTGCCAGCACATCGAGGCGTAGCCGGAGCAGTCGGTGCGATAGCCGCCGAAGTACTTCGACTGGCTGTACGGGACGGGGCTGTCGACCCAGGTCTGAGCGCGCGCGAGCACGGCGTCACGCGAGATCGCGAAGGCGTTCGCCGCCCCGGCCAGCGTGAACGCGGTGACCAGGAGGACCAAGAGCGAGACCCGCCCGGCCGTGGCCCGAACGGCACGCTTCCGAGGATGCGGCTGCGACTGCTTCTGCTGCCGGACAGGCGCTGCTGCTTGTCCATACGACGATTGTGTTCTCATTGAGGTCCCGGTGATGTCAGATCGTATTGAGGAGGCTTCGGCCCCGGCGGGCTGTCGAGCACGGTCCGTCGGAATGGTTATCGGCAGGATCGGCCGTCACCGACACCCTAGCATGACAGCGGGCACGGTCGGCGATTCGCGAGTGAGGTGGCCGGGAGTCGCGCGGTCGACGCGGCCGAGTACGACCAGGCACTCGCCGAAGTGCGCGCGATGGGGCTTGACCCGGACTCGGTCCCCCACCAGAGCCGTCCGGCGTCGTAGATGGACCGGCTGTTCCTCGATGCCATCGTGCTGGTATCCGCGGCGCTGAAGAGCAGGTGAGTTCTTGGGCGACGGCCGATCGGCGCCGCCCCTAGAGATGCGAAGACCGCCTCGCGGTCGCCTCGCAGCCCCGGGGTCGCGAGTCTGCCGCCCACACCGTGCGGGTAAACCACATGAAGACGCCAGGCCGCCGATCGACGGAGAGACATTCATGCCGGGCAAGCTCACTTTGCGAGAGGCAAGCAAGCAGTCCGGCATTCCCGTCCGCAAACTGGCCTTTCTGATCAGGACCGGGTTGATCGACGCGGAACTCGACGGCGAGAGGCTGCTGATCTCCGATTCAGAACTACGCCAGTACGCGGACCAACCGCATGAGGTAGTACAGAAGCATCACGCGTCGTACCTGAAGACACTCGGTCCGGGACTCATCACCGGCGCCTCGGACGATGACCCGTCAGGCATCGGGACCTACTCAGCGGTCGGATCGAGGTACGGCCTGGGGCTGTCCTGGTTGGCTGTCTACCTGCTCCCCATGATGATCGCCGTGCAAGAGACGGTGGCACGCATCGGGATCGTGACTCAGAGCGGGCTGGCGCACGTCATCGGCCGCCGCTACGGAAAGCGTCTGTTGTACCCGCTCGTGGGGCTGTTGCTTGTCGCGAACACGGTGAACATCGGGGCCGATATCGGGGCCATGGCCGCATCACTGCAGCTGCTTGCCCCCATCAACTTCATCGCCGGAGTCGCCGGCCTCACGATCGCCATGACGGCACTTGAGATCCTCGTGCCCTATCACCGCTACTCCCGCATCCTCAAGTGGCTGACTGTGTCACTGGCTGCATACATCGTAACCGGCTTCATCATCAAGCCGGATTGGTGGGCGGTGCTGCGTAGTCTCGCGATTCCGAGAATCCAGTTCAACGCCGGGTTCCTGGCAGCGATGGTCGCGGTCATGGGCACGACGATCACGCCCTACCTGTTCTTCTGGCAGGCATCCGAGGAGGTCGAACAGGAGCGCGACGAGGGCGAGTTCGGCGATTGCCGCACCACGGCCTTGACGCACGAGATCCGCGAGATGCGCAAGGACACCTACACCGGCATGGCGATCGCCAACGTGGTGTTCCTGTTCATCGTCGTGACCACCGCTTTCGTCCTGCACGACAACGGCATCACGAACGTGGACTCCGCCGAGAAAGCCGCGATGGCGCTGAAGCCGCTGGCCGGCGACCTGGCAGCTCTGCTCTTCACGGTCGGGATCTTCGGCGTCGGCCTGCTCGCGGTGCCGGTGCTCGCGGGCGCCTCGGCATACGCGGTCGCCGAGCTCTTCACATGGCACGAGGGACTGAGCAAACGGTTCGACGCCGCAAAGGGCTTCTACTGGGT
>Ga0066793_10000529_pt1 | contig 15282 bp, 15 predicted proteins | sample PersoiDNA2013189_FD_83876 | JGI IMG/M metagenome (GOLD analysis project Ga0066793, IMG submission 83876) | Permafrost soil microbial communities from the Arctic, to analyse light accelerated degradation of dissolved organic matter (DOM) -... | ecosystem: Environmental > Terrestrial > Soil >... | reverse complement strand
GCCGGCCGCCGAAAAGATCTCGGCCGGCTTCCGTCCCGGCATCTCCGAGGCCTGGAGGTTGTAGATCGATTCGACCTCCGGGTTCGCATACACGATGCGACCGGCCGCGTCCTCGAGCATCACTCCCACCGGCGAGTGCCGGAGAATCGCGTTCATCATCCGGCGCTCCCGGTCCAGCGCATCGACCAGCTCGAGCTGACCGATCAGGACCGCGGCCTGGCCGGCGAGAACCGCACCGAGGCGCCTCGTCTCGGCCCCGCCGCCGGTCATCCTCGCGACGAGCAGCCCGGCGAGGCCGCCCTCGACCTGGATCGGGATGGCGAAGGCATCCGGCGGCGCGCCGAGCAGGTCGAGCAGCGCCCGCAGCCGGCGGCTGCCGGCCGGCGACGAGACGGCCCGCAACAGCTGCGTGCTGTCGCTCACGGGGACTCTCGGGGTTTCCTCGCCGTCGTCGGAGCGGCGCACCAGCTGGCCGTCTTCGAGCAGCCAGAGCTCGCCCTGCGAACCGGCCAGCGCGTCGGTGACGAGTCTCCCCATCTCGGAACGGGCTCGCTCCGGCTCGGTGGGGGTCAGCTTGGCGAACGCGGCCACCGCCTCCAATGTGCGAATGCGGCCTCGGGTTTCCGCGACAAGCCGGGAGTTCTCGATCGCGACCGCCGCATGGCGGGCAAAGTCCAGCGCGGCAGAGGTCGGTTCGGCGAGGTGAGTCGATGCATGGACCGATCCGATGGCTCCGACGAGGCGGTCGCCGTACCACAGCGGGATCAGGCTCCAGGCATGTCCGTGCGTGGTGCCGCTGACGAGCCCCGTTGGTGCATCCCGCCAGCTGTCCTCAGAGCTGAGCCCAGCCCACGACAGCACCTGCTCCGCCGCGGAATCCCCGGTACCTCGCGTGCCGCTGATCCGGCCCTCGATGTCGAATGCCCAACACACCGCGCCGGCGCATTCGAGCATCGTCCGCGCCTGTTCGGCGATGTTCGCAACCACGCTCATGAGCTCATGGCCCGCAAGCGCCGCCAGCTCCTGGATGCGGACCGACTGTGCCAGGGCCAGCTCGTTGGCGTGGTGGAGGCGCATCGTCCGCAGCGCGATGCCGACCACTGGTGCGGCGGTCTCGAGCAGCTTGAGGTGCGCGGGCTGGAAACGGCCGCCGTCGTTGCGCATCGCAAGGATGCCGGCGACCACGCGCTCGTCCTGCGTGATCGGCACCCACACCAGGTGGCTCGGCGTTCGCGTGAAGATGTATTTGCCGATCGGCCCGTGGAGGTCGGCGGGCTCCGCCTCCCCCACGTCCAGCACCACGCCACTGTGCTCGATCATCCTGCGGAAGAACGGCGCCTGGGCCATCGGTACAGGGCCGACGGCGGCCGCCTCCCCGCCTCGCTCGCCGGTGAACCCGGCCATGTCGCCTGCCACGTCGAGGTACGCGAGCGCCATGTGCGTCGCCTCGAGATAGTCGCTGACGACCGAGAAGATGGCTTCTGCGATCTGGCGCTCATCTGAGGCTCCCGCGACGCCCATCTCGAGGACGTGGAGCGCCTCGAGCCGCGCCCGCTCCGCCTGCGCCTGCGCGAAGTGATCGGCGTTCGCAAGCGCCAGGCTGACATGTGCCGCCACGTCCTGGAGAAGCTTGACGTGCCATTCGTCGAACGCTCCTTCGTGGTACGACTGGAGCGAAAGCATGGCCGTGATGCGGTCGCCGCTCAGCACCGGCATCCAGACGAACGAGCGCGAGACCAATCCCCGGTCGGTCGGAGGTCCGGAAACGAACACGGCCGCGCCACGGCCTACGGTCCATCCCTCACGTTCGAGGTCCTTGCGCTGAAAGCTGCGCGCCCAGGGTGAGCTTCGAACAAGCACTGGCTTGGCTGTCTCATAGGCCTCGCGCGAAGGCCCCGTGACGGCAAGCGCGACAGGCGGCACGACCTCTTCCACGCCTGCGACGTACTGGTAGCCCTCGGCGACCGGTCCATCGGGAGTCTGCGTGATGGTGGCGAGAATGAAGCCGTCGAATTTTATGAAGGTCGCGAGCTCCTCGCGCAGGGTGCGCATGATCGACCAGCGGTCGAGACTTGACGCGAGTCGGCGCCCGATCGAGTTGACCAGCTCCAACCTTCGCCTCTGGTCCTCGAGCGCTTCGTAGCTCCGGGCATTTCGCAGGGCGAGCGTGGCCTCGTCTGAAACGAGCTCGAGGAAGGCGGCAGTCGAGTCCTCGTATGCAAACGAGCGCGAGGATCGGATGCCGAGGGCTCCGCGGACGACGCCGCCCTCTTTGATCGGGACCCACAGCGACGAGGACGGCTGATGGACGAGCATGGGTTTCGAGTCGCGCACCACCGCCCGCGCCGTGGCGGCGATCGGAGACCGCGTGGTCAGCCACCGCACGCTTGGGGCTGAATCGGCCTCGACGTGCATCAGCCGCACCCGGTCCGTGCCATCGTCCGGCATCGCCACCATCTCCAGCGCGTCCACGGGCAGGAGCTCACGCAGCGTCGTGAGGAGCCCGGTGAGCACGCTCGCCTCATCGAGCGTCGAGGCCATCGCTCGCGCGATGCTGTTCAGCGCCTCGAGCCGGCGGGCCTGGTTGCGCGTGAGCTCGTTGAGCGATGCGTTGGCGAGGAGGACCCCAAGCCGCCGATGGACGTCGTCGAGAAATGCAACCTCCGTGTCAGGCACGCGCCGCTTCCGGTGAGATTGAAAGATGACGCTGCCGATCAGCTCGCCCTGATGCTTGACCGGCACCCAGATCGCGAACCGGACCTCGCGACCGACGCCGGGTCCTTTGCCGCGCTCCTGGCTGCTGGATGCGATCGGCACCACCGTCGTACGCGGATTCGCCCAGAGCTTGGCGAACATCGATTTACTCAAAGCCAACCGACTCACATCCTGGAGCACGCCAGAGTCGATGGGCAGCGAGCGATACCAGCCCTCCCGCTCGAGAACATGGAGCACGATGACCTCGTAGCCGAAGCGGGGGTGCAGCCCCCGGTAAAGCACCTGCAGGAGGTCTGCCTCCGTCACGCAGCTGCCGAGCTCATGCACGAGAGCCGCGACCGACAAGCCCGACCCGTGCGTGGCCTTTCCTGGGGCGGCTTTGGGCCTTACGGGCGCAGGCGCGCGCTTCACCCGGCCAGCCGGCGCGTGAGGTCTGGCGCCAGACCGAGCTGAACTTGGCATGTCCACCGATACACTAACCCCGTGCCGTTCACCCCGCCGAAACCAATCGCGCCTACTCCTGAGGATCTGCGAGGCGCCACGGTGCTCGTCGTGGATGACGAGCGTGCCTGGCGTGTGATCCTGGAAACCGACCTGCGGATGCTCGGCTACAAGGTCTCAATGGCCGAGGACGCCGACCAGGCCCTGGAGAAGGCGCAGTCTGACCAGCCGGAGGTTGCGATCATCGACCTGATGCTGCCCGAGCCGATGGACGGCTGGGGTCTGCTCAACGAGCTGAGGGCGCGCGGGCAGAAGGTGCCTGTCATCTTCTACACCGCCTACCCCGTGTTCCCATCAGGGACCGATGATCCTGACGTGGTGGGCTACATGAGCAAAGCGATCGACAGGGCCGATCTATACGCCCTGCTCCCGCCCGCGATCCGGCGCTCACGCGAGCGCCGAAACTCCGATTCCTAGATGTTTACCAGCTCAGCCAGTCGACTGCGTTGACCCAGTTAGCGCCAGATGCAAGCGCCAGAGCTGCGACGACAGCCAAAGCGATCGCTACGCCGCGGACCCTGATTCCCCAAGTCATCCCCATACTTCCCCTTTGTTTTTCCAATTGACACCAGAACCGACGCCGATTATGCGCGGGCCCATTCGTACTAGCGTGTTCGCGCACGGTGAATAATCGTTAAAACTAATGTATATGGACCCTTGGAAAAACCGAGAGTAACCGCCCCAGGACGCGGACCGGCCCGGAGCCGCGAGGTCCGGCTGCCGCCGCTGCCGCCAGGTCTCGAGGTTTACAGGCCCGCCGAGGTGCTCGGTTCGGCGGTCCTGGTGGTCGAGGACGAGGCCGCGATGCAGCAGCAGCTGAGGATCGACCTGCACGACCTCGGGTACCGGCCCTCGGCCGCCTCGTCGGCGCCTGAGGCACGCGAGTTGCTCGAACGGGAGCGGGTCGCCGCCGTCCTGCTCGACCTCGTCCGGGACGAAGGCGATGATCCAGGCTTCGAGCTGCTGCAGTGGATCCGCCACCACCATCCGGGGCTGCCTGTGATCGTCCTCTCCGCGGCACAGGTCAACTCCGCGTCCATCCGCAAGGCTTATGAGCTGGGCGCCAGCTCGTATTTCGTCAAGGGCAACGTGCCGATGGCCCACATCTACTCCGACCTCGCCGCCCGGCTGGTCGAACGCGGAACAGGCCGCCCGGGCAGCTATCGGTTCGGGCGGTTGGAGTTCGATCCGACCCGGCGGACGGTCAAGTTCGGCCGCGGAGAGATCCATCTGACACAGCAGCAGACCGCCCTGGTGCTCTTTCTCGCGCAGGGCTCGAAGTCCGCGACGGCGCGCGACCTGATCGAAGCGGGGCTCTTTCGGAGTAACGCGGCACACTCGACGGTGCATTCGGCGCTGCTCACCTTGAGGCGGCGCCTCGACGAGCTCGAACCAGGCCTCGGGCAGAAGTTCGTGCGGGCGACGCCGCGTGGCTACCACCTGGTGCCCATGCAGTGACTGACGAACAGGGAACGACGCCGCTGCCGAGCCGGTCGGTCATCGACGAGGTGATCGAGCTGAGACGTCATTTCCACCGCCATCCGGAGGTGAGCTTCGGCGAGCACGAGACGAGCCGGCAGGTGGGTGAGCGCCTGCGGCAGCTCGGGCTGGAGCTCAAGCCTTGCCCCACGGACACGGGCGTCGTCGCCCTGCTCGACACCGGCAAGCCCGGAAAGACCGTGATGCTGCGCGCGGACATCGACGGGCTGCCGATACACGAGGAATCGGGCGTCGAGTTCTCGTCGCGCACCGACGGGAAGATGCACGCGTGCGGGCACGACGCGCACATGGCGATCATGATCGGCGCCGCGCGGACCCTCGTGGATCGCATCTGGGACGTGACGGGCCGCTACCTCTTCGTCTTTCAGCCGGCCGAGGAGATAGTCGAAGGCGCGAAAGCGATGATCGCGAAAGGCCTGCTCGACGAACACCATCCCGACTCGGTCATCGGCCTTCACATCGCGAGCTTCCTGGAGTCCGGGACCGTCATCTCGAAACCCGGGTTGATGTGGGCTGGATCCGACGCCTTCGAGATCGGTTTCTCGGGGCCCGGCGGACACGGAGGCATGATGGGCCGTCGCGGCAACGTACTGGCGGCGCAGGCGTTTTTCATCGAGCGCCTCCACACCGTCGTCGAAGGGCTCGAGGAAGAAGGCGTGCAGTGCCACACGACTGTCGGCGACATCAGGAGCGACGGCGCCTGGAACATCGTGCCGCGGAGCGTGCTAGTCAAGGGCAGCCTTCGCACCTTCACTGCGCCCCTTCGCGAGCAGGCGCTCGCGCGGCTGCACGACCTGCTGCGAGAGACGGACGGCGAGTTCGACGTGCACTCGAGCCTCGACCTCGTTCATGGAACGGTGCCTCTGATGAATGAGCCGAATGTCACCAGAACGGTGCTCGAGGTGGGCCGGTCTCTGATCGGGGAGCGGGCGAGCGTCCTCGGCCGGCCGCTCACCGTGAGCGACGACTTCGCTGAGTTCCTGACCCGCATCCCTGGCTGCTACTTCATGCTCGGAGCGATGCCAAAAGGCGAGCCTCCGACCGCTCACCATTCGCCCGGGTTCCGCATCGACGAGGAGGCGCTGCCCATCGGCGTCAAGGTCCTGGCGGGAGCCGCTGCTCGACTCGCGGCTGACTAGCAGCCGTTGCTCTGGATCGGCGCGCTGGTGATCGGCCTGGTCGCGGGTTTCGTGAGCGGCGGGCGCGTAGACAACCTGGCTCGCCTTCGGTTCAGATGGCCCTGGTTCGTGGTGGCGGCTCTGGTCGTTCGCGCTGCGATTCTGCTCAGTCCCATCCGTCATCTCGACGGTGTTCAGTACGTGTACCTGGCCGCTTTGACGGCGCTGGTCGCGTGGACGCTCTGGCAGATCGAGCTGGTTCGGGGAATCTGGCTGATCGCGGTCGGCAGCGCGCTCAACCTCGTCGTGATCGCCGCCAACGGTGGGCATATGCCCGTGGCGCAAGAGCTGGCCGGCGGTCTCGTCCAGAATGGACACCTCGGCCAGTACGCGTTGATGAGCACGGATACAAACCTGAACTGGCTGGCCGACTGGATCGCCCTACCGGGCCCGCTCGGACGGGTGTTGCCCGAGGCCTACAGCCCTGGCGACGTGATCGTCGCGATCGGAATCGGAGTCATCGTCGCCCTGGCGATGCGATCTCGCGCGGGGTCCATAGAAGCCCAGGCACGTATAGTGAGTGACCCGCCGTGATGCACAGCTGCTGGGCGCTGCCTACATCGACGACTGGCGCTTGATGAACGTGAACAAGGAAGCGATCGACCAGGCCGCCGAAGCTCTGATCGCACAGGGCGAGCTGATGGGCGACGAGATCAGCGGCCTGCTGGATTCGGTGGGCATGCGCGAGGCGAAGGCGGCCGATCCCTACCCGCCGGACCTGCCGATGGTCCCGGACCAGCGAGCGCCGATCGCGGCCGTATCGGAGTCGGCCTAATCAGAGGGGCCCCCGCGAACCCACGGCGAAGCCTCTGGCTTCGTGGGGATTTGATTCGACTCGCGGCCACGGCCCTTGCCGCCGTGGTCCTCGCGCTTCCGGCGCAGGCCGTCCATGCGCAGGACCCCGACGCGGGCCCGACTCCACATCACGAAGCGGCTCGCTTGATCGCGGCGGAGCTCGCGATGACACAGGCCTCGGGCGACCTGACCACGATCGCGGCGCAGCAGCCATCCGGATTGATGGAGACCCTGCGCAAGGAGTTCGCCACGGACCGAGCGACCTACGCCTTCAGGGTCGCGGCACGCCAGGAAGAGCTGCGTGTGTACGAGCTCGCCGGTTACGCGAGCGTCGAGAGCGCTGTCGTTCCGCTGCTCCCACCGGCCGTCCAGAACCCGGTTGAGAACACCATCGCCGGGCTGCACTCGCTCTACATCCTTAGCGGCATCGACCAGTACTACTTGGTCAACGTCCACTTCACGCATCCCTACTCTGACGCCAGGTCCGTGACCCTGCTGCGGTCCTACTATGCCGAGGCCTCGAACCTGTACGGCGTCGACGCGAGCTACCTCGCGTCCATCAACTTCATCGAGAGCAACTTCGGGCGCATCAACGGCCCGTCATCCGCGGGCGCCCAGGGACCGATGCAGTTCCTCCCCAGCACGTGGACCGAGTACGGGCAGGGCGGAAACATCAACGACCCGCACGACGCCATCCTGGCCGCGGCTCGCTACCTGGCCCACAACGGCGCGCCGTACGACATGCGCAATGCGATCTGGCACTACAACAATGACTTCGACTACGTGGACGCGGTGGAGTCCTTCGCGCGCGCATACCGCACCGACCCGGGGTGGCTCGACCGCATGTACTACTGGAACACCTTCGGATAAGCCGGACCATTAGAGTAAGTACTCATGGAGTACCGGATCGAACAGTTGGCACGCTCGGCCGGCGTGGCGGTGGACACGATCCGGTTCTACCAGGGCAAGGGGCTGCTGGAAGCCCCGCGGCGCGAGGGTCGCGTCACCTGGTACGGGGAAAGCCACCTCGACCGGCTGCGCCGGATCAAGGAGCTGCAGCAGCAGGGATTCACCCTGACGGTGATCCAGCGGTTCCTCACCGGTGAGCTGGAGGCGTCGGATGAAGCGCTGGTGGCGGCGGTCACCCGTCCGGCGGCGCCTCAAACCCTGACCCTGAGCGAGCTGGCCCAGCGGAGCGGCGTCGCGGAGCCTCTGCTCATGAGCCTCCAGCAGGCGGGCCTGCTGGTCCCGGTGGAAGGCCACGACGAGCCCCTCTACCCCGCCGACGACCTGGACGCGATCGCCGCCGGCATGAAGCTGATCGCCGCCGGCGTGCCGCTTGGCGCCCTGCTGGAGCTCGGTAAGGACTATGCCTCGGCGGTCGACCGTACCGCGCGACAGGCGGTCGACCTGTTCGACCGTCACGTCCGCGAGCGGATCCAGTCCGAAGGTGGCGCGACTGAGGCGGCGGAGCGCCGGCTGCTGGAGACGTTCAATGATCTGCTGGAGGCAAGCGGCACCCTGGTCAGGCATCACTTCCAGCGCACGCTGTTGCGCGCGGCGCGTGAACACATAGAAAACCGATGATCACCGCCACGCCGGTCCGCACCTGGGAGCTTGACCGCAACCCGGACCTGATCGACCTCGTCAGCGCCGCGCGAGACAACGGGCACGAGGTGCTGCTCATCGAGCGGCCTATGCCGGACGCCGTCAGCGTTGCCGCGTTGGGCAAAGCATTCGACCTTGTGGCCGCAAAGGGCGGTGTCATGCTCGAAGACGCGGACGGCAAGACCGTTGACTTCGAAGCCGGGGAAAACCGGCTGGCGGCCGCGTCGCGGCTGTGGCGGAGGGTTTGCGCCTCGCTGGGCGGCCCTATCGCCGCCGGCGGATTTGCCTACCGGCCGGATCGCGACCCGGGCGGGCCCTGGTCAGGCTTTCCATCACTCCTTCTCCGCGTGCCCGAGCTGGCGGTCTCCAGAGTCCGCGGCCGGACCTACGCAACCGCCATGACAGCGGACGCGGATCGTTTGCTGGAGCTGAACGCGACGGGAGTCCGCGCGCCCGCGGCGCGCAAGCTCGAGGTCACGCCTGTCCGCAATCCTTTGGCCTGGACCGCCGCGGTTGAAAGTGCGTCAGCCCGCCTTCGAGGCGGGGCCGCAGCAAAAGTCGTGCTCGCCCGCGAGGTGCTCGCGCGCGGAGATGGCGTCGTGTCCGCGGCGATGGTGGCCCGCTCGCTCCGGGCCGCGTACCCGTCTTGCTTTACGTACCTCATCACGGGCGCCGACGGGACCGCATTCGCCGGCGCGTCACCCGAGCTGCTCATCCGCCGGTCGGGGGACCGGGCCTTCGCGCAGCCGATGGCCGGGTCGGTCGCGCGCGGCGCCACGGATGCGGAGGATGAGCGGCTCGCTCGCCAGCTCGAGGACAGCGCGAAGGATGCTGTCGAGCATCGCGTCGTGTCGGAGTTCGTCGTCGAGGCGCTGCGTCCATTCGCGCGTTCGGTTTCCGCCCGGCCGGCTGAGGTCGTGCGGTTCACGAACATCCAACACCTCGCCACCTCCGTCAATGCGGAGCTGGCACATCCGCCGGCCAGCGCCCTGGAGCTCGCCGCGGCCCTCCACCCCACTCCGGCCGTGGGCGGCTGGCCGCGAGATGCAGCCGACGCGCTGATCGACGAGCTGGAAGGAATGGAGCGTGGATGGTATGCGGGCGCGGTCGGCTGGATCGACGGGCGCGGCGACGGCGAGTTCGCGGTGGCGCTCAGATGCGGATTGCTGTGGGAGGATGGCGCGCGCCTGTATGCGGGAGTCGGCGTGATGCCGGATTCGGATCCCGCGCGCGAGCTCGAGGAAACCGAGCTCAAGTTCAAAGCCTTGCTCACGGCGCTCGTCTGATGGACGTGACACTGAACGGAGCGCGCATCCACTACGAACGTTCGGGCAGTGGCTACCCGGTGCTCTTCATCCACGCCGGAATCGCCGATTCCCGCATGTGGGAACCGCAGGCGACCGCGTTCGCCGAGCGCTTCGACATGATCCGGCCGGATCTTCGCGGTTTCGGTGACACGGAGCTGCCGCCAGTGCCCTATTCGGGGGTGGCCGACCTCACTGCCCTCCTGGACCACCTGGAAGTCGACCGCGCCCACGTCGTCGGCTGTTCGATGGGCGGCACTCTTGCGATCGACCTCGCCCTCGAAGATCCCAAGCGCGTAAGCCGGCTGGTCCTGATCGCCGCGGGCATCAGCGGCTCGAACCTCGGCGCGGCGGACGCCGCGTTGTTTGCCGACGTCGAGGCTGCCGACAAAGCAGACGACATGGATGCGGTGAACCGGGCCGAGGTGCGGCTGTGGGTGGATGGACCAAGCCGGCCAGAGGGAAGCGCTCCGGCCGCGGTGCGCGACCTGGTGCTCGACATGAATGGTCGCGCGCTCAACAGCGATTGGAGTGCGGCTCAGAGTCGACCGATCGACCCGCCGGCGATCACACGACTGGGCCACATCGCCGCGCCAACTCTCGTGATCATCGGCGACCATGACCTTCCACACGCCTCGGCGAACGCCGACGTGATGATGTCGAAGATCCCCGGCGCCCGACAGGTGGTGATCAAAGACGCGGCGCACCTGCCTAGCCTCGAGCGGCCGGAAGAGTTCAACCGCGTCCTGCTCGACTTCTTGACGAGGTAGATAGATGCAAACGATCATCAACGGCGCGCGCATCAATTACGAGCGCTCCGGAGCGGGCTTTCCGGTCATCTTCTTGCACGCCGGCATCGCGGATTCGCGCATGTGGGGGCCGCAGGTCAACGCTTTCGCAAAGCAATTCGATGTCATCCGGCCGGACCTACGCGGTTTTGGAAAGTCCGAGCTGCCGCCGAATCCGTGGTCGCCGGTCGACGACCTGCTGGCGCTCATCGATGACCTTGGGTTGAAGCCCGCGCACCTGATCGGATGCTCGATGGGTGGCGGCGTCGCCATCGATTTCGCCCTGGACCATCCAGACAGGATTTCAAAATTGGTGTTGGTCGGGTCCTCGATCGGCGGGTTCACGTTTGGACCCGAGCATGCCCACGTCTTCGCGGAGGCGGCCGCAGCCCGAATGGCCGGCGACCTCACAGCGCTGAACGAGGCGATGCTGCATCTCTTCCTCGACGGCCCGGATCGCCCGCGAGGCTATGTCGCGGAACCGCTGCGGAAGCTCTTTTTGGAAATGAACGGAATCGCCGTGCGCGCCGACGTCGAGAAGGCGCCGCCGGCCCAGAATTTACTGGCGGTCAGTCGCCTGCACGAGATCACCGAGCAGACGCTGGTGATCGTTGGCGACAAGGACGTGCCCACGGTGCTGGAGGCCGCGGACCTGCTGGCGGAGTCGATTCCCAACGCGCGGAAGGCCGTCATCCACGACGCCGCGCATTTACCGAACCTGGAGCACCCGGACGAATTCAACCGACTGGTGCTTGACTTCCTGCTGGCGAACTAAGCCGCCCAGCGTAGTCCCCGCCCGCGCGCCCGCCGCATCATCACGCGGTCAGGCGGCTGGAACCTGAACTCCCGGCCGGACTTGGTGACCTGCCACCCACCCTCATGCACCAACCGGTGGTGGTAATAGCAGACGCAGAGCGTGGATTGCGGTCCTGAACGACGTCGCCAAGCTGTTGGGCGGCCTCCGCTTCGGCGCGCTCCTGGGTGCGCTTTTCGGAGCCCTTGTCGTCCTCACCTGGTACGTGGGCTGTACCGACATCGTTCCACTGGACCTCTCGGTCAGCCTGGCCCTGATCTCAGCGCTTTTTGTTGCAGCGGGCTTTGTAGGCGCGCGACGTTCGGGCACTCTCGCCGGCGGAATCTGGGTTGGTTTGGTAGCGGGCGTCGTCAGTGGGGTCACCGTACCGAGCGACGACCTGATGTTCCACAACTTTCCCTTCTACCAGCTGAAGTCCTTGGTGTTCACGATGGCCATCTCGGCAGCAGTCGTGATGCTCTTCGTGATCCTCGGCGCGTCGCTGCCAGGTTTTTCACGATACCGTCATCGGGTCGGGCGCAGCTTCGGCGCATTCGCCGGCGCCTGGCGGGAGAACCTGGACTAAGACCGCAGCGCCGCCGCCGCCGCCTCCCAGCACAACCGATGCCCGTTCACGCTGTCCTCGCGCTTGAAGCGCACGACGACCATCGTCGGCGTGGGCGCTGCGATCGCATCCGCGATGGCCGGCTCGAGACCCGAGCGGTCGGTCACGGGGCTGTACACGAGACCGTAGAGCCGCGCGACCTGAGAAAGGTCGAGGCTCAGCGGCGTCACGAACAGCTCCTCGAAAACGTCCTGGTGCTCCGCCTGCGGCAGGAAGTTGAAGATGCCCCCGCCATCGTTGTCACAAACGACGAGCGTGGCGCGAATACCGTGCCGCCGAAGCGCCCACAGCCCGTTCATGTCGTGGTAGAGCGACAGGTCCCCAAGCAGCAGAACCGTCGGAACGTTCGCGCGTCCCGCAGCCAGGCCCAGGCCGCTCGACACGAGCCCGTCGATCCCGCTCGCTCCTCGATTGCCGAAGAAGCGCTGCTGCGGCCGCGCCTGCGGCCAGAAGGCTTCGGCCGCACGGATCGGCAGGCTCGAACCAATGAAGACCTGTCCCGGGTCCGGGAGCCGCGAGCTCAGCGCGCGCACGACGTGTCCTTCGTGCAGCGGCGTCGAGACGAGTGTCGCGGCGATGGCCGCGGTCGCCCGCTTTCCCGCCGCGACCCATTGGTCCCGCCATCCAACGCGATCGAGCGGTGGCAGCGCCTCGAGCAGGGGCTGCGGGTCACAGTCGACGATGTTGGTGGAGACGTGGTCCTGGTCGCGCCAGGCATGGTCCGGGTCGAGGAGAAACGTCGGAGCGGATGCGGCGGCGAGCCACTTGTTCAAAGCCCTCGACGTCGGCATGCCGCCCAGCCGGATCACGAGGTCCGGTCCGTGCTGCAGCGACCAGCCGGCTCTCAAAAGCGCCTCATAGGACTCGATCGACGCGCCGGTCTCGGGCCGCCTGAGCTGCGAGGCAGGCTCGGCGAGCACAGGGAGGCCGAGGCGGTGCAGCGCGGGCGCCAGCCGCTCGCCGTCGCGCATCCCCCCCGCGATGACCAGCGGCCTCTGTGCGCGCTGGAGCGCGGACGCCAGCGCGGTCACCTGGCTGGTCGTCGGCACGGTCCGGCCCCGGCTGACGGACTGCCCGGCCATCCCGATCGGAGCCGGGATCTGTCCGGGCGGCGGGACCAGCGGTTCGCGAAAGGGCAGGTTCAAGTGAACCGGTCCGGTGCTCGCTTCCGCCACCGCTCGTGCCGCGAGGCGCCGCCAGAGCCGTGCTGCGTTGGGCAGCTCGACCGGAGCACCCGGGTCGAAGAACCACCGCACCGCCGAGCCGTACAGTCGCTGCTGGTCGATCGATTGATTGGCCCCCGCGCCCTGAAGCTCAGGCGGCCGGTCGGCCGTCAGGACGATCAACGGCGTGCGCGAGTAGGAAGCCTCGACCACCGCCGCGTGAAACTCGGCCGCGGCCGTCCCCGACGTGCACAACAGGACGACCGGCTTGCCCGTCGCCTTGGCCAGGCCGACCCCGAAGAAGGAGCCGGAGCGCTCGTCGATATGCATGAGCACCCTGATCTTTGGATGGCGCTGGAGCGCCATCGCGATCGGGGCCGACCGCGAGCCTGGAGAAACGCACGCGTACTCGACTCCCTGAGCGGCCAGCTCATCCACGAAGGTTGCGGCAAACGACTGAGTTACATCCATACCATTCAGTGCGAGTGATTCTCGACGGTCCCGACATGCGATTGAGCTACTTCGTGAGCGGCGAGGGAACGCCGGTCACGCTGCTCCACGGGTTCACCCAGAGCGGCCGCAGCTGGCTCGAGGTGATTTCCAGGATGCCCAAGGGCTGGATGTGGATCGTGCCCGACCTCCGCGGGCACGGCGAAACGCGGACGCAGCCGGGCGCGGCCTGCAGCATGGACGCCTGCACGAGAGACCTTGAGATGCTGTGGGACCACCTTGGCGTTCCGCGCACTCATGTCGCCGGCTACTCGATGGGCGGCCGGCTGGCGCTTCACGTCGCCGCCCGCCGTCCCGACCGCGTCCTCTCGCTCCTGACCATCGGCGCGCACGCCGGCCTCGATGAGGGTGCACGCGAGGTCCGCCGGCGCGGGGATGAAGCGCTTGCGGAGCGGATCGAGAAGGGCGGCCTCGAGGCTTTCGTCAACTACTGGGGCAGCCTGCCCCTGTTTGCAGGTCTCGAACGCCGCGGACCGGCCTTCGTAGCGCAAGTGCGCGCGGAACGGATGACCAACCACGTCGCAGGCCTTGCGTGCTCGCTGCGTGGAATGGGTGCCGGGGCCATGGACACGGTGTGGGATGACCTCGCCCACGTCACGTTTCCCTGCACATTTGTGGCGGGACAGCTCGACCACGGCTACGTCAGCTCGGCCCGCCGGCTCGCCGCCACCGTCCCCGACGGCCGGGTCGAAGTCGTCCCGAGGTCCGGCCACACCGTGCACCAGGAAAGGCCCGAGGCCTTCGCTCGCGTGCTGGAGGATCACCTGGCTCGGGCGACCTCAGACGTCCCAGCGCCGGCGCCCGAAGACGCGCCGACCGCCGACGACTGGCCCTCCAGCTCGACCTCGGCCTGAACGCCGGCGGCGTAGCGAGCCGCCCCGAGGCGCTCGCGGTCGAGCATCCCTCCACGGTCGACCTCCCGCAGCAGGAACCTGCCGCACCCGGCTTTGAGGTGGGACTCGACCTCACGCGCGACGTCGGCGGGCGTGCGGCCCGTGATGTACGCCGTTGTCACAGGAGCAACCCGAGCGAAAACAGCAGCGCATAAGCAAGCTCGGCCATCGCGACACGCTTCAGGGCGCGCACCAGCGGCGGCGCTGCGGACGTGGTGAACGCGGTGCGGACAGGAGCGGCTGCGATCGAGATCGCGAACAGGACGAGCAATACGGCGACCGGAGCCAGCTCGAGGACGGCCGCGGCCATGGGGATGGCAAATGCCACGCACATCAATCCAAGCAGCAGGAGGCGGGTGCGCTCGCGGCCGATGCGCGTGGCCAGCGTCAGCTTGCCGGCGCCGAGGTCCGTTTCCAGGTCGCGCAGGTTGTTGAGGACCAGGATCGCGGTGGCGAAGCATCCCATCGCGCAGGCCATGAGGATGGACAGCGGTGTGACGCGCAGCGTCTCCACGTAAACGGTGCCGACCGTTGCGACCAGGCCGAAGAAGAGAAAAACGAAAACCTCGCCGAGCCCGAGGTAACCGTAGGGTCGCGGCCCTCCCGTGTACAGCCATCCGGCGAGGAGGCATGCCACACCGACGAGCACCAGCCTCCTGTCCGTGGCGAGGCTGAGGACCAGGCCGGCGACTCCGGCCACCCCGAAGGCTCCGAGGGCGGCCCGCCTGACGGCTTCGGGAGGGACGACGCCGGACGAGGCGGCCCGCACCGGACCTACCCTCCGCGGACTGTCGGCGCCGCGCACGTGGTCCGAATAATCGTTGGCGAAGTTGACCCCGACCTGCATCGCAATCCCGACCAGCAGGGCGAGCAGCCCGGCGCCCAACCGCGGTCCCCCCTCGTGAACCG
>Ga0066793_10000528_pt1 | contig 15283 bp, 15 predicted proteins | sample PersoiDNA2013189_FD_83876 | JGI IMG/M metagenome (GOLD analysis project Ga0066793, IMG submission 83876) | Permafrost soil microbial communities from the Arctic, to analyse light accelerated degradation of dissolved organic matter (DOM) -... | ecosystem: Environmental > Terrestrial > Soil >... | reverse complement strand
GTGCACGAGTGGACGGGACAGGTGTTCCGAGACGACGAGCGCCTGTTGTCGGCCCAGCTGCGGCTCATGGTCCGCACCGAACGGGAGGCCGCTCGACGACACGACGCCGGCGAACCGCGGGGGCCCGCGCCGTACACCGACGAGGAGCTGGCGTCGATCGACGAGCAGTACGCGCAGGAACGCCGGCGAGGCGCCGAGCCCCGCTGGTGGGACGACGTCGAGGAAGGCGACGAGCTCGAACCACGCGTGAAAGGTCCCCTCACGGTGACCGACATGATCTGCTGGCACGTCGGGGTGGGCATGGGGCTCTATGGGGTGCGCCCCTACCGGCTGGCGTTCGAGAACCGGCAGCGCATCCCGCGCTTCTACCAACGTGACGAGTTGAACATCCCCGACGTGATGCAACGGGTGCACTGGGACCCGGCGTTCGCACGACGAGCCGGGAACCCGACGACCTTCGACTACGGCCGCATGCGCGAGACCTGGTTCATCCACTTGTGCACCGACTGGATGGGCGACGACGCCTGGCTCTGGAAGCTCGACTGCGAGTTCCGCCGGTTCAACTACGTGGGCGACACCCACTGGATGCGCGGCCGCGTCGTGCGCAAGTACCTCGCTGATGGCGATCGACCCGCGGTCGACCTCGAGCTGTCCGGAGAGAACCAGCGCCACGAGCTGACCACGCCCGGCCACGCCACGGTCCTGCTCCCCAGCCGGTCCCACGGACCGGTCCAGCTCCCGGATCCCCCCGGGGGCGCCGCCGACCTCGAGGCCGCGCTCGAGGCCATCGCGGTCCGGTACCGCGAACCAGCCGGGAGCCCTGCGTGACCTACGCCTCCACGCCGGGGCTCGACGCCGTGCTCGACGCCGGGACGCTCCGGCTCACGCTGGACCGGCCGGCCCGCCGCAACGCGCTCGACGACGCGATGACCGAGGCGCTCATCGGTCACCTCGAGCGCGCCAACCAAGACGACACGGTCCGGGTCGTCGTCCTCGCCGGCCGGGGCGACGATTTCTGCGCCGGGTTCGACCTCTCGACCCGCGGCACCGCCGCCCCGGAGCGGCCCCGTCCTGGGAGCATCCAACGTCGCCTCCCGGCCGGGGCGCACCGCCTCATCGCGCTCCTCTGCTCGGTGCAGGTGCCGGTGGTCGCGGCGGTGTCGGGGTGGGCGGCGGGCATCGGCCTGCACCTGGCGCTCGCCGCCGACTTCTGCGTCGCGGCGCGCGGCGCCCGGCTGTGGGAGCCGTTCGCGACCCGGGGCTTCACGCCCGACAGTGGCGGCACGTGGCTGCTCCCCCGGCTGGTCGGGATCGCTCGCGCCAAGGAGCTCCTCCTGCTCGGCCGGGAACTGTCGGGGAGTGAGGCCGAGGCGTGGGGGTTGATCCACGCCGCGGTTGACGGACCCGACGTGGCGGGCCGGGTCGATGAGCTCGCGGCGACGCTCGCCGCCGGGCCGACCGTCGCGCTCGGGCTCACCCGCTGGCTGGTCAACACCGGGGGTGGCCTCGACCTCGACCGGCACCTCGCCAACGAGGCGTTCGCGCTCGAGCTGGCGTCGCGCACCGCGGACTTCCGGGAGGGCCTCGCTGCGCTCGCGGAGCGGCGACGCCCCGACTTCGGGGGCCGATGAACGCAACCGTGCCGATCGACGCTGCCACCGGCGCGGACGACGCCGCGGCGATCACCCGCGGGTGGATCGAGGACCACGTGCCGGTGGTATGGCGCCGCGCCGCGCACGACGGCGGTGTCGACGCCATCCGACGGGTGCGCACCCGCGCCGACTACGAGCGGTGGTACCCCAAGTTCGGCGACTCCGGACTCGTGGTCCCGACGTGGCCGCCCGAGTACGGCGGCCTCGGTGTCGACGCCACCGTCGCGCACGCTATCGATCGGGTGCTCGCGCCGTATCACCTCGGCCGCCTGAACCCGTTGGGTCTGAACCTGTGCGCACCGGCACTGTTCGCGCACGGCACCGACGCGCAACGGCGACGGTTTCTTCCTCCCATCGTGCGCAACACCGAACGGTGGTGCCAGCTGTTCAGCGAGCCGGGCGCGGGCTCCGATCTCGCGTCGCTGGCCACACGGGCCGAACGCGACGGCGACGAGTGGGTCGTGACCGGCCAGAAGGTGTGGACCACCTGGGCTCACCACTCCGATTTCGCGGTCCTGCTGGCTCGCACCGACCCCGACGTGCCCAAGCGCCGCGGGATCACCTACTTCTTGTTGGACCTCCACCAGCCGGGCGTCGAGGTCCGTCCGTTGCGTCACCTCACGGGTGAGATCGACTTCAACGAGGTGTTCCTCGACCGGGCCCGCGTCCCCGGTGACCAGCGCGTCGGCGCAGTGGGTGACGGCTGGCGGGTGGCGAACGCGACGTTGTCGTCGGAGCGGCAGATGGTCGCCGGCGCCGGCTCGGGCGGCGTCGACCGCATCGGCGGCTCCGGCGTCGACCACAGCATCGACCTGGCGCGCCACCGGGGACTCGCGGAGGCGCCGGTCGTCCGTCAACGGCTCGCCACCGTGGTCGCTGAGGAGCGGATCCGGGCGTGGACGAACGCCCGAGCCCGGGCGGGGCGAGCCGCGGGGCGCGCCCCGGGCCCGGAGAGCAGCGTCGGGAAGGTCCACTCCGCGGAGCTCAACCAGCGCCTCCAGGTCCTCGCCACCGACCTGCTCGGTCCCGACGCCGCAGCCCGAGACGCCGGGCGGGCGGACTACCCGACGGCCCTCGCCCGCGAGGTCCACGGGATGCTGCGCAGCCGCGCCAACACCATCGAGGGCGGGACGAGCGAGGTGAACCGCACCATCATCGGGGAGCGGGTCCTCGGCCTCCCCCGCGACCCGGATCCGTGGCGCGACGCCCCGTGGCGCGAGGTCCCGCGCTCGTGAGCGACGGATACACCCGTCTGACCGTCGAACGGGACGGCCCAGTCGGATGGCTGATCTTTAACCGACCCGATGCCGGCAACGCGCTCGACGCGGTGATGTTCGACGAGCTCGAACGGGCCTGGCGGGACCTCGACGACGACCCGATGACCCGCGTCATCGTCAACACCGGGCGCGGCGCGGCGTTCCAGACCGGACTCGACCTGGTGCAGCTGCGCGACGACCCCGGGGCGTTGCGCACCCACGCCCGCCGGACCCGCGACGCTGAGCTGCGGCTCACCGCGTGGCATCTCGGGGTGACGAAGCCGGTGATCGCGGCGGTCAACGGGGTGTGCGCCGGTGGGGGGCTCCACTTCGTCGCCGACGCCGACATCGTCATCGCGGCGTCCGACGCCACCTTCGTGGACCCCCACGTCTCGGTCGGTCAGGTCGTCGCCTCTGAGGGCGTGGCGCTGGTCCGCCAGTCCCCCATGGAAGCGATCCTGCGGATGGCGCTCGTCGGGCGCTACGAGCGGATGACCGCGGCGCGCGCCTACGAGCTCGGCATGATCAGCCAGATCGTCGACCCACCCGAGCGGCTCCGCGACGAAGCCCAAGCCCTCGCCGAGACCATCGCCCGCAACTCCCCCGCGGCCATGGCCGCCACCAAACGCGCCTTGTGGGGAGCCCTCGAGACCGGCCTCACCGACGCCTGCCGCGCCGGCGCCCGCGAGCTCGTGTCCCTCTGGGGCCACCCCGACCAAGACGAAGGACCCCGCGCTTTCGCCGAGCACCGCGCCCCCCGCTGGGTCGATCCGAGCCCGGATCGGACGTGACCCTCGGCGACCTCCTCGTCGATGGGTCGGCTGACGCGGCCTCGACCGACGTCGTCGTGTACTCCGGACCGCGCGAGGTCACCCGCGGCGAGCTCATCGCTGCCACCGACCGCGTGTCGGAGACCCTCCGGTCGATGGCCCTGGCGCCGGGCACCGCGGTCGCGGTCATGCTCACGGGACCGGAGGCCGTCGCGGCGTTGTTCGGCGTGTGGCGGGCCGGGCTGGTCCACGTGCCGCTGAACCCCCGCCTGACCGACGCCGAGATCACCAGCGTTCTGGCCCGGGTCCCCGTCGCGGCGGTGGTGACCAGCGACGACGCCGCGTCGCGGGTCCCGGAGGGCTTGGCCCGGGTCGTGGTCGACGACACCTCGGCCCGGGTCGACGCGGACCCGCCGGCGACCCGTCCGGCACCGTTCGACGCCGACGCCGCGCTGGTGCAGCTGACGTCGGGCACCACCGGGCCCCCGAAGCCAGTGGTGTTGCGCCACGGCGCGGTCCTGGCCTTGATGGACGCGGTCCTCGCCACCCTCCGCGCTGGTGGGTCCGACCGTCGGCGGGCGCCGATGCCGAACCTGGTCCCCGTCTCGCTGTCCCTATGGGCCGGTATCTACAACGTGTGCTTCGCGTTCCGGGTGGGTGCACCGGTCGTCCTGCTCGAGCGGTTCGACCCGCGCCCGTTCGCGGCGCTGGTGGCCCGCCATCAGATCCGATCCGTGGTGTTGCCTCCCGCGGCGATGACGATGCTCGCCGATGACACCGACCTGGTGTCGCTGGCGCCGCTACGGCTCGTGCGCAGCATCACTGCACCGCTGTCACCGTTCCAGGCCCGACGGTTCCGCGCCCGGTTCGGGGTCGACGTGTTGAACTCGTACGGCCAGACCGAGCTCGGCGGCGAGGTGATCGGGTGGAGCGCCGGTGACCTGCCGGTGTTCGGGGTCACCAAGCTGGGCGCGGTCGGTCGCCCGCATGCCGGGGTGGAGGTCCGGATCGTCGACGGTGAGCTGCAGGTGCGAACCGGTCGCCCGGTCGGCACCGACGTGACGGACGTCAGCGGCGATGAACGGCTCGATCCCGACGGGTGGTTCCGGACCGGTGATCTGGCCCGCATCGACGATGACGGGTTCGTGTGGATCGAGGGACGCGTCTCGGAGATGATCAACCGCGGCGGGCTCAAGGTGTACCCGGGGGAGGTCGAGGAGGTGCTCCGGGCCGTGCCCGGCGTCGTTGACGCCGCGGTGGTCGGCGCGCCGGACGACCGGCTCGGCGAGGTCCCGGTCGCGTTCATCGTCGGCCCCGTCGACGAGCGGCTCGAAGCACGATGCCGGGCCGAGCTCGCCCCGTACAAGGTTCCGGTCCGATTCGTCGCCGTCGATGCGCTGCCGCGCACCGAGGTCGGCAAGGTCATCCCGGGCGCGCTGCTCCAGGCGCTCAATCCCTGATCGCGAACTCCGGTTGCCGTCGGCCGTGACCGGTGCTCGACTCGGGACGCCACCGCCGGACATCGGCTGACGGACACCCGAACCCCGAAGCCAAGAGGGGAAGCCATGACCACTGCGCTCGTCACCGGCGCGTCGAGCGGCATCGGCGCCGAGCTCGCCCGGCTGGTCGCCGCCGACGGCCACGACGTCGTGCTGCCGACGGCGTCGGGGTTCCAAACCGGCGCCGCGATGGAAGGATCCAAGCTCGTGAAGGACCGGCGGCTCCCGTCGGCCGCGACGGTGGCGCGCGCCGGGCGCCGGGCCCTCCGGCGTGGCGACGTCGTTGCCGTGGTCGGCGCCAGGAACAAGCTGCTCGCGGCCTCGGTGCGGTTCACCCCCCGCCCGGTGATCCGTCGCCTCGTGGGACGGATGCAGCGCTCAGACTGACGCTCGGACTCGGACCCGGGCCACGAGTCGCGCGGCCACGCGCCATCCGACGGTCGTCAACAGCAAGAAGCTGAACGCGACGACACCGAACACCGCCGGCGTCGAACGGCTCGTTGCCGCGATCCGGATCAGACACGCGAGCGTGACCCCGAGCGCGACGGTCGCCGCGGCTCGTCGCCACGGGTGCATCGCGACGCGGTAGAGGCGAGTGATGAACGTCGCCGCGTACCAGCCGACCACGAACGGCCACAACACGGTGAGGAACCAGTCGCTCCCACCGTTCAGTCCGTGGCTGCCCCGACCGAGGACCACGAACGCGACGAGGCACACCCCGTCGAAGGCCGCGGCGACGCCGGCCCGCCGCAGCCGGTCACTGGTCATGCGGGCGAGTGTGCCCTGCCGACTCTCCGGTTCCCGCATCGGCTTCCTGGCCGTCCCGGCGGGGATGGCGGCGCCGGTACGCGAACGACGCCGCGAGGCCGACCGGTAGCGGCAGCCAGAACGACACCAGACGGAACACCAGCGTGGCGAGCACCGCGTCGGAGGCACCGACCCCGGCGAGCGCCAAGGTCCCGGTGAGGCCAGCCTCCACGAACCCGAGTCCGCCCGGCGTGAACGGCAGCAGGCCGAGGAGCTCCGCGGTGACGAAGGCCAACAGGACCAGGGTCGGGTCGGGTTGCGCGCCGATGGCGTTCAGCGCGACCAGCAGTCCGATGTACTCGAACACCCATCGACCAACCGCGGCGGAGACCGCCGCGAGCCACTGCGCCCCGACCGCCACGCGCAACGTGTCGCGCTGGATGATGAGGCGCTCGCCGAGACCGTCGATCGGCGGTCGGCGGCGGCGCAGCTTGTTCGCGATCCAGGCCAGCCCGTTCCCGAGGCGACAGAGGGGCTGTTCGCTGCGCAGCATCCAGACCCCGGCCAGCGTCACGACGACGAACACGAGCACGCCGATCCATGCGGCATCGGCGAGACTGCCGGGCACGTTCAGACCCAACAGGATCGCTGGGAGGCTGAACAGCGGGAGGACGGTGATCGCGAGGGTGACCATCAACGATTCGGTGGTCAGCGCGGTCGCGACGCCGGTGAGATCGTGGCCCGCGTCGGCGAGCAAACGGGCTTGCAACGCGGTCCCCGTCGCACCCCCGCCGGGCGTGATCCGGTTGAAGGCGTTGCCGACGAGCTGGGTCATCGCACCGTCGAACCAACCGACGTCGGGCATCACGATGCGCTGCAACCCCCAGATGCAAGCGAAGCTCGCCGTCTCGCAGGCGATGATCACGATGATCCAGATCGGGTTGAACTGGTCGAGCCGCTGCCACGCCGAGAAGACCTCGACGATGCTCGGCGCCAGCAGGTAGAGGCAGATGCCGGTCGCGGCGAGGAGCAGGGCCCGGCCCAGCGACCATCGGTGAGGTTGCGCGACCTCCAGAGCGCTGCCGCTCACCACCCACTCCCCTTCTCGCCTCTGACTCGCGGCCGAGCTGACATCGACACCGCCTCGGTCGTGGCCACCGCCGCCGGCCCGGGCGCGGACCCGCGCCGTGTGCTGCTGCTCGCGGTCCAAACGTTATGGCATCGGGGATCTCGGCGGGCCGAATCGGTCCGGGACCGCAGGCGTCGAGGCTGGCGCACGTGATACCGACGCCGCGGGCGGCGAGAGCCGGTCTCGTCAAAGGCCTGCAGCACGGCGGAGGACGACCGAGGCACGGCTCAGTGGCTGTCGAGCTGGCCACGCTGCTCCAGCACGTACAGGTAGACGAGGGAGGGGATGCACGTGACGGCGGCGACGAGGAACACGACCGCGACCGCCTCGAGGGTGGAGTCGGGGGCCGCGTCGGCGCTGAGCGTCAGGTGCGTGCCCAGGACGAACGGGTACTGCGCGACCCCCCATCCGCCGACGACGGCGGCGACGGCCGCTGCGGCGAGGTAGCGGCCGGCTCGGGTGACGCCGCGACACAGCACCGTGAGTGCCGCGAGACCCGAGAGCCCTGACACGACCACGAGGGGAAGCGCGACACCGGTGAGGTGGTGGAAGAGGCGGGAGGCGTCGTCTTGGAGCACGAAGATGCCGGCGAACGCCATCACACCGGCGAGGATCCCGGCCGCGATGGCCCGACGCCGGAAGTAGGGCTCGAGGTCGGGGAGCTGGCGGCGGCTCGCCTCGGCGACGAGGTACACCGCGGCCAGGTAGGCGCACACCACGACCGCGAGTGCGCCGCCGAGCATCGACGTCGGGTTCACCCAGCTGCCGAGCGGGTCACCACCTCCCTGGGAGGGAACCCGCCCCGACGCGATTCCACCCGCGACGGCGCCGAGGAAGAACGGGGTGATCACTGACGACACCGCGAAGACGGCGCCGTAGACCCGCTGTTGGGACAGCGTCTCGGACACCTTCCCGAACGCGAAGCCGGCGCCGCGGGCCACGATCCCGACCGCGGCGATCGCCAGCGGCACGTACAGCGTCTCCATGATCGCCGCGAACGCGCCCGGGAACGCGGTCCAGAGCACCACCAGGCAGAAGATCAACCAGACGTGGTTGGCCTCCCACACGGGCCCCAGGGCGGCGTCGATGAGCGCGCGCGGGCGACGGCCGCGATGGACACCACCGGCGGTGAGGTCCCAGAAGCCGGCGCCGAAGTCCGCGCCGGCGAACACCGCGTACAGCGCCACGCCGAGGAAGAGGATGACGCCGGCGATGTCACTCATCGGGCGCGCACCGTCGGCGTTGGTGTCCCGCCGGGGTCGAGGACCCGGGCGGGCCCGTACGGCACGTCGGTGTCGCCTACACCGGCGGCGTCGACGCGCCGCCACCGTCGCGCCATGCTGCGCAGCACGAGGAACGTCGCCGTGGCGAGCAGCGTGTACAGCACGAACACCGCCGCGAGGCTGAACCAGACACCGTCGGCGTGGGTGACCGCGTCTCGGGTTCGCAGCACCCCGTAGACGATGTAGGGCTGACGTCCGACCTCGGTGACGGTCCAGCCCGCCCACATCGTGACCAGCGCCGCGAACCCGGCCACCGACGCGGCGCGCAGGAACCAGGTCGACCGGGTGAGGTCCCGCCGGCGCCGCCAGAGCAGCGCGAACCAGGCCGCCAAGCCCAGCAGCGCGGTCCCGAGCCCGACCATGACGTCCCAGGCCAGATGCACGATCGTGATCGGTGGACGGTCCGCGGGTGGGACCGAACCGAAGCCCTTCACTTTCGTGGCGGTGCTCCACCCCGACAGGAATGACGCCACGCCGGGCAGCGTGATCTTGGGTCCGTGCACCCGCCCGTCGGTCGACGCGTAGCCGCCGATCGTCTCGGGGGCGTTCCGGGTCGTCTTCGGGACCAGCTCCATCGCCGCGAACTTGACCGGCTCGTTGTTGAAGACCCACCGGGCCGCGGAGTCCCCCACCGCGATCTGGAACGGCATCGCGACGGCAGCGACGGTGAAGGGGATGAGGAACCCGAGCCGGTGATACCGGTCGCGGCGGCCCCGCAGCATCGCGGTGGCGTAGACGCCACCGACGAGGAACCCGGCGACGATGTAGGCCGCGAGGAGCATGTGGATGCTCTCATGCCAGAACGCGCCGTTGAAGATCACCTTCACCGGGTCGACGGCGACGACCCGGCCGTGACGCAGCGTGTAACCACCGGGGGCGTTCATCCAGGCGTTGGCCGCGACGACGGACAACGTGCCACCGATGCCGGAGAGCACGACCGGGATGCCGGCCCAGAAATGCGGCCAGGGTCGCATGCGCTTCCAGCCGTAGATGTAGATCGCGACGAAGATCGCCTCGAGGAAGAAGAACACGCCCTCGATGACGAACGGGATGCCGTACGCCTGTCCGAAGCGGCGCATCAAGCCGGGCCACAACAGCCCCAGCTCGAACGAGAGCACGGTCCCCGTAACCGCCCCGACCGCGAACAGCACTGCCGCCACCCGCGACCAGCGCTCGGCGAGCCGCAAGGCGATCTCGTCACCCTTGCGCAGGCCGCGGTAGTTCGCGAACAACGCCATGGCGACGAACGCCACCCCGAACGGGACGAGCACGATGTGGATCCCGAGCGTGAACGCCATCTGGGTGCGGGCGGGGAGCAGCTGCGCCGGCTCCGCGGCGCTGGCCACGATCGCGCTGAGCACCTCGCACCTCCGGTTCCGGACCGGCTCGGTTGCGCCGACGGCGCCCGGACCCTACCCGGGGACCTCAGCCCCGGGGTGAGCATCTCGCGGCGCTGGGCGGCTCGGCGGGCCGCCCGGTGAGCTGCGCCCTCGCTACGCGGCGTACGTCTCGATCTCGGTCGCTTTCACGCTGACCCAGGCGTCGGTTCCCACGGCCACACCAAGCTCGTCCGCCGCGCGTTCGGTGATCTCGGCCGTGATGGGAATCGAGCCGCCAAGGGTCACGCGGGCCCGCGGTCCCTCGTGATCGATGGTCATGACTCTCGCCGCCCACGTGTTGCGCGGGCTCCCCTCGGGTCGGTCGCGGTGCAACGCCACGGCCTCGGGACGGACCGCCGCGAACACCTCCCCCGTCCGGCGGTCATCGTTGACGACGACCAGCTCGCCGCCCTCACGCAAGGTGACCCGGCTCCCGAACAGGGTTCCGCGGTACAGGTTGATGCCGACCAGGTCGGCGACGTACCGCGACCGGGGCGTGGCCCGCAGATCGGCCAGCGTGCCGGTCTGCGCCACCTGTCCGTGCTCGAGCACGATCACCCGGTCGGCGAGCGCCATGACGTCGATCGGATCATGCGTAACCACCAGACGCGGCCCGTTGAAACTCCCCAGGTGGCGGCCCAGATCGCGCCGCACCTCCATGCGGGTCGTGGCGTCGAGCGCCGCGAGCGGCTCGTCGAGGAGCAACAGGCTCGGGGCCCTCGCCAACGCCCGGGCGAGCGCCACGCGTTGACCCTGGCCACCCGACAGCTCACGGGGTCGTGCGCCAGCCTGAGCAGCGAGCCCGAACCGTTCGAGCCACTGCATCGCTTCACGCCGGGCGTCGCCCCGTCGGCAGCCATCGGCACGCAGACCGAACGCGACGTTGTCGAGTGCGCTGAGGTGCGGAAACAGCAGCTGGTCCTGGAAGACGTACCCGATCGGTCGACGTTCCGTCGGCACCCAGTCGCCCGATTGCGGGTCGTCGAGCACGAGATCGTCCAGCGCGATGCGACCCTCGTCGAGGCCGACCAGCCCGGCCAGCACCGACAGGAGGGTCGTCTTCCCGGCACCGTTCGGTCCGAGCAGCACGACGGTCTCCCCAGTCCCGACCTCGAGGGTCACATCGAGATCGAGGGTGCCTCTCCGAACGTGGACGGCAGCGTGGAGGGTCACACCGTGAGCCAACGGTCGCGCAGCGCTGCCAGCACTGCGACGGACACGACGACGAGCACCAGGCTCAAGGCGATGGCGGTTTCGGGGTTGTTCTCGAAGGCGAGGAAGATCGCCAGCGGCATGGTCTGGGTCCGCCCCGCCAGGTTGCCGGCAAAGGTGATCGTCGCACCGAACTCGCCGAGCGCCCGGGCCCAGCTGAGCGCGGCGCCCGCCACCAGTGACGGAGCGATGAGGGGGAGCGTCACGCGACGGAACACGGTCCAACGGGTGGCGCCGAGCGTCGTCGCCGCGGACTCGTATCGCTGATCCATGGCTCGCAGGCCGCCTTCGACGGTGATCACCAGGAACGGCATCGCCACGAACGTCTCGGCGACGATCACCCCGAGCGTCGTGAACGGGAGGGTGAGCCCGAACCATTGGTGGAGGTACTGGCCGAGTAGCCCTCGGGGACCGATCGCGAGAAAGAGCGCGACGCCACCCACCACCGGCGGAAGCACCATCGGGACCAGCACCAACGCTCGGGTCAGGCGCCGCCCCGGGAAGTCGACGCGCGCCAGCACCCAGGCGAGCGGGACACCGAACACCAGCGACAGGGCCATTGCGCCGAGCGAGCACTCGAACGAAAGCCGCAGCGCATCCACGGTCGCCGAATCGGTGAGATCGCCCCAGATCGTCGACCACGGCGCCCGCTGCGCCAAGCCGATCAGGGGCAGGACCAAGAACGCGACCGCCGCCGCGGCGAGCAGGCACGCCGCGACGGGCGGCCTGCGGGCCACACGGCGCCGCCGGCTCACCGGACGCATCATGGATGGACGAAGCCGAAGGCCGCGAGGGTCGCCTCTCCCGGGCGCGACGTCACGTAGCTGATGAACGCCTGCGCCGTGTTCGGGTTTGATGCCGACTTGACCCGCGCGATCGGATACGAGGCGATGACGTTCTGAGCGGTCGGGATCGCCACGCCGACGGCCTGCCCGCGGGCTGACTTCACGTCCGTGACGTAGACCACCGCGGCGTCCGCGGCCCCGAGCCGGACCTTCGAGAGGGTGTCCTTGACGTCCTGACCGGTCGGGACCTCCAGGAGCGTGACGCCCGCTTTGGCGAAGGCCTGCCGTGCGAACTTGCCGCACGGGACCGCCGCCGCGCACAAGACCAGCTGCACTCCCGGCTTCACGGTGTCAGCGAGCGTCCTGATCTTCTTCGGGTTGCCCTTCGCCACCGCGATCTCGAGACGGTTCCGAGCGAAGACGACGGGCAGACCGACGACGTGACCGGCCGCCACGAGCTTGTCCGCGGTCGTGGTGTCGGCCGCCGCGAAGGCATCGACGGGGGCGCCTTGCTCGATCTGGGGCTCGAGGACGTTCGACGCCCCGTAGTTGAACGTCACGCTCGTCCCGCGGTACTTGCGTTCGAAGTCCTTGCCCAGACGGTTGAAGACCTCCGTGAGCGACGACGCGGCCGACACGGTGATCGAACCCGTCGGTCGGGGCGTCGCACGACGAGCCGCGCCCGCGGTTCCGAGACCGATGAGCGTCGACGCCGCCGCGACCGCCAGCGTGACCGTCGCCGCGACCGCGAGACGGAACGTGCGTTGGGAACCCAAATCTTCTCCTCCTCAGAAACGCACGACTGGTCGATCAGGTGGCCAGGGGGACCTCGACGACGACCTGGGTCGCCTTGATCGCCGCGACCGCGAGCATCCCGGGCTCGAGCCCTAGCTCATCGACTGCTTCCGCCGTCATCAGGGACACGACCCGATGCGGACCCGCCTGGACCTCGACCTGGGCTGCTACCTGGTCCTTCACGACCCGGGTGATGATCCCTGGGAACCGGTTGCGAGCCGACTGCCCGACGATCGCGCCGGCCACCGCGACACCGGTGTGCTCGACCACGAACCGGGCGAGCGTGCGCCCCTCGACCACCCGATGACCGCCGTCGGTCCGGCGCGTCTCGAGCTCCCCGGAGTCGGCGAGGCGACGCACGGTGTCGGGACTGACCCCGAGCAGCTCGGCCGCCTGGCCGATCCGAAACTCGCTCATGCGAGATAAACGTAGCAAATTCCCGAGATTTATCGCCTGAAACACCTTGAAACCTTGATATAGCGAGATTCGTCAACACGTCGACCGGTCCGGGGGCCGGGCCGCTAGCGTCGCCAGTCCTCGGGCGGGAGGCACGATTGGGACGGTCACGATCACCAGCGCTGCGAGCCGTCGTGCTCTGCGGCGCGTTGCTCAGCGGCGTCGGCGGGCTAGTCGGTTCGATCGGCGTGATCTCGGCGGGGGCGGCGGTTGCGACGCGGGTGGACCCGACGGCACTGCCGCTGGGTGACGGGAACGTCTCGAGCTCGCCGAAGGTCGGCAGCGTCGACTCGTGCCAGACCCAGTTCGGAAACATTGGGGGCGCGCAAGCGGTCGGGCCCTGGATCAACACGGCCGCGAAGACCTGGAACTCCACCACCAAGATCGCAGTCCAAGGTGCGGTGAGCTGGCCCAACGCATCGTTTTCGACGACGGTGTCCGGTAGCCGGCGGGTCGTGAAGACCAACGACCTCCCACAAGGACACACCACCGGGACGTTCCCGGTGGGTGCCAACGATCCCGCGGCCGCCTACGACCGGAACCCCAACCACATCGCGGCCCAGTCGATCACGTGGAATCTCCCGGCCGATCCCACCGCGGCGAGTGCTCCCTCGTGCACGAATGGCGGGGCGATCGGTGTGCTGACCGACGGTGTCGTGTTGTTCAACGCGTTGGATGGTGAGGGGCGAGACGCCGCGGCCCACGAGGTCCTCGACAGCTGTGGTGGTCACCCCGAGATGAGCTCCACCTATCACCATCATGAGGTCCCGTCGTGCATCCTCGACCAGGCGACGGGACGGTCCACCTTGGTCGGGTACGCCAAGGACGGGTACGGCATCTACGCCGAACGGGACTCGCACGGGACCCTTCTCACCAACGCCAGCCTGGACGCCTGCCACGGGCGCACCAACACGGTGACGTTGAACGGCAAGAAGAAGAAGCTGTACCACTACGACGCGACGCTCGAATACCCGTACACGCTCGGGTGCTTCCACGGGACACCGATCAGCACCCAGTGACCTTGGCTCTCACACCGAGCGCCACAAGACAGCCAGGTCGGAGCTGAGCACCGCGGCTTGATCAGTGGCGGTTCCGATCGGCGGCGACCCGTCTTAGACGGCGCGCCGATAGCGAGCGACCGCGATCGGCGCGAAGACCATGACGATCCCGACGATCCAGGCCAACGCGCTGAAAACGTTCGAGGTGGTCGCGCCGCCGAGCGTGAGACCGCGCACGGCGTTGACGACAACGGACACCGGTTGGTGCTTGGCGAAAGCCTGCAGCCAGCCCGGCATCGACGCGACGGGCACGAACGCCGACGACGCGAAGACCAGCGGGGCGAGCAGCGGGAACGACGCGGCCTGGGCGGTCTCGCCGTTGCGCACCGCGAGCCCCACGATGGCGAACAGCCAGGAGAGCGAGTACGAGAACGCCAGGACCAGTCCAAGCCCAGCCAGGATCGCGGGAAGGCTGGCGCTGGGGTTCCACCCGACGATGAGACCGACGATGCACATCAGCGCGACGACGAACACGTTGCGGACCAGATCCGCGAGGGTGCGCCCGATGAGGACCGCGGAGCGCGCCATCGGCAGGGAACGGAACCGGTCCATGAGCCCCGTCTGGAGGTCCTCGGCGAGGCCGACACCGGTGGTCAGCGAACCGAAGACCACGGTCTGCACGAAGATCCCCGGCATCAGGTAGTCGACGTAGGAGACGCCGGGCACCTTGATCGCGCCGCCGAACACGTAGCGGAACATCAGCACGAAGATGACGGGCTGAATGGTGGCGAACACCAGCAGCTGGGGATTGCGCCGGATGTTGAGCAGGTTGCGCCAGGCGATGGTCAGCGCATCGCCGACGACTCGGGGCCGGGCGTACGCCGCGCTGGATTCGGCCGGGGCGGGCAAGGTGGCCGCGGTGGCGGTCATGAGCGGGTCGGCTCCTGTTCGGTTTCGGCCGCGTGACCGGTGAGCGCGAGGAACACGTCGTCGAGGGTCGGCTCGCGCAGCGCCATCGTGAGCGGCTCGAGGTGCTCGGCGTCGAGCACCCGCACCGCTTCGAGCATCGCCCGGGGGCCGTCGGCGACGCTGACGCGCACTTCCTTCCCGTCGACGGCCAGGTCTCCGAGACACGCCAGCTGCGTGGCGGCACGACGGGTAGCGGCATCGTTGCCGAAGGCGACTTCGATGACCGTGGCGCCGAGACGGCCCTTGAGCTCGTTCGGTGTGCCCTCGGCGATCACCGCTCCGTGGTCGATCACGACGATTCGCTCCGCGAGCCGGTCCGCCTCCTCGAGGTACTGGGTCGTGAGCAGCAGCGT
>Ga0066793_10000527_pt1 | contig 15286 bp, 12 predicted proteins | sample PersoiDNA2013189_FD_83876 | JGI IMG/M metagenome (GOLD analysis project Ga0066793, IMG submission 83876) | Permafrost soil microbial communities from the Arctic, to analyse light accelerated degradation of dissolved organic matter (DOM) -... | ecosystem: Environmental > Terrestrial > Soil >... | reverse complement strand
GCCTATAACCTTCTCAAATTTAAGGGGTTCTGTGCAAGTAGGGAAGCGGGCACCTATTTCCACAGGTAGTAAAAGCCGACCTGCTGCTCCAATAGCTTCTCCCGTGTGGGCAAATAATCGGAAACATCGCCAAACAAAAGATCCAGCCCCGACCGCCTCTGCTTCGGCGGCCAGACCAGCGTCGGTTCGCCCGAGATATTCACCGCTCGGGCCGTATCCTTCACCGCCCCTTCGAAATCTGCGATCTGATCCACCAGTTTCAGCGCAACTGCCTGCTCGCCGGTCCAGACCTTTCCGTTTGCGATGGCGCGGATGTCGGCTTCTTTCACATGCCTCCCGTCGGCCACTGCCTGGATGAACTGCGTATGCATGTTGTCAATCAGTCCCTGCATGTACTCGCGTTCCGCAGCAGTCATTTCGCGCGTCGGGCTGCCCGTGTCCTTGAATTCTCCCGCCTTCATGGTGATCGCATTCAGCTTCGCCCAGCGCAGAAGCTCCCCGTAATTCACCCACTCGGCAATCACCCCGATCGATCCCACCACGCTGCCCTTGTCCGCATAAATCTTGTTGGTAGCCGACGCCACGTAATACGCGCCGCTCGCGCCCACCGTCTCAATCGAAGCCACAATCCGCTTCTTCTTTTCGTCTCGAATCCGCTTCACTTCCCGGTAGATCTCCTCCGACGCGGCCACGCCGCCTCCGGGCGAATTCACATGAATGATGATGGCCTTGACGGAATCGTCATCGGCAAACTTCTTGAGCTGTGGGACGATCTGCTTGGGAGAGAAAATTACGCCATCGAGCTCAACCACGGCAATCTTGGAGCCGAAGCCGGAAAACGATTCTTCATCCCGGCCGCCAAAACTCAGGTACACCAGCGTAAACACCGCCACCACGAACAGCGCAAACAGCCCGCCGCCCACCAGAAACCACACCCATATCCGCGAACGCCCCTCAGCCATAACCAGAGCAGTGTAGCACCGGCGGCCTCAGGCCAGCACGGCCACGAATGTCACTTGACTTCGAAATTTTTCGGGTACACTCGTCACGCGCATGCGTGATCCTGTCGAACTCGAGGTCTTCAAGAACTTCTACCACTCCATCGCCGAAGAAATGGGAGCCGCCCTGCGCCGCACTTCCTTCTCCCCCAATATCAAAGAGCGCCGCGACTACTCCTGCGCCGTCTTCGACTCCGAGGGTCAGGTCATCGCCATGGGCGACCACATGCCGGTGCACTTGGGCTCCATGGCCATGTCGGTCGCCGCGGCTGTGAAACAGTGCGCTCTCGAACCTGGCGACGTCGTCATGCTCAACGACCCTTTCCGCGGCGGCACGCACCTTCCCGACATCACGCTGGTGATGCCGGTGTACCTTTCCCAACCCGGCAAAATCGAGTGTGGGGACGGGGCTTTGCCCCGTCCCGGCGGGGCAAAGCCCCGCCGCCACACAACGCCCGACTTCTACGTCGCTTCCCGCGCCCACCACGCCGATGTCGGCGGAACTTACCCAGGCTCCATGGGCCCCTGCCGCGAAATCTACCAGGAAGGCTTCCGCATTCCGCCCGTCAAGATCATGCGCGGCGGAAAACTCGTTGCCGATGTGTTGGCCCTCCTTCTCAACAACGTCCGCACACCCGAAGAACGCGAAGGCGACCTCGGCGCTCAGATCGCCGCCTGCCAGACCGGCGCCCAGCGCCTTCGTGAAATCTGCGCCCGCTACGGAATCGCTCGCGCCAAAAAAGCTGCCGCCGATCTGCTCGTCTATTCCGAAGAAATGATGCGAGTCTTCCTGCGCACCGTCCCGCCCGGCCGCTACCAGGCCGAGGACTTTCTCGATGACGATGGCGTCGAAGACAAACCCGTGCGCATCGCCGTGACCATCCACGTCGCACCTTCATCCAAGAAGAAATCTTCCGCCGTAGAGACGCGGCTTGCCGCGTCTCCTTTCGCGTCGAATCGCAAGTTTCACACCCAAGTCACCGTCGACTTCACCGGCAGCGACCCGCAAGTGCAGGGCGCGATCAACGCGGTCGAGGCGATCGCCTACTCAGCCTGCTTCTACGTCTTCCGCTGCCTGCTCCGCGAAGACGTGCCCGCTACCTCCGGACTCATGCGCCCCATCCGCGTCATCGCTCCCTCGGGAACCGTCGTCAACGCCAAGCCTCCCGCCGCCGTCGCTGGTGGCAACGTTGAGACTTCGCAGCGAATTGTCGACGTGCTTTTGAAAACGCTGGCGCAGGCAATTCCCGACCGCATCCCCGCCGCCGCTTCCGGCACCATGAACAACCTCACCATCGGCGGCATCGATCCCCGCTCCGGCCAGCCCTTTGCCTATTACGAAACCATCGCCGGTGGCATGGGCGCGCGCTCTACCAAAGACGGAGTCTCCGGCGTTCACACCCACATGACCAACTCCCTCAACACCCCCGCCGAGGCCCTCGAATACGCCTACCCGATTCGCCTGCGGCAGTATTCTTTTCGCTCCAAAAGTGGAGGCGCGGGCCTCCACACCGGGGGCGATGGAATCGTCCGGGAAATCGAGGTCTTAACCGATGCCCAGGTCACTCTGCTCGCCGACCGCCGTTCCCGCGGACCCTACGGCCTGGCCGGCGGAGCCGACGCCGCTCCCGGCCGTACCCTGATCATCCGGCGTGACGGTTCCGCGGAAGAAATCCCCGGCAAGACCAGCGTCCGCCTGCGTTCCGGAGAAAGAGTCCGCATAGAATCCCCAGGCGGCGGCGGCTGGGGCAGCTCAAATCGAACCTGAACCGCAGAGAACGCAGAGAGCGCAGAGTTTCTTGTAACTGGTTTTCCCCTGTGTCCCTCTGTGCTCCCTGTGGTTAAGATTCAAGACCGTGCGTCCTCCCCGAATCCCCTTATTTTCTCTGCGCCCTCCGCGTCCTCTGCGGCAAAAAGACTTTTTCGTTAGAATTCAAACTGGAGACTTTCAGGGAGTAACCACAATGAGATTCTTGCGTCCTTTTGTTTTCGCCATTGTTCTGGCTTCCGCCTTCTTCTACTTCACCACCTACCGCAACGGACGTTTCCATCCCGCCAACTGGATCAGCCGTCCGCAGCACGTTGAAATCACCGAAGCCGCCGGCAGCGAACCGTTCGACGCCGAAGAGCAGAACAACATCAGCGTCTACCGCAAGAACATCGGAGCCGTCGTCAACATCACCTCGCGCGTCATGACCTTCGACTTCTTCTACGGCCTGGTGCCGCAGGAAGGCCAGGGCTCCGGTTTCGTCATCGACAAAGAAGGACACATCCTCACCAACTATCACGTCATTGCCGAAGCGCGCCAGGTTGAAGTGACACTCCACAACCGCAAGAAATATAAGGCCACCATAGTCGGCACCGACAAGTCCCATGACTTGGCCATCGTCCAGATCAAAGCCCCCGATCTGCAGCCGATGACCCTCGGCGACTCGACCAATCTGCAAGTTGGCCAGAAAGTCTACGCGATCGGAAATCCCTTCGGCCTCGCTGGAACCCTCACGCGCGGCATCGTCAGTTCCATCCGCCAGGTGCAGGAGCCCGACGGCCTAGTCATCGAAGAAGCCATCCAGACCGACGCCGCCATCAACCCGGGCAACTCCGGCGGCCCGCTCCTCAACTGGCACGGCGAAGTCATCGGCATCAACACCATGATCGCCTCCAGCGTCGGACAAAGCGCCGGCATCGGCTTCGCCATCCCCATCAACACCGCCAAAGCCGTGGTCAACGATCTGGTCACTCTCGGACGCGTGCGCCGTCCCGCGCTCGGCGTTCGCACCATCCCCATCGATCCCGAAATCGCCAACGAACTGGGCCTGGCCGCCGACTACGGACTCCTCATCGTTCAGGCGGTTCCCGGCGGCTCCGCCGACCGCGCCGGATTGCGCGGCGGCTCCGATCGCGCCTACCTCGGCAACATTTCCATCATGATCGGTGGAGATCTAGTCGTCGCCGTAGACGGAGAAAAAATCGAAAGCCAGCAGAAGCTCGCCCAGATCATGAACAAACACCGCGCTGGGGACACCGTGAAAGTAACCATCTTCCGAGGCAAGAAACAGATGGAAGTGTCGGTGGTGCTGGGCGAGGCCCGAGACCAGGTGTAGTAGAAGGAAGATTGGATGCCGCTGTCCAAGAGACGAATAGACCGACATTTCTTCGAATTTGCCGAAAGGCTTACGGCTGGGGAAATCGAAGATCTAGCTTCGGACCCTGACATGCGCAGATTGCAGTGCGCGTCGCCCGTTGAGGCTCACACTTGGGACCTTCTCAACAAGAATTTTTTTTCACGCCGACCTGACGTAAGCTCAGGGTGTATGGGCTCTACTCGTCCACCTGTGATCTGTCATTTATAACCCGACTGCAAAATGTTCGTCGCTTTTCTGCCGACTGTCTGATGAGAGCCGAAGGTGTTGAGTATCTATCCGCCCTGGAGCAACTTGAGGAACTCTCGATAGGCATCTATAGCCTCAACAGCTTCGATTTCCTCAAAGCGATACCAAATGGACTCAAGGCTCTGTCCTTAGGGGCAACGAAGTCAAAGAAACCGCGCTTGGAACCCTTGGTTCGATTCCAGTCCTTGACTAAGCTCTACATCGAAGGGCAAGAACATGGAATCGATGTCATTACAGAACTCCGAGAACTTGAGGATCTGACTCTGAGGTCCATCAGTACCCCCAACCTCGAATATCTTTTAACGTTACCGAGATTACGGTCACTGAATATCAAGCTGGGTGGGATCAAAAGTCTGTCCGCAATTGCGGGCAAGGAGAGCATTCAGTACCTTGAGCTGTGGCGCATCAGAGGCTTGTCTGACATCAGCGTCATCTCATCCCTCACTGGATTGCAGTACCTTTTTCTCCAAGATTTGCGAAATGTCAGCAGTATCCCGGACTTGTCAAAGCTAACTAAATTGCGCCGGATTCACTTGGAAAACATGAAGGGCCTAGAGGATGTCAGTGCAATTCGCCACGCCCCGGCTCTCGAGCAGTTCATCGACGTCTCAGCTCAGAACATTCCTCCAGAGAAATACGGAGATTTGTTACTCAAACCAAGCCTGCGGGAACTGTTCGTGGGATTCGGCAGCGAGAAAAAGAATCAAGAGTTTAATAGTCTGGTGATGCGATCGGGCAAGAGCCAGTATCGGCGGACCCAGTTTGTCTTCCAATGAGAAATTGTTGTCAAAAATCCCTATTTCCCGGCCATTCCAAGAATTTCCCGCTGAGTTCCTCTGCAAATTGTCGTATCCTATCCCCCAGCTTATGATTGCCGTCCGCTAACTCGCCCTCCGCTGTCCTGGCGACACCGCGCTCGAAGTGTGCCCGCTCGCCACGCGTCCCTCCAGACGTTCGTCCAAACGACGAAAGGATCACCACCATGCAATTCGTAGATCGGGCCCTCGCCCGCCGTTTTGAATCCGCGGAAGAAATGCCACAAGTGCACCACGCCCACGCCGACCAGAAGATGCGTCCTCACATCGGCTCCGCCGTCGAGCCCATCGCCGGAGGCCACATGATCTTCGCCGGACTCGGCTCGCCCATCGGACGCGCCGTGGGCATGGGCTTCGACGGCCCCGTCACCGAAGCCGACTTCGACCAACTCGAAAATTTCTACTACTCCCGCAAAGCCCCTGCCCAACTCGACTACTGTCCCCTCACCGACATCAGCCTGCTCGAAATCGCCAGGAAACGCGGCTACGGAATCGCCGAACTCAACAATGTCCTGGTCCGGGAACTCGATCCCACCGAAACCTTCCCGCCCAACCCCGCCGGCTTCACCATTCGCGCTGGCAAATCGGAAGAAGCTCTGGCGTTCAGCACGATCGTCCGCCAAAGCTTCTTCCCCGACGGCGGCGAGCCCGCGGGCTTCGACGAAATGCTGGCTCCCATGTTCGGCTTCCCCGGAGCGCTTACCTCCGTCGCCGAAGCCGATGTTGCCGAAGCCGACGCAAAACTCGTTGCCACCGGCGCCGGCCTCATCATCCCCGACCACAAAATCGTCGCGCTGTTCGGGGCCGGCACGCTCAAGCCGTATCGAGGCCGAGGCCTGCAAACTGCCATCCTGCAAAGAAGACTGGAAGTCGCAGCCGAAGCCGGATGCGAGTACGCCGTCATCGTCACCCAAGGTGGCACGACTTCGATGCGCAATGCCGAGCGACTAGGCTTCACTGTCGCCTACAGCAAAGCGACGCTGATCAAAGAGCCACCGGCGGCGCGATGAGTCTTTCGGTGGAGCGACAGGCGTCCTCGCCAATCTTCGGCAGCTAGGCGGCCGGGCGGGGACGCCCGGCTCTCCACCGGCAAACTTTGCGCGCTATCATCTCCACATGCCCGGCGTCGAATGGATGCGCAAACTCTGCCTCTCTCTCCCCGACGCGACCGAAAACATCCAATGGGACGAAGACCTCTGCTTCAAGGTGCGAGGCAAACTCTTCACCATCGTCGACCTTTCTCAAGGGAACCTCGCGCCCGTTTGCTTCAAATGCACACCCGAAAAATTCAACGAACTCCTCGAAATCGAAGGCATCTCCCAAGCCCCGTATGTCGGCCGCTACAAATGGGTTCTTCTGGCAAACTCCAACGTCCTGCCCTCCAGCGAACTCGAAGCCCTCATTCGCCAGTCGTACGACTTGGTCGTAGCAAAAGCACCAAAGAAGAAAGCCGTGCGCAAGAAAACGCCGCCCAAGCGCCGCGCAAAGTAAAAGGGTTTCCCCTGTGCCCCTCTGTGTCCCCTGTGGTTAAGGCTTTTCTCGGCGCCCTCCGCGTCTCGGCGGTGAACAGTTTGACTCCCCGCAACCCCCTGGGCTAGCCTCGTAGTTTCGCCGCCCCAATCCATGCGCATTCAACATAGTTCTCCGATCCGTTTTCCGATCCTCTGTAGCCTGTGCGCTCTACTCGCCGCCACGCTTGCGGCCGCGCCTCTGCGCCCCACGCACGCTCCGCACGCCATCGTCACCAGCGTCCACGAGCTCGCCTCTCTCGCCGGCGTCGAGGTGCTGCGCTCCGGTGGCAACGCCATCGATGCCGCCGTCGCCACCGGCTTCGCGCTCGCCGTCGTCCATCCCCAAGCCGGAAATCTCGGCGGAGGCGGCTTCCTTCTTCTTCGCAGCGCCACCGGCGAGACTCACTTCATCGACTTCCGCGAAAAAGCGCCCGCCGCGGCCACTGAAAACATGTATCTCGACGCCCAGGGCAACGTCATCCCAGACTCCAGCAAAGACTCCAGCCTCGTTGGATACAAGTCCATTGGCGTCCCCAGCTCCGTAGCTGGCCTGGTTTACGCGGAGAAAAAATACGGCAAGCTGTCGTTAGAAAAAGTAATCGCTCCCGCCATCAAGCTCGCCCGCGATGGCTTTCCCCTCGCCTTCGAAGACACGCAAGATCTGAAGAACGATGAGTACCTCGCCCAGTTTCCCGAATCCAAACGCATCTTCCAGCGTGACGGAAACTACTACCAGCCCGGTGAACTACTCAAGCAGCCCGAACTCGCCCACACCCTGGAACGCATCGCCAAAAATCCCGACGACTTCTACCACGGCTCCCTGGCCCGCGAATTGGCCGCGGCCATCCACAAAGGCGGAGGCCTGATCACCGCCGCCGACCTCGCCGCCTACGAAGTCAAGGAACGCGAGCCCATTCGCGGCTCCTATCGCGGCTACGACATCATCAGCGCTCCGCCGCCATCTTCCGGCGGAGTGGCGCTGGTCGAAATCCTCAATATCCTTGAAGGCTTCGACCTCTCGAAACTCGGCGACCGCTCCGCCGACGCCATCCACCTCGAAGTCGAAGCGTTTCGTCGCGTCTTCTACGATCGCGCCGAATTCATGGGCGATCCCGACTTCGCCAAAATTCCCGTCCCGCAGCTCATCGACAAAAAGTACGCCGCCGCATGGCGCGACTCCATCGACCCCAACCACGCCAGCGTGAGCAAGGACCTGAAACGCCCGGTCTTCGGTGAACTGGAGCGCGTAGCCCAGTCACGCCCCACCGCCATTCGCGAGCCTGAAAACACCACCCACTATTCCGTGGTCGATGCCGCAGGCAACGCCGTTTCCGTGACCACCACGCTCAACGACTCCTTCGGCTCCCGCGTCACCGCCGAAGGCCTGGGCTTCCTGCTCAACGACGAAATGGACGACTTCGCCGCCAAACAAGGCGTCCCCAACGCCTACGGACTCATCCAGGGCCCGGCCAACGCCATCGGACCCGGCAAACGCCCGCTCTCCGCCATGACGCCGACCATCGTGCTCAAAGACGGCAAGCTCTTCCTGGTTCTCGGCTCGCCCGGCGGCCCCACCATCATCACCACCGTCGCCAACGTGCTCATCGGCGTCGTGGATTTCTCGCTCGACATCGCGGAAGCCGTCAACGCGCCCAGATTTCATCATCAGTGGCTCCCCGATCAGATTCTCGTCGAAGACCGCCTCTCTCCCGATACAATGAATCTTCTGCGCTCCAAAGGACACAAGCTGGACGTCCGGCATTTCTGGGGAGATGGCGAGTGCATCATGGTTGACCCCAAAACCGGCGAGCGCCTCGGCGCCAGCGACGGACGCAACAACGGGAAGGCGGTAGGTTACTGATGCTGAGGGCCGTATCGACGTACGTCTATGTAAAGGAACGGCTCCATCCAGGCTTGCTCGACGAGCTCGTCAAGGCGGGAGCCCAGTCGATTGAAATCTTCGCCGCCCGCCAGCACTTCGACTACGCCAATCGCAAGCAGCATGTCCGCGAAATTGCCGACTGGTTCCGCTCCACCGGCATTCCACTCAATTCCGTCCACGCGCCTTTGTACTCCGACTACGAGTGGGGACGAACCGGTTCGCCGCCCGTCAACATCGCGTCTACCGACCGCTCCGGCCGCATCGATGCCATGGACGAGATCAAACGCGCAATCGAAGTCGCCGAGCACATCCCGTTCCGCTTTCTCGTCCAGCACATCGGCAATCCCAACGAAGACTTCGACGAAAAGAAATTCGAAAACGCCATGACTTCCGTCGAGCACCTGCGCGCCTTCGCCAAACCACTCGGCGTCAGAGTGCTGGTTGAAAATATTCCCAACGAACTTTCCACGCCCGAGCGCCTCGTCGAGTTCATTCGAACCATGCACTTCGACGACATCGGCGTCTGCTTCGATTGCGGTCACGCCCACATGATGAACGGCATTCCCGAAGCCTTTGCCATCCTGAAGAACCATATCTGCTCGACCCACATCCACGACAACAACAAGGACAAAGATTTGCACCTCTGGCCGGGCAATGGATCGATCGACTGGAAACAGACCATGGAATTGTTGCGTACCGCACCGCAAACGCCGCCCCTGTTGCTGGAAATCGACGGCGAAGAAAAAAAGAGTCCCAGCGAAGAAGTGACCGCAACCTTCCAAAAGCTGGAAGATTCGTAAAGCGAGGCCAGAGGTCAGAGGTCAGATTGCAGAGGTTAACCCCCAGCAGCCAACCCGACAGGTTTTACCTCCGCAATCTGACCTCTCACCTCTGACCTCCGCGAGTTGCGCAGCATAAGCACCGAAATTTTTATGTCCTCACCCATTAGCACCATCGCACAAATCGGCGCCCACGAAGGCCAGTCCGTCACCATCCGTGGATGGCTCTACAATCTCCGCGAAAGCGGCAAGCTCCTCTTCCCCCAATTTCGCGACGGCTCCGGCGTCATCCAGGGCGTAGTCCCGAAGAACGCCGTCTCGCCCGAAGTTTTCGACGCCATCAAGGGCCTCACCCAGGAATCCAGCGTCATCGTCGAAGGCAAAGTCCGTGCCGATAAGCGCGCCCCCGGCGGCTATGAACTCGACGTTGCCAACGTCCAGGTCGTGCAGCGTGTGCCCGAGTCGACTCCCTACCCCATCACTCCCAAAGACCACGGCGTCGAATTCTTAATGGAGCACCGCCATCTCTGGTTGCGTTCCCAGCGCCAGGCATCCATCCTGCGAGTGCGCGCCGAAATCATTCGCGCCACCCGCGATTTCTTCGACACCAACGGATTCACCCTTACCGATTCCCCCATCCTCACGCCCGCCGCCTGCGAAGGAACCTCCACTCTCTTTCCCGTGGACTACTTCGAAGAGCAGGCCTACCTCACGCAGTCCGGCCAGCTCTACATCGAAGCCACCGCCATGGCGCTCGGCAAGGTCTACTCGTTCGGTCCAACCTTCCGCGCGGAAAAATCCAAGACCCGCCGCCACCTCACCGAATTCTGGATGGTCGAGCCTGAGATCGCCTACGGCACGCTCGACGACCTGATGGAACTCGCCGAAGGCTTGCTGACTTTCCTCGTAAAACGCTGTCTGGAGCGCCGCCGCCCCGACCTCGAAACCATCGGCCGCGACCTCACGAAGCTGGAGAAAATCGAGGCACCCTTCCCGCGCATCACCTACGACGAAGCCGTCCAGAAGTTGCAGGAAGGCCACTCGCAGGGCGTGCTCGAAAACAAATTCGAGTGGGGTGGAGACCTCGGCTCGCCCGACGAAACTTATCTCTCATCGCTCTACGACCGGCCGGTCATGGTGCATCGCTACCCCGCCAGCGTGAAAGCGTTCTACATGGAACCCGATCCCCAGCACCCTGAACTCGCCCTCTGCGTGGACGTGTTAGCCCCCGAAGGCTACGGCGAAATCATCGGCGGATCGCAGCGTATGGCCCCCCACGACCTGCTCCTCCAGCGCATTCACGAGCACAATCTGCCCGAAGAAGCTTTCAAGTGGTATCTTGATCTCCGCAAGTACGGCAGCGTCCCCCACTCCGGCTTCGGCATGGGCGTCGAGCGAGCCGTAGCCTGGATCTGCGGATTAGAGCACGTGCGCGAAACCATCCCCTTCCCGCGCATGCTCCATCGTCTGTACCCGTAGTTCTCAGTTCTCGGTTCCCAGTAAGTTCTCGATCATGCGAACTGGGTCTAACTGAGAACCGAGAACTGGGAACTGGGAACTGACCTATGGCTCAACGAAGCACGACGTACAGCAACATCACCCCGCGCCAGATCCGCGTGATCGGCGTTCCTCTTGACCTCGGCCAATCCCGCCGCGGCGTTGACATGGGTCCTTCCGCCGTCCGCGTCGCCGGACTCGAAGCGCGCCTCGAAGCCATCGGGCACATTGTCGAAGACGCCGGCAACATCGCCGTCGCCATCCCCGAACAGAAAAAAGAAGGCGCCGCCAACTCCAAATACCTCAAGGAGATCACCGCCACCTGCACCAAGAGCGCCGACCTGGTGTTGAAGACGCTCGAAGCCGGCAAAGTTCCTCTCATCCTCGGCGGCGATCACTCCGTTGCTGTGGGTACGGTGTCAGGGGTGGCCGAGTTCTACCGCCGCAAGAACCAGAGAATCGGCCTTCTCTGGATCGACGCGCACACCGACATGAACACGCCCGACTCTTCCCCCAGCGGCAACGTCCACGGCATGCCGCTCGCCGCGCTCATGGGCCTTCCTCCCGTCGAACTGGGCAAGATCTACGACTTCTCGCCCAAAGTGCAGCCGGAAAATTGCGTGCTCGACGGCATCCGCGACGTCGACAACTTTGAAAAAGAAAACATCCGAAAATCCGGAGTCGAAGTCTTCACCATGCGCGACATCGACGAACGCGGCATGCGCGCCGTCATGGAGGAAGCCCTCCGCATGGCCGGACACGGCACCGCCGGCTATCACGTCTCGCTCGACATGGATTGGATCGATCCCGAAGACGCGCCCGGCGTCGGCACTCCGGTCTGGGGCGGCGCCACGTATCGCGAAGCTCATCTCGCCATGGAAATCATCTCCGACCATGGACGCATGCTGAGCTTCGAAATCGTGGAAGTGAATCCCGTCATCGACGAGCACAACCAGACCGCCGACTTAGCCGTCGAGCTGGCGCTCTCGGCGTTTGGGAAGAAAATTCTCTAGGAGACTGTCAAGAAATTCTATCAATTGTCGTCGAGCCACGAGCTTCGGGCTGCGAGCTTCGAGCAATCGTTCTCGATGTTGCTCTCAGGTCGAAGCTCGTAGCTCGAAGCCCGCAGCTCTAAACTCTCGCTCACTGCACATCCGATACTTTTCCGTTGAGAAATGTAACCTTAAGGTCCTTGTAAACGTAAATCTGCTTGGGCCCCAGATTTACGATTTTCTCCGGCGTGCCGAGCGCAGCTTTCACTTGATCGGGCGTCTGCCCTTTTTCAATCTGCTGAGGTTCCGGCGGAGGCCCTTGCTGTTGCCCTTGTCCTCCACCCTGGCTGGTGTCTTGATTCTGGGGCCCTTGGGCGTTCGACTGTTGGGAATCACCCCCGGAGTCGATTGCGAGCACCTGACTAATCGTGTCTTCCACTTGGGGGACACTGGAGTTCCGCAAACTTCCCTTGGCGAACTGGAAAACGACTTCGGATTTGTAGAACGACGGCTGCTGAACCCCGTTGCAGGAATCGCACTCCATAACCTGGAACGACACTCTGTCTTTCTCCAGATTAACGTCGATCTTCGTGGGGTAAACTTTAGTCCCAACCTGCAGGTAGCGCGAGTTCTGCTTTACCATTGCCGCGCAAAAGCCATTGGGCCCCTTGAGGCCGCCGTCCTGAAACTTCGCAGGGCAGAAAACTACGCTCTGCGGAGGCACCCCCAGGAGTCCACCCTTCTGGACATCAAGCACTGTCCCTGGATCGACCACCGTGAGACCGTAGGCGTCACTGCCTGTCTTGACCAGCTTGTACTGTGCCTTGAGCTGCTCTTGCAGCGAGGGCGTGGGAGCGTTCTGCCCTGTCAATTCCGAGCACAGAAAGATTCCGCAAGCGACGAGAGCAAACATATAGGTTCCGATACCGAACCTTTGCCGCATTTGACTCCTCCTCCTGCCACACTACCCCTCACTGCACGTCAGAAACTTTTCCGTTCAGGAACGTAACCTTGAGATCCTTGTAAACATAAATCTGCTTCGCGCCAAGGGTGACAATCTTATCCGGCGTGCCGAGCGCAGCTTTCACTTGATCGGGCGTCTGCCCTTTTTCAATCTGCTGAGGTTCCGGCGGGGGCGCTTGTTGTTGCGCTTGTCCTCCACCTCCACCTTGGTTGTTCCCTTGCTGATCGTTGCCGCTTTGCTGCCCGTTGCCGCCCTGATCGCCGCCGCTGTCTTCGATGGCGAGGAGTCCGGCGATCGTATCTTCTACCTGTGACGGGCTGGTATTCGCCAGCGTTCCTTTGGCGAACTGGAAAACCACGTCGGCCTTGTAGAACGTAGTCGGACTGACGTTGTTACAGGAATCGCAAGCGATGACGCTGATCGTCACCTGATCCTTGGGAAGATTCACGGCGATCTTGGAGGGATATACCTTTTCGCCCGCCTGCATCAGTCGCGTCGTCTGCTGCTTTCCAAATTTTCCCATGAGGCCACCTCTTGCCCCCATCATCAAGGCGCTGGGAGAGTGCACCGCTCCGTCCTGGTATTTTGTGGCAACGGCCGCATCCCCGTAAGGCACACTGAGAATTCCGCCCTTCTTGATGTCCAGGATGGTGCCCGCCTCCACTACCGCAGCTCCGCCCGAGTCCGAACCCATCTTCACCAGCGTATATTGCGCTTTGAGCTGGTCTTCCAGCGGAACCCCCGGCGCGCCTTGCGCAGCCACCAGGCAGGGCGTGATCCCGACAACAATCAAAGCGACAACCAAGACGGCCAACTCGATTTTCTGCCGCATTGCTACCTTCCTCCTGTGAAGCTGCTACTCCCATTTCCCAATCGGGCAGGAGCCTCCTTGATATGGTTCTCTCTTTCCCTGCAAAAAGCGGGGAGCGCCGTCGCTTTGGTTGCACGACACTCGATTGCACAACGCGCTCCCGGCTCCAACGGTAACTGCGTGTCTTACTGTGGTTCAGCGCCGTTTGCCCACTTCAGTTCGGCTGCTGAGCTTCCGCTTCCGCCTGGTCAGCGTCCTTCTTTTGCTGTTGCAGATCGCTGGCTACATTCGTGTCTGGCGCAGGCGCTGGAACTTCACCAGCCTGAGTCTTGGTATCTGGAGCGGCCGGTAGGCCGTTCTTCCCCTGCTTCTCGGCCAGTGTCTTAAGCCCGGCATCCATCTGTATCCGCAGTTGATTGTGCATCTCCTGCAGGTCGCCGACTTCGACTCCTACGCTTGCGCCGATGGCACAGTCGTTTTTCTTGCTGCTCTTGACGGTTGCGTCCACCATGTGGTCATCGTCCGGTTGGTCACCGGTACGGTAGATCACATCGCCAGGAGTAAGTTCGCATTCCACGCCATCCGACGTGGTCGCGTCCAGGTCGCTGGATACAACGAAGTAGCGAGTATTGGGATCGAGCGCCGCTGGCACCTCGTCCCCGCTCGCGGCCTTCTGAGCGCCTCCTGCCGCAGCCTTTTCCGCCGCGATCTCCTTCTTCACTTGGTCGGCAATCGCCTGCTTCACCTCAGGACTGAGTCCCGTTGCATTGCCCTTCGCTGCCGGTGCTGCCGCGCCCAACATGTATTGCCCGTAGGCAGCCTCAAGGTTCGCGGCAATCAGCGGATCCGTCGTCCACAATGAAGCGATTACATCCGCCGACTGCGGTCCAGGCCGTTGCGGCTCTACTTTCCCACTGTCGCCATTGTCGCCGCCCTGTTGAGCCTCATAGGCAGCTTGCAGGTTCGCCGCAATCAAATAATCCGTCAGCCAAAATGCGGCCGTCGGATACACCGGATACGGCGCGAAGTAAGGGCCGTAGTAGCCATACCACGGCTGCCCGCCCCAACCCCAGCCGTAATAAACCGGCGCGGGCCACGGATTGTAAGCCCATCCGTAGTATGCGGGACCATAGTAATAGGAGGGAGCGTAGCCGTAGTAAGGATAGCCGCCGTAAGAGTAGCTGCGATACCCATACGCGTAGCTCCGTCCCCCCCTATAGTAGGTGCGCTGGACATAGGACCGGCCGCCGTGGTTATAGTAGGCGCGCTGGCTGTATCCCCCGTGTCTTCCCTCGCTCACCACCCGGCGTCCATTGTGCGTGCTCTCAATTCGCCGCCCACCGTGCACTCCGTGATTGATCGTCATCCCGTGAGTTTGGATCGAGCGAACCTTGCCATCCTTACGGAAAGTCGCGTTCCCGCCGTTCTTCAGGGCAACGGACTTGGTTCCTGCGGGCTGATGCCGATTGGCTCCGCCAGCCCCACGATTGTTCGCGTTCGCTCCACCGCGATTGTTGGCATTGTTCGCGCCCCCGCGGTTGTTGGCATTGTTCGCGCCCCCGCGGTTGTTGGCATTGTTCGCCCCACCACGGTTGTTGGCATTGTTCGCGCCCCCGCGGTTGTTGGCATTGTTCGCCCCACCACG
>Ga0066793_10000526_pt1 | contig 15289 bp, 15 predicted proteins | sample PersoiDNA2013189_FD_83876 | JGI IMG/M metagenome (GOLD analysis project Ga0066793, IMG submission 83876) | Permafrost soil microbial communities from the Arctic, to analyse light accelerated degradation of dissolved organic matter (DOM) -... | ecosystem: Environmental > Terrestrial > Soil >... | reverse complement strand
TTCAGGCATGAAGGTGAAAGTGTCGAATTTGAGGTGTTTTCGGGCGGGTGCTTCGTACCCGCCCTAAAACACCTCAAATTCGACAATTTCCCCTTCATGGCTGAGGGGTAACTATAAATTACCAATCAGCCTGATATCTCAGCGCAATGGGGGGAGTGGTGTCGGGGTAGGAATAGGGAACAACCCATCGGAAGGCTGACATTGCAACTGGAAGTCGGGTGTGGGCAGCCCGGCAGCCGGCAGTTGGTTGGTGGTTTCATGACAGGCAGCTGCAGCCTCGCCCGGTAACAGCCATTTATCGACCATCTGGAGCTTTAAATTTCCTTCTGTAAAAATAGGCGCATTACCAGAATTAATCGCCTGGTTTATGGTCTCGGAAACTTTAACCGCATCTGCCCCGTTTAACTCCAATGCTCGGCTGGAGTGGGCATCGCTGCAGCGTGAGGATGAATAAAGTTGTGACAGGGGTAAATCTTGAAGCAGCCAGGGGGAGGGCGTGCCATCCAGCCAGGGGGGGCTGATCCAGACTGCCAGACGGTCTGGCTGGAATATTTTTAACCCGGTGGGGTGGTAACGGTCTAGAAAATCAAATGTATTGGCCAGGGCAGCCAGGATCACCGGGTGTGAGGTGCATTGTATACAGCGCAGTTGTTTGTCCAGCCAGGAGGGGTCGAGCAGCCATTGGTCCAAATTATCAAATTCGATCGATTTTGAGCGCCAGGCATTCACAATGAGGTAGAAAGCGCGGCCCCCGCTCTGGGGCGCCTGAAAAGTTTGATCATCGTAATCAAAAAAGCCCTGGCGGTCAATTGTGTTGAGGAACGAACAAACCCCGCTTTGGCTTAGTTTTTGGGTTCCCAGGCTGCAGCGGTTTCCCTGGCACTGTTTTACGATTAATTGCCCATCGGCATAAAGCACCAGAGAGGGATCCCGGCCAAACGGCGTGAGGTTGTCTTTATCGTAATAACCAGCCTGCACCAGGATGGGCGCAGGCTGCCATGTGTGGGCTGTCAAAGGGGGGAGTGGGGTACTGGTCGGGCTGGGGCCGGGCGTAGGCGACAAAAGCGGAGTCGCGCTGGGGGTGCGCGTGGGCGGTTGAGTCGGAATTGGGTGGCGCGTAGTCGTCTCTCTGGGCGATGGCGTTGGGCTGAAGGTCGGATCAAGGGTGGGCCTTGGAGTCAGCGTGGCCTGGCAGGCGACCAACAGGAATAAAAGCCCTACCTGCCAGAGAAAATTGCCGGTAAGCTTTCGTATCTCGTAATGAGACCTGATTAAACGGAGACCAGATGATTTCATATGTTTGGCGTGATCAGACGTACCCTACGGATAGGCATACTGGGTCTTTAGGAATTGTCGTGGTAAATCCCCGCATTTTGGGGTGTGGGCAGGGGCGAAGCACCCGCCCACTCCCCAAAATGCGGCCCATTACACGGAAAATCCTGGTGAGCCATAATAATCTTATCACGATGTAGTCTGTTGAACCATGGAGTGGGGGGTTAAAATGGGTGTAAAGGGTCTAACTTGTAATAAATAAAAAGTGGGCTAATTTTTGTAGTAAGATTGGATGGATCGGACCCAAGGAGATAACCATGCCGGACATATCAGATACAATCCTGCCAGGATTAAGGTCTCAATGCTTAAATGGTTTACCTGTGAATGTGGGTTGGCAGTTCCCCTGTTACCAGGGTTATTCGTTGTTGAATGTGCCCGCCAGCGTATGCCAGTTGTTGGGTGTTCCCGCGTTAAGCGCTGTTCCGCTGGGGAAAGATATATTAGAGATGTGTGGTGGACCTTACCACAAGGTGATCCTGCTGGTGCTGGATGGGCTGGGTTTTTTAGCGCTAAAAAGATATTTGAGCCAGGGATTGGGCCAGGTATGGTCGACAGGGCTTTCTAACGGGCTGATGGCCCCGATCACCAGCGTCACACCTAGCACGACGGCAACTGCCTTGACTACTTTGTGGACCGGTCGCAGCCCGGTGGAACATGGCATTCTGGGCTATGAACTCTGGCTGAAGGAATATGGGGTCGTAGCAAACATGATCCTACACTCCCCGATGAGCTTTGCTGGCGATACGGGTGGGTTAAAACGGGCTGGTTTCCAGCCTGAAAAATTCCTACCCGTTCCCCCATTAGGTCCCTATTTACAGCAAAGAGATGTCTCCACCCACGCCTTTATGCACCACAGCATTGTTCGTTCTGGCCTATCGACGATGCATTTTCCGGATGTCAGGACGCATCCTTTTCTGAACCCGGGCGATTTGTGGGTCAGTCTGGCCCAACTGTTGGATGAGCATCCCGAAGAAGCCATGTATATTTATGCTTATTGGGGCGATCTGGATGAGCTATCACACCGATATGGACCGTCCGATGAGCGTGTGGCGATCGAGTTTGATGCCTTTAGCCGTATTGTTGAGAAACATTTTATCGGGCGGCTTTCACCTCGGGCGCGCAAGGATGTTTTGTTGTTGATGGTGGCCGATCATGGCTTGATCGATACACCCAAAGACCCAAAATACGACCTGCGTTTTCATCCGGAGCTGACCAGTGCATTTCATATCCGCCCTACCGGTGAAAACCGCCTGGCATTTTTTTATGTCCGGCCAGGGCATGAGATACGAGTGGTCAATTATCTTGAGCGCGTCTGGCCGGGTGAATTTTTCTTGTCGCCTGCGGAAGAACTGCTTAAATCGGGTATTTTTGGCCCAGGCCAGGTCTATGAACGGGTGCTGGAGCGTATTGGAGACCTGGTGGTGATTCCAAAAGGGCGTGCCTACCTGTGGTGGGCGGAAAAAGAAAACCAACTTTTAGGCCGGCATGGCGGCCTGACGCCGGAAGAGATGTTGGTGCCCTTTGTTGCCTTGCGTTTATAAAGGTTCATTTAGAACTTCCAGGGCAATTCCCGTTAAGCTTTGATAGTTTGGTTGAGGACCTAATAATAGTGTGGTTATGGTTGAGACAATAAAGACCCCGCTTTTCCGTGTGGGCGACGTGCCAATTTATGGCAGTTTGATCCTGGCGCCGATGGATGGCATGTCCGATCTGCCTTTCCGGCAGCTCGCCCATTCCCTGGGGTCAGCGATAAGTTATACCGAGTTTATTAATGCGGTGGATGTGGTGCACGGCCATCCACAATTGGAACAGCGCCTGTCTTATTCCGAGGAAGAGCGTCCAATCGTTTATCAGTTGTTAGACAACGATCCTGCACGCCTATTGGAGACAGCCTTGATCCTGCGCCAACGCAACCCGGATATGATCGATATTAATATGGGATGTTATGCGCGTTCCGTCGTGGGTCGGGGAGCGGGGGCAGCCTTGTTACGCGAGCCCCAAAAGATTGCTCAGATCTTCAGGCAGTTGAGCCAGGCACTGGATATCCCTGTGACCGGAAAGATCCGTTTGGGCTGGGATGAGTTCAGCCTGAACTATGTGGATGTAGCCAAAATAATCGAAGATAATGGGGGCAAGCTGCTGGCAGTACACGCGCGGACCCGCAAGCAGGCATACGGCGGTCAGGCGGATTGGGACGCGATTGCTCGAGTCAAGTCTTCGGTATCTATACCGGTGATTGGCAACGGCGATGTGCACAGCACGGCGGATATAGACCGCTTAATAGCTCACACCGGCTGTGACGCGGTCATGATCGGCCGGGCTGCCTTGGATAATCCATGGATTTTTAGCCGGCTAGCCCGAGATGAGGTGCCGCTTGAATGGGTGCGCCAGACGATGTTCCAGCACGTAAACCGTATGACTGCCTTTTATGGTGAAGAACGCGGTTTGATTCTGTTCCGGAAATTCGCCAAACGTTATTTGAACCCTTATAACATCGTTCGCGATCAAATGATCCATCTTTTGACCCGGGTTGACGTCAAGGAATTCTTCGAATACCTGGATAGCCTGTTAACCTGCGTCGGCGTAGAAATAGGATCTTAAAGGTAACTGCTCAGACTCGCGGAAAAAGACCCGAATTTGAAGTATATGCGCTTACCTGGTAAGCGCATATACTTCAAATTCGGCAACTTTCACCTCATGGCTGAGCAGTTACCTTAAAAACCTGGTTTGACCCCTTGACAGACGCTTTAGATGCGCTATAATGATTTAGAACAAATGTTCTAGACTCGTTAAAAGGCAGGTGAAACCATGGTCGAGACAAATCTGGTGGCATTAGCAATTAAGACATATCAGCGTTTACTTCCAGAATTAAACTCTAAACAACCTCAGGAGATCATCTCTCAGTTACAGCCAGAACCGTGGAACCTGGCACCGCTCGTGCAACTCCCCACGGTAGGACAGACACTTCATTCGATAAACCCCGTCCCTTGCCATTCAATACTCATCGGCGCTTGCGAAGACGGATTGCCGTTCCTGCTGGATCTGGCTCAGCCTGCCGCAGGGCCTCTCTTGGTTACCGGAGATGCGGGGTGTGGCAAAACACGGCAGCTCAAAGTGATGGTGGAATCGGCGCTACGTCTGGCATCACCGAGGGAGATCCAGATTGGTGTGGTCACCGGACGGCCAGAAGAATGGTCCGACCTGTTTGACCCTTACAAACGCATCAAACACAGCATGGGAGTGGTTACCTGGGAGGGTCCAGCCCTGGTAAACCTGATTGACTCGCTGGTGACCTTGGCAGAGGACCGTTATAAAGGCCGGCGAGGTGGTACCGCGGTAATTCTAATCGTTGAGGATCTTTCCCAGATCCAGGGAGTAGATAACCGCGATCAAATGGCCTTTCACTGGCTCCTTCAAAATGGTCCTCAGGTTGGTATCTGGGTCATCGCCAGTTTACAAGCCGAGTTGGCAGTCGCGCTTCCATTTTGGGTGGATGTATTTCGTACCCGTTTATTTGGAAAAATCGATTCTGGCGAGGTGGGCCAGCGTCTGGCGATTTACCCCGGCCTTGAGACCAGTCATCTGATTACCGGTTCGGAATTTTGCACGCGGTTAGGCAAAGAATGGATGTCTTACTGGGTGCCTGAATTGGGCGACTAAATATAAAGGAGATAACCATGAACATCGGAATGCTTTGGTTCGACAACGATCCTAAGGCTGATTTCTCCAGTAAGATCGCCCGGGTAGTTGATTATTACCAGAAGAAATATGGGAAAATGCCCGATTTGTGTTACGTTCACCCCAGTATGTTAAAAGACGATGGACTAAAAAATGGCAAAATAGAGATCCGTTCCAACAGTTCGGTTCTCCCCAACCATTTTTGGATTGGGACTCACGTACCGGCCATGTCGAGTCAATAAACAGTCATTCATGAATAAGACCCGAGTTTGAGGTGTTTGCGGGTGCGAAGCACCCGCAAACACCTCAAACTCGGGGACTCTCTTCTGATGGCTGATCAGTTACCATACCCATGGCAACTGCCAAGGCAATTGCCTGGGTGGTGTTGTGGCTGATGCTGATTGACCAGATAGATAACCCCTGTTGGCGGGCCATATCATCCGCGGCGCCATGTAAGTAAAGCAAGGGCTCACCATTAAGCCCTTGCTTTACTTCTATATCTCTCCAGCGTATCGGCCCGATGCCACAACCCAATGCTTTGGCAACCGCTTCTTTAACCGCGAAACGGCCGGCCAGTGAAGAAGATACGCCCCCCGATTCGGCCAATTCGACAGGCGTAAAAACGCGCTCAAGGAAGCGCGTTTTTAATGCGGGTTGGAGGTTTTCCAACCGGGCTATTTCGATAATATCCACACCGGTTCGCAAGATCATTCGCCTGGCCCAGCGCTGACGATCGCCAATATTTCCGGATTGAGATACAAACGAACTGTCTCGAGGATGGCTTCAGGTGTCACCTGGTTAACCATCTGCGCGTACCGTCTGTAGTAATCCAGGCCCAGATCAAACCGTTCCAGGTTTAGGAGAGCGCTGGCCATGCCGCCGTTTGATTCAAGAGATAATGGGAGGCGACCGATGTAATTCGCCTGGCTGTCCGCCAATTCGCCTGGGGTAACGGGCTCGCGTGTAAAACGGGATATTTCAGATTTGATCAGATCAATCGTCTTTTCCAGGTTGTTTGGGTTTACCCCAGCGGAAACTTCCCATGAGCCAGGGCCTATGCCTGCATTTAGACTCGTAAAAGCGTAGTAAGCCAATCCAGATTGTTCCCTGACCACATCACCTATTCGGCCATACATACCAAACTGGCCCAGGATATTATTACCCAATGATGCTGAAACGTAACCCCGGGACTTACGGGTGGGACCTACTGCACCAATGACCAGATCGGTCTGAGTTTTTCCAGCGATGGGGATGTGTTTGCGGATTGATCTGGTCATGGGCGCCAGGGAAGGGAGTTCAGCGGGTCCCGGTTGGCGCGGGTTTTCCCAACTACCCAGGACCTGGGTGACCTCGTCAATAGCCTGGGCCGGGCTGATGGCGCCTACAATAGCCAGTACCATGCGCTGTGGTCCGTAATATTGGTGATGGAACCCGAGCAGATCATCCTGGGTGATGGCTTGAATGGTTTCAGTATACCCATCTTCCGGCCTGCGGTATGGATGGCCAGCGAAAATAATCTCATCGAAGGTAAGAGAGGCCATTTCGCCAGTGTCCTGGGCGCGCATACTCAACCCAGTCAGGATTTGAGCGCGCAGTCGTTCAACCTGATCATCTGGAAAAGCAGGTTGCTGCAGCACTTCTACCAGCAGACCCAGCAGAAGATGTAAGTCTTCAACCAACGCCCGCCCATTGAATCCGGTGGTATGGGCGCCGGCGCCAAGACCCAGGTTGGCGCCAACTGATTCCAATGCATCATATATGTGTTGAAACGGGCGTTGATGCGTCCCGCGCATTGACGCAGACGCTGTGAAATGAGCCAACCCCAATTTATCATCTGGTTCGTAAATACTTCCAGCGGGTAAATATCCACTGATCACCACCGATGGGCTGCTGAAATTGGGTCTTGTGAGCAGGACCAATCCATTTGGGAATTCAACCCGGGTGATATCATCCGGTCCAGGGAGGGTCGTATTGGCTGAAGATGAAAAATGGATGATACGTTTTTTGTTTTTCATAAGAGTGATGGTTAACCTTCCTCGCCGGGGAGATAAATCCCTACCAGCCGGTTACCTGGCTGCAAATATTTTTGGGCAATATGTTGAATATCCGCGGGCGTCACTGTGGCAAGATTTCCGACATATTGGGTAAACCATTTGTAGGTGGCAAACATCTCAGCATAACCCATCCATAATGCCTGGTTGGTGATGTTTTCACTACCATAGGCAAACAGGGCACGAGCCTGTTTGATTGCCCTGGCAATATCTTCCTCAGAGACGCGTTTATCTTGTAATAATTCTATTTCATGGTACAGAGCCTGCGTGACCTCTTGGGGTGAACGATCGGGCCGGGCAGTCAGGGTGATGTCGTAAAGGAACGGATCGATAGTCGGTTGCAAACCCCCGCTCACGCTCACTACCAGCTCTTTTTCAACCATGGCCCGGTAAAGACGGCTGGTTTTATTCGAAATCCCGCCACCTCCAAAGATACTCAGGCCAGATGGACCCGAAAGCAGGCTGTCTAATACCATGAAGGCAAAGAAATCCGGATCGGATGCCCTGGGGGCGTGGTAAGCAACCTGGATAAACGTCGTTTCTCCGGGACCGCGCAGCATGACAGCCTTCTCACCGGCAGATGGCGGTTCTGGCATCGCGGGATGAGGAGATTGAACTCCCGGTGAGAGATTAGAAAACAACTCGGTGGCACGTGCCAGCATCTCTTGCGAATTAAAGTCACCCGCAATGGCAAGCACAGCATTACCCGGATGGTAATACGTGCGGTAATGCTGGTAAAGGTCGTCACGCGTTATGCTGCGAAGATCGGCTTTATCACCAATAATTTCGTAGTGGTAAGGGTGGACGGAAAATGATTCGGATTGGACCTTTTCTCCCAGGCGGAAGATGGGCTCATTCTCACTGCCCTCTCGTTCTGCGATGATGACCGTTCTTTCCGATTCAACTTCTTCAGAATTGAACAGGCTGTTTGCCATCCGGTCGGCCTCAAGGCGCAGGGCCAGGTCTATTTTTTCGGCGGGTAATGTCTCGTAATAAGCGGTCCAATCCAGGTAAGTAAAGGCATTCCAACTGCCTCCTTCCCGAGAGATAGCTTTATCCAAGACGGTGGATGGAAACTGGTGGGTTCCCTTGAACTGCATGTGTTCCACCCAATGGGAAATACCCGTTTTACCGGGAAGCTCATCGCGGGAGCCAACCCGGTACCAGATCCAACTGCTGATGATGGGTGAAGTGTGTATTTCTTTCAAGTAGATGGTCAACCCATTGTCTAACTTTACTCTCGTAACAGAATCAGGCATTTGGTTGCTCCAGGTTGTTTACAATGACCTTGCGAATCTTTGACGCACAGGACATCTTGCCATGAATTAGGAAGGCCTTGCAGCAAGGTGGGTTAGGGGGCTGCAGGACATTTTGCAGCCCATTAAACGGCTCACGAAGCTCTGTCTGGTTGAGAGGGATATCAACCAGGACCGTGGCATTAACCGGGATAGAGATATTTAATGCGATGGGTAATACGGCGCCGGCCGGTAAGGTAATATCAGTCGGCGCAGAGATAATGCTGAGCCCACTAGTCGCCAGAGATACACTGGCTCTTTTGATGAATGTATCTTCTGTAAGGGTGACGGTAGTGTTGGTCTTAACCGGCAGATCGAATTTCACGATGATTGAAATGGCGCCGGTGATCGTCCAAAAGGTTAGGCCAAAATGTGTCTGCCATAACCAACATGGCACGTGGTGTTTCCTCCGTATTCTCTGGATTTCAACCTCTTGAGGTTCCACTGGCTTTTCCATTTCGGTCATTGGGTATCTGCTCTATCGTCATAAAAATGAAATCTTCTATGGTTAGAATATAGCATATAGCAGCAATTTATGAAAATTAATTCGGGTATAATTTATTTATTGTTACTGCTCAGGATGGCATGAAAATGGTCTGAATTTGCGGTGTTTGCGCTTACTTCGTAAGCGCAAACACCGCAAATTCGGAGACTTTCTTCTCATGACTGGGCAGTTCCTAATTTGTTGGGAGATAGAACTTGGACACGATGATGAAACCAAATTACTTAGTGGCAGTTGTGGGTGCTGGTCCAGCGGGTCTGTATGCGGCTAAACAGTTAGTCGGCCAGGGTGCTTATGTGTTCCTTTTCAATCGCGATATCAAACCTGGTGGCCTGGCTGAGTATGGCATTTACCCGGATAAACACAAAATGAAAGATGGCTTGCGGGCCCAATTTCGCCAGATTCTTGCTCATCCGCAGGTGGAATATTTTGGAAATATATTAATTGGCAATCATGGTGACCTCCGGTTGGAGGATTTACGTGAAATGGGTTTCCAGGCGTTGTTGGTAACGGTAGGCGCACAGGATACCAAGTGGCTGGGATTGCCGGGTGAGTCGATTGAGGGGGTATATCATGCGAAGGATATCGTTTACTATTACAATCGCCTGCCTCCTTACAGCCAACAACCGTATCAGATTGGAAAACGTGTGGTCATTGTTGGGATGGGCAATGTCATGTTGGATATTGCCCACTGGCTTGTTTATGAGAAGCAAGTCAACCAAATAATCGCCCTTGCCCGGCGAGGGCCTTCTGAAGTGAAATTTATAAAAGAAGAGCTTGAGTATGTGGTCGCGAACCTGGATCTCCTCGGGCTGGACAAAGAGCTTAAGAATATCTCATCGGTCATCCAATCCGATGGTCAATCCGCTGCCCAATTAAAAGAAATGGTCAATGCGGCCTTGAAGAAAGCGCCAGAAACCAATTCAAAAACTAACTTTTCTTTAAAATTCCTGGTCTCTCCCAAGCGCATCCTGGGCGATGCGAGTGGGCGGGTGTGTGGTTTAGTCCTGGAAAATAACACCCTGGTGGCTCATAATGGCGAGATCAAAGCACGTGGCCTGGGTACAATCCAGACCCTCGATGTGGATACTGTCATTTTTGCAATTGGCGATAAAGTAGATACCAATATAGGTCTGCCCATTGATGGAAATGAATACCTTAAAAATCCATTGCCCCGTTTCCCTGTGAATGGCCTTTCATATGAATTGTGCGATCATGTTTCTGGGTGTGCACTCGAGGGTACATTTGTGGCGGGATGGTCGCGAAAGGCCAGCATAGGGCTGGTCGGGATAGCGCATAAAGATGGTATGAACGGCGCCAAAGTGGTTATGGCTTACTTGCAAACGCTGCCGACTATCGATGCCCTACCTCTGAATGAAATTCATGAAAGGTTAAACCAGGTGCCAAAAGCGCTGGTCACGAAAGCCGATCTGGATCGCCTGGAAGCGGTCGAAAGGAGCGAGGCCGAAGCACGTGCTCTCGAAGAATATAAATTTGCCAGTAATGAGGATATGTTGAAAGCAGCCGGTTTACGAGAGAAAATGGCTGATTGAGCGCGCCGGTTTAATGATATGGGATGATCATTAAGAAGCCAGTGGCGATGATCGCTTCGCCTATTTCTACCCCTAAGGCCTGAAGCGGTCCAAAATATGGAATCCCTGGAAGGAGTTGGCTGCCGAACCCAAAGATGTCAGCCATGCCGGAAAACACGCAAATCACGTACCCAGTGGCAACCAGGCGCAGTCCGATATCCGCAGCGATGCTGGTTGTAGAGCGAAGCCACAGAGATGCTAGGCTGAGGTAACCGCCGATGCAGATGATAGACAGGCCAACCAGAAAGACTGCGATTTGAACAAACCCGATGAGCGGGCTGCGGTCGAGTCCAAATATGGCTGGCCGGATGCCGATCACTGCAATCACAAAACCGATCAGCGTGATGATTAAACCCATGCGGACGCGCAACACAGGAAAATGATGCGCTTCAGTGGCAACAGGCTTGGTCTCTATTTTAGGGTTATTGGGGAGGGGAGGTTTTTCACTCATGATGGAAGAATAAAGAGCGCACCTGCATAGGGTGCGCTCTTTTCTGCCAATTATAACTGCTCGTCCGCACCAGTTTCTGGAACTATGGGCGTATCTGGGGTTGATATGGGCGTATCTGGGGTTGATATGGGCGTATCTGGGGTTGATATGGGTGTATCTGGGGTTGATATGGGTGTATCTGGGGTTGATATGGGCGTATCTGGGGTTGGTATGGATGTGTCTGGGGTTGTACCGAATTCATCGGCGAGTGACTGCCAATCCATATCCGCATACGCAGGCGAATCGACGCGGCGGAGGCTCAGGCCTATGCGATGATTTTCGGCGTCAATCTTGATCACGCGCAAAGTCACCGTGTCACCTTCGTGTAAGACTTCTTTAGGATGCTCAATGCGCTTTTCGCTGATTTCTGAAATATGAATCAGGCCTTCAATTTCGCCATCTAATCGAGCGAAAGCACCAAACTTGGTCAAACGGGTGATTTTGCCTTCAACCAACTGACCGACCAGCAAATGGGAAACCTGTTGGGCCCAGGGATCTTCCAAAAGTTGGCGTATAGAAAGGCCGATGCGTTTTTTATCGCGGTCGATGCTGATGACTTTAACTTTAACTTCTTGTCCGACCTTGAGCACTTCGCTGGGATGTTGGATCCGTTCCCATGAGATTTCAGAGAGATGAACCAGGCCATCGGCTCCGCTGATGTTGACGAAGGCGCCAAATTCAGCCAGGCTGGTAACCCGGCCGATTCTAATTTCACTTTCTTTGAGCTCTTCGATTACGCGTTCTTTAAGGGTTTCACGGGTTTCGGTGCTGGCTGCCCTTTCGGAAAGGATAAGCCGGCGGCGTTCGCGATCCACTTCGATTACGCGTACATCAATTGGTTGGCCAACCATCTTGCTCCAGCGCTGTTCGGGCGTATCACCACTTAACGAAATGCGGCGGGATAGGCTGATCTGGGATGCGGGAACAAAACCTCTTAGACTTCCCATTGGGACAATCAAACCGCCTTTATTATAGCCAATGATGTCGCCGTGGAATGTGTCTGCTGAGGCCATCAGCTTTTCAGCATCGATCCAGCTGACTTCTTCCCGTGCGCGAACATAGGACAGCACCAGGGTGCCACTTTGATCTTCAGGGTTGACGACATACACAGGGATTTCAATACCGACGCGCAACTCAGCTAATTCGGCTGAGGGAATGGCTTCTAATTCTTTCCCAGTGATGACGCCTTCGGATTTTGTGCCGACACTAACGAGTATCTGTCCTGCACTGATACTGGCAATCATGCCAGTGCGGATTTCCCCTTGGGCAGGAAAGTCAATTCCCAGGCCTTCTTGCTCTAACAGGGATTCCATGTTGTGGTTTTCAGTAGTTTGATTGTTCTCGGGCGTCGCCCCCTGCTCGAGTTGGGTATCTTGATTATCCATACTATTTTTGTACTCCGGATTAAAGGTTTGATTTACATTATAAAGGCGAATCATCTTCTTTGCAACCCTTAATAATAGATTAAAAATATCCTTTTTGTAACTACACAGTCACGAGAAGAGAGTCCCCGAATTTGCAGTGTATGCGGATGCTTCGCATCCGCATACACTGCAAATTCGGGCCTTATTAACCAGGATTGAATTGGTTGAAAGCTTTGGTTACTAGTGGTAAACTAAAGCCTATGCATATCTACCCATTCACAGCCATTGTTGGTCAGGAGCGCATGTGCCGCGCCCTGTTGTTAAATGCGGTCAATGCACGCATTGGCGGTGTGTTGATTCGTGGCGAGCGTGGAACTGCGAAATCTACCGCTGCGCGGGCCCTGGCGGCCTTGCTCCCTAAGGTTGAAGTGGTCAGCGACTGTCGTTTTGGCTGCGATCCGGAATCCCCTACCACGTGGTGCACCGAATGTCGGGAAAGGCACCGTCGTGGAGAGGATTTGCCGGTGACTACAAGGACAACTGCTTTTATAAATTTACCAGTATCGGCAACAGAAGATCGGGTAGTTGGCACTCTGGATATCGAGAAAGCTATTCAAAAAGGCGAGCGGCATTTTGAACCGGGTGTGTTAGCGGCAGCCAACCGTGGCTTGCTCTATATCGATGAAGTCAACTTGTTAGATGATCATGTGGTGGATGTTTTGCTTGATTCGGCTGCCATGGGAATGAACATTGTTGAGCGGGAAGGAATTTCATTTACCCATCCAGCGCGTTTTATCCTGGTCGGTACGATGAACCCCGAAGAAGGTGAACTACGTCCACAACTCTTGGACAGGTTTGCTTTATCCGTTGAAATTCGCGGGATCCATGATGCGCGCCAACGGGTGTTAATTATGGAGCGCAATCTGGCCTTTGAGGCAAACCCGGATGGTTTTTTCGAGGAATGGGCGCCAAAAGAGCAGGAACTTTCACGCCAGATCGAACACGCCCGCCAGTTGGTTGAAAAAGTCACCTATACTCGCCGAGATTTGCTGGTTATTGCTGATTTAACGGCATCATTGAATGTCGAGGGCCACCGGGCCGACCTGGTGATACTCAAGGCTGCGCGCGCTCAGGCTGCGTTTGAAGGCAGGGTCGCCATTTCAGATCACGACATTGCTCTGGCCTCCGAATTGGCATTGCCCCATCGCATTAAACGCGGTCCCTTCCAGCAGACTGAAATTACCACCCAACAGCTTCAAGAACACATCTCTCAGATGCAAGGCCAGGCAGCCAGCGCTGGCGAATCTGAACCCGCAGAAGAAAAGAGCGCTGAACAGGCTTCGGGGCAAAAAAAAAAGAGCTGACTGAATCTGAGTTGAGCGATACCCCACCTGATTCAGGCAGTCCAGAACCCAGCCCACAAAGCGTTTTTGACGATAAAAATGCTCGCTGGTGGGATGGTGGACGGAAAGTTAAAACTGGGGAACCTTTTATCCCCCGGCGTTTAGATACCCCTTTAGATAAAATGGTGCGGCGCAATTCTGGCCGGCGGTCACGTTCTCATACTGACCGGAAACGAGGCCGTTATATCCAGGCTCGCCCTGCCAATGGGAAAACTTACGACCTGGCTTTTGATGCGACCATGCGCGCCGCGGCTCCTTTTCAAAAAGACCGGTCGGAACTGCGCCAGCATGTAGCTTTTGCTATCCGCCCCGATGATTTCCAACGCAAGGTTCGTGTGCGTCGGTCGGCTAACTTGATCCTTTTCCTGGTGGATGCATCATGGTCTATGGCGGTAGCTGAACGTATGGCGGCCACCAAAGGCGCAATCCTGTCTTTGTTGACGGATGCATATCAGCGCCGTGACCGTGTCGGTCTGATCGTGTTCCAGAAAGATCGCGCTACGCTGGTGCTACCACCCACGAATTCTGTGTTATTGGCTCAACGTGCCCTGGCAGATATCCCGGTGGGTGGAAAAACGCCCTTATCCGCGGGGCTGCAAATGGCACATGAAGTGCTGCTGCGCGAGCGTTTGCTCCATCCTGATATAGACCCTCTTTTAATTGTCCTGACGGATGGTGCCGGTAACGTATCCGTGACGCATATGCCGCCTCAAGAAGAGGGCCATTTATTGTCGGATCAGATTGCGGACGATCATATCCGCAGTGTGGTGATTAACATGGAACATGCCGCGTTTGATCAAGGCCTGGCCCAGGCTCTGGCCGATCATTTGAAATCCCCTTGTTATACATTAAGTGAGTTAAGAGCAGAGGCGCTGTATCAGACAGTTCGCCAGGAAATTAACCAGATTTCTATGACTGGCGCAAAAGTAAAACATTAGTCCGGATAAATTATCTGCGCCTATGGTGGTTATATTCGGGTCATCAACCATTCAGAGAATGTTATGGGGACAACGGAAGAACGCATGAAAATCCTCAAGATGGTCCAGGAGGGGATAATCTCCGCGGAAGATGCTTCCCATCTGATTTCTGCTCTGGAAGAACGAAAACCCCGTTCATTCGTTCCGCCGCTTCCGCCGGTTGTCTCAAAAAATGCGCACTGGTTTTGGGTGAAGGGTATGGATACAACCTCTGGTAAAACTCGGATAAATGTACGACTGTCGATCGGTTTGATCGACGCTGGTATGAAAATGGGAGCCCGGCTCTCACCAGAAGTGCAAGGCCTGGATGCGGATCAGCTCTGGCAATTACTCAGTTCAGGCGAAATGAGAAAAGTTATCCATGTTTTTGATTGAGAAGGTGGAGAGCACGTCGAAGTATATATCTAATAGTCTATTTGACCGCTTCGATCGTCTCGATTTCAGGGAAAAACTGTTTAACCGTTCCAGACACCCAGCCATGAACCGTGACAGGGGATAACGGGCAGCCCAGGCACGCGCCACCCAGGTGAATTTTCAGATGTTTTCCATCAAATGAAACCACCTCGACAGACCCACCGTGAAAATGGGTAATATAAGCGTCTAGC
>Ga0066793_10000525_pt1 | contig 15292 bp, 10 predicted proteins | sample PersoiDNA2013189_FD_83876 | JGI IMG/M metagenome (GOLD analysis project Ga0066793, IMG submission 83876) | Permafrost soil microbial communities from the Arctic, to analyse light accelerated degradation of dissolved organic matter (DOM) -... | ecosystem: Environmental > Terrestrial > Soil >... | reverse complement strand
GTGTACCAGGCTTCGGTTGGCTGCAGGCCGAGCCGCATCAGCCCGGGCGCGAATTCCCGCACCACGAACTCGAAGTACGGTTGTTCGCGTCCCGTTTTGATATCCCAACTCATAAGCAGCTTCACCATGCGTCGCCATCCTCTCGTTACGATAGGCAGTGCTGAGAATACCAGAATAGACGGGTTTATGCAAGTCAACAAAATGCTAGCATTGGTGTTGGTTTTCTGCGCTCTCCTGTTTGCGCGCCCCGCACAGGCTGCCGGACCGGGTACTGAATCGATGGCAGTCGTCCCGGCAGGCGGCAAGGCGCACAGCGTACAGTTGCGATCGCAAACGGTGGATGTGAACATCAGCCAGGTTGACGGTCAGGTTTGGGCCGACACGCAGGTCTGGTTGCGGCTGAGCAATCCGCTCACCGACACTGTCGCCGTCGTCCTGGCGCTGCCCGGCCCGGTTGACGCGGCCATCGCGAAGGTCATTTCGGCAACCCTGCCCGCGGACATCAAGTTGAGCGTCGAGGACGAGCCTCAGGACTTCCAGCCGGCTGAGGGCGGCGGCTTGCTCGTGCCTATCGAAATTCGTGGTCAGGGTAGCATCTCAGTCCGTATGAGTTATCGGCAGGTGCTGCCCGAAAGCAGCGGGCTGGCCTTCTTGGCTTACCCACTCACCGCCAGCCGCCAATGGGCAGGGACGCCCGAGTCGATGCGCATGACCGTCAAGTTCAGCGGCGCTCTGCCGGCCGAACAGATCATCGGCCAGGCGCCGCTCGCCGATCAATTCGACGGGCAATCGCTCACCTGGGACGTTGCCGGTCAGAAAGCGGGCGAAGACGTGTGGTTGGCTTTCATGGCGCCGGACTGGTGGGCAGGGTTCAGCAAGGCGCGCAGCGCGGCGGCAACACCGGGCGCAGGCGCGGCCCAGCAGGTCGCCCTCAGCCAGCTTTACCAGCACCTGGCATCTTTGCCTCGCTTGCCCTTCCGCCCCGATCTGGATTTCTACGCGCGGTACTATCCGGCCGCAGTGGGCGCGTTGCAGACCGCAATTGATGCGGCCAAGGCCGCCGGGCAACCGGCCGAGGAAGGCCGTATACACGGACTGCTCGCAACACTATACGGACAGCAGACCGATCGCCTGGGCGACAATGCCGGCGACCTCTACCTGCAGTTGGCCGCTTACGAAGCTCAGATGGCATTGACGTCTGGGGTGGACGACCCGGCCTTGCGCAAATTGGCCGGCGATGCGTACCGGCAACTCGCGACCAGCGCAGCCGCTAACGGGGAAGCAACGACGGCGGCGGACTACCTGAACCGCCTGGTAGCCATCGAGCCGTCTGCGCAGACAGGGGCCGGCGCAGAACAGCAGCAGGCAACCCGGCTGCAGGTAGCAGCCCAGCAGATCGCCCACGGGGACCGGGAAAGTGCTCGCCGCACGATCGCGGAGATGTATGGGCAGGATTCGGCCGAAGTGCCCGGTGCGGCACGCCCACTGGCCGAGCAGGCGGTGTTGGTCGTGAAGACGCAGCCGGGGCAACGCCTAATTCGCCTGACCCTGGGCGATTTCCGCGAAACTGTGGCAGTGGGGGCCATGCTCGACCGCGCTGCCGAGGCCATACGGAGCGTGCCCGGGGTGCAGGTTTCATCCGCCACCGATTGGCTGGCCGTCACGCTACCGTATGCCGATCTGGCAGGCCTGACCAGCCTGGAGCAGTCGATCGCCGGCGCTCTTCCCGACGATCCCGAACTGGCTCTGCTGGCAGCGATGCTGAAAACCGACCAGACATCGCTCCAGGTCGACGAGAGCGCTTACCAGCGCCAGTCAGATTACGCCGAACGGGCCGACCTGCAGACGGTGCGGGAGACCTGGGAGGACCTGGCGGATCACATTGACCGCGCTGCGCAAGCCAAGCAACAGGCGGCAGAGGGACAGGGCGCGGCGGCACAACTGGCCCGCCTGCAAGGGATCCTTTGGTCTGGCGACGCGGCCGCGTGGCGGGCTTTGGCCGAAGCCAGCCGTGCCGAATACAGTGTGGAGATGCCACAGGCTGGCTTGAGCCAGCAATGGGTCGTGCAGGCCGGAGTGGCCCGTCTAATGGCAGCGGACAGCATCGCCTGGCGCTACGAACGGATCCTGGCAATCGGCGCGGGCGGGGCGCTGGCGCTGGCATTAATTGCCTTCGTCGTCTGGCGTTGGGCTTGAGCTGAGCGTTTGCGTGGCAGGCCATGAGGCCAATGGAATAACTGCGCCGGCCGCGGGTGAAGCCCGAGCGGCCGGCGTGGTCATTCCAGGGAAGAGTTCGGGGACGGCCGGCTAGAGCTGTATCGGGCCTCGCAGCAACGATCTTAAGAGGGCTACGGAGGCCTCGACGTCGCGCCGGTCGACGATCTGCGACGGGCTATGGACGTAGCGACTGGGCACAGAGACCGCGCTGGCCGGCACGCCCTCGCGTGCGACCTGCATGGCACGCGCATCGGTGCTGCCGCCGGTAAGCACCTCCATCTGATAGAGCACCTGGGATGCCTCAGCCGCGGCGACGAGCAGGCGATTCAACCCGACATGGCCGATCATGCCGGCGTCCTGGACCTTGATCGCCGTGCCGTGCCCCATGTACACCTCCATGGCCGGGGTGGCGTGCGGCGTATCGCCGGTAAGGGTCACGTCCAGTGCAATGGCCACATCCGGATTGACGGCGTATGCCGAGGTCATGGCGCCTCGCAGGCCAACCTCTTCCTGCGTGGTGAAGACACCGTAGATGTCGTGGGCGATATCTTTCCCCTTGAGCTCCCGCAGCAACTGGATCAGCACCACGCAGCCGATGCGATCGTCCATGTTGGGCGCAAACCAGGCGTTCCCTTGCGCGGCGAAGCGCTGGCGGAAGACGGCCGGATCACCCGGCTTCTGCTTGACCTCGCCGCGCGCGCCGGCCCCTACGTCGATAAAAAGATCTGTTAGCTTGGGCGCCTGGTTGCGGTCCGCGCGGCCGTCCAACCCGATACTGCCCACCGTCCCGTCCGCGAACTGGACCTGCTGGCCCAGGCAAATGGAAGGATAGAGACCCCCCACCGGGGCGAAACGCATGAAGCCCTGCTCGTCGATGTAGGTCACCATGGCGCCGATCTCGTCCATGTGGGCCGCCAGCATGACCCGTCTGCCCCCACCCGTGCCACGGCGCAGGGTAACGAGATTGCCCATTGCATCGATATGTAGCTCGTCCACCAGCCCGGCGATCTCTTCGCGAATCACCGCGCGGACCTCATCCTCATAGCCCGAAATCCCGAAGGCCCCGGTCAGGCGTTGAGTCAGCTCTTGCATGACGTACTCCTATCACTAGTTTTCACGAGTCAGGTAGCCGCGGTTGATGCGCCGCAGCGCGGCGCCGGCCAGGCGCACGGTGTTAGTCAGATCATTCATGTTCAGGATACTGGCCGGACCATGTATATAACGGCACGGGATCCCGGCCTGGATGGAAGGCACGCCGGCGCGGCTGAGGTGAATGGCGCCCGTGTCCGTGCCGCCAAAACCTGGCGCCCGGTACTGGATGGGGATGCCTTCTGCCGCCGCGGTTTCTCTAAACAGGCGGAGCATCCCTGGATGGGTGAAGAAGCTGCGATCCATGATAGTAATAGCCGGGCCGTCGCCCACGCGCGTTACCGGGCTAGTCTCTTCGTCGGGCAGCCTGGGAGTGTCGTCGCAGGTGTTGCCTTCCAGGGCGATTGCCGCGTCCGGCTCAGTGCGGTAGGCCGCCACGCGAGCACCCCGCAAGCCCACCTCTTCTTGAACGCTGAAGAGACCCACTATGTCAACCGGGTAGTGCTCGGCAAGCAGCCCGATGAGCACGGTGCAGCCGACGCGGTCGTCGAACGCCTTGCCACGCACGGTGGGAAACGCAGGGTCATCGCTGAGGACGCTGAAACGCGTCGCGAAAGTCGCGTAATCGCCGACTTTCACTTTGCCGCCTGCCTCTTTGTCGCCGGTGGCCCCGATGTCGATGGCCATTTCTTCGATGGGCACGATCCGGTTAAGCTGATCACGGCTAAGCAGGTGGGGCGGCGGGGCGCCGATGATGCCCGGGAGCCGTTCGTCGCCGATCACCACGCGCTTGCCCAGGAGGGTACGCTGGTCAGGCCCGCCGACGCCGGCGAAGCGTAACAGACCATTCTTCTCAACCTTCGTGATCATGAAGCCGACTTCGTCCATGTGGGCCGAGAGCATGACCCGCAGCCGGGGCTCCGGGCCGTCGCCCGCCTTGTAGGTGATCAGGTTGCCGAGCGCATCGACCGTCAGCCGATCCACCAGGCCCTCGATCTCGTTCTTGACGAGCGCGCGCACTGCCCGCTCGCGGCCCGAGACACCAAACTCGTTAGACAGTTTTTCCAACACGGCACGTAAATCGGCCATGCTCAGACCTCCTCCGGCAGATGGGCGAGGAACTCGCCATCCAGCCGGCTGATGAAGGCCGCCAGTAAGCGCGCCGTCCGATCAACGTCCGCCAGCACGGCCATCTCGGTGGCGGAGTGCATATAGCGCACTGCTATGCCCACCAGGGCCGTGGGCACCCCTTCCCGGCTCACCTGGATGGCCCAGGCATCCGTCCCGGAATGGCCGGGTACCGGCTCGCTCACGTAGGCAAGCTCGATATCATCCGCCACCTCGCGCAGCTTCTTGACCATGCCTGGGTGCATGTTTGGGCCCCAACCAATGACCGGTCCCTTGTCCATTTCGACGGTTTCAGTATCATCCAGGCCCGGCGTGTCGCCAAAAGTCACGTCTATCGCCACCGCGATGTCCGGCGCAACGCCGAACGCGGCGGTCGCCGCACCCATTTCGCCTACTTCCTCCTGGATTGTCGCGACGGCATAGACATCCCAGCTATGCTGCATGCCTGCGAGATAACCCAGCGCGCCCAGCATCGCCGCCACGCCGGCCCGGTCGTCCAGCGCCTTGCTTGCCACCCGTCCGCCAAGCAGCTCGGTATAATCACCGCAGACGGCGATGCGATCGCCGACGCGCACGCTGGCTCCGAGGGCCGGGCTGCCCAGGTCGACCCGCAGGGCGTCGAGCGGCACTACTTTGGACCGTTCCTGTTCTGAGAGCACGTGAGGCGGTCGGCTGCCAATGTAACCGGGTAGCCCGTCCGGGTATTTGTCGGCGCCGGGACCGGTCGCGTAGACCGTCACCTCCTGGGCCAGCAGGGAGCGAGGATCGGCGCCACCTACCCGCCCCACATGCAGGAAGCTCCCCTCGACCCTGGTGACGATCAGGCCGATCTCATCCATGTGAGCCGCTAACATCAGGCGGCCGGGGGCCGCGCGCCCGGCGGCCGTCTCGGCTGGCGCTCCGGCCTCAGATCCGCCGCTCTCATGACCGCCCGTTCCGGGCTCGTAAGCAATGACACTCCCCAATGGGGTCACTCGCACTTCGGCCGCGTACGGCCGTACGACTTCTTGTACCACGGCGCCGACACGCTCTTCAGCCCCTGACAGACCATCTGCCTGGGTTAACCGACGCAACATCCGGCCAATTTCCACTTTGTCCATAGACATACTCCTTTGGCGATGCCGACGATGATTGTACCTGCCAGAACGTAGGGTGTCAACAGTATCGGCGCCCCGGCGCCCCGGCTTTTCCGCCGCCAGACCCTTTTGAGAGCAACGACACTTGACATACAGGTGCTATCTCATACAATAGGTCAACCTTAGGGTAGATTTAAGCGAGGGAGTTGTGGCTTTTAATACGCATTCGTTGCCCGTCATAACCGAGGCGCCGCCTGCCTCCAGTCCCGCCGAAAGGCTGAATCGCAGCGGCGGCTGGTTGACCCTGCTGCTGGCCCTGGCTATGCTGTTCATCGTCGCCGCCTCGGTCGAAGCGGCGGGCTGGACAGACGGGCTCGTTGTGGTGCAGAGCGCCGTCTTGGGTGGCGCTCTCTTTGCTTTTTTGCTCGCGCTGACACGTTGGGGCAGCGGCTTTTCGATCTTCTACAGCTTTCTGGCCAGTATCCCCTGGATCGCGACCGCCCTGGTGCGCACCCTGGTTCAGACCTCCGACGTGCACGAAGGTCTGATAAGCCTTGCCAGGCATTACTCGCAGTGGTATGCCGCGCTCCTGGGCGGCACTGCGAGCGGCGATAACTGGGTGTTCGTCATCCAATTGTGCGTAATCGGGTGGTGGATTGCCTTCTTCGCAGTCTGGACCCTCTTCCGCCACCAACACTCCTGGCAGGCGATGCTGCCGGCAGGCATCGGTATCTTGGTCAACGCCTACTATGCGCCACAGGATGTGCGCGGTTACGTGGTAGCCTTTCTGATCGCGGTCTTGCTCCTGGCAGTGCGCGTTGAGTTGGCGCGTAACGAAGCGCGCTGGCAAATGGCGCACATCCGCTATGCGCCGGACCTGTACCTGGACTTTCTCAAGAACGGTTTGATCTTCGCCGTTATCGTGGTGATCGCCGCCTGGATGCTGCCCGCCGTCAATACGAACGGCACGAAACTGGACGACATTATTCAGCCGCTGCATCAGCCCTGGCAACAGATTCAGCAAGGCTGGCAGCGTATGTTTACGTCGTTGAAGTACAAGAGCGGCACCTACGTGAGCACGTATGGCAAGACACTCAGATTGGGCGGACCGGTTTCGTTGACCGACCGGCAAGTCTTCGAGGCGAGCACTCCCATGCGTGCCTACTGGCGCGGCGCGACTTACGACACCTATACCGGCTCACAATGGCTGAATACTGATCAGCAGGTGGTGCAGATCGACCAGGGGAAGCGCTTCGCGGAGCCGATTTTCCAGATGACCGGCGCTATAACTGCGACCATTCATACCTTACAGGCCGGCCAGGACGTGCTCTTCGGCCCGCCTTCACCGATCGGCGCTTCCCTGCCGGTCAATGCAGACGTGACGCCGCTCGGTGGCAGCGGGACCGACCGGCAGGTGCTGGTGTCGATGCTGCGCAGCCGCGTGAACTTGCGCAAGGATAGTGTCTACACGGTCGCCTCGGCTGTGAGCCTGGCGCCGCCCAGCTCCCTACGTACCGACAACACGAGCTATCCGGACTGGGTCAAGCAACGCTTTCTGCAGGTGCCGGACGAACTACCGGCCCGCGTGCGCCAGTTGGCCCAACGGATAGCAGGTACGCAGAAAAACGAGTTCGACAAGGCGTCGGCCATCGAGGCCTATCTGCGACAGTTCCCGTATAACACGCAGATCGCGGCGCCCCCGGCAGGCACAGATGGGGTGGATTACTTCCTGTTTGACGTAAAACAGGGCTATTGTGACTATTATGCCAGCGCGATGGTGATGATGCTACGCTCCATAGGCATTCCGGCCCGCTTTGTGGCCGGCTATGCTCCAGGCGACTACAACAGCCAGACAAGTGCCTACGTGGTGCTCGAGCAAAATGCTCACGCCTGGGTGGAGGTATTCTTCCCGTCCTATGGCTGGGTGCAGTTCGAGCCCACGGCATCGCAACCCGTGTTGCTGCGCCCGGCCCAGACACCGCAACAGGCTGTGCCACCCGTCGGCGGAGCAACGAATCCCAACCAAGACCTGCAAGACATCCTGCAACAGAAGAAACAAGCACATTCGGTGGCGACCGGAGGCGCGGATCCGTCGCTGCAGGCTAACCCGTTGGACTGGATCAAGAGGCATGCGCTGGGCCTTGGGTTGGGGGTCCTGGCTCTCGCCCTGGCGAGTGGGCTGGGAGTGTTCGTGTGGCGCCGAAACCGCGACCTTCTCGAGATCGACAATGGTCTGCTGTTACGGCTGTTCGGGCTGTTGAACGGCTGGGCGGAGCGCCTGCACATCCCCTGGGCAGCCAGTATGACTCCCCTGGAGCATGCGCACACTTTCGATCAGATGCTGCCCGAGGCCAGCGAACCCGTCAACCGCCTGACGGGCCTGCTGGTTGCCCAACAATATGGACGCCAACAATTCGCACCCGAAACTCTCCAGAATGTAGCGGGAGACTGGCGCCTGCTTCAGCCGCTCTTGTGGAAGCGATGGGCCAAACAATATCTTAGATGGCCAGTTTGGCTGCGAAGAAGATAAGATGGTGACAGAGGAGCGGAAGGCCTTCTGCTCCTCTGTGTTTCACTGGCCCTTCAATTGTCTCAGTTGCTGCTCGGCATATCCCTTGGCTAACGGGTCTTGACCAGGACCAATCTGCAGGAACTTCTCGAAGCTGGCAACGGCCTGCTCTTTTTGCCCCTGCATCTGGTAGAGCGTACCCAGCCCATAGTATACCTCAGGCAGATCAGGCTTGATATCGCGGGCCCTGAGCAGGAGTTGCTCGGCCTCAGGATAGTTCTTTTCTTGAAGGCGGACGGCTGCCAGGAGATAGAGGGTCTCGGCGTCACGCGGGTTGACCTGCAGAACCAGGTTGTACTGCTCGACGGCCTTGGCAAACTGGCCCATCTGGTAGTAAGCCACCCCAAGGTTGGCGTGCGCGCTGACCATGTTAGGGTTAGCGCTAAGTGCTGCCTGGTAAGCAGCCTGCGCCTCGTTCAGTCTGCCCCCTTGCACATACACATTGCCCAGTCCGAAGTTCGCGTCCGCCGATGCGGTGTCAATCGCTATCGCAGCCTTGTATTCCTGCTCGGCGCTCGCCAGGTTCTTGGCCTTGAGCGCCGCGTCGCCGGCTTTCACGTGGGCCGCCGCATCCCCGCCGGTCACAGCAGGTACGGGCGCTGCGGTGACGACGGGCTGAGCCTGCATGGGCGGGGTGGCGGCAACCGGCAAGGCGGGCGCCGGAGGCTGTTCAGCGGTCGCGGCGCCTGCACAGCCGGTCAGGAGCAAGAGCGCGGCGACGACGGCCAGCCGGAAAACTCTGTCAATCAGGCAATTCATGCTTCTCCTCATCCCATTGCTGTGATCGGTATCGGCCGGGCGCCGGCTCAACCCTGCTTATAATCGAGAACCACCACCTGAGCTTCCCGCGGCAGGTCTGCGTGCGTCACGCGCAGGCTGTCTTGCGGAGCGTGTTCGGTGACGCCCATTTCCTTGAGGAACTTGCTGAGAGGATCCAGATGCACGACCTCGAGGGGCGTCTGGAAGTGCATGGGGATCACTATGCTTGGCTCAACCAGGCTGATGACCTCGGCGGCCTCGGCGGCGTTCAGTGCAGTGCCCGCGCCGACCGGCACGATCAGCACGTCGATGTTCGGTAACGCCTCGACCTGCGCCTGCGTCAGCACCTGCGAGAGATCTCCCAGATGGCAGACGGTCAAGTCGTTGAACTCAAAAACGTAGACGACGTTTTCCTCTTTTGGCTCGCCCTGGGCGCCGGCCTTGCGCCACGTCTGAACCCCAGTGATAAAAACGCCCTTGACCTCGTATTCACCCGGCCGGTTCAGCACCTTGAACTCACCCTTTATCGCGCTGACCCCCGTATGGCCGGGCGAGTCATGGCTGACCGTAACAATGTCAGCCCGCACGCGCGGTATGCTGTACCCGATACTCTTGTCGTATGGATCGGTAACAATCGTGACGCCCTGCTCACGCAGGCGAAAACAGGAATGCCCAAACCAATCGATATCCACAGAAACTTGCCTCCCAGTTGGATCGTCAAACAAAAACAATTATACCTGAAGGAGTCGGTTTCGCAAACGAGGAAATACCTGGTAGACATGTAGCAGTCTTTTGTTGTATAATATTGACGTAGTATTTTGTTGTTTGTTTCGCCTGCACGACAACCATGGAGGGGGCATGCCTCGCCCGCTGAACGACTCCTCATACCTCTACGGCCTTCATGATCCGGGCGGTGAAAGCATTTTAGCCGAGCGCAACACGTTCGGCTGGATCCTCTTCACCGAAAAGCTAGGAAGCGATCCGGGCAACCATTCAGGCCACGATTACAGTTCGTGGGCCAACCGAGGGTTCGGCATTATCGCGCGCCTCAACAACGGCTATTCACCCGAAGGGACCATCCCCAACTCCAGCCGCTATGCGCCCTTTGCCCAGCGCTGCGCCAACTTCGCGGCCTCCTCAGCGGGCTGCCACATTTGGATCATCGGCAACGAGCCCAACCTGCCGGTCGAAAGGCCCGGTGTCAGCTTCGACGGAAGTGGCAACCCGACGACTTCCGGCGAGGTAATCGTCCCAGGGATGTATGCCGATTGTTATCAACGCTGTCGCGTGGCCATCAAAAACGTCCCCGGCCACCAGGCCGACCAGGTGATTGCCGCGGGCATAGGCCCGTGGAACAATCAGACGGCTTACCCTGGCAACCCACAGGGTGATTGGGTAACCTACCTGGCGGACGTACTCAAGACCATCGGGGCGGGTAATTGCGACGGCATCGCGATCCACGCGTACACCCATGGGCGAGATCCGAGCCTCGTCTATTCCGACACGTTCATGCAGCCACCGTTCGAGCATCGACATTACGACTTTCGCTGTTACCAGGACTTCATGGGGGCCATACCACGCGACATGCGTGCCTTGCCTGTGTACCTTACGGAAACAGACCAGGGAGAACCGTGGCTCAATCAGAATGTCGGCTGGGTACAGCGGGTATACGGTGAGATCGACTGGTGGAACCGGCAGCCATGCCATCAGACCATTCGCGCGGTGATCCTCTATCGCTGGCAAAAGGACGATCAATGGGCCATCGACGGCAAAGCCGGGGTCATTGAGGACCTCAGGCAAGCCATGGCCTACGGTTATGCCTGGCCGGTCACCCCGCCGCCCCCAGTCTACGGCGCCGACTTTCTCAGCCAGAACACGCCCTCACAAATGGACGCAGGCCATACGGTGCAGGTGACGCTGGTGTGGCGCAATTCGGCATGTAAGCCCTGGAACCGCGATCAGGTGCAGGCGGGCTATCACTGGCTGAACGGCAGCGGGCAGCCCGTGATTCCGGCGCCCGAGCCCGCGATACGCACGCCACTGCCGCGGACAGTGCAACCGGATGAGACCGTACAGATTCAGGCAGGTGTGGCGGCGCCGGGCGATGCCGGCGCGTACAGGCTGCAGTGGGACCTGGTAGAAGGAAACGACGGCTGGTTTGCCGCAATGAAAGCCAGCAAGCCGGCTTCGGTGGAGGTAAATGTGCAACAACCGGACGTGAGCCAGCAAATCGCCCAACTCAAGGCCCAGGTGGCCCAGTTGCAGGCGCAAACCAGCCAGTTGCAGGCGCAGAACAGCCTGCTCCAGACGCAAAACAGCTTGCTGCAGGGTCAGGTGAGCCAACTGCAGGCGCAGATCGTCCAGTTACAGGCGGAGATCGCGAACTTACAGGCGAAGGAAAGCGGCGGAAACCCTCCACCGCCGCCGATCACGGATATTACGCTGCAGTTGCCGCGCGATCCGGCCGGCTTCGCGAAGCGCAGCGCGCAGAACGTGAAATACATCGTCATCAACCACACGGCGGTGCGGCCCGAGGTCGGCGCGGCAGCCGTGGCGCGCGCACAGCGGGCGCGTTGGCCGGGAATCGTCAGTCAATACTATATTACCGGAGACGGGCAGATCCAGCAGACAGAACCACTCGACGAAGCCGTGTCCCAAGATCTGGCCTGGTTCTATAATGGCATCAATATTTATGTGGCGGGCAACTTCAACGAGACGGTACCCGTTCCTGCGCAGTTGAGCGCCCTGTCCCAGCTGGTGGCCTGGTTGATGGCAAAGTATGGCTTAGACGCAAGCGCGCTGCGCGGCGCCAGCGAGTTCGTGGCCACTCAGTCACCGGGGATCCAGTGGATGACCGGCTGGCGTTGGAAGGACATGTTGCTGCAGCAGGTCCGGGCCATCCTGGGGAAGCAGACGGGCTCCCGGGCGCAGCCCAGCGCCGAGCAGCCCCAGCCCGGGCAGCCCCAGGCTGCTGAGCAAAACGCTCCGGGGGTCGAGCAGCAGGCGCAACCGGCCCGGCTTGCGAGCGAGCCGGAACCGCCGGCGCAAGCGGAGTCGCGAGCAGGCTTAGGCGCAAGCGGAGTCGCCACCGGCCTGCGCAGCCAGGTCAGCGAGACGCAGTACCGGATGGACCTGCCGGGCGTCGAGATCGTCGGTTTTGAGGACGGCGAAACGCCGGCGCTTAGCCGGGATGTGGCCCCGCCGGCGATCCTGGCAGTACAGCCGCTCGCCGCCCCGCCGGTGACCGATGTCAGCCAGCGCTTACCCCATGACGATGGCGCGCTCAAGAGCCGGCCAGCGGACCAGATCCGCTTCCTGGTCATCAATCACACGGCAGTCGACGCCAACATTGGCGTGGAACGCGTGGCAGCGGCTCACCAGAAGCGCTGGGGAGCGATCCTGTATGAGTATTTCATCGGCCCGGATGGCGCCATCCTTCAGACCGGACCGGTCGAGGCGGTGGTGGATCTGTCTCAGCCCTGGATCGCCCAGGCTATCAACATCGGGCTGGCCGGCAATTTCAATGATAACGTGCCCCCGCAGGCCCAAATCGATGCGGCCGCCCGGCTAAGCGCGTGGCTGATGCAAGAGTATCACATCCCGGCGGACCGCATCAAGGGCGCCAGCGAATTCATCGCCACGCAATCGCCCGGTCTGCAGTGGTCGCAAGGCAAGGCCTGGAAAAACACGCTGCTGGACGGCATCGCCCGGGTGCAAAACAGCGGCACGGCTGAGTTGGCGGCAAGCGACGTGGCCCGCCTGCAGGCCAGCCTGCTGGCCGCTCAGAACAGCCTGGCCGCGCTCAGCGGCGAGCGCGATCAGTTGCGAACGCAGGCCGGCGCTTCGGCAGAGGAGAAGAACAAGTTGATGCAACAGGTGCAGGCGCTGACCGGCAACCAGAATGGCCTGGCTCAACAGATCCAATCGCTGACCGGCGACAATAAGAACCTCGGGGCACAATTGCCGGCGGCGCAACAACAGGTCAGCGATTTGCAGGCCCGCGTCCAAACTCTGCATGCCGGCCCAGGACAACCTGCCACCCCGGCGAGGGTGGCACGGCCGGCTATCCAAGACATTACCGACCAGTTGCCCAAGCACCCAACGGCGCGCTACGACACGCGGACCCTGAATAGCATCTCGCACCTGGCCATCCACCACAGCGCGGCGCCGGCCAACGTGGCGCCCGCGTCGATCGCTGCCTACCACGTGAGCCAGGGCTGGCCGGGAATCGGTTACCATTTCCTGGTCGAGGCGGACGGAACAATTTACCAGGTCAACCGGTTGGAGACAATCGCCTACAACGTGTACAATAACAATCGCTACCTCGTGGGCATTTGCACGGCCGGCAACTTCAACGACGTGATCCCCACCCCACTGCAGATCGAGCGGCTGGGCGACCTGGTGGCCTGGCTGATGCAGGAACTGAAAATCCCCATCGAAATGGTGCTGGGCCACAAAGAGTACCCGGAGAACGCGACCGCATGCCCGGGCAATCAGTGGCAGGCCGGCCAGAACTGGCGAGACTTGCTGCGGGCGCGCGTGCGAACCGTGCAAGCCGCGGCGGCAGGCTGCGCGAGTGTCCGTCACTACCTGCTTTTCTGGCAGAATGCGGCAGACTGGGCCAGGGATGACTGGAACGGCGCCATCAACTACATCGCCCGTTTCCACCCGTCCGCCGGCTTCTCGCCGGAGGATGCCAGGAGCGCCAGGTACTTGACCATCGTCGGCGGGCCGTTAGGGGTATCCCCCCAGGTCGAACAAGACCTGAGCGCGGCGGGCTGCAAGGTGGAGCGCATCGGCGGAGACTCGCCTGCCGAGACTAAACAAATGCTGGATGATTTGGCCGCCGCCGGTAAAGAGTTCAAGACGTTCGACGCCTGACGTCGAGCGTTCAGACCGACGCACGTTTTGAGGTTCGATGCTCGCTTCTCTGCACAACGAAACCTACCAGGTCCATCTGCCCGTCTTCGAAGGACCTCTGGACCTGCTCTTACACCTCATCGAGCGCGAGAAGCTGGATATCAGCACCGTCTCGTTGGCGCAGATCGCCGACCAGTTCCTGGAATACGTCAAGTCGATCGAAACCGTGCAGCCGGGCACACTGGCGGATTTCCTGGTGATGGCCGCACGGCTGGTCTACATCAAGTCGCGCCTGCTACTGCCGCAACCGGCGAATACAGAGGATCAAGAACAAGAAGAGGACCCCGGAGAAGCGCTGGCCCGCCAGTTGCGCGAGTACAAACGCTTCCGCGACGCGGCGCAGGCCTTGCGGATCATCGAGGAACGCGGCCTCCACAGCTATCTGCGCGTGGCTGGGCCGCCGGAGCTCGAACGCCGCCTGGAGGGTGGTGATGTGACACTGGCGGACCTGCTGGCCGCCGCGCACGCGGCTTTCGCGGTACAGCTGCCAAAACTTCCGGTTGGCTCGGTCGTGACACCGTTCACCGTCACCATTCACGACCAAATACGGCTGATCGCGCAGGCAACGTCCGGAAACCACCCGGTCATGTTCCGCGCCTTACTCCAGTTCACGCGCAACCGGGTGGAGATTATCGTCACTCTGCAGGCTGTATTAGAGTTGTTGAAGTGTCACCAGGTGCTCGCCGAGCAAAGCATGCTCTTCGGCGAGATCGTCATCCGACCGATTGAGGGTGTGGAGATAACGACGACGGGGATAGCGATTAGCGAGAACCAGGCCGAGGCCTGATCCTGGCCTGCAGCCACCCGGTCAGCAGCAAAGCCCCGCTGGCTCCCAGCACGTCATTGGCCCAATCCCCGATCGAAGGATCGCGGTTGGGGACGAAGCTTTGATGGAACTCGTCGCTGATGCCGTAGAGCGCGCAGAGCCCGAGCGCCCACCAGGTGGCGTAGCGCACGCCGGCGCCGCTGAGCGCCCAGCGCAGCAACAGCGCCAGCACGAAGTAGACCAACAAGTGCCCGCCGACCTCTTCGAGGCCGGGTGCGGACGGCGTCAGATCCGGCAATTGCGGCTGCGCCGACAGGAAGAAAATCAGGCCCATCCAGGCCAGCAGGGCTGCCCAGCGAACAGGCTGTTTATTCAGGATCCGTTCCGCCTTCACGTTATCGTCCTTTCATACGCGCAGAGCGCGATCTCAGCCAACTTATCCCAGGTATACTCCGCCAGTACCCGCCGGCGCGCGTCCGCGCCGAGTTGAGCCGCGCGCTCTGGCGCGTTTAGCAGGTCTACCACTGCCCCGGCGAAAGCCTCCTCGTCACCCGGCGGCACGACGGCGGCAGAATCACCCAGTGTGACAGGCAGTTCGCCGACGGCATAGGCCACGATTGGTAGACCGGCGGACATCAACTCCAGCACTTTGGCGCTGTTGCGCGCCCGGTTGGGCAGCGTATCGGCCCAGGGCGCCAGCGCGACGCGCATGCTCGCAAAGAGAGCCGGCATCTCGCTGGGCTCCACCCAGCCGGAGACATCCACATT
>Ga0066793_10000524_pt1 | contig 15299 bp, 14 predicted proteins | sample PersoiDNA2013189_FD_83876 | JGI IMG/M metagenome (GOLD analysis project Ga0066793, IMG submission 83876) | Permafrost soil microbial communities from the Arctic, to analyse light accelerated degradation of dissolved organic matter (DOM) -... | ecosystem: Environmental > Terrestrial > Soil >... | reverse complement strand
GTATAAATCTTTTAATGCCAGGGTGTAACCTCACCCCTGACCCTCTCCGAAACGGCGAGGGTGGTCTGAAAAGACAGGGCGTGTGTTTTCCATCTATTTTGGGATGCACTCGTTACTGGTGCATCCGCCAACCGCCACCAACGTATAACAACTGACCCGTCAGCCAGTGGGCCTGCTCGGATGCCAGGAAGACGATCACGTCGGCCACGTCTTCCGGCCGGCCTACCCGGCCCAGCGGGGTCCCCTGGCTGATCTGGACTTCCTGTGTTGGGGTGATATATCCGGTTTGGATCGGCCCCGGAGCGACGATATTGACGGTGATGCCGTATTTACCCATAGCGACTGCCGCCGACCGGCTGAAAGATTCGATGGCATGTTTGCTGGCGGAATAGCTGATGTTTTCTGGATCCACGCTGGCCTCGTCGGAGCTAAGGTTGATGATCCGCCCCCATTTTCCATCCCGAGCCAGGAAGCGTTTCAGATATTCCGCCATCATCAATGCGACCCCGCGGGCATTAATCGCGAAATGAGCATCGATGCTGGCAGCGGTGGGCAGATGCATGCCAAAACCTTCGTCGGTCACTTTGTTCGGGTCAAATGTTTCCAGCTTGCAGTACGTATGGTTATTGATCAGAATATCGACCGGGCCCAACATTTGTTCGCATGCATTGAATAAGGATGGAATACGGCTGGCGTCTGCCAGGTCCAATTCCATGGCAGCGGCTTTACCGCCCTTTAACCGGATTTGATCCAACAGCCAATCCGCTGACTGCTGCTGCTGGGCTTCATAGAGGGATGGCCCGCCCATGCCTGATTGTAGGGCTTGATTTAAAATATCTTTGGAACGTGTGGCCGGTTCACGAAAATAAGTGATGAAGATGGCCGCGCCTTGGGCCGCAAAGGCCAATGCAGTAGCCGCGCCGATGCCATGATTTGCGCCTGTGATCAGAACTGTTTTATCTTTTAGACCTGGATCAATCATTTTTCCTCCTTCTATCTATATCATTCGCCGAATATCGTAACAACTCGTGCTCTTCTCACAAGAGATGCGACTACGATCATCGAACCTTTCTGCGGCATCAAACAATTCAGTTCATGGCATCAAGGCGATTCGCAAAGTCCAATTTATGGCATGCTGGAAGGCCGCTTTTTGGCCTGACGAATCTCAGACAGCGGCTGAATGGGCGAGACCCTTCGCGGCGCAAAGAACGCTTGCTCAGGGTGACATTGAGGCCCTAGTATGAGAAAGTCAAGTTACTTTGCGAATGGCCGTGTTCACGGCTTAACCACAGGCAGATCCTTTAATGCTGCTGCCAGATCAGCCAGGTTTTCCATCACATAATCGGGTTGGTGAGGGGAGGTGGCGATTTCTTCGCGGCGGGTTTCACCACTCAGCACCAGGATGGTGGTCAACCCGGCGGCCCCAAGCGCGATATCGGTGTAGAGGCGGTCCCCAACCATGGCGAGTTGGTGGATGGGCAGGCCAGTTTTTTCGGCCAAAGCTTCCACCACGGGTGCATAGGGCTTACCGACGATGACGTCCGGTTGGCGGCCGGTGGAGGCGGCGATGCAGGCCATCATGGCGCCGATATCCGGCATATAGCCGGTCTCCGTGGGGCAGTTGATATCTGGGTGAGTAGCAATATAAGGCAGGCCGTCTCGCACCAGATCGCACAGTTTCCACAACTTCTGATAGGTGAGGGTGGTGTCAAACCCAAGGACGACAAAATCAGGATCGTTCTGGCACAGCGTGAAGCCGTGGGCCAAAAGCTCTTCTTCCAGTGCCGGTGTGCCCGCCACGAACAGGCGCGCGCCGGGTTTCTGGCGTTTAAGATAAATGGCGGTGGCCTCGCCTGAGGTGAAGATAGCCTCTTCGGGCAAAGACAGCCCCAGGCGTCCAATTTTGTCGGCGTACTGGCGACGGCCTTTGGACGAATTATTCGTCAGAAAGAGAAAGCGAGTGCCGCGTTGTTTGAGCAGGTCGATGAATTCAAGCGCGCCTGGCAGCAGGCGATCACCCAGGTAAAAGGTGCCGTCCATGTCGAGCAGGAAGCAGCGGATGGTGTTGAGTGGATAAGGGGACATGCGCCTGATTTTACCTGAGATCGGTTCGATCGGGGAAGACCGCTTTGCTTAACGATGCCTTTTATTCGGGTAATTTCCCCTTCCCTTTTGGTTCTCTGGGAATTGCCGTGGTATACCGCCTGATGTAGGGGCGGCCCTTGTGGCCGCCCGGCACGGGTAGGCACGGGTAGGCACAAGGCCTACCCCTACTTTTGGCCGCCCTGTTGGCGATCAAAGTATAATTACCCCAATATTGTAACTGCTCAGGCTACTATGAAAAAGATCCTCAATCTCGGACTTTTTCAATTGATAAATTAAAAAAACAAGGAGATAGAACATGACAACCAACCCGAACCCCGCCAAACGTTTATGGGTAGGCGCAGCTTATTACCCGGAACACTGGCCCGAGTCCCGCTGGGCGGAGGATATCCGCCTGATGAAAGAAGCGGGTTTCAACGTGGTGCGCATGGCCGAATTTGCCTGGTCCACCCTGGAACCCTCCGCGGGCAAATTTGAGTTTGGCTGGCTCGACCGGGCTATCGATGCCCTGGCAGCGGCTGGAATTGAAGTGGTGCTTGGAACGCCGACGGCGGCGCCGCCGGCCTGGTTGATGAGCCAATACCCGGACAGCCTGGCTTTGAACGAACATGGACAGAGGGTGCAGTTCGGCAATCGCTGCCATTATTGCGTCACATCACCTGAATTTCACCAGGCGACCCGGCGTATTGTGGCTGCCATGGCGGGCCATTTTGGCCCTAACCCGCACGTCATCGGGTGGCAGTTGGATAATGAATACAACCGCGTGTGTACCTGCGACCGCTGCCGGGGTCTGTTCCAGCAATACCTGGTTGGGCATTATGGTACGTTGGATGCGCTCAACCAGGCCTGGTCAACTGCCTATTGGAGCCAGACTTATTCGGCCTGGGAGCAGATTCCGATCCAGATTGGCGGGCATAACCCTGGCCTTATGCTGGAATTCAAACGTTTTACCACCCAAAACTACGTAAATTTCCAGCGGGTACAGTTGGATGTGCTGCGCCCACAGCTCAAGCCAGGCGATTGGGTAACGCATAATTTCATGGGCTGGTTTCTTGGGTTTGACCATTATCGCATGAATGAAGAATTGGACCTGGCTTCCTGGGATTGGTACGTGGGGACCGGTCACCATGATTACACCACCACGGGGGCCGTACATGACCTGACTCGTGGGTTTAAGCGCCAGAATTTCTGGGTAATGGAAACTCAGCCGGGGAGTGTCAACTGGTCACCGGTCAATAATATGTTGAATAAAGGTGAAGCACGGCTGATGGCCTGGCACGCGATCTCCCACGGCGCGGACGCGATCCTTTACTGGCAGTGGCGTTCGGCGCTGGGTGGGCAGGAACAGTATCACGGTTCGCTGGTCGACCAATCCGGGCAGCCGCGCCCGTTTTACTATGAAGCCCAGGCGCTGGCGAAAGACATGCGCACCGTATCGGATCTGGTGGCTGATTCAGCCCCGGTGTCCGCCACTGCTTTATTGAATGATTATGACAGCCGCTGGTCGATCCAGTGGCAGCGCCACCACCGCGATTTTGATTATGTGGCGCACTTCAACCATTATTACCGGCCGTTAGCCCAGGCCAACATCGCGACGGATGTGGTTTCCGCCGATGCGTCGCTGGATGGCTACAAACTGGTGATTGCGCCGGCCCTGTTGATCATGACGGAAGAACGGGCCAGGCGGCTGACGGCCTTCGTCGCTGGCGGCGGGACGTTGGTTCTGACTTTGCGTACCGGGATGAAAGACGCTACCAATGCTCTGCTTCCCGTTCGCCAGCCCGGGCTTCTGTCTGACCTTGCGGGGGTCGAGGTTGAAGAATATTATGCTCTCAATGAGCCTGTGCCAGTGGCAGGCAAAGAGGTGGCAGGAACATCTTCCCAATGGGCTGAACGGCTCAAGGTGTTGGACACCGAGCACATTCATATCCTGGCTCATTATGGAAACTGCAATGGCTGGTTGGATGGACAACCCGCCATTACCCGGCATGCCTATGGCAAAGGTCAGGTTTATATGATTGGAGCCTACCTGGACACTGGCGGGCAGGCTGAGTTGATGAAGATTATCACCACAGGCGCGGGTATAAAACCCGTATTGAACGCCCCGGCAGGCGTCGAAGTTCGCCAGCGTGTAACCCCCGCGGGGAAGATTATCACCCTGGTCACCAACCATACGCGGGAAGAACAGGTGTTGTCTCTGCCTTCGCCAGTGCGTGAACACCTGGGTGAAAAATACCTGGAAAATTTGTTAAAACTGGAGCCTTATGGGGTGGCCGTACTGACCCAGGCAGGCTGAGCCGACGGGTTTAATTTTTAGATGGTAAGGTGTGCTGCTGCAACCAGACCTGGCCTGCTCCAGCCAACCCCAGTTGATCGCCCAGGCTGGCTCGCAGCAGGCGCACTTTCTCGTATGGCACCAGGCGGCAGGATTCATGGATGGCTTTTTCAATCTGGCCGCGGAACAAAGGCAGGCTTGTCATCACCCCGCCGCCCAGGATGATCGCGTCGGGTGAAAACATGGTTACCAGGTTAGCCAGGCCGATCCCCAGGTAATAACCTTCTCGCCAGACGGCTGTGCGCGCCAGAGGATCGCCCCTGGCGGTTGCCGCGCAGATAGTTTCAGCGCTGATGTCAGTAAGCGAAACAAAGGCTGGGTCGCCGTTCTTTTCAACTGCCTGGCTCATGTACCATGCAGCCATGGCTCGCCCACTGGCCAGGCTTTCCCAACAGCCGTGTGCGCCGCAGTAACAGGCTGGCCCGCTGGGATCGATAGTGTGATGCCCAATTTCAGGGTGGGCGCCGCCGGTTCCGCAGTATGCCCGCCCGTGCTGCACCAATCCACCGCCGATGCCCGTGCTGACGGTGATATAGAGTGAAGTGACCAGCCCCCGACCGGCGCCCCACACTGCTTCGGCCAGGGCTGCCGCGACGGCGTCATTTTCTAATTCAATATCCACGTGAAAATGCTGGCGCAGTTCGGCGATCATGACCGCGCCCTCCCAACCGGGAAGAAAGGCGTTGTCCCCCAATGAATGCGTCACCGGGTTTACCTGCCCTGTGCAGCCGATCCCGATGCCAATCAGGTCTCCACCGGTGATATCCAGCAAGTGATCCAATGTGGTCATGATGGCCTGAAGCCCCGCGGTGGGGGTCAACTGTGATTGGGTGAGGATTTGTTCGCTGGTGAGTATGCCTCCAAATGGGGAGATCAGCCCAACGGCTATTTTTGTGCCACCCATGTCGATCGCGCCAATAACGTCCATGCTATCCTTTCATGTAACTGCTCAGCCGTGAGAAGAGAGTTCCCGGATTTGATGTGTTCGCGGGTGTTTCGCACCCGCGAACACATCAAATCCGGGTACTCTTCATATATGCCTGATTAGCTACCTTTTCATACTTTTTACAAAGGCCGCGGTGATCAACCAGGGACGGGTAATTGCTGTTCCAACCACCACAGCAAATGCGCCTGAATCCAGGGCTTGCCTGGCCTGAGCGGGTGTTATGATGCGGCCTTCCGCGAACAGGGGGATTTTGAGTCTGCCCGCCAGTGCTTCGATCAGGTCAAAATCAGGTTCTTCACCCTGGGGACTATAAGTCGTATAGCCTGATAGGGTGGTGGATACCGCATCGGCGCCGGCATCGGCGGCGTATAAAGCTTCATCCATGGTGGAAATATCTGCCAACACAGGTTTACCGGTGGCGGTGTGAACATCGTCGATCAACTGTGCTACACTTTTTTGGTCTGGATGTGGGCGTTCGGTGGCATCCAGGGCGATGATATCTGCGCCAGCCTGTGATATATTTCTCGCGTGTTCGAGCGTTGGGGTAATGCGCACATCGTAACCTGCCAGATCGTGTTTATACAACCCAATGACCGGCAAGTTTACGACTTTCCGCACGGCGTTGATATCCACAGGCCCGTTAATGCGCAGACCTGCTGCTCCACCGATCAGGGCGCTGCGGGCCATCGCGACCATAAATTCAGGTCCATAGAAGGGCTCACCGGGAAAGGCCTGGCAAGATACGATCAGGCCTTTGTTTAGTGCGTTAAAAATGGAGGCCATAAAGATCCTTTCTCTCAATAAGTGGTCAATAGGCACTGCTCAAAAGCTAATATAATTTTACGCTATAATTAGCATTCTTCAGGAATTTCTGTGAAATGGTCCGTATATTGGGGTGTGTGCGGGTACGAAGCACCCGCACACACCCCAATATACGGGAATTCATCTTGATTGATGAGAGATAAGTTGATGACGAATTCAAATCAAACCCAATGTGTGGTGGCTGTAGGGGAGCTGGTGGTTGAAGTCATGAGAACCTCCGTCGACCAACCCCTTTCGCAAACGGGCGAGTTCGTAGGTCCATTCCCCAGCGGGGCGCCGGCCATCTTTATCGACGCGGTGGCACGCCTCGGACGCCCCACGCGTTTCATTGGGGTGGTCGGCGCCGACAGTTTTGGTGATTGCGTGGTCAACCACCTCAAAGCGGATGGTGTGGATATATCCAGCATCCGCACTGCCCCAGGTTATACCACCGGGATTGCCTTTGTCGCTTATCGCAGCGATGGTTCGCGTAATTTTGTCTTTCACCTTCCGCAGTCGGCCGCGGCCTTATTGGGACCCCAGGATGTGGATGAAAAGTCCCTGGCAGATGCTGCATTCGTGCATATCACCGGATCGGCTCTATCGGTGAGTGAGAGCTCGCGCCAGGCCTGTTACCGCGCCGCCCAACTGGTAAAAAAGGCCGGTGGAAAGGTTAGCTTTGATCCCAATTTGCGACCTGAGCTTTTAGGTAGGGATGCTTTAAGGGCTATCTGCCAGCCGATCCTCGCGGTGTGTGACGTGCTGCTCCCCAGTGGGCAAGAGGCTGCGCTGGTCAGCGGTATCGAAGATCAAGATCAGGCCTGCCGCTGGTTGGTTGACCGGGGCATACCGATCGTGGCTTTAAAACTTGGGGCTCGCGGCTCGCGTATTTATACCCCTGGGCATACCTTTGAAGCCGCACCGCTCGATGTGAAAGAAGTCGACCCAACTGGCGCTGGCGATTGTTACGGGGGTGGGTTTGTGACCGGCTTATTGGAAGGGTGGGCGCTTGAGCGCGTGGCCCGTTTCGCTAACGTGGTGGGGGCTTTATCGGTCACTCAGCGGGGAACGATGAGCGCGCCCTGGCGGGAAGAGGCGTTGGCGAAACTTTAATCGGTGTTTATTCCACGGCTTTGTGAAACGATCACGCCAATAAAGATCCTGGCGTGCTTTGACGACCACCAGACCGAGTGCAGCCGGCCCAACGTGAGTGCCGATGGTCGGGGTGACTTCGGCTGTTATTAAAGATCCATTCAAATGTAAGCGTTGGTGTGCTTGCTGGGTGAATGACGCCATCCGTTCGGTAGATGGATGGGAGTGGATCAGGGCAACCCGTTCAAGAGGACTCATTTCTTCAATCTGGCGCAAAAGGCGTTCGGTTGCTTTACGCCTTGTGCGGGTTTTTTCAATCGTGACCTCGCCCTGGTTTACGATAAAGACGGGTTTGATATCCAGCCACAGGCTCAAACTGGCCTTCAGGCGGGAAGCCCGGCCGCTGCGCCGCAGGTATTCCAGGGTATCCAGTATGCCAAAGATGTAAGTGCGCTGGGCCATATCCCGGATCTGCGACACAATTTCAGCCTGCGTGGCTCCTTTTTGTGAAGCTTCCGCCGCGGCCAATGCCAGCAGCCCTTCACCCAGGGACAATTGCCCCGAGTCGACTACGGTGATCGGGACGGTTGTGACGGTTTCTGCCGCCAGACGGGCCATATTGATCAGGTTACTGAAGTTGGCGGACACGTGGACCGATACAATCCCACTATCCCCATCCAGGATGGCTTGTTCATAAGCATGGATGAAAGCGTCTATTCCAGGGGAAGATGTGGTTGGGGGAATTTTATAACCGGGAAGGCGTTGGTAAAAATCATGGCGGGTTAATTCGACCCCCATCCAGGTAACTCTGGCCACCTGCATTAACATAACAGGGTATGACCGTGATCCCGTAGGCCTTGGCCAGCGCTTCGGGCAGGTCGCTGATGCTATCGGTGACAATTTTAATGGACGTTATTCGTGAATACTCCCATCTGGGAGGATCGTGCCGGTTAATGACTTGGCCCGAGATAATTTATAATCGGTAGCATTTGCGCCAGCCAGGTTGGCGTTAGTTAAGTTGGCGTTGGTCAGGTCCGCGCTGGCCAGGTTTGCGCCAATCAGGTTTGTTTCGCTTAAGTTAGCTTCGACCAGATTGGCTTCGATCAAGACGGTTTCGCGCATATCCGCCCCGCGTAAATCTGCCCCGCGCATTTGTGCGCGTTTCATATCGGCGCCGACCAGAATCGCACCCTGGAGATTACACCCTCCCAGGTTGGCGCCAGAAAGGTTCGCGCCAGTCAGATTGGCCTGGTGTAGATCGGCGCCAATTAAAACAGCGCCTTGCAGCTCTGCTCCCCTCAGCTCAACACCGCTTAAATCAACTTTACACAGCCACAAAGGTTTAGGCTGGTTCAAAATCATGTATAGTTCAAATCGACTAAATTCAGCCATCCTGGGTCCTCTCCATGACCAGGCTGAACAACTTCGTCACCGTTCAGCCAGGAAAAGAAAATAGTCTTTTTTGTAACTGCTCAGGCTCGTGTGAAAAAGGTCCGAATTTGAGGTGTAGGCGCTTACCAGGTAAGCGCAAAACACCTCAAATTCGGCAACTTTCATCCCAAGGCTGAGTAGTTACTCTTTTTCACGAGTTTCTTGAGTTAAACAGGTTATTTTATTTTACACCCATTCCATTGATGTATTAGCGCTTATATTTGTGGTCCTGTTTGTAGCTGAGCACTATACCTTCGCCAAAATTCTGGGGGCGAGGCAAAAGCATCGACCCCAGATATGGGACTACCACACGCCCTGGTCTATGAAGAGGGCGTATGCCATACGCCCCTACGAAGAAAGATAATCCCAAAATGGCGAAGGTATTGTGAGCAGCTACCCCGTTTTTATTATTTTAAGGTAATTGGCGGCTTGTATAGTCTACGGAGCAGCCATGCTTGAAAAATCAGGGCCGTTTGATATGATTAGATTTGTGGTAAACTTGTCATGCTTTTTTTAGAATTTTCCCAGGTAGTTGTATGAACATCAAGCACAAGCTGTTAGTTTTACTCCTTTCCATCATCGTAGTGGCTGCTCTGTTCTTTTTAGCCACCGGGCTTTCGGGGGTTCAACTTGCACCAGGAACCCCGGATGTTTTTTCGTTCAACCAGGCACCGCCTGCCAGCCAGGGTGGAGGAACCCCCCAAGCCAGCTCATTAATGATGGTTCTGCGTATCCTCTACATCGTCACCATCGTTCTTTTACCGGTGTTGATCATCCTCCTCATCGTTTCCAAACAAGCCAGAAAACAGTTCTTGCGTTCATTAATTGGCCTCGTGCCAATCATTATTTTGCTATTTGCTTTCCGACAACTCACTCAACAGACGGCTAGACCGGCCGATACGCAACCTCCAGGATATCCAGCGTCAGCCCAAAATGCACAAGGTATCGGAAAACAGACGGTGGTCACGCCGGCCGCCACACCTGCATGGCTGGTTACAGCCGCCACCATTGGGGTCGCGGTCATCATTACCGTCCTGGTGGCGGGGATCGCCTGGTTTTTAGTGCGTCGAAACCGTAAAGAGGAAGACTCGTTTGGTCGGATTGCTCAGGAAGCCCAGAACGCGTTGGATGCATTAAAATCCGGCGCGAATCTCAAGAATGTGGTTATCCGGTGTTATTACCAGATGAATGAGATCCTGAAGGAAGAAAAAGGTATCCGGAGGGATGCGTCGATGACCCCGCGCGAGTTTGAAACCAGGCTTGAGAAAGGCGGTTTGCCCGGGTCAGCGGTCAAGGAGTTAACCCGTCTATTTGAAGAAGTCCGATATGGAACGCACGTGCCTGATATGGAGGACGAAGTGGTCGCCATTGCCAGTCTCACTGCTATCATTGACGCTGTAAAAGTGCATTGATGGAATTGAAGTCACCCTCCTCCAAGCTAAAATTAATAATATTTTTCCTACTGCCCAGTCTATTTCTGGTCGTGATCTTAACCCTGGCGCTGCGGGAATTTGTGCGCGAGAAAATCGTCCTTCCACTGGCTTATTTTTGGAGCCTGTTACTTTTACTGTTTTCCAGCACACCGCAAGTTGTATTCTGGGGTATTTTTATACTCATCTCAATATTTATCATCATCAAAACCCTTTTGGCGGGTAAGGATAAGGTGGTGGTCCCTATTGCGCCCAAAGAAGACAGCCTGGCGCCTGGGCGCGATCATATCTATCATTGGACTATCCAGGTACAGTTGGCGGTGCACGGCAATCTTTATTTCCGCGACAGGGTTATGCGTTCGCTGGAAAGATTAGTGATGGGGGTGATCGCTTATCAGGAACGGCTGACATTTAAGGAAGTGGAATATGCCCTGGCTCACCGCAGCCTGGAAGTTCCGGCGGATATTGTGAGGCTCTTTGATTACCAACCCGAAATTGTATCTTCACCAGGGGATGGTAAATTTGTGCAATTAATGAAGGTTTGGTATAGCAGGATTAAGAGTGAGTTTGGCAGACTGATATTAAAAAAAGAATCACCCAACGAATATCAGAAGTTGGAAGAAATCATCGATTATCTTGAAACCCAATTGGAGATAAAGCATGGCGGTTGAATTGAAGGAAGTCGTATCACTGAGCGATAGTATCATCGACGAAGTGGAGAAAGCGATCATTGGAAAAAGAGAAGTGCTGAAGAAGATTATGGCCGCCTGCCTGTCGAGTGGTGGACATGTGCTGCTTGAAGATTATCCCGGTCTGGCAAAAACGCTGATCGCGAACAGCTTTGCGACTGTCCTCGGGTTGGGATTTAAACGGATCCAGTTTACCCCCGATTTGCTGCCTGGCGACATCACGGGCGGTTATGTTTTTGACCGCAATCAAAACCAGTTTTCATTACGCAAGGGTCCCCTTTTCGCGAATATCATCCTGGCAGATGAGATCAACCGGGCCTCACCCAGGACTCAATCAGCCCTGCTTGAAGCCATGCAAGAATACCAGGTTACCCTGGAAGGGGAGACGATGAAACTGCCTGACCCGTTTATTGTCATTGCGACGCAGAACCCGATTGAGTATGAAGGAACTTTCCCACTTCCAGAGGCTCAGTTGGATCGATTTATCCTCAAGCTGTCCATCGGTTATCCATCCCAGGAGGACGAACAAAAAATTTTAAGACGCCGGCGCGAGCGGCGTAAAGATGAATTTTCCCTTAATCCTGTCACGGATGCCCAGGGTTTGCTGGATATGCGCCAGGCGGTTGAGGAGGTCTATCTTGATCCCGATATCGAAAATTACATCGTGCGGTTAACGTTCGCGACCCGCCAGAACCGCAAAGTGGTGGTGGGTTCCAGCCCAAGAGGGACTTTAGCCTTGTTGAAATTATCCCGGGCATGGGCGGCGATGCAAGGGCGTTCTTACGTCATTCCCGATGACATCAAAGCATTTGCCGGGCCAGCCCTGGTTCATCGGTTAATCCTGGAGCCAGAGTTATGGACAGAGCGCCAGGCCCCGGAAAGTGTGATCAATGAAGTGCTCCGGTCTGTGCCGGTGCCGGTTATTAAAGATATTTGATGAGACAACTTTTATTTTTGGGCAGCCTGATTTTTGGGCTGATCATTTTTGGCCTGATTTCATTAAATGGGATCTTGATTGCGCTAGCCCTTCCGCTCCTTTTTTATTTGGGGGCAGCGGTTTTCTTTGGGCCCGAGAAGCCCGATCTGCTAATGACCCGCACCTTGAGCCGGGATAGCACCACCCGGGCTCAGCCGGTTGAAGTGCATGTGGCGCTAACCAATCAGGGGCATCAGATTGAGGAAATCCTGGTGGAAGATATCCTACCCAAGGGATTGGCTGCTGTTGAAGGGGATACTAAAATCTTGACTTCTTTAGCGCCAGGTGAAATATTCCAGTTCGATTATTCGGTGCAGGGTAAGCGGGGTATTTATGATTTTGGGCCAATGGCGGTCACGGTCAGCGATCCGTTGGGGATAACTTATAAAAAGAGCGTTATTTCAGCAGAACAACGCTTGCTTATCTTCCCAGATTATCAAAAATTACGGCCGCTATCTATTCACCCACCTCGCACACGAGATTATCCTGGTCCCATCCGTTCCCGCCAGGGTGGCGCTGGGGTTGATTTTTACGGTGTGCGTGAATACCAGATGGGCGATCCGATCCGGTGGATTAACTGGAAGGTGTCTGCCCGGCATTCGGGTACTTTATTTACCAACGAGTTTGAAAAGGAACGGATCGCCGACGTCGGGATCATTGTGGATGCCCGCCAGCAATCCGATATTCAGAGGGCGGATGATACTCTGTTCGACTATTCGGTCTACGCGGCAGCCTCCATGGCAGACGCGTTCCTCACTGCCGGCAACCGGGTGGGCCTGCTGGTTTATGGACGGGGAATGGAACGTACCTTTCCAGGGTATGGCAAAGTGCAGCGCGAACGCATCTTGCAATCCCTGGCATACGCCAGGACCGGCGTGAATTTTGCCCTGGAGAGCCTGGAATTATTGCCCACTCGCTTTTTCCCATCAAGATCGCAAATTGTGATGATCTCACCATTAAACCCGGATGATTATGGGGTGTTGGTCAGGTTACGCGCCAGTGGGTACGACCTGATTCTGGTTTCACCCGATCCGATTAGTTATGAGATGGCGAAATACAAACCAGGTAATCTGGTGGATACTGCCAGGCGTCTGGCTACGATCGAACGCGCCTTGTTAATCCGGCGTGTGCAGCGGGTCGGCATTCAAGTGGTCAATTGGGATGTGAATACCTCGTTAGATAAGGCACTCACGACTGTGTTGGCTCAACAGGTACGGACCCACCACGTTATGGGGGTGGTTAGATGATCCAAAAATTATTTTTATTGTGCGTCGGGATTGCTACCATAGCGCTGGTCCTGCCTTACGCGCTCACCGGGCACTGGCTGTTCGCGTTGATTATCGCTTTAGGCGGCCTGTTCTGGTGGTATGGCTGGAGCCACAAGCTCCCCGGCATTTCCACCCTCTACCTGTTGGGTGTTACCGCTTTTTGCGTTCTGGGGGTGTGGATCAACCTGGTTCCTTTCTATTTTCTAGCCAGCTTGCTTGCTGCTCTCACGGCCTGGGATCTCGACCGCTTCGATCAACGGCTGAATAAGGTCGATCGGGTTGAATTAAAACATGTGGTTGTCAGAAAACATCTGATCCGGCTGCTTTTTGTGGTTGTCTTGGGTTTGCTCGTGGGTGGCGCGGCCTTGCTGCTCCGGTTTAACCTGACTTTTGGTTGGGTATTAATTCTGGGACTGGTGACAGTGCTTGGGTTGAGCCAGGTGTATAACCTGTTCAAAAGGGAAATCAACAAGCAATAACCATAAACCCTATTGACTGATCGGAACCGGTGTGGCGCTTCTGGGTATTGCGTTCGTCTTTTGGTCCAACAGCACCAGGGCTTCGATAGCGCCAGTTTTGATCACATCGCTGCTGTTTTGCAGATAAGACGCGACGAGAACCAGCTCATCTTTACCCCCGAATTTTCCAATTAGAAGAATGGCTTTCTTTCGATCCACCGCAGGATAAACCGGGTTCGCAGCAACGGCTTTGGACAGGTTTAATAGTTCTGCGTCCTGCTGGATCGTCATGCGGAAAAAAGTATCCAGGATGAAATCCAGGCGGATGTCGCTGGCAGTGTCTTTGACAGCGTTGACCTGAAGATGGTCAAGGTCCGACTGCAAATTATTTTCAATATCATTCAGTTGTTGAAGTTGGGCGGTTTTTTCTGCTGAATCCAGATCCTGGTTGCTAATGGCAGACCGTAGGGCCTGGATTGAATCGGCGAAGTACTGGTCGTAAAGGGTAGAGGTGGAGACAAACGGGGCAGGCGAGATAGCCTGTGACCAGCGGGAAAATTGGCCGATCAAAGCTGGCCTGGCCTCAATCCCATACGAAGCAATGGCTTTAGATAATGCCTGGTAATAAATCGCATTTTTGAGATCGCTGCCCGGCTGGCTAAGGATTTGGGTCAGTTGGTTCAAGTTGTTGGGATCGCGGATTGCCCCGAGCGCATTGATCCCGGCGACTTTTGTACGGATGTCGCTGCTCTGCAAGATGGCTGCGCTGATTGAAGGGACGGATAGGGTCACGCCGCGCATCAGTGTGGAGGGTAAATAATAGGCCAGATAGGATTGTCCATTGGGCAGATTGGTGAAATTAGCCAACAGGAGGGCAAGCAGTGGAATTCCCAGGCCACTGACCCCGGTTTTAATTAAGCGGTTGGGTTTGGCATCTTTCTTTTGGATGATCCGCGGTATTTCGGTTCCCACGACAGCGATTAACAGGCTGATTAATACCAGGGCGGCAGCATAAATCCAGGGGATCAGCCTCTGGTATGCAAAAGGAATATTAACAATCCCAGAGAGATAATAAATCGCGACAGCGGCGATCAAAGCCGGGACTGCCAGTTCCATGATGAACAGAAAAATTTTTTCGGGTATTTTTCTAAGTTCAACACGCTGTTTAACCTCACCGGTTAGATCCAGCGCCTTTTTTGTTTGAGTCATGCAAAGTTCCTTTTCAACTGAAGGGTTGGTTTATTGGCTAATTGGAGATTACCTTGGTAATACCCCAAATTGCGGACCATTCCACGAGAAATCCTGAAGAACTGTTTTATTTTACCCGATTTGGGCGACTTTATATCAAAGGGTGAGGTTTTGCAATCAGGGTCTTGCATGAAAGAAAATTTCCAGTATAAACAAGATGTAGTTTGTCTAAAATAGAGTATTATCCTCTAATTTAAAGAACCCAGCAAAATATTATTACATGGCATAGATCGGTTACCATTCGTTTTAACCTGACCCAATGCCCCTCTACAAACGATCAAACTTTCCCGATGACTGCTCAGCTATACAGAGAAAGTTGCCGAAATTGAGGTATTTGCGCTTGTGAAACAAGCGCAAATACCTCAATTTCGGTTCTTTTTCACTATTGTAAGCACCTTGGAGGTGTGGTATGGATCTTATTGTGGGTGCAGCGGGGTATTTGGGCAGTGAAATAGGCCGGTTCTTAACCTTAAGGGGTCGTTCTGTCAGGGGGCTTTATCGTAAAAATTCACCATTGGGTAT
>Ga0066793_10000523_pt1 | contig 15300 bp, 12 predicted proteins | sample PersoiDNA2013189_FD_83876 | JGI IMG/M metagenome (GOLD analysis project Ga0066793, IMG submission 83876) | Permafrost soil microbial communities from the Arctic, to analyse light accelerated degradation of dissolved organic matter (DOM) -... | ecosystem: Environmental > Terrestrial > Soil >... | reverse complement strand
CTCCGACACAGGCTCGATCGGCACCTCCTCCTCCCACGGCTGCGTCAGGATGTACGTCTCGGACGTGACCGCGCTCTACGAGCAGTGCTTCGTGGGGATGCCTGTCTACATCATCAAGGCCTCGGGACAGCCCAACTTCGACTGCTCCAAGCATCCCTTCTGGTGGGGAAAAGAGTAGCGGTCACTCCCAACTTGACGGCCTGGTGGTGACGCGGCCACCCCTGACCTCGAACGCCTGCCACCGATTCTGCTCGATGTACTCCAGGTTGATGAGCCTCTCACTGATCAGCTCGTGCTGCCATTCGATGAAGGGTCCCATCTGCGTCCTGGCCGCCTTCGCGTTCATGTATTCGACATCCGAAGAATAGCCCTCCCGCCCAGGCGGCCACGGGGGAACCAGATGCTTCCCCCCCACGGGAGAGGACAGAACGCCCCACAAGCCTGAAGACGGCCCGCGCCGGTCAGGTATCTCGGGGGTCATCATGGTCTCAGTTGTCGGCAACAGCTCAGTCGCCACGATGGGCCACTCCTTCAACGGTCCGATGAACATGTGGCCGAAGGCGATGGTCTCGCTCGGCATCTGCGGCGCCGCGTCGATCAGTTCCTTCAGCTTGCTGATAGCGCTCTTCATCGCGTCGGGGTTACCGGTGACCTTCGTCGCCACGGAGTCGGCGAGGATGTCCGTGTACTGGTCGAGCGACTTAGCGCTGTCGATGGAATATCTGCGGACCAGCAGCCACAGGGCTATCGGCCATCCGACCACCAGCAGCATCATGGGAACGAGCATGACAACAATCATCCTCTCCAGAGAGAATCCGCCGAGGCTGCCGGTCATCATCACGATCAGCGGCGCGGCGATGAACGCGATCCCGGTCGCCCCGCGCCACACCGACGGCTCCAGCAGCCCGTCACCATCAACGGTGTGAGCGAGCTCGTGGGCCATCACCGCTTCCCGTTAGGCCTGGCTCAGTCCGGCTCCCAGCAGGGAAGGGGTGACCGCGATGCGATCGACGCCGCGCTCCTTGAACGCGAAGGCGGTGGGGGTCGGCACCGCTACCACTTCCACGGCCGGCACCTCGACTCCCATCCCGATGCCGACGCTCGCCAGGTCACCCTGGAAGCCAGCCAGCGCGGCCTCGTCGTATTGCGCGGCTCTCGTCGTCAGGTCCTTGAACTGCTGCCTGGCAGGGGTCATCAACCGCGAGATCGCGACGTAGAACATGCCAAACATCGGGAGGAGCCTGGCGAAGAACATGGCGATCGTGGACGCTTGGGTCCCCGTCTCCATCTGGAGGCCCGAGGGCACTCCGGCAGTTATCGTACGCGCCCAGATCACCAGGAGCACCGTCCCCGCGACTATCAGCAGGAGCGGCACAACCGCTATGGCACGGTGGAGCGCCACCTCACGTTTGTTGCGCCTGATGCTTTTTTCGACCGCCGGCTCGAGGTTCATGTGCCGCATACCACCCGGTGGAGGTTTCTCTACCGGTTAAGAGTTACATCAAAGGGTGATTTGAGTCAAAAACGCGAAGACCAGCGAGCAAAAGGCTCACCCCGCCCCTCAGGGCGCTATATGTCCAGGTCCTTGAGCGTGAACTGGAAGACCGCGCCGTCGTCGTTGAAGACCGTAAGCTGTCCGCCGTAGAGATCGACGATCTTCTTTACGATGGAGAGGCCGATGCCCGTTCCGCCGCTGGCCCCTTTCACGAACGGCATCAGGAACCGGTCGATCGACTCCGGCGGTATGCCGACGCCGTTGTCCCTCACCACGTACTTGCGCACCCCGTCCTCTTCGCCCAGGTAGCGCACCTCTGTGACGAGCCCTTCACAATCGCTATGCTTCAGCGCGTTCGTCACCAGGTTCAGGAAGAGCTGGTACATGTGGGTCTGAGACGCGCGGACGGTCCCCAGCTCCTCATCGACGATGACCTTGACGTCCCTCCCGCGGATCTCGAAGGTCTGCTCCTCGAGGACGAGACCGACTGTCTCGGCGATGTCGACGTCGGTGACTTCGGCAGGCCGCTGCCCGGCTTTCGCCAGCTTCAGGAGGTCGTCGATGAGGGTGCTGCACTTCTGCAGGTTGCGCTTGATGGTGTCGGTGGAAGTGGCCACCTCTTCCCGCAGCTCCTCGAGATCCATGCCCTGTGAATCCGCCAGCAGCTCGCAGGCCAGAGCCATCGCGCCGATCGGGCTGCGCAGGTCGTGCGAGACGGTGTTCGCGTAGCCCTCGAGCTCGGCGTTTACCCGCCGGAGCGCCTGCTCGGAGTGCTTGCGCTCTATCGCGTAGCGGATCGACCGCGCGAGCATCTTTGCGTCGACCTCTCCCTTGACGAGGTAGTCCTGGGCGCCGAGCGCCACGGCCTCCGCCGCGGTCCGCTCGTCGTTGAGCCCGCTCAGGACTATGATCGCGACGTCTGCTGGAGCCTGCTGCAGAGCGGTTACGAATGTGCTGATGCCTGTTGTCCCGGGGAGGCCGAGATCGAGAAGGACCACGTCGTACGGTTCGGAGCGCAGGCTCTCGAGCCCGCTCATCAGATCCTTCTCCCAGTGCAACCGGTAGCCTTCACCGGCCTCGCGGATGAGCTGCTCGACCAGCCTGGCGTCGCCCGGGTTGTCCTCTATGACCAGTATCCTGAACTCGTCCAACGCGCCTCCACCCATCAGTCGCTGGAAGGCAGCTTGACGACAGAGAGCCAGAAGTCTTCGATGGCCCTCACCACTCGTATGAACTGCTCGAAGTCGACGGGTTTGGTGATGTAGCAGTTCGCGTGCAGGTCGTAGGACTTGAGGATATCCTGCTCGTCCCTGGAGGTCGTCAGGACCACGACCGGGATCTTCCTCAAGTCCGGGTCCTGCTTTACTTCCGCAAGGACCTCGCGGCCGTCTTTCTTGGGCAGGTTCAGGTCCAGCAGCACGAGGTCCGGCGTGGCGGCTGACGCGTAATCGCCCCTCTTGCGGAGGTACTCGATCGCCTCAACCCCGTCGGGCACTACGCTGAGTCGGTTGATGACCTTGCCTTCCTTGAGGGCTTCCTCCGTGAGACGGACGTCGCCGGGGTTGTCCTCGACCAGCAATATCTCAATAGACCTTTGATTCAAATCCTCATCCCCCTTCAGCCGGAATGCTGAAATAGAAAACTGATCCCTTTCCTACTTCTGACTCCGCCCAGATCCTCCCCCCGTGTCTCTCCACGATCCTGCTGGCTATGGCGAGCCCTATGCCCGTCCCCTCGGACTCCGCGCGGGACTGGAGGCGCTGAAATATCTGAAATATCCGGTCGCTATAAGACTGGTCGAACCCGGCGCCGTTGTCCACTACCGAGAAGATCCACTCGTCGCCTTCTCTTCGCGCCTTGACGTCCACGCGCGGAGCCTCGGGGCCGTGGAACTTGATGGCGTTGCTGATGAGGTTCTGCACCAGCTGTATCAGCTGGACCCTGTCTCCTCTCACAACGGGGAGATCCTGGTGCGTTACTGCCGCCTGGCATGTGTCGATGGCTACGCCCAGGTTCGCGAGGGCGGCGGCGAACACGTTGTTCATGTCGACCGGCTCGAACGGCTTGCCGAACCTTCCTACCCTGGAGTAGTCGAGGAGGTCGTTGATGAGCTCCTGCATGCGTCGCGCTCCGTCAACAGCGTACTCGATGAACTCGTCGGCCTCGTCCCCCATCTGATCCCGGTACTTCTTCTCCAGTAGCTGGACGTAGCTGCTTACCATCCGCAGCGGTTCCTGCAGGTCGTGCGAGGCCACGTAGGCGAACTGCTCCAGCTCGGCGTTCGAGCGGGAGAGCTCGGCCATGGTCACCTCCACGTCCCGCGTCCTGGCGCGGACCAACTCCTCCAGCCTGTCCCGGTGCTCGCGCAGATCCGCCTCGGTCTTCCTGCGGACGTCGACCTCGCGCTCGAGCTCACCGTACGACCGCTTGAGCTCCGCCGCCATCTCGTTGAAGGACCTCGCGAGGTCACCCACCTCGTTGTGCGCATTCTCCGGCACCGTGTAGTCGAGGTCACCGGCGCCCACGCGGCTCACACCTACCTGAAGTTCGGCCACGGGCTTGAGGGCCGACCGAAACACGGTTAGTCCAAACGCGACCACCATGCCGGCCGCAAGAAGGACGAAGATGCCGATCAGCCAGGTGCTCCTGTTCTGCAGCGCCGTGACCCGCGCGGCCGTCGTCGCCGTTACCGTCTCGAGGACCGCACTGATCTGGGCGTTCCTCTGCAACAGGTCCGCCACCGCGTTCTTCACGGCCGGAGACGCCGCCTCGATGGCCGTGGTCGAGCCCTGAGCCTCCCGCAATCGAACCAGCCGGGCGGTTATGGACCTTATGTCGTTGATGAAACCTCGCAGCAGAGTCAGGTCCCTGGTCTCGTTGGTCGCAGGCAGCTTCATCGAATCGAGAGTCTTCTTGGTGCTTTTCTGCTTGGTGAGCCACTGGTCCCGGGCTCGCGCCTCACCGTAGAGCAGGTAGTCGCTTCGCAGGATGCTGAGCTGGTAGAAATCCGTCTGCAGCACGTCGACCTTCCTGGAATCGGCGACCGCCTGCTTGACGGAGAAAGATGCCGCCAAGAGTACCGCCCCGATGGCCAGCGCGATGATGACAAAGACGATGATCTCTATTACCAACAGAGTTTTGAGTCTCACTTGTAACCTATATATCTCGATGGACGCCGGCTGGACAGGCCCGTTCGCACATGGCTTCTCCTTGCGTCCTTGGTCTCCTTCACGCCCCTAGAAACGCAGAGAAGGGTGATGATGGACGCCTGGGTCGAAGAGTCCCGGGCGCGCGGCTACGCCCGCTCGACCGTGTGCACGGATTCGCAGCCGGCGTGGGACTTCTACGAGAGGTACGGCTTCAAGCGCGTGAGGGAGTTCCCTTCTTCGGCATACCACTACTCGCTGGACGTCTGAGCCCGTAGGCTCGCATCACTGGAACTGCACGCTGTTCAAGATATTGAAGAAAGCTGTCCGGGCGTCCCTGTCGTCCGTGGCGCTCCCCCGCAGCGGGGTGGCGAACAGGAACGTGTAGCTGACATTGCCCCTGATGATATAGCTCTCGATCTCGAAGAGCGGCGGCTTCTGGTCCATGTAGTAAGTCTCCACGACTCCCTTTGCCCCGGAAGCCGGGGGCAGTGTCAGCTCAGTGAAGGTCGAACCGACGCTAGTGGAACTGGTGCTATCGTAGCCCGACTTGAGGCCCTGGAGAATGGAGGGCCAGTCCCGTCCCGCCGCGACGTTCTCGGTGCTCAGCGTCAGCAGGTGCTGGAAGAACACCTCGCCTGGCTTCACCAGTATGACCTCGTTCCCCTGGCTGGAACTGACGTCCTGCGTCTTGGAGAGATGCTTGAGGAAAGCCTGGTCCTTCTTCTCCCAACTGGCGGGATAACTGAAGGAGATGCCTGAATAGCCGCTCTTGAACTGCGAGAGGCCCTCGACCTTCCTGGTCCGGGTGGACAGCACCAGCACCACGGCCGCCACAGCGATCACCAGCACGGCGACGGGAACGAGGATCTTCACGTACTTACGGATGCGCACCTTCTGCCGGGACGGCCAGCTCACGTAGTCGAGCGAGCTCCAGGGGACCTTCTCTGCCGGGGGGGTCTCCGGGCCGGCTTCCAGTGGCTTCCCGGCGTTGAATAGCTCCGCGCACAGCCCGCAGAAAGTGGCGCCGTCAGGATTCGCGGCACCGTATTTCGGACATGTGGACATCGGTCCCCTCCCCGAATCTCAAGAGCGGGTCGCCTGGCCGGACGAGAAACGCCGTCAGGCCCCCAGTCCCAGTCATCACGATTTATATAACGGCATCGAGCTTGGATTCGTTAAGCAATTCAGCCAGGCGCGCGGCCCGGTGTTACAATGTCGGGCGGCGGATTCGAGGAGGGAGATAACGGTGGAGCCTGACCGGAACAGCGTAGACAGGCGTGGCGTTGCGCGCTGCGACTTTCTGCTTGCCGCCGCCATCGCCTTCGTCATCCTGACCAGCATGGCGATGGGTCTCTACCCCGGCTCCAGCGGCCACAACCACTTCACGCACGGGTACTCGTTCACCGTGAACTTCTTCAGCGATCTCGGGGCCACGCGCACCTACGCTCATCACCTCAACGTCGCCTCGGCCGTGCTGTTCATGATCGCGCTGGCGGCGGTCGGGCTCGCCATCGTCGTGTTCAGCTTCAACGCCACGGCGATCTCGAGGGTCAGGGGTAAGAACCGGTTCGCCGGGGGGTCCGCCCGCCTCTGCGGCATCGTCAGCGGCGCCGCCTTCATCTGCATCGCGGCGACTCCGGATAACGTCAACGACTCGCTCCATATCCTCTTCGTCCAGATCGCGTTCGGCTTCCTTCTCCTTTTTGTGGTCTTTCTGCTGGCGCTGCAACTGGACGTAGGTTGGCCGGCCTGCTACCTGGTGCCCAACTTCATCTACCTCGCCATTCTGGCCGCCTACGTCGCGCTCCTGTTCTTCGGCCCGAACCTCGATACGCTCCACGGCCTGGAGGTACAGGCGATCGGTCAGAAGATCATAGTGTACGCCTCGATCCTGAACGTCTCCATCCAGGCCTACGGCGTAAGGCGGTTCTTTAGAAGGGACTCGGCCGCGGCCTGAGCGGCTGGAGCCCGTCCGTCTTGCGTGCGGCCTTACCAACTAATAGACTCACTTGCCGGCATCTGACGGTAAGGAACGCCGCGGCCTGGTAAGGCCGCCCGGCTTTACAAAAACGGAGGTAGAGATGGCTGAATTGAAAGAGTGCGTACTCGTCGATGGAGTGAGGACCGCGAACTGCCGAGCCCATGCGGCCAAAAGATGGTTCCGGGCGCTTAGGCCCGACGAGCTTCTCACGGCGGTGTACCTGGAGCTGTTCAAGCGGAACCCGCAGGTCGATCCCGCCGACGTGGAGGCGGTCTTCTGTGGCACCGCAAACCAGACCGGCATGCAGAATGACATCGCGCGGTTCGGGTGGCTCGCTTCCGGGCTCCCGGTCAACGTTGCCACCAACGGCGTCAACCAGCAGTGCCCCTCGGCTCTCGCGTCGATCGAGCACGCCGCCCGCGCCATCATGTGCGGCGAGGGCGACACCTACGTGGCGTCCGGCGTCGAGGACATGATGAACGTATCGATGGGCATGGGGATGGACTTCCCGCCCCGGATCGCCAACTACTGCAACCCGGCCGAGCTCCCCATGGGCGCGACCTCGGAGAAGACCGCCGAGCTCAAGAACATCAGCCGCGAGGACATGGAGCTCGTCGCCTACCACAGCCACATCAGGGCGCGAGACGCCCGGGACTCCGGCAAGTTCTCCGACGAGATCGTGCCGGTCACAGGCCTGGACGACGAGGGCAATGAGTTTGTGGTGGACAAGGACCAGTGGATCAGAGACAACCCCAGCCTCGAGCAGATGGCGGCGATGAAGCCGTGCTTCAAGCCTGATGGCGTGGTGACGGCGGCCACCAGCTCGCCTCTCACGACGGGGGCGGCGGCCGTGCTGCTGATGAGCCGCGACAAGGCCGACGAGCTGGGAATGTCCTACACGCTGCGCTACGGCGGCGGAGTGATGCACGGATACGACCCGACCATGATGGGCATGTCCGCGGCCGCGGCGTGCAGCAAACTGCTCGACCGTAAGGGCCTTAAAGCAGGCGATGTGGACGTCTACGAGATGAACGAGGCGTTCGCGAGCGTGGTGCTGGCGGTCATGCGCGAGCTGGGCGTGGAGGAGAACGCGCCGTTCGAGAAGACCAACCTATGGGGGGGCGCCATCGCTCTCGGTCACCCGCTCGGTCAGTCCGGCGCGCGCCTAACGACGACCTTGAACAACATCATGAGGACCGATGCAAGGGACGCTCAGTACGGCGTCGTGATGCTCTGTGGGGGCTTCGGCAACGGAAACGCGGCCCTCTGGGAGCGCGTCTGATTTCTGTTAACCATTAATCGACCAGACCGAAGGGCGGGCCCTCCAGAGCCCGCCCTTCGCATTTCCATTGGTACTACAAAAAGATGAACCTTTCGACTGATTGCCCCGGCCTCTGGCAGTACCGATTACTGAATTAACCGGAGGAGGCTTATGAAGCTGTTCAGTAAAAGAACGAGGCCGGATTCGATCTGGACCAGGGAGCTCATTCCCGCGGACTCAGTGCTGCGGAAAGAGCTCATCCCCGAGAACTCTGTCTTACGCAAGGACCTGTTCGCCTTTGTCAGGTTCACCTCGCCCTGCCTGTCCTGCCCTATCCTGATGGTCGCGGAAAAACACGTCTGCAACAGGTACGACAGAATACCCGCCGACGTCTGGGACGGGATCGAGGTCTGCCCCATCTTCGCCGAGCACAAGGTGGGCTAGACCGACTCGAGGATATACGGGCGAATCCTGTGGAACTCTAATAAGGACAGGTATTTTCTACTTCACTACTTCGCGCGGCAGCCCGTCCCTGCCAGGGGTTTCAACCTTACTTCCTCATCTTATGAGCAATAGAATGATGTCGGCGGCGTCGAGGGGCGGGATGGAAGATGCGCGATCTGGTAGGCAGAGCGGTGCTCCGCAGGGGTGGTGAGCTTCTGCCCGATCGAGCAGCTCACGCTGGCCGACTGGAAGTCTGTCCTCGACGTTGACCTCGAGGGCGTGATCAACACCGTGGGGGCGGTCTACCCACACATGGTCGCCAGGGGCCAGGGGCACATCGTCAACGTAGCCTCGTCCAGCGGGCTGTTCGATCCCGTGCTCTACCTGGCCCCGTACGTGACCGCCAAGTTCGCCGTGGTGGGTCTTTCGGAGGCATTGATGCTCGAGGCCAGGGTCCACGGGGTCGGGGTCTCATGCGTGTGTCCCGGCAGCACCGACACGCCGATATGGGACAGGATCGCGATCAAGGGGTTCAGCGACGGCGCCAGGAAGATGATGTCCGTCGGCTACTCGATAACCACTACGGCCGACTACGCCGCCCGCCTGATAGTGAACTCGGTGAAGAAGGACCGCTTCCTGGTGGTCACCACCCGGTCCGCGAAGGCGATGTATTTCATCAGGCGCCACGCACCCGTCGCCTGGTTCGGATTCATGAAGCTCTTCGCGCCCGTCTACGCCTTCGTCTTCAAGCGCTACCGCGCATGAGGCCAGTGATCATGGGCACGGCCGGCTTTACCCGCCGAGGCGATCGAGGCGCCGGGGTCTGACCCCTTTTGTTGTATCTAGCCCTGGTTGAGCTTGATGAAGCCCTCGAGCCTTCCCTTGTCGCTCAATATCTTGAGGCCCATGTCGCGCACGGTTCCCGGCGGCACCGGGGCTCCCTCGCGCCGCACCAGCTTCAGCGCCTCCGACGGACATCCGGTCACACACAAGCCGCAGCCGATGCACTTGGCCTCGTCGACGGTCGCGATCTCATCGACGACCTCTATCGCGCCCATCGGGCATCGCTCGTCCGCGCAGGTTGCGCAGCCGGCGCATGACTCCACGTCGACCACCGGGACGAAGCCGCTGTTGACCAGCACGCTCGCGTTGCCGAACTCGATGAGCCCTCGGAGCAGGTGACAGCAGCAGGGGCAGCAGTTGCATATCATGGTCAGCTTGTCCTGGGCGTTGTTGACCTGGTGGACCAGGCCGGCCTTGTCCATGTCGCGCAGGATAGACTTCATCTCGTCCTTGGTGATCTCGCGGGCGAACCCGCGCTCGACCAGGAAATCGCACTTGCTGTCAAAGACCATGCAGGCCTCGCGCGGCGCCTCGCAGCGCTCCTCGCACTCCCGGCAGGCGCAGTGGGCCACCCCGACGGTCTTCGCCTTGTCGATGAGGTCATACAGCATGTCGTAGGTGAGCACTCCCGGCTCGTTCTCGACCTCCTCCTGGACAGGTATGATCCTGGAGATAGCCATCTCGGGCACTCCAAGCATGCTCGAGTATATCGGCATGTAGACCTGCCAGAGCGGGGCCAGCCGATCGGTCAGCTCGCTTTTGGCGCCCTTCATGAACGGCAGCTCAAAAAGCCCGGGCATCACCGGCGCCAGGCTGTACTGGCTCACGCCGTCGCGTACGCCGCAGAACACGACCCCTCTGTCGGCCAGGGTCTCCAGGACGTCGGCGGCCCCGGTCGTAGGCAGCCCTGCTTTCTCCGCCACGTCGTCGGCGGTCCTGGGCATGAAAGAGAGGCCCAGCGCCAGCAGCGCTTCGTCCTCGTTGAACAGGATCCTGAGGATCTCGTCTATCTCGGGCGCTGGCGGGCAGCCGGTCACGAATACGTCGAGGTTGCGCCTCAATTGTTCGTAGACGTCCGTATCTTCCACTTCACATCTCCTTCACTACAGTTGCGCGCGATTGCGTGCATAAACATCCTACTACGACCGCGAGTGCGGCGTGTATGGGAAGTGGTCGAGGAGCTCCGCCGGGGTATAATCCGGTTAATCGGCGCAGGGAGTGCCAGTGTTCATCAACCTCAGCAAAGACATGCTGGGCATCGACCCGCACGACGGGACGACGCGCCAGGTCTCCAGCTACGGTCGGCGCGAGCGCTCGTATCCGGGAGCGGCCGGCGCGGGGCTCAAGAAGTGCGTGGACCTTTTCCCCGGCAAGCCGTTCGTCGCGGCGGACCTGGAGGGCCCGGGACTGATCACCCGCATCTGGGTCACGCTGCCCCCTCATATCAACCCCGGAGCCCTTCGCAACGTGGCGGTCCGCATGTACTGGGACGACGAGGACGAGCCGTCGGTGAGCGTGCCCCTGGGCGACCTCTTCGGCGCGACCTTCGCCCGCCCGGTCGAGTTCTCGTCGGCATACCTGTCCATCACCTCGGGCGCCTGCCTCTGCCTCTTCCCGATGCCGTTCCGCCGCCGGGCGCGCGTAGTGTTCGAGAACCAGGGGCCGCACGCGCTCAGGGTTTTCTTCTTCCAGGTCACCTGGCTCGACCTTCACCGCGACCTCGAGAGGAGCGCCCCTTACTTCCATGCCGCCTGGCGCACCTCTACCATGGCCCGCGGCGAGGCGCCCTTCACGGTGCTGGGCGCGACCGGGCGCGGCTTTTATATGGGCTGCCACGTCGACATGCAGGGGCTCGGCTTTCCCTGGAGGGCCAACCCGTTGCGCTGGCTGATACCCGAGGGCTTCGGCATGGGCATGCTCGAGGGATGGGAGCGCATGTGGATCGACCGCGACCCGACCGGTACGCCCGACGTCCACGGGACGGGCGGCGAGGACTACTTCAACGGGGCCTGGTACTTCACCAGCGTTCCGTGCACCACTCCGACACACGGCGTGACCAGGCGGAGCCGCCCCAGGCGCCAGGTCTCCTGTTACCGCTTCCACGCGGAGATGCCGGTCTCGTTCGAGGAGCGCATCAAGGTCACCCTCGACCACGGCCTCGACAACGCCCTGCCGGCGCGCTACGACTGCGCGACGTTCTGGTACCAGTCCGAGCCGCACGCCCCTCTTATAGAGCTCCCCGGCGCCCGCCAGAGGCGTCCTTCCGGCGGCGGCAAGGCGATGCTGACCATGTCGGTGCCTTTCCTTTACGCGGGCGCGGCCGCCGCGGTGGGAAGAAGGATCATCGGTCGGACACGCTAGCGCACTGAGCGCCAGGGTGGCGCGGACGAGAGAACGCCCGGTGCGGGTTCGCACCGGGCGTTCTGCTTTCGGACTATGACGCTCGCGCGCCTCTGTCGATCAGGGCACGACCGCACTCGCGGACGTTGAGGCCGTCGAGTTCATCGACATGTTCGGGAAGCCCGCGGCCGGCGTAGGATACACTGTCGTGTCGCCGATCACATTGTTCGCTATGACCTGGTAGAACCAGGTCCCGGTTCCCGGTGTGTCGGCGAACGCCGGGGACGGCACTACCGGCGGGCTCACCGTCGGCCCGGTAGTCGATGCCGGTGTCCCGATCGTGGTCCATGGGCCTGTCGAAGTAGTCGCCCTCTGGACCGTCCACTGCGTCTCGTTGGTGGAAGTGTCGTTCCAGGTCAGGTTCACCGTGGTTCCGACCACGTTTGCCGCCAGCCCTGTCGGAGTCCTCGGAGCGACCCCGATCGCCATCGGCCTCATCATGTCGTTCTCTTCGTGGCCGAGCAGGTGACAGTGCCACACGTACTCCCAACCGAAGTTGATGGTGTGGTTGACGACCGTGACCGGCTGGCCTGACGGGTCGACGTTGGTGAAGTTGAGCGTGCTTCCGGGCGGCATGGTCGGGTCCAGCGGCCGGATGCTGTTGGGAATGTCGAAGGGCACGTGGGGGATGATCGGCCGCAGGGCCACTATGGCGTCCTCCAGCGGGTTCATCCTGACGGTTTCCTTCCAGCCCAACTCGTTCGCATCTGGCGGCTTGACCATTCCGTCCCAGCCGACCCTGTTGATCAACTGCACGTTGAACATGTGCCAGTGGATGGCGTGGGTATCCACACCGTTGTGGGTGATCTTCCAGATCTGAGTACCGTCGGACAGCGTCCCTATGGGAGTCGCCGGATTGGCGGTATTCTGGATCAGCTCGGTTGGTGGATCCGAATCCAGGTATGGAATGGTTGTCTGGTTGAGGCCGGTCGTGTTGGGTATTTCGACGCCCAGGATGGCGTTCATGCGGCCGTAGTTTTCCTCGAACAACTCCTGGATCGCCTTGGGCTGCAGGCTCATCAGGACCCCGACGGCCACCGCCCTGGCACCCGAACCTCCACCGCCCGTGATGCTGACGGTTGGCGCCGACTTGTAATTGGCGCCAGGGTTGGTCAGGGTGATCCAGGTGACCACGCCGGGGCTTATGCTCGCCAGCGCGGCCGCGTTTATCCCGCCACCGCCGCCGGTGAACGTCACGCCCGGCGCCACGGTGTAACCGTGACCCGAGTTGGTCACTATCACGCCGGTGACAGCGCCCGGAGAGATCACAGCGGTTGCGGACGCGCCCGAAGCCCCGCCTCCGCCTCCGCTGAATGCAACACTCGGAGGTGACGTGTAGCCGCTGCCGCCGTTGGTGACGGTCAAGCCGATCACCAGACCGTTGGCGACCGTCGCCACCGCTGTCGCGCCAGCGCCGCCGCCTCCCGAGATCGTGACATCAGGCGGAGAGATGTAGGCGGCACCACCGCTGACCACGTTGATCTGCGTGACGCCGGAGAACTGTGAGACCGCCGTCGCACCGGTGCCTCCGCCGCCGCCGGTGAAACCGACGCCGGGCGCACTCGTGTACCCACTCCCTCCATTGGTCACCCCGATGGAGGTGACGCCGGAGATCTGCACCGCCCCGGTTGCGCCGCTTCCACCACCTCCGGTGATCGCCACATTGGGCGTGGAGGTATAACCGCTGCCTCCGCCGATCAATTTCAGTGCGGTCAGTGGTCCGTTGAAGAAGCTCTTGGTAGTGTCCTGTATCCTCACATACGAATCAGTCGGGAAGTTGCCGTTGAACGCCGCGTTGTATGCCGCGTTCGGCACTATCGGCGGTGCCTGGTACACGGCGTATGCGTGAGGCAGCGCCGCCTTGAGGGCGTTCAGGTTGAACCCGGACATGCCTCCACTCTGCGCCGACGAGACCTGGAACTGCATGACGGTCCTGGTGTTGGGGCCGTAGCCCGCGATAGTCGTGGGCGCTCCGCCCGAACTCGTCTGGTCAGGATCTCCGGTGTAGTAGTCGACGCGCGGGTCGAACGCCGGTACTGGCGCCGGCGCGTCGTTGTAGAGTATCAGCTTGGTCCCGTCAGGGACCTTCGAGAAATCGATGATGACGTCGGCTCGCTCGGCCGGCCCCAGGAAGAGCGTCTTGTTGGAGACGTTCAGGACCGTGATGTCCCTGCGGTTGTAGATATAACCGACAGGGGTGTTCGGCAGCACGGCCGCCTGCGGCAGGAAACCGGCCTCGTTGCCGATCTGGACCATCGCCGGCCCCGAAGCCTTGGGATCGGGCACGCCGCCATCTCTACCGTCAGTAGGCCAGCTGGCGGGCAGACCGGTGTTTGGAGCTGCTGTCACCATGTTTACCTCACCGGCGTTTCCGTCCGAAAGGCTGCCATCTGCCGCGTTCCACATCTGGCCGTTTGACTTGGCGAAGTACAATTGCAGGTTCAGCGTGCGGTCGTTGCACCCGTTCAGTATCCTGAACCGGTAAGCCTTCGGCCCCACCTGGACGAACGGGTAAGCGGTTCCGTTTACCAGCGGGGTGTCCAGGAAGCTTTCCGGTACTATCGACGGGTTGGGAGTGCCAGGAATGGTCGGCGGCTCCCAGGGCGCCGTTGTTGGATTGTAGTAGGGGTTGGCCACAGGGCCGTTCGCAAGACCCGTGAACGGTGGCCAGAACCAGGGACCGTAGTCCCAGCGCCCCATCGCGCTCGCCCCCATGATGTCGCCCGGGTTCTGGTTGGGCATGTACACGTGGGGGAACCAGAGTTGGCCCTGCCCGCCGTACTTGGCCTTGTCCCAGGTCGGATCCTCGGCGGCCAACTGTGCATTGCCGGGCACGAACGTCTTGTCCTGGATGACCAGCGGGATCTGGTCCGCGGGGATGACGTGATTGTTGACCAGGGTCTTCTCCGCGGAGTCCTGCACTATGTAAGGCGCCGCCTCACCGGCGTAGACGTTGAGCCTCGTGATGCCGTAGGCGTGGTCGTGGTAGAACATCAGCCTGGCGCTCTGCTGGTTGGTGTAGAAGAACGTCGATGACCCCGGCCCTGGAGCGGGCATGTCGGGGACGTTCTGGGCGCTTACGCCCTTCGGATAGGCCGTGCTCTCGCCGGCGGGAGTTATCCACTGGTGCATGGTGCCGTCACTGATCCACGGTGTGTTGCCGCCGTGGAGGTGGATGACGGCGCGGTTCTGCGTGTAGGAATCCATGCCGTTTGGCCCCATACCGGCGCCCATAACCGTGGTATCCACCGGGAGGAACAGGTTGCCTCCGGCACCCGTCGGCAGGCTGTTGGTGAACTTTACCCTTACCGGTCGGTCCTTCTGGGCGATGATCGTCGGCCCCAGGTAGCTGAACTTCCTCACACTAGCATCGGAAGTGTTGGTCTGCCTGTACCCCTGAAGCGTGGTCGCCGGCAGGTCTTTGTGCAGTTTCTCGGTGTACCGACCGAGCTGGATCTCGTAGTAGTCGGACCCCGGGAAAGTCGTCTTGTCCGGTATCGCCACCGGGATGTACTGCCCCAGGTCGTTGGCGTTGGACGCGCCCAGGCCCGGCAGGGAGTCGATGAACTTCCTTATGCCGGTTCCGGGGGTCGCGGTCTGCGTGGCGTCGAACGGCAACCCGATGGTGTCACTGCCGCCCGTCCAGACGCCCTTGTAGTTGAAGTACATTGGACGCTCCGCCAGTATCTGCTGCCCGTTGGTGCACTGCACCGTCGCCGCGAAGTCG
>Ga0066793_10000522_pt1 | contig 15314 bp, 13 predicted proteins | sample PersoiDNA2013189_FD_83876 | JGI IMG/M metagenome (GOLD analysis project Ga0066793, IMG submission 83876) | Permafrost soil microbial communities from the Arctic, to analyse light accelerated degradation of dissolved organic matter (DOM) -... | ecosystem: Environmental > Terrestrial > Soil >... | reverse complement strand
TGCTGAAGAGATTCACCGGTATAAAGGACAGTGGCAGCGTGTTTCCGGGACACGGCGGCGTGATGGATCGAATCGACAGCGTGACCGGCGCGGCGCCGGTGCTGTTGTTTGGCCTGGCGGCATTCGGAGTGTCGCCTTGATTGGCGTAGCGGTGCTCGGCTCGACTGGCTCGATCGGCGAGAGCACGCTTGACGTGCTCGCGCGCCATCCGGAGGAGTTCAAAGTGGTCGCGCTCGGTGCGAACCGCAACGCGGCGAAACTTGCGCTGCAGGTGCTCAAGTGGCGCCCGGCATTCGCAGCCCTCGCCGACGAGCAGGCGGCGCGCGATCTCACGCAGCGCATCGCAGGTTCCGGCGTGCAAACCAAGGTCCTCGCCGGTGCGGGTGCACTCACTGATCTTGCAGCGCTTGCGGATGTCGGCATTGTGATGGCGGGCATCGTGGGGTCGGCCGGTCTGCGCTCGACCTTCGCCGCGGCGCAAGCGGGCAAGCGCGTCTTGCTCGCAAACAAAGAATCGCTGGTCATGGCGGGGCCGCTCCTCATCGCGGCGGTACGCGCATCTGGCGCGACTTTGTTGCCGGTCGACAGCGAGCACAGCGCCATATTTCAATGCTTACCGCTCAACTCGCAGCCCGGGACGCTGGCAGCGGGCGTGCGGCGCGTGTTGCTCACGGCCTCGGGCGGCCCGTTCCTCGATTGGCCGCAGGATGCGCTCGCTGCGGTGACACCCGCGCAGGCGTGCGCGCATCCGAATTGGGTCATGGGTCGAAAGATCTCTGTGGATTCGGCCACACTCATGAACAAGGGACTGGAGCTTATCGAGGCATGCTTGTTGTTTGGGCTCGCGCCGGAGCAGGTGGAGGTCGTCGTCCACCGCCAGAGCATTGTGCATTCGCTCGTGGAATATGTTGACGGCTCGATGCTTGCGCAATTAGGCTCGCCGGACATGCGCTCGCCGATCGCCCACGCACTCGCCTGGCCAAAGCGGATCGCGTGCGGTGTAGACTTCCTTGATCTGATCCGCACCTCGCGCCTCGACTTCTGCGCCCCGGATCTGGACCGCTTTCCATGCCTTGCGCTGGCGCAGGCGGCAGCGCGGGCGGGCGGGCTCATGCCTGCGATTGTCAATGCCGCCAATGAGGTTGTAGTGCAGGCGTTTCTCGATGCGCAGTTGAACTTTCTGGACATTCCGCGGGTCATTGAAGCGGTAATGACAACCATGCCCGCTGCAGCCATTGGTAGCTTGGATGATGTGCTGGCGGCGGACGCCGAGGCGCGCCGCCGCGCTCACGAGCGGCTGCCGGCGCCGTACTCCGCTGCCGTGCGGGCCGCCGTATGAATTTCGCCTGGTACCTCCTGTGGTTTGTCGTCGCCGTGAGCTTGCTCGTGACCGTGCACGAGTTCGGGCATTTCTGGGTGGCACGCCAGCTCGGTTTCAAGGTACTGCGGTTTTCGGTCGGATTCGGGCGGCCGCTCTTTAAGAAAGTCGCGGGAGCGGATCGCACTGAATACGTCGTTGCCGCCATACCGCTTGGTGGTTATGTAAAGTTGCTCGATGAGCGCGAAGGGCCCGTGGCGCCCGGGGAACTCGCGCGCTCCTTCACCCGCAAGCCTCCGTGGCAACGCATCGTCGTGCTGCTGGCGGGTCCCGGCTTCAATATCTTGTTTGCCATTCTCGTGCTCTGGGGCATGTTTTGGGCGAACGGCGAGACCGAGATCAGACCGCTCGTGGGCGAGGTCGTTACCGGATCGGTCGCCGACCGTGCCGGCCTGCGCTCGGGCGATGAGATTTTGGCCATCAACGGCAGCAGCGTCGCCGGCCAGCGTGACGTGGTATTCGATCTTCTGGATGCGATGAGCGGCCAGGGCGAGGCGGTGCTTGCGGTGCGTCCGCGCACCGGCGCGTCGCGCACAGCAACCCTGACGGTCGCGGATTCGACGGAGCGGCGCCGGCTCACAGAGCCTGCCGAGCTCTTTAAGGGACTGGGCTTTGAGTTTTGGGAGCCAACCGTGCCCGCCGAGTTGGGCCGCGTGCTGCCGGACGGACCTGCGGCGCGCGCCGGGCTTAGGCCCGGTGATGAAATTACTGCGATCGATAGTGAGCCGGTGCGTAACTTTCACGAGTTGATCGCCCGTGTCGCCGGACGCCCCGGAGAGGCCATCGTCGTGCACTACCGACGCGGCGGCGCGCAGTTCGACACCCGAGTGATTGTTGCGAGCGAGCACGTCGACGGCCGCTCAGTCGGACGCATTCGGGTGACGACAGTTTCGAGCGTGAAACTCCCAGACTCGCAATTGATCCACACGGATCTGAGCCCGCTTGCTGCCCTCGGGCGTGCTGCTTTCGAAGCAAACAATATGTCCGTGCTGCAGGCACGTCTTTTCTGGCGCATGCTGATCGGGCAAGTGTCGCTTAAGAATTTGAGCGGACCCTTGAGCATTGCCGAATATGCCGGCGAATCGGCGCACGCGGGCGTCGCTTCTTTCCTCGGCTTTCTGGTGCTGATATCCCTCAGTCTTGGATTCTTGAACCTCTTGCCGGTACCGATCCTCGATGGCGGCCAGATTGTTTTTCAGCTGGTCGAGTGGCTGAAGGGCACGCCACTTTCTGAGCGGGCGCAAGCGCTCGGGCAGCAGGTGGGTATCGCGCTGCTCGTCCTTCTGATGGGAGTTGCGCTGTTCAACGACATCGCGCGGCAGATCAACTGATCAAACCAAGCGCAGCTGCTGCCGACTTCGCGTATGATAAGTTGCTGAAATCGACGGGCATTTGCCTGCTCATCATTATTTAAGGGGTAATCGTGCCGTGAAGGGCGTTGTCAATTCCATGATTTTCGGCTTGGGGGCGGCGGTACTTTTGGCTGCTGCACCCGCTCAGGCGGAGATAAAGATCGCCGTCGTTGATTACGGGAAGTTGATGGAGGAGTCGCCGCAGGCGAAGTCGGTTTCCGACGCTCTCAAAAACGAATTCACGCCGCGTCAGCGCGACCTGCAGGCACAGCAGGCTTCGGTCAAATCGAAGGAGGAGCGTCTGCAGAAGGACGCGGCGACGATGACACAGGATCAACGCGCGCGCGCCGACAAAGAATTGCGCGATGGCGCTCGGGACTTTGCTCGCAAGCAAACCGAGCTGCAAGATGACTTCAACGCCCGCAAGAACGAGGAGATGTCGCGCCTGCAACGCATCTTGATCGAGGAAGTACGCACCTACGCAAAGGCGCAGGGCTTCGATCTTGTGGTCGCCGATGGTGTCATCTATTCGACGCCATCTCTTGATATCACTCCGGCGATTCTGACGGCGCTACAGGCGCGACCCGTGCACGCGTCAGCTCCGGCTGCTGCGCCGAGCGCGCCTGCGAATCAGCCTAAATCGCCGAGTCATTGACGGGCGCCGCGCGGCGCCTACGCTCCGGATCCCCAATATGTCCGTCTCGCTGGGTGAGCTTGCGGTGCGTTTTGGCTGCGAGCTGCACGGCAACCCGGGTACGCTGATCGACTCTGTCGCGGCTCTCGGTGATGCTCATGGCCGCGCGATTTCCTTTCTCGCACACTCGCGCTACCGGCCCCAGCTCGCGCACACCGGCGCAGCCGCCGTGGTGCTCGAGGCAAGCGCTGCCGGACAATGTCCGGTTGCGTCGCTGGTTTGTGAAAATCCCTATGCGACCTACGCGCGCATCGCTTCTTGGCTGCACCCTGCCCCGAGCATGACTCCCGGCGTGCACCCTGCCGCGATCGTCGCTCCGGGTGCGCACATTGATCCGACAGCCTACGTCGGTCCCGGCGCAGTGATCGGGGCGGGCGCGAGCATTGGTGCGCGCGCTTTCATTGGTCCGCACTGCGTTATGGCCTGCGGCGCGAGCGTCGCCGAGGACGTGCGACTCGTCGCGCGCGTGACCCTTTGTGAGCGTGTGACGCTTGCAGCGCGGGTTCTCGCGCAGCCGGGCGCGGTCGTGGGCAGCGATGGATTTGGTTTTGCGCCGGAACAAGGCGCATGGGTCAAAGTGCCGCAGCTTGGGGGCGTGCGCGTGGGAGCCGATGTGGAAATTGGCGCCAACACCACGATCGATCGTGGTGCGATCGGCGACACGATCATCGAGGAGGGCGTCAAGCTCGACAATCAGATTCAGATCGGCCACAACGTCTGTATCGGCGCCCACACGATCATGGCGGCCTGCGTGGGCGTATCGGGCAGCGTCACGATTGGTCGGCGCTGCATGATCGGCGGCGCGGTCGGCATCGCAGGGCATCTGTCGATCTGCGACGACGTATGCATCACAGGCTTGTCACTCGTGACGCATTCAATAACTCGTCCCGGCGTATACTCCAGCGGCATTCCGACCTCGGAGGCAGGCCGCTGGCGCCGGATCGTCGCGCGGCTCAAGCGAATCGACTCGTGGGCGGCGCGTCTCAAAACGGTGGAGCGGCAGATGGGCATCCGTAACGGTGCCGCGGAGAGCGACGAGGATGAGTGACCCGATTCAGATGGATATCTTGAATATCCTTAAGCAACTGCCGCATCGCTATCCTTTTCTGCTCGTTGATCGCGTGCTCGAGTGCCGCCCCGGGGAAAGCATTCGCGCGCTGAAGAACGTAACCTACAACGAGCCGTTCTTTGCGGGTCATTTTCCGGCGCGGCCGGTGATGCCGGGCGTGATGATTATCGAGGCCTTGGCGCAGACCGCGGGGATACTGGCATTCGTCACCACCGACACCGTGCCGAACAAGGAATCGCGTTTTTACTTTGTGGGAATCGACAAGGCACGTTTCCGTAAGCCGGTCGTTCCGGGAGATCAGCTCCTGCTGAGCGCGCAGCTCGAGCGCAGCTTCAAGGGCATCTGGCGCTTTTCCACCGTTGCCCGCGTGGGCGAGGACGAAGTCGCGCATGCGGAGATGATGGTGGCGCCGGAGGCCAGCAGATGAGTCGCCGCGCGGGCACTCATGCCACGGTCGACCTCAGGAAAGCTGGCGTGATTGACGCGCGCGCAATCGTTTCACCCGAGGCCGAACTTGCGCCGGACGTGAGCGTCGGCGCGTATTCAATTATTGACGCCGAGGTCGTCATCGGTGCGGGAACGAGCATCGGGCCGCACGCCGTTATCAATGGACCGACGCGCATTGGCGCCGGCAATCGCATCTTCCAGTTCGCCTCCATCGGCAGCGATCCGCAGGACAAGAAGTACGCCGGCGAGCGCTCGCGTCTTGAGATCGGCGATGACAACGTGTTCCGCGAGTTCTGCACCGTGAATCGCGGCACCGCGAACGATCAGGCTGTGACGCGCATCGGCAGCCACAATCTCTTCATGGCGTATACGCATGTCGCGCACGACTGCGTGCTCGGCGACCACATCGTGATGGCTAATTGCGCAACGCTCGCCGGGCACGTGCACTTGGGCGACTGGGTGCACATGGGCGGCCTATCGGCAGCGCATCAATTTTCAAAACTGGGCGCGCACGCGTTCATCGCCAACAATGCAGCCGTAACGCGCGACGTGCCGCCGTTTGTCATGGCGGTCGGTCAGCCGGCGGAGCCGCATTCGGTGAATTCCGAAGGCATGCGGCGCCGCGGCTTCAGCGCCGAGCAGATCCGCAATGTGCGCAATGCCTTTCGCATCTTGTACCAATCGGATCTGAAACTCGTCGAGGCTGTCGAGCGCCTGCAGGAGCTCGCGGCGTCGCAGCCCGAAGTGCGCGTGTTTGTTGACTTTATCGGCACCTCGACCCGCAGCATCATTAGATGAACGGCGCCGCCGGCGACAGCGCCGCCGGCGCAGCAGTGCGTATCGGTATGGTGGCGGGGGAGTCTTCCGGAGATCAGCTGGGAGCGGCGTTGATTCATGCACTGCGCGCGCGCGTGCCCGGTATTGAGTGCTTCGGGGTCGCAGGCCCGCGAATGATTGCCGCGGGCTGCGAGACCTGGGCGAGCGCTGAAGAGCTCGCCGTGATGGGACTCGCTGAAGTCATTCCACATCTGCCGCGCCTGTTGCGCCTGCGTCATGAGCTGGTGGTGCGCATGCGCGCCGCGCCTCCCGATGTTTACGTCGGCGTCGATTACAAGGAATTTAACTTGAGCGTGGCGCGCAAGCTCAAGGCCTCCGGAATACCTACCGTGCAATACGTCAGTCCGCAGGTTTGGGCGTGGCGCCCGGGGCGCGTCAAGACAATCGCACGCGCGGTGGACCTCGTGTTGTGCCTGCTGCCTTTCGAAGCGACTTTCTACACAAGCCACGGCGTGCGCGCGCTGTTTGTAGGTCACCCGCTTGCCGATGAGATCCCGCTCGAAGTCGATCGTGCGGCTGCGCGGGGCGCGTTGCGGATCGATGCGGACGCGACGCTCGTGGCATTGCTACCGGGTAGCCGCGTGGGCGAGGTCGAGCGCCTGGGTGCGGATTTTGCGGGCGCGGCGGCCGTCATCGCGACGGCTCGACCCGCGGTGCAATTTATTGCGCCGATGGCGAGCGGCGCCGTGCGGCGCGTATTTGAACGCTACGTCGCAGCAATCCTGCCCGCAATTCGTCTGACCGACGGCGGCGCTCGGCAGGCACTTGCGGCCTGCAACGCGGCGATCGTCGCCTCCGGCACAGCCACACTTGAGGCGCTGCTGTCGCAGCGGCCGATGGTCGTGGCTTACCGGCTCGCGGCAGCCACGGCGTTTGTGGCGCGCCGTCTCGGACTCGTCAAGTCCGCTTACATGGCGCTGCCGAATCTGCTTGCCGGACGCGCGCTCGTTCCGGAATTCCTTCAGGAAAAGGTGACGCCGTCCGCCTTGGCGCCGCGCTCCTCGCCGAGCTCGATGATCCCGCGCGCGAGCGGATGCTGAATGAGGAATTTCGCCGCATCCATTTGCAGCTGCGCTGCGGCGGCGCCGCGCGCGCCGCAAGCGCCATCCTCGAGTGCGCGGGCTGGGCCGAATGACGCGCGCACTGCCAAGGATCCGGCGCGTGCGCATCGCGGGCGTCGATGAAGCCGGGCGCGGGCCGCTCGCAGGACCGGTCGTTGCGGCCGCCGTCATTTTGAATGCACGGCGTCCGATCTTCGGGCTCGCCGACTCAAAGACGTTGCCGCCGCAGGAGCGCGCGCGGCTGGCACTCTTGATTCGCGCACGGGCGATTGCCTGGGGCGTCGGCTGGTCCGATTCCGAGGAGATCGACAGTCTCAACATTTTGCAGGCGTCGTTGCTCGCGATGCGCCGTGCCCTGCTGCGCCTGCCGCTATCTCCGACGCACGTGCAAATCGACGGCAGTTGTGCGCCGCGCCTTACGGATCTGCTTGGCGGCTGCACCGTGGAGACCATCGTTAAGGGGGATGCGACGGTCGACGCGATCAGCGCCGCGTCGATTCTCGCTAAGACCTTCCGTGACGCCCTCATGGAAAGCATGGATGCGCACTATCCGGGCTTCGATTTTGCGGTGCATAAAGGCTATGCGACGCCGGCGCATCTTGCGGCGCTCAAGCTTCGAGCGCCCACGCCGCTGCACCGCCTGTCCTTCGAGCCCGTGCGCCAAGCGCTCGCGGCGTTACTATCAGCACCATGACCGCCGGGTTCGTCCATCTGCGTCTGCACACCGAGTATTCGCTCATCGACAGCGTGGTGCGCGTCGAGGAACTTGTCGATGCGGTGGCGGCCGCCGAGATGCCGGCGGTAGCGCTCACCGATCAGAACAATCTCTTCGCGATGGTGAAGCTGTACCGCGCGGCGCTCGAGCGTGGCATCAAGCCGATCGTCGGGGTGGATCTGCTGGTGCGCGAGCCGGGCGAGCGCGCGCACCCCTCGCGTTTGACGCTCCTGTGCCAATCCGAGAGCGGCTATCGCAACGTCACGCGGCTTCTAAGCCGTGCTTATCTCGAAGGCCAGCAGCGCGGCATTGCGATGATCGACCGGCGCTGGCTTTCGGCCGAGGGATTGAGCGGGCTTATCGCGCTCTCCGGTGCAACCGAAGGTGACGTCGGCCGCGCGCTCGTCAATGGGCGCGAGACCGAGGCCGAGCGCGCGCTTGATTGCTGGCTTGTGCTTTTCCAGGACCGTTTCTATCTTGAATTGCAGCGGGTCGGCCGGCCGGAGGAAGAAAGCTACATCGCAGCCGCGCTGATGCTCGCCGCCCGGCGCGCGGTGCCCGTCGTTGCCACCAACGACGTGCGCTTCCTGAAGCGCGAAGATTTTGAATCGCACGAAGCACGCGTGTGCATCCAGGAAGGCACTTTGCTCGCCGACTCCGGACGGGTGCGGCGCTACACGGCGCAGCAGTACCTGCGTACGCCGCGCGAGATGGCGTTGTTGTTCGCGGATGTGCCCGAAGCGCTCGCGAATTCTTTGGAGATCGCGCGCCGCGCAAGCCTCATTCTGAGGCTGGGCGAGGTGCATATGCCGCAGTATCCGGTTCCGGATGGCACGAGCGCTGCGGATTTTCTGCGCGCCGAGTCGGCGCGAGGCCTGGCGCGCCGGCTTGTAGGCCGGAGTGACGCGGCGCACATCAAGCGGCGCGAAGAGCGTCTGCAAACCGAGCTCGATGTCATCTGTCAGATGGGTTTTGCGAGCTATTTTTTAATCGTTGCCGACTTTATCCGCTGGGCGCGTGAAAACGCGGTTCCGGTGGGACCCGGGCGCGGCTCGGGCGCAGGATCACTCGTCGCCTACTGCCTCGGCATCACTGACCTTGATCCGCTTGAATACGATCTGCTCTTCGAGCGGTTTCTGAATCCCGAGCGGGTGTCGATGCCCGATTTCGACGTCGACTTCTGCATGGAAGGTCGCGACCGGGTCATCGACTACGTCGCTAATAAATATGGTCGCGACCGCGTCTCGCAGATCATCACCTACGGCACGATGGCGGCGAAGGCTGTGGTGCGCGACGTTGGCCGGGTGCTCGGCATGAGCTACGGATTCGTCGATCGCATCGCTAAGCTCATTCCCTTCGAGCTCGGCATCACGCTGAAGGACGCGCTCGCCAAGGAGCCGGAGCTTGCGCGCCTGTATGCAGCGGAAGATGAAGTGCGCAATCTCATTGATCTTGCGCGCTCGCTCGAGGGACTGACGCGCAACGCCGGCACCCACGCCGGCGGCGTCGTGATCGCGCCGTCCGCGCTCACGGATTTTGCGCCGCTGTATTGCGAGGAGGGTGCTACCAGCGTCGTAACCCAATTCGACAAGGACGATGTAGAAGCGGCGGGACTCGTCAAATTCGACTTCTTGGGCCTGCGCACTCTCACCATCATTGATCGCGCCGTAGGCATCATCAATCCGCTGCGCGCCGCACGCGGCGAGGGGCCGCTCGACATCAATGCGCTGCCGATGAACGATGCGAAAACCTATGCACTCATCAAGTCGTGTCGTACGACTGCGGTGTTTCAGCTCGAATCGCGCGGCATGAAGGACCTCATCCGCCGCCTGCAGCCGGATCGCTTTGAAGACATCGTGGCGCTCGTCGCCTTGTTCCGCCCCGGGCCGCTGCAGTCGGGCATGGTGGACGACTTCATCGAGCGCAAACACGCGCCGCGCGATACGCCGATCGACTATCTGCACCCGGATCTTAAGAGTGTGTTGGCACCCACATACGGCGTTATCCTCTACCAGGAGCAGGTGATGCAGATCGCGCAGGTGCTCGCCGGCTACACATTGGGCGGCGCGGACCTGTTGCGCCGCGCCATGGGCAAGAAGAACGCGCATGAGATGGCGCTGCAGCGTTCGGTGTTCGTCGATGCAGCGGTCGAGCGCGGCGTAGCGCAGCCGCGTGCCGCGTACATATTCGATTTGATGGAGAAGTTTGCTGGCTACGGTTTCAACAAATCGCACTCGGCGGCCTATGCGCTGCTTGCCTATCAGACCGCGTTCCTGAAGGCGCATTACATGGCGGCGTTCATGTCGGCCGTGCTGACAGCCGACATGGACCGCACCGAGAAAATCGTCTCCTTGATACAAGAGTGCAAGGAACTTGGCTTAATTGTACAGCCGCCCGATCTCAATATATCGCTGTATGAATTTGCGGCCGGCGATGAGCGCAGCATCCGCTATGGCTTGGGCGCGGTGAAAGGCGTGGGCGAGGCGGCGGTGCGCGCGATCATCGATGAGCGCGCGGCGCGCGGCCCGTTCGGGAGCCTCGAAGATCTGTGCCGACGGCTTGACCTTACGAAAGTGAATCGCCGTGTGCTTGAGGCGCTCATCAAGTCCGGGAGCCTCGACAGCCTGGCGCTGAATCGTGCGGCTCTCATGTCGCGGCTTGCCAGCGCCATGCAGCGTGGCGATCAGAACGCGCGCGCGCACGAGGCGGGACAGGTGGATCTCTTTGGCTTGGCTGCGGAGGAGCGCGCGCCGACGCTGCAGCGATTGCAAGTCGCCGCGGAGCCGGATTGGAGCGAGGCGCTGCGGCTGGCCGGCGAGCGCGACACGCTCGGCTTCTACTTGACAGGCCATCCGATCGATCGCGTGGCGCAGGAGCTGTCGCGCTTTGTCTCGCACCGCATCGGCGATCTTGTGAGCGAACGGCCGTTTACGCAACCGGGGCGCGGCTTTGGCGGCGGCCGATCGGTCACCGTTGCCGGCTTAATCGACGAGATCAGGAGGCGCGGTCCGCGTATCAGCGTAAACCTCGATGACAGCTCAGGGCGCATTGAGGTCACGCTGTTTGATGAGATCTTCCAACGGCATCGCGATCTCATCGTGAAGGATGCTCTGGTACTGATCGAAGGTTCGTTGCGTTTTGATGAGTTCAGCGACGGCTGGCGGCTCGCGGCGCGCAGAATTACGAATCTTGATCAGGCCCTCGAGGCGCAAGCGCGCCGCGTCGTACTCAAATGGCCGGCGGAGCAGGAGGCCGTCGCCTTCGAGAAGCTCGCACAAATCCTCATGCGCTTCAGGCCCGGGACATGCCCGGTCACGATCGAATATCGCGCCACGCAGGCGCAAGGCGCACTCACTCTCGGCACCGAGTGGAGCGTGCGTCCGGCGCGCGAGCTCGTAGCTGAGCTGCAGGGCCTGCTCGGGCGCGACGCGGTCGAGCTGCGCTTCGGCGGAGCGCCGCCCGCTGGATTGGGCGAGAGCCTTGCGGATGCGGGGCCACGCCCGTAACCTCCGAAATCCCGATGTGCAGCGGTAACTTCTAGAATGGCCGTCGCGTTTCTTGACTTCGAACAGCCGATCGCCGAACTCGAAGCGAAGATCGAAGAGTTAAAGCACATCACCTCAGACTCCGAGGTGAATATCCGGGATGAAATCACGCGACTGCAGGCGAAGAGCCGGCAGCTGACCACCCACATATTCGCAAGCCTTACGCCCTGGCAGATCACGCAGCTCGCGCGCCACCCGCACCGGCCTTACACGCTTGATTACGTGAACGTCATGTGCCGCGAGTTTCAGGAGCTGCATGGCGATCGGATGTTCGGCGACGATCTTGCGATCGTCGGCGGACTTGCGCGGCTCGGTGAGCGGGCGGTGATGGTGCTCGGGCATCAGAAGGGCCGCGATACCAAAGAGCGCGTGCGCCGCAACTACGGCATGCCCAAGCCCGAAGGCTATCGCAAAGCGCTGCGCCTCATGCGCCTCGCCGAGCGCTTCGGGCTGCCGCTCATCACATTTATCGACACGCCCGGCGCTTATCCCGGTGTGGGTTCCGAGGAGCGCGGGCAGAGCGAGGCCATCGCACGCAATCTCTTTGAGATGTCAGTGCTGCGTATTCCAATCATCACTGTAGTCATCGGCGAGGGCGGCTCGGGCGGTGCGCTTGCGATCGGCGTGTGCGATCGACTGCTGATGCTTCAGTACAGCACTTACTCCGTGATCACGCCGGAGGGCTGCGCTTCTATCTTATGGAAAAGCGCCGAGAAGAAGGAAGCGGCCGCGGACGCGATGGGCCTTACCGCGCAGCGCCTCTCACAGCTGGGCCTCATCGATGAAGTTCTTGAAGAGCCCCTGGGAGGAGCGCATCGCGACCCGGCGATGATGGCGGAGCGGCTGAAAGAGGCTCTGATGCGCCATCTCGCCTCGCTCGATGAGGTGAGCCGCGACAATCTGCGGGATTTGCGCGGCGCCAAGATTGCCGCATTCGGCGTGTATTCCGAATCGGCCTTGTGAGCGGCGGGTGAGGGGCCAAGTCTTTGGTCCGCGTTGGCTGCGCGCGCGCTTGGCGAGGCTCATTCCCGGATTCCCGGATGTCGCAGTCTGTGTAGCCTTCAGCGGTGGCGCCGACTCCACAGCGTTACTTGCGGCTTTGGCTCCGCCCTCGCGGTTGCAATTGCGCGCTGTACACGTGCACCACGGCCTGCATCCCGACGCCAGCCGCTGGAGCGCTCAATGTCGCAAAGTGGCGCGAAATCTGCGCGTGCCGCTCAAGGTCCTTCGCGTCGAAGTCGCGCGCCGTCGCGGCGCATCCCTTGAAGCGCAAGCGCGCGATGCGCGTTATGCGGCGCTTGCCTGCGAGCTGCACGCGGGCGAGGTGCTTCTGACCGCGCATCATGCGGATGATCAGCTCGAGACCGTGTTTCTGCAGTTGCTGCGCGGCGCAGGGGTCGCGGGCCTTGCAGCAATGCCGGAGTCGACGCAGTTTGCCACCGGTACTCTTGCGCGGCCGCTCTTGAGCTGCTCGCGCGCTGAGCTGTCCGACTGGCTGAAGAAGCGCCGTCTGTCCTTCATAGAAGATGCGACAAATGCCGATGAACGGCTGGATCGAAATTATCTGCGGCGTCAGGTGCTGCCGCAGGTCCGCTCACGCTGGCCGGGTTGTGCAACGACGGTTGCGCGCAGCGCGCGTCATGCGGCGCAGGCGCAACGACTGCTGGAGGGTATCGGCCGCGCGGATGCGAACCGAGCGGCCGACGGCGCGGCGCTGTCGGCGAAGGCGCTGCGCGCACTTGCACCGGAGCGGCGCAGGAACGCGCTGCGCTTCTGGATTACTGATCAAGGCTGGCCGGCGCCGGACGCGCGCCGCCTCGAGGAGCTTGCGGGCCCTCTTATCGCTGCGCGCGCGGACGCGAATCCGGCTGTCAGTTGGGATCGAGTGATTGCGCAGCGCGATGCCGACCGTCTATATGTTCGCGCTGCGGCTGAGGCCGCGGAGCCAGCCGCGGAATTGGCTTGGGTCTGGCGTGCCGCGCCTCGACAGAGCCTCCCCGGGTTCATGGGCGAGCTTGCGATCAACGCCGATAAGCGTGGGCCCATCGATCTTGACCTGTTGCCCGAGCAGCTTGCGGTGCGCGTGCGCCGCGGCGGCGAGCGCTTGCGGCCGCGCGCCGGAGGCCCGAGCCGCACGCTCAAGGCTCTGTTGCAGCAAGCGCGCGTGCCGCTCGCCGACCGCGCGCGCTTGCCGCTGCTGTTCGCGGGCGAGCGCCTCGTGGCGGTTGCGGATCTGTGGAACGACGCGTCCGTGCATGCTCACGCGCGCAGCACGCGCCGCGCACGGATTAGCTGGCGACGGACCTCGCTTTAAGATCTTTGCCGTGCGCGCGCGATTTTGCTAGTCTGCCTGCCCGTCGTCCATGCGGCCTGCGCGGCAGCGGCTTTCCTTCGACGGGTTTCCTAATGTCTCGATTTGTTTTCGTCACCGGTGGCGTCGTTTCCTCGTTGGGAAAAGGCATCGCCGCGGCATCGCTCGGCGCCATTCTCGAGGCTCGCGGGCTCAAGGTCGCGATGGTGAAACTCGATCCCTATATCAATGTTGATCCAGGGACCATGAGCCCGTTTCAGCATGGTGAAGTGTTCGTTACCCAGGACGGCACCGAGACGGACCTTGATCTCGGGCACTACGAGCGGTTCGTGCGCACGACCACCGGCCGCCACAGCAACTTTACGACCGGGCGCATCTACGAGCGCGTGATCGCCAAGGAGCGTCGCGGCGACTATCTGGGCGCAACCGTCCAGGTGATTCCGCACATTACCGACGAGATCAAGAGGAGCGTGCAGCTCGGCGCCGGCGGTGCCGACGTGTGCATGGTGGAGATCGGCGGCACCGTCGGCGACATCGAATCGCTGCCGTTCCTGGAGGCAATTCGTCAGTTGGGATTGGAGCTCGGCCGCAACAATTGCGTTTACATGCATTTGACACTGGTACCTGTCGTCGGCGGGTCGGGAGAGATCAAAACCAAGCCGACGCAGCACTCGGTGAAGGAATTGCGCGGTATCGGCATCCAGCCCGACGTGCTCCTGTGCCGTTGCAAGCACCCACTGCCGGAGGAGCAGCGCCGCAAGATTGCGCTGTTCACGAGCGTGGAGGAGCGCGCGGTCATCTCGGCCGTGGATGCGGATGACATCTATCAGATTCCCATTCTGCTGCACGACCAGGGGCTCGACGACATCGTCATCGAGAAACTGCGCCTGCAGGTGGCGCCGACCGATCTGCCCGAGTGGCGCCAGGTCGTGAGCGCCAAGACCAGCACCGATGGGCGCGTCGATATTGCAATGGTTGGCAAGTACGTGCAGATCCGCGATTCCTACATCTCGCTCAATGAAGCTCTGATGCACGGCGGCTTAAAGACCCGCACGCGCGTCAACATTCATTACGTCGAGTCGACGGATCTTGAGAAGGACGGCACGCGCGCGCTTGACGGTATGGACGCGATTCTCGTGCCCGGCGGATTCGGCGAGCGCGGCGTCGAGGGGAAGATCCAGGCTGTGCGTTATGCGCGCGAGCACGGCATTCCGTATTTGGGCATCTGTCTTGGGATGCAGATGGCGGTCATCGAATTCGGTCGGGATGTGCTTGGCCTTACGGATGCCAACAGCACCGAAATGAATCGCGCCACCCCGCACCCGGTGATTGCGCTCATCACCGAGTGGCAGGATGTCGCACGCGGCTCGCAGCTGCGCGACGAGTCTTCAGGCAAAGGTGCAAGCATGCGCCTGGGTGCGCAGGAAGTGCTGCTCGGCGCGGGCACGCAGGTGCGCGAGATCTACGGCAGGGATGCCGTCATGGAGCGCCACCGACATCGCTACGAATTCAACAATCAGTACCTGGAGCGCTACAGCCGGGGAGGTTTGCGTTTTTCCGGGTTCTCGCGCGACGGCTTGGTGGAGATCATCGAGCTGCCGAGCCACCCATGGTTCGTGGCGACGCAATTCCATCCGGAATTCATCTCCACGCCGCGCGACGGCCATCCGCTCTTCACCGGCTTCATCCGCGCCGCTCGCGCACGTCGCGCCGCACAGTTGCCGCAAGCCGCAGGGGCATGAAGCTCGCCGGGCAAGAAGTCGGCATCGAGCGGCCGTTTTTCCTGATCGCCGGACCCTGCGTCATCGAAAGCGCCACGCTGACACAGGAGATTGCCGGACGACTTAAAGAGATCACGGCACGCCTTAAGATTGCCTTTGTATTCAAGGCCTCCTTCGACAAGGC
>Ga0066793_10000521_pt1 | contig 15334 bp, 16 predicted proteins | sample PersoiDNA2013189_FD_83876 | JGI IMG/M metagenome (GOLD analysis project Ga0066793, IMG submission 83876) | Permafrost soil microbial communities from the Arctic, to analyse light accelerated degradation of dissolved organic matter (DOM) -... | ecosystem: Environmental > Terrestrial > Soil >... | reverse complement strand
GGAAGGGAAAGTTCTATCCCGCCAACCTCTCCGGCTCGCGGATGCTCGCCTACTACGCGGAACGGCTGAACGGGGTCGAGCTCAACGGCAGCTTCTATCGCACTCCGCCCGCGAACGCCTTGTTGAACTGGGCCGCCACCACGCCGCCCGGCTTTCGGTTCTGCATGAAGGCCGCTCGCGGCCTGACCTATTCCGCGGAGGGATTCGATCGGGTCGGGCTCGCCCGTATCTTCAGCGAGCGCCTCGCGCCGTTGGGTGAACGCCTCGGTCCGATCCTCTTGCAGTTTCCACCGACGCGTCAGCTGAACATCGGCCTGCTCGACGCATTGCTTGGCGCCCTCGCCCGTCGGGCGGCCGTGGAGTTCCGACATGAATCGTGGTTCAACGATGAGACGTATCGCGTGATTCGCGCTCACGAAGGTGCGCTGGTCGTCACCGACGAGGAGAAGTGGCCGCGCGCGCCTTCGATCGAACTCGGCCCGGTGGCGTACTTCCGCCTCCGGCGCGGCTACACGAGCTCGTCGTTCAGGTCGTGGATTGCGGAGGTGGCGTCGGCGGCCGCGTCGCACGACGAGGTTCATGTCTATCTGAAGCACGATCCTGAGTCGCCGGGTCTGGCTCAGCGATTGCTGAAATCTGTGAGTCGACCCCAGCCTCCTCGACGGTAGATTCGCTTGCCGGGACTGGCTGAGCGACTGCTGAAGGCTGTGAGTCGACCGAAGGCGCCTCGACGGTGGGTTTGCCCGCGGTGCGAGCTCGGCGGAATAGGAAAGGAATGGCGACCGCCGCGATCGCGACCATCAGCAGCGACGCGAGCTGCGCCTGCCGCAAGCCGGCGAAGACGGCGGGATCGGTGCGGTAGAAGCTCAGGAAGAAACGGCCCACCGCGTAGACGCCCAGGTAGGCCAGCCCAAGCACCCCATCCGGCAGCCGTGCCTTCAGCCGCTGGTGGAACGGAAGCAACGCCGCGAGCAGCGCAAGCGTGAGGACCATCTCGTACGCGACCTCGGGATGGACAACCACCCCAGGCTCGCCCAGCGTGGCGGGGTTCACGTACTCGACTCCCCAGGGCGCGTTGGTCGGCGTGCCGTGGTGCTCGCCGTTGATGACATCGCCGATGCGGCCGACCGCCAGGCCGAGCATCGTGGCGGCGCCGCTCGCGTCGATGAGCTTCCAGTACGAGAACTTCGCGCGGCGAGCCCAGATGTAAGCGCCGACAGCGGCACCAAACAGCCCGCCCCACTGGCTGATGCCGCCCTCCGTGAGCGCGAACACCCGCAGGAGCTGGCCGCCGGCGAAGAGCTTGAAGTTCTCCCAGACGTAGAGGAGGCGCGCCCCGACGAGACCGATGACGACCATCCAGGCCACGCCATCCGCGCTGCGCGTGGTGTCGACGCCGTCCTTCTCGAGGAGCCACAGGCCGAGGCGCGCCGCGGCCAGGATTCCCAGCACCGCGAACACTCCGTGCCACGTGATGAGGAATGGCCCGATCCGGAAAAGGTTCGGGTTGAGGTCGATGACGATGGTGAGCGGCATTCAGTAAGTCACATCCTGGTCGCGCTTGCGCGCCATCTAGACCTGGCCGCCCGCGGCGCGCTGCAGGCGCGACAGCGCCATGTCCTTCGGCAGCAGCGCGAGCGTGTAGTCGATGGGCGGTGAGATCTTTTTGCCGGTCACCGCGAGCCGGATGGGCATGAAGGTCTTGTTCGGCCCCAGCCCGGACTTCTCGACCAGGGCCATCAGAGCGCCATGGATTGCCTCAGGCTCCCACGGCACGTCGTTCAAAACCGCGATGGCGGCTCTGACGCGCTCGGCCGCTTCGGGTTCGAGTGAAGGGCCCGGAGGATCGGTCCACAGGTATTCGAGCAGCTCGGCCGCCGCCTTCAGCTTGGGCAGCCGCGTCTTCAACGCCGGAACGGCGATGCGGATCGTCGCCTCATCGAGCTGCGGCAGGAACGGCTCGAGCCTTTGTGTCAGCTCTTCGTCGTCGAGCCTGCGGATGTACTCGCCGTTGATCCAGTTGAGCTTCTCCCAGTCGAAGCGTGCGCCGCCGTGCTGCACGCGGTCGAACGAGAAGGCGCGCACGAGCTCGTCGAAAGTGAAGGTCTCCTGCGACGTGCCCGGGTTCCACCCGAGCAGCGCCAGGTAGTTGAGGACGGCCTCGGGAAGGTAACCCTCCTCCCGATAGAGAATGAGGTTTGACTCCGGGTGCTTCCGTTTCGAAAGCTTGCTGCCGTCCTTGGCGAGGATCAGCGGCATGTGGGCGTAAGCGAGAGGTCGCTCATAGCCGAGCGCGTCGACGATCATCAGCTGAGAAGGCGTGTTCGAAAGGTGCTCTTCGCCACGGATCACGTGCGAGATTTTCATCGCGGTATCGTCGACGGGGCTTGCGAAGTTGTAGGTCGGGTACCCGTCCGACTTGACGATGATGAAGTCGCCGATCAGGTCTGAGTCAAAGCTCATGTCGCCGCGGATCATGTCCTTGAATTTCACCTCGCCGCCCGGAACCTTGAAGCGCACCGTGAACAGGGCGCGGTCCTTCGGGACGTCCGGTCCAAGGCAGCGTCGCGAGTACTTGTACGGGCGCTTCTCCGCCTGCGCCTGCTTGCGCTCCGCGTCCAGCTCCTCCGGCGTGCAGTAGCAGCGATACGCCTTGCCTTCTGCGAGCAGGCGCGCCGCGTGCTGCTTGTACAGGTCGAGGCGCTCCGACTGCCGGTACGGTCCGTCCGGGCCGCCCTTGTCCGGGCCCTCGTCCCAATCCAGGCCGAGCCAGTGCAGCGACTCGTAGATCACGGCCTCGTACTCGGGGCGGTTGCGCTCGACGTCGGTGTCGTCGATGCGCAGCACGAAAGTCCCGCCGTTGGCGCGGGCGAAAAGCACGTTGTAGAGGGCGGTGCTGGCCGTGCCCAGGTGAGCGAAGCCGGTGGGGCTGGGCGCGATTCGCACCCGAACCTTGGATGCGTCGGGCACGGCCATATGCTACGGAGTGTCACGCGACGGAAGGCCCGCGGCAGATTCGCGGCATCGGCGGCCGGAGCCAAGGAGCCGACGAGCACGCGACGGAGCGCATCGCGTAGATGCGTGACCGAGCGCGCGCAGGAGGCGACGCTGGCTTCAGCGCCGCAGGCGCCCGGCTGCCTAGGCCGATGAAGCTGCAAGGGACTTCCGGCGCGCGACACTCAATGGCGGGAGGAGTTGCTCTGGTGGGGGGTGATGAGTTCAATCCCGGCAACGAAGAGCAGGACCGAATGCTCGCCGCGGCCGCCGGGCCAGGACCCGCCTATGTCTTGCCCACCGCCGCGGCGCGCCAGGAGCCGCAGCGTTCGGTGCAGCACGCGATCGCCTGGTTCGCGAAGCTCGGGGTCGAGCTCGAGGAGCTGCCCGTGCTGAAGCGAAAGGACGCCGAATCCGATGAGCTGGCCGAGAAGGCGCGCGCGGGCGGTTTGTTCTACCTGGTCGGCGGCGACCCGGGCCTGGTGGCCCAGGTCCTGCGCGGCTCGGCCGTCTGGCGATCCATCTTCCAGGCGTGGCGGGACGGCGCTGCGCTCGCCGGCTCGTCGGCGGGTGCGATGGCCCTCTGCAGCCACACGCTGGTCCGCGCAAGCTGGCCGAACCGATTCAACCGGAGAGCGATCGACGCCCTGGGTCTCGTGCCCAGGACGGCCGTGCTGCCTCATTTCGACACCTTCGGCCACCGCTGGATCGAGTCCGCGCAGGACGCTGTACCCGGGCTCACGCTCCTGGGCGTGGACGAGCGCAGCGCGGCGGTGTGGACAAAGGACGAGTGGCGGGCGATGGGTCCGGGCGCTGTGACGGTGATCAGGGGCACGAAGACCGCGAGCTTCCCCTCGGGCTCCAGGATCTCGGGACTGCCGGCGCCGCTCCGTATCCTTCCCAAGCGGTGATCGGGTCTATGGCGCGCGGATCGCGGAAGACGCTCCACTCTGGCTTCACGGAGCTTGGCTCTCTGCGCGTCCATCACACGCACGGAGGCCGCGGATCGCCCGTGCTCTTCATCCACGGGCTTGGCTCCTCCGGCTACATAGAGTGGCGCTTCAACCTGGACGCGGCGGTGGAGCGCCACCGTGTCTACGCCCCGGACCTCCCGGGCTTCGGTCGCAGCGAGAAGCCTCGCGCCCGCTATGGCGTTCCGTACTTCACGCGGTTCATCGAGCGTTACATGCAGGCGCGCGGCTTGCGTTCGGCCGCCGTGGTGGGCGCCTCTCTCGGCGGCCGGATCGCGCTGGAGCTGGCCCTCGACAAGCCTGAACGCGTGAGCAAGCTGGTGCTCGTGAACGCGCTGGGCTTCGGACGCCCCAACGTTCACGTGTCCTATGGCCTGGTCACGATTCCGCGCCTGGGCGAGGCGGTCATGAACATGGCGCGCGACGCGCTGCACTGGGCGCCGTCTCACATGATCCGGCGGGTGGCCGGCCGGCTTTCGGGCGCCAGCCACGACCTCAAGCGGACCATGGACGACGCGTACCTGGAGAATCTTCGCGAGCTCTATGCCGCCGAGGGTTACCACGACGCATACCTCGCGACAGTGCGGTCACTGGTGACGCCGAAAGCGCTGTTCGGTGGACAGCACGACGTCACCGAGCGGTTGAACGAGCTCAAGATCCCGGTTCAGCTCATCTGGGGCGCGGACGATCCCCTGTTCCCAGTTGCCCAGGCCACGCGGGCGCATTCGATGATCAGGGGCTCGAAGCTCGCTGTGATCGAAGGCGCCGGGCACACGCCCCAGGCCGAACGGCCAGAGGAGTTCAACCGCGTCCTCCGCAGATTCCTCGACGCCTAGAAGGATCCCCACGAACTCGCGAGTGTTCCCGCCGTGAGTTCGCGGGGACCCCTTGATAGAACCCGGGACGGGAGGCAATACACCAGCCCGGAATACCGGGAGCTTGTAGCAGGCCCGTTCGACCCGCTCGTCTACCAGTACCCGATGCGGCCTGCCCGGCTCTACCGGGTGGTGCGCCGCATCGTGAGGTGGCTCGTGTTGCGGCTCTTTCGCGTCAACGTGTCCGGCCTCGAGAACATCCCGGCCCCGCCCTACATCATCGCCGCGAACCACCAGGCCTGGTTCGACCCGGCGTTCATCATCCCGTTCTTTCCTGAGGCGCCGGTCATCTACACGATGGCGAAGCGGGAGACCGTTTTCAACCGGGCGTGGAAGCGACGGCTGCTGCCTCTGATCGGGGTCTTCCCGATCTCGCCGCACCGCGGCGAGCTGGATGAGGCGGGGCTCCGCACCGTCTACCAGGTGCTCGACCGCCACGGCGTGGTGCTGATATTTCCCGAGGGGCGCTATTCGCGGGGCCGAGCCCTGCGGCCGTTGAAGGCGGGCATCGGGTTTTTCGCGCTGCACGCCGGCGTGCCGATCGTTCCCGTCGCCGTCCGCGGCACCGACGTGCTGCGTCCGTTCATCCGGATCGACGTGGCGATCGGCCCGCCGATCCTGCCCGACGCCCCGACCTGGTGGGCGCTCAGCCGCCGCGTCTCGGGCATCGTCGAGAACGTGCGAGTTGCTCTGACCAAGGGTCTTAGGGGCCGCCGCCCTTGATGAAATGCTTTAATCGCTGGCGCGTTGCAACTGGTTATCGGCGCGGGCGAATTTCTGGGCGATCAGGTTTCGCGCGCGCTGGCGGCCGAGGTACCGGTCATCGAGCTCAACGCGGATGCGGACGACGAGACCCTGTTGGACGCGATCAGCGCGGTCGAGGTCGTCATCAACTGCGCCCAGGGCTGGTCGCCGGCCCGCCGGCTTCGTTTCCGGAAGAGTCCACCTCCGCTGCTTCAACGTGTCGTCGCGGCGGCGCGGCGCGCGGGAGTCCGCCGCATCGTGCACGTGTCGACGGCAGACGTCTACGGCCCGGCGCAGCCCGGCCAGACAAACGAGAAGTCCCCGTTACGTCCCGTCCACGCTTTCGAACGGCTGAAGCTGCACGAGGAGCAGTGGCTGATGCAGTCGGCCGCAGACCTCGAGGTTGTCGTCGTGCGGCCGGCGCGCATTTTTGGCGCGGGAGAAGACTGGATCCTGCCGCGCCTCATGGGCTCCCTCGCAAAGGGCCGCGTCTGGCTGCCGGCCGGGGGTCGCGCAAGGGAGACGTTCGTTTCGGCGGCCGATGTCGGTCGTGCGTGCCTGGCCGCCGCCGACCGGGGCCGGCCCGGGCACAGCTACCTCGTTGGAGGCTTCGACGCCAGTTGGCGGGAGCTGCTGGAATCCGCCCTCAGGGCCGTCGGCCTCGGAGGCACCATCGTCAACCTGCCGTACGACTTCATGTACCTCCGAGCCCTGGCCATCGAGGCCGCCACGGCTTCAGGTGAAGTGGTCTGGCCCGGGACGTATGCGGTGGACGTGCTCGGCAGGCATCGCTTCTACGACGACTCTTTTTCTCGGCGCGAACTCACATGGTCGCCGTCTGTCGGCAGCTTCGAGCAGGAGATGCCACGCATGACCGCCTGGCTGTCGGGACTGCCGGAAATCGCGGCCGCCCTCGCCAGAGGCCAGCTGGGAGCTACTTCACCGCCAAGTTAAAGGCGTTGCTATCAGGCCGGATTTACTCCGGCCGTCCCCCCAGCGTGCTGCTTCCAAGGGCCTCCCAGCGTTCTCGGGGAGAGGAGGGGGTACCGCGGGGGAGGACATCTGTCCTCACCCGCGCTATTTCACCGCCAGGCAGGTGATCGTCTTGAAGACGCCGTCGATCTTCTGGATCTTGTCGACGATCAGCGAGCCGATCGAGTTTACGTCTGGCGCTTCACAGACCGCGATCACGTCGTATTCGCCGGTGATCGCATCCGCGGCCGTGATGCCGCTGGTTCCTTCCATCTTCTTGGCCACCTCGAGCGCTCGCCCCGGTGACGCGTTGATGAGGACGTAAGCCTTCATCGTTTGACCCCTCCACCAGCAGTTCGATCTGGAACCGATTCAGGGTACTCGGGTCAGCGGGTTTTTAGTGCCCGCAGCATTACCTCGTCTGTCACGTTGCCGCCCGAGAGGATGACGACCACCTTTTCGTTCGGCGTCGGTCGGTGGTGGTAGAGCAGGGCCGCCAGGGCGGCCGCGCCGGCGGGCTCGGCCAGGAGGTGCTCCCATTCGAACAGCAGGCGGATCGCGCGGAGCATCTCGGTTTCTTCGACCACGATCACGTCGTCGACATACTTCTGCGCGAGCTCGAAGGTCAGTTTCCCGGGCGCCGAAGCCGCGAGCCCGTCGGCTATGGTGCTCACCCGGTCCAGGGTCACGATGCTGCCCGCGCGGAGCGACCGGGACATGGCGTCCGCTCCTGAGGGCTCGACGCCGATGACCTTGATCCCCGGCTTCTTCGACTTCAAGTACAGCGCGATGCCGCCGATGAGCCCGCCGCCGCCGATGGGCACCAGCACCGTGTCGAAGTCTTCGAGGTCGGACAGCAGCTCGGTGGCGATGGTCCCCTGCCCCGCGACCACGTCCGGGTCGTCGTAGGCGTGCACGAAGGTGGCGCCGCTGTCTTTTTGTGCGGCCAACGCCTCGAGATACGCGCCGTTGTAGTTGCGTCCGGCGGGGACGACGCGGGCACCCAAACGGCGGATGGCTTCGACCTTGAAAGGGTTGGCCGCCTCCGGGACATAGACCGTTGCAGGGGCTTTGAAGGCCGCGGCCGCGTACGCCACGCCCATGCCGTGATTGCCGGCCGACGCGGTGATGACGCCCGCGGCGCGCTGCTCCTCGGTCATGCGGATGAGCTTGGTGAGTGCTCCGCGGACCTTGAAGGCGCGGATCGGCTGGATCGATTCGATCTTCAGGTGAACGTGACAGCGCGCCTTGTCGGTGAATGCGCGCGAGTACTGCAGCGGCGTTGGCGAGAGATACGGGCGCAGGTCGCGCGCGGCCCGTTCGACGTCGGCGGAGGTGACGCCCGAAGCTACCATCACGGCGTGAGTGACGAGCTGGACCGCGTCTCGCCGAGTGAGAGCGCGCACGTCAAGGCGCGAGACAAGAAGGTCAGGGGGCCGAAGGTGATCGCGGTCAACCCCGGCTTGAAGAAGCTCGCCCAGCACCTGGCTGACAAGAGTCGCAAGACAAATCGTTCTAACTAGAAATCAGTAGGAACTATTGCCCTTTTGTGGAGGCCGGAGCCGATGAGCTTTTCGCCCTGCCTGCACTCGACGTCGAAGTAGAGCTTGTTGCCCTTGACCTCGGTCAACCTCGTGGTGATGATCACAGTGCTGCCCGGAGCCGCGGGCGCCAGGTGGCGGACGTGTACCTCATAGCCGACGGTCGTATGTCGTTCGGGCAGCAAACCCTCGACCGAGCGGTGGCTGGTGATCTCCATCAGGCCGATCATCGCGGGCGTCGCAAACGTGCCCGCGCCGCCGACGTGCCGGGTGATCAGCTCGCCATCGACCACCCGCTCCAGACGTCCCTCAAGCCCGGGCCGGATAACGTCAATCGTGTCCAACAGATAGATTGTGCTCAATGACGCTGCCAGAAGTCCGCAAGGCGGTGATCACGGCTGCGGGCCTCGGCACGCGGTTCTTGCCCATCACCAAGGCTCAGCCGAAAGAAATGCTGCCGCTGGTCGACAAGCCGACCATTCAGTACAGCGTCGAAGAGGCGATCGCGAGCGGGATCGAGCAGGTCATCTTTGTCACTGGCGGTGGCAAGCGGGCCATCGTCGATCATTTCGACCGCAACCTCGAGCTCGAGTTCTACCTTCGCAAGCGCGACAAGCCGGAGCTCCTCAAGATCCTCGAAGAGGTCGACCTTTTGAGCGATCGCGTGCACATGGCATGGGTTCAGCAAAAGGAGCCGCTGGGGTTGGGCCACGCGATCTACCAGGCGCAGCCGCTCATAGGCAACGAACCGTGTGCCGTGGTCCTGCCCGACGACGTGATACTCGGTGACGTTCCCTGCTTGAGACAGCTGATCGACGCATACGCCCACACCGGCGCGACCGTGATTGCTGCCCGCCGGGTCCCGCCGGACCAGGTGAGCCGCTACGGCATTTTCGCCGTCAAACCTTCCGGGGGACCGCTTCACGAGGTCGAGGATCTCGTAGAAAAACCCTCGCAAGACAGAGCTCCGTCGGACCTGGCAATCATCGGGCGCTACGTGCTCACACCGGCCGTCTTCACTGAGCTCGGCCGATCAGAAGAGGGCGCCGGCCAGGAGATCCAGCTCACCGACGCGATCAAGCGGACTCTGGGGACGCACCCCGTCGTGGCGCTCGAGTTCGAAGGCGACTACTACGACACCGGCACGGTGCCCGGCTACCTGCGCGCGAACCTCACGCTCGCCATGAAGCGGGAGGGTCTCCGCGAGGAGCTGGCGCCGCTCTTGCGGGAGCTCCTGGACGGGATCTGAGCCGGGCCCCGGGCCCGGTTTGGTCTCCGCAGCCGGGGGCTATAATCAACGAGCTCAATGAGCGGAATGCCCACCCGAGTGAATTACCTATGGCTGTATCAGGAAGAAGAAGATTCGACGACGACAAAGTTGTCAAATACGAGACCGCGGAGAAGGACTTCGAGGTCGAAGTTTCGCGCACCCTCCAGAAATGGTGCGTCACCGTATATCAGCTGCCTGACCGGCAGATCCTGGTCCAGGACTTTTTCCCGGAGCGCTGGAAGGCCCTCGCGCGGGCGCAGGACTTCATCCGCCTCCTGAACCAGCGGAAGAAGAAGGAAGAGGAAGGCCTGTCGGGACGCTCGGCTGACAGCGACGATTATTAGTCCGCTAGAGGCGCGGCCGGAAATCCCTCGACGGATCTTCGGCGCCCAGACGGCCCATCTCCGGGTTCAGCTCCTGCGCTACTCGCTCACGCATGGACGATGCGCTCGCTCCGCTGTTCGTCGCTTCACCCGGATCTGGGCCACCTGGATCACCGAATCTCTCGCCGAGGGTTTCCGGCCGCGCCTCACTCTCGGTAGAATTCTGCGCTCGTGAACTGGTCTGTTCTGCGGCGGGAGTGGGGGGCGGTCACTTTTGTGCTGACCGTCATCGTGGGCATCATCGTCGTGCCGCTCGCGCTGTACTTCAACAACCAGGGGCCGGCGGCGATCGCAGCCCCGCCCGTCACGACCGCGAGCGCCGCCAGGGCAAGCACCGCACAGGTTGCGAGCCCGGCCAGGACCTCGCCCTCGCCGACCGCATCTCCTTAAGTGCGCCCTGCGCGCGCCCGGCGCTAAGGGGTCGACCTAGCCGGCGAGGCCCCAGAGCAGCCGCTCGCCGTTCGGCCGGACGATGTCTTCGAGCGGCAACGTGAGCTCTGCGACTGATTTCTGCTCGGCGCTGACGCGCATCTCGATCACCTCGGACAGGCGGAGATGGGCGATCATGGCGCAGTCGCGCAGGAAGGTGAACACCACCGGACACACGAGGTTCATTGCGTATTCAGCGGCATGTGCGCCATCCGAGACCATCCCGCCCTTTGCGACGCGGTCGCGAAACGCGAGCACCACGACCTCGTCGCTGAGCATGACCGGGTCGCTCCACTCGTAGGCCTGCGACCCGCTTCCCGTGAGGAGCTGCAGCAGCTCGGCGAGCCTTTGCATCGGCGGCTGCGGGCCTTCGATGAGGAACGGGACGTCGCGTTGAGGTTCGTTGAACTGCTGGGCGCGGTACTGCGCAGTGAAGCCAAGATCGGAGATCCCGGCGAACGGTGCCGGGACCTTGATCGTCATCTCGCCAAGCCGTGGGTTGCTGGAGCGCATCCTGGGACGTGGGCCTTTCATGCGGTATTAACGCACGGGGGCACCGATTTGTCGTCTTTGAACCGGAATGGGCGCTTAAGCCGCTGCGCGCAAGCGGCGATAAGGATGGGACTCACTGATTGCACCCCGACCCTCTCCCTGCAGGGGAGAGGGGGAGAATTGCGCCATGCCTCTCACCGGGATTCGAGTCCTCGACCTCACCCGGCTCCTGCCTGGCGCCTTCTGCACGATGCTGCTGGCGGACATGGGCGCCGACGTCGTCAAGGTCGAAGAGCCCGGCGCGGGCGACTACATGCGGTGGTCGCCGCCGCTCGTGCAGGGCCAGAGCACCCTGTTCAACGCCATCAACCGCAACAAGCGAAGCATCACGCTCAACCTGAAATCCGAGGCGGGGCGTGAGCTGCTGCTCCTGATGGTGGAGCGCGCCGACGTCCTCGTAGAGGGAAACCGGCCTGGTGTGATGGCGCGCCTCGGACTTGGTTGGGACGTGGTGCACGCGCGCAACCCCCGGCTGGTCATGTGTTCGATCACCGGCTACGGCCAGGACGGCCCGTTTGCCTCTCGCGCCGGGCACGACCTCAACTACATGGCGACGGCCGGCGCGCTCGGCCTCAACGGGGAGAAGGGTGGGCCGCCGGTGCCTTTGTCTGTCCAGGTGGCGGATGTCGGCGGCGGCGGGCTTCAGCCTGCTGTTGCGATCCTGGGTGCGCTGGTGGCGGTCCAACGGGGTGGCGAGGGCCGGTGGATCGACGCCTCGATGACCGACGGCGCCGTCAGCTGGCTGGCCCTGGCCTTCGCCGCTCGCGCGGGCGGAGAGGTGGTGGGAAGAGGAGACCAGCGCCTGACCGGCCGGTATGCCTGCTACCGGGTTTACGCCTGCAAGGGCGGCGGCTTCTACAGCGTCGCGGCCCTGGAGCCGAAGTTCTGGGCCACCCTGTGCAACGCGGTCGGCCGTCCGGAGCTCATCGATCAGCAGTTCGCCGAAGGAAAGGAGGGCGAGCGGGTGCATCGGGCTTTCGAGGAGCTGTTCGCGTCAAGGACTCGGTCCGGGTGGGCGAAGGAGCTCGCCGGGTGCGATGCGTGTTGCGAACCGGTGCTGGAGCTGGACGAGGTGGCCTCCCACCCTCAAGTCGTGGCTCGCCGAGTACTTCAGCGCGCCGATGGGGAAGCGCCGCGCCTGGGTGAGCACACCGCGCCGGTGCTGGCGGAGCTTGGGGTCGATTCGGCGCGCTACGAGGACCTGAAGCGCCAGGGCGTCATCTAGACGCGAGCGAGTCGCTCCACAGCCGGTCCACCTGCAGCCGGGTCGCCTCGCGACTGCCGCTGTTGTCGATGACGTGAGGCGCGACCGTTCGCTTCTCCTCGATCGGCATCTGCGCGGCGATCATCGCCCGAGCCTTCTCCTGGCTGATGCCGCGGCCTTCGACCAGCCGCTGAAGCTGCAGCCGCTCGGGCACGTAGACGAGGACGACCGTCGAATAGAGCGGTTCGAGCCCGTTCTCGTAGAGCAGCGGCACGTCCTGCACGACGACGTCGGCGCCGCCTTCAACCGCGTCGACCGTGCGGGCCGCCATCCACTCCCTGACGAGGGGATGGACGATCGCGTTCAGGCGGCGGCGTGCGTCGCTGTCGTGGAAGACGAGGTCGCCCAACCGGGCGCGATCGATGTGTCCGTCCCGCACGTATTCCGGGCCGAACTCGCGGACCACCGCCTCGAACCCGGGACTGCCGGGCTCGTATGCGGCATGGGCGGCCTCGTCCGCGTCGATGACGGCCCCGCCGAGCTCTTTCAGCATCGCGGACACGGTGGACTTCCCGGAGCCGGCGCCGCCAGTCAGCCCAATGAGTTTCAATTTGCGTGAATGGCTGACGAAGAGAAGTTCGACGCCGTGGTCGTCGGCGCCGGTCCGGCAGGCTCGGCCGCCGCGATCACGATGGCCAAAGCCGGGCTACAGGTCGCGCTGCTGGAGCGGGGCGTGAGGCCGGGCTCCAAGAACGTGATGGGCGGCATCCTCTACAACCACTACCTCGAAGAGATCGTAGGCGACGCGTGGAAGGAAGCGCCGCTGGAGCGTCCGATCATCGAAGAGCGGCGCTGGTTGATGACGCCCGAAGCCGCGATCGGTTTGGACTACAAGAACCTGCGCAACAAGACGAAGCCGCACTCGTTCTCGGTCCTGAGGGCCAAGTTCGACGCTTGGTTCGCGGAGCAGGCGGAGAAGGCAGGCGCTGTGGTCGTGCCGGAGACGGTGGTCGACCGGCTCATCGTCAAGAACGGCCGCGTGGTCGGGGTCGGGACCGGGCGTGGTGACGACGTCTACGCCGACGTCACGATCGTTTGCGAGGGGATCGGCCTGGGGACGGGGCTGCTGGAAAAGACCCTGATCAATGGCAAGCCACTAAGGCGGAAGCTGCGCCCGAACGAGGTGGCGATGGCGGTCAAAGAGATCATGCAGCTCGACACGGGGTTGATCGAGGAGCGATTCAACTGCGACCCGGGCGAGGGATGCACGATCGAGTGCTTCGGCGATTCGACGATGGGGATGTCCGGGTTCATGTTCATCTACACGAACAAGGACACCCTTTCCGTGGGAGGAGGTGCGCTGCTCAGCGAGTTCAATCAGACGCTGCGCAGCCCGAACGACATCATGGAGCACTTCAAGAAGCACCCCGCGGTGAAGCCGCTGCTGCGCGGGGCTGAGACGGTGGAGTACCTGGCGCACCTGATCCCGGAGGGCGGTCACCGCGGGATCCCCAAGGTGTACGGGCCGGGCTACCTGGTGTGCGGCGACGCGGCGATGCTCTCGAATCCCGTGCATCGCGAAGGGTCGAACCTCGCGATGGAATCAGGTCGCTTGGCGGGCTTGACCGTGGTGCACTGCAAGGAGATGGAGGACTTCTCGGAGCGCCGGCTCGCCGAGTACAAAGGTAGGCTCGACCACTCGTGGGTCATGGCGGACATGCGCAAGTACGACGGGGCGGTGCCCCTGCTCGAGCACAACCCGCAGATGCTGACCAAGTACCCGCAGGTGCTGGACCGCGTCCTGGACGAGTTCCTCCGAGTCGACGGCACTTCCAAGTGGCAGAAGCAGTCCAACATCTTGAAGATGGTCCGCAAAGAAGGTGTGTTCCGGATGGGCTGGGGCACGCTGAAAGCCCTCTGGACGATGAAGTAACGAGCTGATTGGCCGGCCATCGGCCTCGGCTGCGTTTAGCGTCTTCAGCCAGTCCCCAAATCACGATCCAAGCGGCCATCGCCCGACTTTGTGGGCACCAGACGGGCATCATCAAGGAATAGTTCGGCTTGCGCCACAGCCGCGGCGAAGATAGCCAAGCCGGCAACCGTCCATAGCCCGGGAAAGGCGAGCGCACACGGGCTGTTGATCAGAATCAACTCCGCTATTCCCGCCAGGGCGACGACTCCCCAGCGTTGCGTCTCAATTGTCCTCAGGACCAGGACGATGGTCATGGGCAGGATGGAAATGAATTGGTACGTGTACACGTGTCCGGGAACCAGCGCTCCCAGACTGAACGCCAGCGACATCGAGTACGGCTGTGCCCATCTGCTCCGCCATGCGGCCCACACGGTTCCGACAACGAGGGCGCCGATCGTCAGGTAGGTCAGCACTTGAGCCAACCAGGGCAGATGCCATGGGACAAGCGTCACATCCTTCCAGACGCCTGACGTGTTGATGACGGAGAAAGAGGAGCCACCTACCAGCCGGGAGAAGAGCAAAGGCGTGGAGTTCTGGAAACAGTCGTGCGTCGATGCCGGGCCGCCGCCAGCGGAAGCTGGAATCAGAACTTTGGTCAGATAAAAAACGGGGCTTCCGAACGGGATGAACGTCACCAGCAGCACGCCGGCCGCAGTTGTTATCAACGCCGCAGTGAACCGCCACCACTGGCGTGGCCCGACCGAGAGCGCCAGCGCAGCTGGATAAAACTTGATCGATGTGGCGATGCCAGTGATCAGGCCAGCGGATGCGGGATGGCGGCGCACCGTCAACATGGCCGCGCCCGTAAGCAACATAAGTGGTCCGCCTCGCTGGCCAAGACGAATGTCCTCGAAAAGTGGGGTAAAGCAAAGTACTACCAGGACGGAAACGGGCAGCGCCCATCTGCTGCGGGGCCCAACAGCTCGGTAGATCATTACCAAGCCAGCCAACGACATCAGCGCATTGGCCACAACCCACGACCAAACATCGGCCGGCGGCGCCAAGAAGGTGAAGGGAATTGCGATCAGAATCCCAGGTGGAGGTGAGTTTGCGAAATATGGGAAACCGGCAGCGATTTGAGCCGCAGACTCGGTGTAAATCGCGCCGGGATTGGACAGAGCCTGGCGCGCGACGCCGATGACCTCATAACCGTCAGCGCCGGAAGGGAGAAAGACCGGCAGGTCGGCGAGAACTCTCTGGATTGCGACGATGCCGACGATGCACCAGAGTAAGCGCCCGTCCCCTAAGACCCTGGCGGCAGCCGCTTGCAGCCGAGTGGATCGCGGAGCGAACCGGCTGAATGTTCGCCGGGCCACGGAGCCGAATTGTAGTGCTGGTTCTATTCGGACCCGTGAGGTGCGCAGAACTTGCGTCGTCGACGGTTCGACGACGAGGCCCGAGGTACAGCGCTCGCCAGGGTAGCTGTC
>Ga0066793_10000520_pt1 | contig 15346 bp, 17 predicted proteins | sample PersoiDNA2013189_FD_83876 | JGI IMG/M metagenome (GOLD analysis project Ga0066793, IMG submission 83876) | Permafrost soil microbial communities from the Arctic, to analyse light accelerated degradation of dissolved organic matter (DOM) -... | ecosystem: Environmental > Terrestrial > Soil >... | reverse complement strand
GTTCTGCAGGCCGAGGTGTTTACTGGCGGCGTGGGGTAGGCGATGCTGGGTGGCATCTTCTCAGCGGGGGGTGTTTTCCGGTGGCACGGCGAGACGCGTTCGATGAGGCGTATGGGCGTGGGGTGACTCGCGCTGTTCGCCGTCCACCTCGGTCGGCGGTCCCCCGTGTGCGTGACGTGCCGTTGGATGCCGGCGCGGCTTTGCCGGGGGGCCTGGTATCTGGGGGTTCTGGTTCGGAGGAGTCGACGGCGTTTGGTGGGTCGGTGTTGAAGAGTGATGGGTCGATTGCTCGTGGCTGGGTGGTGGTGGAGGCGGGTCAGATCGTGTCGGTCCGCTCGACTAAGCCGCGCGACGTTGAGCATGCGATCAGCACCGGGGGAGTGATCCTGCCGGGTTTGATCGATCTGCACGGGCATCCGGAGTACAACGTGTTCGCGGCCTGGGAGCCGCCCGGGGTCTACATCAACCGCGGCCGGATGGGAGTGGGTTTCCGGGCCACGGGAACACCTTGGGCCATCGGTCATCGGCATCGGCTTGCACGCTGGCGTAAATGACTGTGTCGCCGCCGAGGTCTGCGATGATCACGGCGCTTTGAACTGGCAGTCTGGCGGCCAGTGCGATCGCGCAAACGGGCTCGCTGGCCATGGACGCGTCATAAAGGGCATTGACGTGCTCAGCTCTTGGTTTCTGCCCGGCAAGGACGCTGTTGACCAACTGTTCGGAAAGCAGCAGGTACTGAGCGATCCGATCGCAGAGGGACTCCAGATCTCGGTGCGGGTCGTCGCGGTCCGCGATCCAGTCGAGGGCGTCGTCATCGACTCTGAGCGAGATGGCTGACGTGGTAGGTGTCGCCGACGGGGCTGGGGTTGGCGCCTGGGAGCACGGCCTCAAGCACGACCGCCAAGACCCTCTACCTCGACACGCCTCGACAGTGCGCGCGAACGCTATGTCGGTGCTTCCGTGCCCGATGGCGGTTGAGCCACATCAACCAGTCGGCGTTCATTACGGCTCGCGACGGCCACCGCATCCAACTGGCATTAATCCTGTGGCCAGGATCGGTCGCCGGAAGATCCCCGACGTTTCATGCCGTCCTCCCGGTTCTCATCGCGCATCTCTATCTTGACACCAATGCCATGCCGTGGGACCCCCCCAAACATAACTCGGCGATTGGCGCGCCTGAGAGCGCCGGCAGCGGTTGTGGGGTTGGGGTGTAGCCCGTCGCCTGGATGCCGTTCGCGCGGACGCCATCGCTATCGCCGTAGCCGTAGCCAAGCACCTTGTTGCTTTCGGTGATCAGTAGAACGCTTTCGCCGGTAGCCGCGACGAGGCGTATCTGCGCGTTTGCTGGAAGAGGAACGTGTCTGGGAGTCGTACTCCCCGGCACATCGGCGCCAACGAAGTCTCCCCATTGGAGGACCGATCCGTTCTCCAGCACGGCGACATCCGGGCCGCCAGCCGTGAGCGACACGAAGTGGCCGCCCGATGGCAAGTGCAGCTGCCGTGGGATAGGGACAACGTTGACGGTATCGCCCCCGCCTGTTTGACCAGTGGAATTGTCACCCCACGCCCACACTGATCCGTCCTGCGCTTGCGCAAAGACTGTTTCCGCCCCGGCAACGAGTGTTCTAATGACCACTCCGCTCGGGAGCCCAACCTTCGTTGGAGTAGGCCGGTCTGTCGTGCCGCCATCGCCCAGCTGACCAGGCGACCCTTGTCCCCACGCATAGACCGTGCCGTCGGCAGCTAGGGCGAACGAGGCGTTCTGGGTGGCGGCGACCGCAACCACGGAGGACGGGCTCGGAATGCGCACTATCACTGGGCCGGGTCCACCGCCGGGTTGACTGCCGCCTTGGTTCTCCCCGATCTGGCCATCTCCCAGTTCGCCCCACCGATCCCAACCGAGCGTGACGACTTGTCCATTGTCAAGAAGCAACACGGTGTGGCTGTGGCCTGCGGCCGCTGCCTTGACCTTGCCGGAATACGGGAGGGGGGTGGGTAGTGGCTGGTTCTGGCCAGCCGCCTGAGGATTGAGTTGGCCGTCCGCGTTGTCGCCCCATCCGAACGCTGTTCCGCCTGCGGTGATTGCAATACCGACGTTGTCTCCGCATACGATGTGCTTCACTGGGCCACCCGGCAGGGACAGCACCGTGGGTGGGATCCCATGCGACTTCGGACCGCCTGTCCCTAGTTGGCCACTGTCGTTCGACCCCCACACGAGGACGGCACCTGACGGAAGGCGGGAGTTGGCTGCTGGTTCCCGCGAAGCCGCAGTGCCACGTGTGTTTGTCGAGTTGGATGACGAAACGGGACTCGTTCGATGCTGGCTGCTCGCGCATCCAGGGAGCAGGGTGCCGACAATGACAGCCATTGCCACGCGAGACAGCTTCATGGCGCGGAGTTCAATTCGCACACATCCAGAGACGCCCTGTTTAGGGTCGTCGTCGAGCCTTCCAAGGAACCGATGAAGGTCAAGTCTCACTTTCTGCTCCTTCAGACAACGAGAGGCTCACTGGTTGACGGGCGCCGCGCCACGGTGTGCGTTCGTGAGACCCTACCGGGGGCGACAGCGGCTAGATCTTATGCTGCGGTGGCGGCAGATCTGGGTTGAACTCGCTAACTGCGTTCGCCACCCGGTCGCGCACGCGCTGCATCTGGTCGATGTTGTTGACCAGACCATTGACTTCCGTCCATGTGAGCACTTGCACGTGGCCGAGAGTTGTCCCTTCGCTGCCGTGCGCCGTGACTGACATCGTGAGGTTGTCCCCGTGGCGGGCACCGTATGCGAAGATTAATTCTTCTGCCCGTTCGCTCTTGAGGTAGAGGCCAGCGGCAAACGAGGGCGCCTCGTCGTAGGCGTTTACGACGCGCTTCGCGGCTTCAAGCATCGCCGTGGGCGTGGCATCCACGCTGAAGTCGGTAACCGTCTTCACTTGGGACTGGCCGCTCTGGTGCTTCCCCCCGGAGATCGCTCGGGAGATGGCTCGACTCGTCCCATGCCGGGCTGCCATATAGGCCTTTGTCAGGATGACAAACACCGCAATGAGCGCCACCGACCCAAGGAAAGTGGTCATGAGGTTCGCCTCAGCGGTCCTTGTCTCGGTTATTGCGATACCGCCGCGATGTAGCCGAGACAATCCAGAGCAAAGTCGCACCGCCGACTGATAGAACGAGGGATCTCATCTCATACCCTTTCTGCTTAAAGTGGCCATACTTGAACGTGTTGGTTGGCTGACGGTAGGCTGTGTATGCACCCTCAGCAAGCGTTTCGAGGAGCTGGTGCCGGCCAAGTTGGCGCCTGGACCACGAGGTCAGCGCTCGCGCGGTTCTTCACAACCAAGACGGCAACGGCTCCACTCTCTACCATGGCCTTGAGACTATTCGCCGGCTTCTTCCCTGAGCGCCTGTTGGTATGACTGGTAGCGAGCCCTGGCCGCACTGCGCACCTCCACATGCCGCATGTGCTGGCAGAGCGGAGGGTTCTTCCAAGGCTCGACGAAGAGCGCAGCCGGCCATGCCAAACCGACGAAGGTCGATGTGTTGAAGATCGGCGTATTGCGGGCGTACACGACACCGTGCCTAGCCGAATAGTGTCTGCGCGCGATGATGAACACACCCACGGCGTACCCCATGAAGAGAAGGGCGATAAAGGATCCCATTTCTGTGCTTCCTTTCAGTTAGTTTAGCAAATTGGGTTTCATCAGCGGGTCCGGTGCGTCCGAGAGTTCAGTTACGGTGAGGGGCGCGAAGGAGAATGGCTGACCATCGCCATAAATATGGATAATTGCGGAGCCGCCAGCATTTCCACTGAAGATAACTTCGGCCTACCAGTTCAACCACTGGCCGCCACCGTTGTACGAGAAGGGCTTCCCGACCCACCACGTGCCCCCAGGCGTTACGCAGCGGACCCACAGTTGTGCCCTCTGCGCGCCACCCGACATATATAGGCTGTAGTAGCCCGCCCAATTGGAGTAAGACGCAGAAGCCGCACCGTTGGATAGCACGATCTCCACAAGCTGATTACTGCTCATCCCGGGCCACAGCCCGCAAGCGCCGTTGAGGTAACCATGCACCGTTCCGCTCGCCTGCGCAGGTGCAGCTGCCACGACTGACGTCACCGCCAACCCGGCCGCTAGAACTGCTGCTGCCAGACTCTTCTTGAACTTCATGCTCTGTGTCCCTCGTTGGAGACCTGAATCGCCCGCAGCCAGCTGGCCCCGGGCGAGGGTGTCTCGCCTGCCACTTAAACGAGTCGAATTCTCTTCCGCTTTCAGATTGCATTCCTCGGGGACTCTTCGCAGTAGGGAAACCTGATCGACTCTGCGGCCACCTTCCGGATCGTTTGGATGGTGGGTTTTCCCACCATCGGACAGCGCCGCGATGGGCCTTCCACCGCTAGACTGACCGGCGACAAGGGGCCTTTCGCAGGGGGGACGTCGTGGCACGTGGCTTGGCCAGATGGCCTTCAATGTGGGCGTCGCGGGACGGTTTCCTCAACCGGCAAGGCGTCGAGCGGGCCACCGTGGGTGCGACGGGCGCTCTGAAGGCGCACAACTTGATCCAGATGGTCGTCGTGCTCGTTTTGACAAGAGGGGAATCTCGCCGACCTTCGCTGGAGCTGGCAGCTGCGGCGGTGTTCGCGGTCTCGGCCGTGTTCATGCTCGTGGTGTCAGTTCGCGCGCAGCGGTTGTCTCGGGCCGCGGTAGCAGTCGATGTCGTGGTCGCGGTCTCGGTGCTGCTCCTGGCGCCGTTCTTTCAGCCGGTGGACCCGTCACTGCCCTGGGTCGACTGGCCTTTGTTTGTGGCGTTTCTCGTGGCGGCTGAGGCGAGTGCGTGTTTCACGCCTGCTCTGGCCTCAGCCGCAACGCTCGCCCTAATGGGATCTGCTGCCTCCTGGCTGGTATGGGGGTCCCTACCCCCGGCCACCCGGCAGATGATTTATGCGAGTCTTGTTCCCTTCGTGGCCTTCGCAGCGGTGAGTTACCTCTTCTTGCAGTACCTACGGCGTCTGGCTGCCCTGGCTGATGCCAGGGCTGAGACCATCCGCATGTTGGAGGAAGAGCGCACGCGCCGCGTTCTTCACACGCCGTACCGCCTGCTGAATGATCTGGCGGGCATGCTGCGGGCACAAGGCGATCGGGAGGGGGCTCAGCCAGCGAGCAAGGCGCGACTGGCTGAGGCGGTTGCCTCGGCCCTGGAGATCGAGTCAATCGTTCGGGGAACCGACCCGGCCTCCAGCAACCTCGCCGATGACTTGCAGGGGCTCAGAGACCAGTTCGTGGATCTATCCATGATCATGAACGTAGAAGACGCAGGAGTGAGCCTGCCGCCCGAGGCGGTCTATCGGATCCGGGAGGCGGTGCGATCTGCGCTGCAGAACGTCAGGCTCCATGCCCAGGCCACCGAAGTTGTCGTCTATGCCACCGCTGACCGTTCTTCGTGGCTGGTGAGCGTCCATGACGACGGTCGGGGCTTTGACACCGCAGGCCACCGCAGCGTCGGCCTGAACCAGGTGATCGTCGGCGCGCTGGAGGAGATAGGGGCACAGGTACGCATAGAGTCGACACCTGGTCAGGGCACTCTCATCGAGATCAGTGGGGATCACCAGTGGACGATGGACCTCGCCCCCGCGTCGTTGTCATAGACGACCACCCGGTAATCGCAACGGGACTGACGCAACTGGCGCCACAGATCGAGGTCGTGGCCAGTTTCAGCACCGTTGAGGACTTTCTTGGTGCACCACCGTGCCCGGCCGACGTCGTGCTCCTGGACCTTCAGCTAGATGCCGGCCACCGGGCCGGGGCGACTCAACCCATCATGGGTACGGCGGCCATCCGTTGCCTTCTCGAAGAAGGCAAAGGACCGGTGGTGGTTTACACAGCCATCGCCGAGGAGATGCTGTTGGCGGCGTGCCTGGCAGCCGGCGCGATGGGCGCGGTCACCAAGAACGCCCCGGGCGCCACGATCGCTGAAGTCGTCCGGATCGTGGCCCAGGGAGACATGTGGGTCGACCCCGCCATAGCGGGAGCACTGCGGCGTTATGCCCAACGACGACACGCCGGCGCATTGAGCCCGCAACAGGCCAACGCTCTGCGCTATCGAGGCCAGGGCCTGAAGCAGCAGGCCATCGCGGACAAGATCGGCGTCAGCGACCCCGAAGTCGTGTACCGATACCTCAAGTCGGCCGTCGAGAAGATCGCTGATCTGGACGGCGGCGAAGCCACGGAAGCCAGTGGCAAGCACGCTGGCGCGCACATCGATGAGGTGGCTCAACGCAGTGGTCTGTCCAGCGGGCTCGTCCGCTGGGAAGACCTCCAGACCCGACCTGATCGGTCGACCCGCAGACGTCGCTGACCGACGGGTTGGTCAGCTTTCCCCCTAGTCGAGTAGTGCGATCACCGCTCAGGCTGGGGAGATGGCCGGCCAGCAGAGGATACGTGTCATCGGCCCTGAACCCTGGCCCACCGGATTCGCGGTCGCCCTGCCGCAGCACGCGGCCACGCCCATTACGGTCATGATCACGCCCCGACCCCAGGCCCGCACCATCATCACCGACCTCGGAGGACATTCGGACGTCGTGGTCTGGGCACGTGACCCATCCGCCATCGAAGCCGCCGTGCTGATCACTGCGGGCGCAAATGCCTACGTTACCGACCTCAACAACCTGGCCGCCGCGATAAGGGCGGTGACCCTGGGTGAGGCGTGGCTTTCTGCTGTCGCAGCCGTGGCCGTATGCCGGCTGGCGCGGATCACCGGTGATCAGGGCTTGGATAGGCTTTCGGTCGCCGCCCGGGCTGCCGCCTCAGGTCAGGCGTGGCCCCTGGCGTGTCGCGCCGTCGGGGTTACCGGCACCCGATCCCTTCTCATGCAGTTGCGGCGTGCGCTCTAGCCTCGATCTTGGGTGTTCCCAAGCGTTGATGTGAGAGCTAGCAGCCCAGACTGTGTCGGGCCCATCGCTGACCGCTTCGAAAGGGTTCAGCCCTGCCAGCCGGTCAGCCTAGCCATGGACGACTCCTGGCAGGGCTGCCGATGGTGGGAAATCCCACTATCCACATGATCTGGGTACCATCCGCAACGTCGATCAGGTTTCCCCACTGCGCCAATTCCCTCAAGAACGCAGGCTGAAAGCGGAAGGGAATCCGGCTCGATCAAGGTGGAGGAGAAATCAGTGAATACAACATCGAAGGTCCCAGCCCCCATGGCTTCCACAACAATCCGGCGAAGGCTGACCAGCAGGAGGACGGCGATGGGCCTCGCGCCAAAGGGGATCATGAACTGGAGGAAGCGAGCAGGCGCGCTGCTGGCCAGCGTCGGTCTTCTCATGGGGCTAGGCGTCATCGCCGCTGCGCCATCGCAGGCATGGTGGGGAAGCAGCACTGTGACATTGACCGGGACAACCGGCTGCTGGTCCGACGGGCCGCAGCAGTCGACTGTCTACGGCGAGCTCAACCGTCAAGGTCACACGTCCCAAGAAAACGGTATGCCGACCCGGTATAGCGTCACGTTCACGAACGTGCCCAGCGGCGGCGGTTGGGCATGGTTCACGATCCACTGCAGCGTCGGCGGCGATCACAACCGCTGGGTCCAGGTGTATCGGCCCAGCTTGGGCAGCACCCTGGGTATCAACCTCTAGGAAGGCCGGATTGTCGACATGAGGCCCCTCCCGGTAGGCCGGGCGGGGCCTCTGGCATAGCAGCAGCCGCTGGCGTGACAGCCATCCTGCTCGGGACCGCGGAAACCGTTCCCGAGTTGTGGCCCGCGGATGTTGCCGAGGGGCCGTACCTTGACAAGGCGGTACTACTCGCCCGTGCGGTCGCGGCGGCGGCGCGTCCGCTGCATCGACTCAACACAACGAATCCGCTGACTTCGGTCCCGAAACCCGCTGCCGAGACTCCGCCGGCCGGTTCGCTCGACCCGCGAGCGGTTGTTCGCACGGAGGCGCTCCTGCCGGACAACAACTCGGTTGAGGTTGTCGCCGAGGCCGCAGAGGAGTTCTGGGCGACCGCCCACGGCTTCGCCTTCACCCCAAACGTGAGCGGCGATCAGGCGCTCCACGAGGCGCTCAACTTCGGTGCCGCGCACTCGAACCTGCACGCGGTGATGGCAACCTACGATCGCCCTGGCAGTGAGGACATCGCGGTTTTTACAGCCCGGATGCTGCTTGAAGAGGCGGCTCGCCACTACTGGCGGACCAACACGACCTCCACCGTCGAGTACGAAGCCCGTGCCACACGGTACTTCGACGAGTATCGGGCCCGCGCCAAGAAGACGGTCGACCTACTCGCCGGCAACGGCGTGCCCCGCAAGGACGCGTTGCGCATCATGGATCTGCCCAACAACGCGAACGTCGTCGGGCACACGACAAGCGTCACGAAGGGCCGAGTTCCGACCCCGACCATCGCCTCGATGCTGCGTGACCTCGGCACAGACTTCCCTGAACCCGGCTGGTTCGAGGTCGCATACTCATTCCTCAGTCAGACGACCCACGCAACGCCACTCGGATACCTTCATAGCGTCCGGTTCACCGACGGCACCTGGCAAGCGAACGCAATGAGTCCCGAAATGCTGGGACTCGCACTCGACGTCGCTTGCCTATCCAGTGCCAGGCTCATCAGCCACTCGGTCCTGGTTTTTTCCAACCTGACCCAGGACTCGAAGGACTACCGAATCGCGCTCTTCCGCGCTGCGATGAAGGTTCACTCCTCTGCACGCCTCCTTCACGGGCTCGACTGACGGACGAGCCCGCGTCATTCTGGGCGGAATGACGCTCGCTGTACCGGGTGCTACGGGATTCGTCGCACTCGCGCAACGCGCTGTCATCGGCATGAGAGTGAGTCCCCGCGTTGGGGGTCACGATGCACACGAAGGATTTCGTCGGTCCGTCAGGGGAAACGGAGACAGACCTGGTCACCTCGCGATGTCCCCTCACCCACGTCCCCCGCACGGCCGACTGACGTGGATGGAGCCGGACGGGCGACATGAACGCACCAGCGCATGGCAGGACCGGGACGCCGCGACAGCCTTCGAAGGTCGTGGATCAGGGGTGCCGGCGCATCCGACGGGACTTTTGGCCCTGTCAGGGGACAACACCCGTTGGCAACGCTGGATGTGGGAACACCCCGATTATCGGCCGAATGGGGGCGCCTGGCACCGGGCAGGTACACAATGAAATTGATCGGACGACCAGCCGGGCCAATGCGCCACAAGGACTTTCTCCAAGACGTTCCGTCGTACAGCTACAACCTGCCGTGTGGTCACCACGTTTCTTATCGAATCCCCGTGGCATTAGACGGCTTCGGCTATTGCTACGACTGCCAGGATTATTTCCGGCATGACGGCGTGGAGGTGACCGAAATCCCCCCTCGCATCAAGCGCAGGCGGCTATCTGATGATGAAGTATATGAGTGGATTGATCGCGCCATCAAACGAAACCAGATTGCAGATCTACTCACCCAGGGATGCACACAGAAGTATGCTTCTCTTCTGACAGGGGTGTCCTATATGACGGTTCGTCGCGTGGCGCAGGATCTGGGCGGTTGGCGATCCTGACCGAGCCTGAATCGGTGCTCAGGTCGAGCGAATCGTGAACACTCTGGCGTTAGAATTACGTTTGGATATGGTCACACTTGAACGGTCTCCTCTAAGCGAATGGTGAACACTCCGGTGCTAAGGTTTGTATATGGAGGACATCCGCACTTGAACGGTCGCTACCAAGGGAATGGTGAACACTCCGGTGCTAGGCTATATACGTGGGGGTATGCGGGCATGAATGGTCTCGTCTCCCTCCACAAACTTCCGTTTTTCCATGCTCGCGCATCCATGCCGTCCGTAATCCACGCGATGGGCTAAGGGCGGTGGGGTGAGGTGGCTGAGCCGGGATGAGCACAGGGCCAGGGCTACCTCCCTGCTTTTCCTCCCGTGTAGCTGTATCAATCAGAAGACCCACGACCGGAAGCTGGATGTCCGCTTCCAACTCTGGGCAAGTCCGAAAGCGATAACCCTCCGCCAAGTCTTGTCGCTCCGAGGCGGCCTCCGGGCCGGGTGAACCCACCCGTCAAGGAGCCCTGAAGAGCGACCAGTTTCCTTGGCGCAGGGCCGCAAGCTCCCAACTACCAGACTGCTCACACAACTGAACAACCCTTCACCGGGCCAGGTGGGTCTAACGCCCACCTGGCTGGGGAGAGGGGATTCCCCCGGACCACTGAGGCCGGTCAGCAGGATGCTGCGGGTCCCAGTTGCCGGGGAAGCTTTCCATTTTTCAGGGAAAGGTGACAACGCAATGCGTACGCAAGACCACAGCGCACCAAAATCAGCGTCGATGAGTTTGACGGTGGATGCGTTCGGCTCGCGAACCCGTTGCAACAAATACGGAGCTAGGAGGGACCTAGCCAATGACAAACATTACAAACACACGTGGGGCCACCAGTGATTCACTCATCGTCGGCCTCCCCCAACACTGCAAGAACGGCTGCGGCACGATCATCCGGGTCGTCTACCTGCCCCGGCGTGATCGCTACATGGTCGTGGAAGATCCCACGGATGTGCGCACCTCTCGACTGGTCCGGCACAACTGTGAGGCTTCCCAATGACCGCGGCCACAGTCTCCGACGACACCCAGGTGGTGGGCCCCGACGACACCCCCATGGTGGCGCGGGGGCTCGCGTATGCAGCGAGGGGCTGGCCGGTCTTCCCTGTCAGCGCGCTAACAAAGAAACCCCTGATCAAGGACTGGCCGAACCGGGCGACCACCGACCCCAAAGTGATCCGAGCGACCTGGCGCAAGAGCCCCAAGGCCGGCATCGGCATCGTCACCGGCTCGAGGTCCAAGCTGGTCGTGGTCGACCTCGACGTGAAGAACGACAAGGACGGCCCCGGCAACTGGGATAACTACCTGCAGAGCAAGGGCGCTGACCTGCCGCAAACCTGGACCGTGCGGACTCGCAGTGGCGGCCAGCATCGCTACTACCGCGTGCCCGAGGGCGCGGACTACAGGGACTCAGCCGGGGTCGTGGCCGAGGGCGTGGACGTTCGCGGCACGGGTGGATACGTGGTGGCCCCGCCGACTCCGGGCTATGAGTTCCTCGCCGAACTAGACGGCTCAGTGCTCCCCGAGCTGCCGGTCGGCGTGCTACCGGAGAAACGGACGCCCGAAACGTCAACGAAGCCACGAGACAAGCGCAACCCTCAGTACGCACGCGCCGCGTTCGCGAGCGGGCTGGCCGACATTGCGCTGTCCATGGAGGGCCAGCGGAACGACACTCTCTTCAAGGTGGCGGTCAGGGCTGCCGAGTTCGTCGCAGACAATCTGCTCGATGAGGAAGAGGTGCGAGAGGCCCTGTGGGAGAAGGCTGTGCAGAGCGGCCTCGATGCCGACGAGATCGAGCAGACAGTGGACTCTGCCTTCGCGAAGGTTGCCCGCGAAGCCCACCCGAGTGACGCCCTCAGCGGTCCTTGGCGTGGTCCGTATGTCCGGACCGACGACCTGCTGTGGGCCGAAGACAGTGTGCGGCCATCAATCTGGGGACCACCTGAGTCTCCCCTGTGGATGCCGGGCGAGTCGCTGATGATCGCCGGCGAGTCTGGTCTGGGCAAGTCGACGTTGGCGCAATCGCTTGTGGCAGCGCGCCTCGGTCTGCGGGACGAGGTTATGGGCTACCCGGTCGCCGACGACGGCGGCAAGGTGCTGTATCTCGCTCTTGACCGGTCACCGCAGATCCGACGCATGATGCGTAGGCAAGTCCCCGACGACCCGCGTATCAGGCAGGTGGCCCGCGATCGATTGGTGATCCGTGAGGGACCGCTCCCGGTGCTCCTCACCGACGAGCGCAACGACGGATGGCTGCTTGAGCAGGCACAGGCTGTTGGTGCCACCACGGTCGTCATCGACAGTCTGAAGAACGTGGTCCTGAAACCGTCCGACGAGGCCTCGGCCAACGCCTACGACCGGGCAAGGCAGGCACTGATGACGGCCGGGATCAACCTCATCGAGATCCACCACACACGCAAGACGACCACCCAAGGTCAGGGCGGCAGAGGTGGCATGGACGACGTCCACGGATCTTTTGCGCTGGTCGCGGGGGCGGGCTCGGTGCTGACGCTGTCCAAACCGAAGGGTGCGGATGAGAGCAGTTCCGAGGTGTGGCTCCGGCAGGTCAAGTCGCTCACTGGTACGCACAAGGGGGTGATGCTCACTCTCGACAGGGAAGCCGGCCTGCTGGACCGTGTCGATGTGGCCGAGAGTCTGGAGAACCAGATCAGCGCGCTGTTCTTCTGGCGCAACGAGGACGGCACGCCCAAGAAGTTGCTGCCTCGCGAGATCTACCCCCAGCTCTATCCGGAGGGCGCGACCACGACGCAGCAGAGCAACGTCCGCAAGAAGCTGAGTCAGTTCGTGAGGACGGGTGAGTTGGCTAAGGACGGCGAGGGTCGCTACATGGCCAAAACCAGCAGTTGACCCGCAGAACGCCGGATTGCGTCTAGACGCAGCGTCTGGGCCCCTTTCGAGGGACGCAGACGCAGACGCAAAGTGGCACCCACCGGAAGCAGCCGAGCACGGCTACCAGACGCAAATCGATACGCAAACCCGTGTTGCGTCCGCTCCCCCCTCTCTATAGAGGGGGAGCGAGACGCGGGAGACGCAATGGAATGGATCAAGTAGTGGGCCGGCAGCAGCCTGCTGGCACCGCTACTTGGGTTCCGACCTGGGCGATGCAGCCAACTACGCCTCGGTGCGCTGGTAGCCGTAGGGGCTCTCGGGGCTTCCTGCGACTGACAGTACCGAACTCAGAACACCCTCTAGAAATTCTAGGAAGGCACCTTAGAGCGACTTTCAGTGCCGGCTAGGTACTACCTATCACAGGGGCTAGGTGCGAATTTCCTCGGGCCGTCCTGGACTATATAAGGCATGGCCGTTTGCCGGAGTTGCATTGGTTGGCTGATGTCCGACGTCCGGGACTGGACGAAAGTTACTGGAAACAGTTCTAGACGTTTATGAATGTGAACGAATCTTCATCTTGAGGTTTTCGTTTGAAAACAAAAACTTCAATCAATAGACCAATCAGAACGTCCCGCCCTGAGCACGAGGGTCCGCAAAACGATGTCTTTTTGGCGCAAAATCATAATCGCGACGCCTAACTATCCATTTTCGAGCCAAACCGACCGAAAAAGGACGAGGTTTATTGGGACATATTCTTGAGAGAGCCGCGCAATGTCTGGTTTAATCTGGACGATTGACGACGGGCTCCACGAGATAACTCCCGGCGAGGTCGTTCTCGCTCTGGCAAGCACTCTCACCCGCGATGGCCGAGCAGTTCGGCCGTGAGTCGGGAGCCAACGGCGGTCTGGATCTCAGCCAGATCCCCTGGCAATCCCCCTCATCAGCACGAGCTCGCGATTGTCCGTTCGGTGAGCACTCAACTCCGTGATGGCAAGGAGTTCGCTCGGGGGCGTTGTTGAACTCGAGCTACGGACTCCAGGATGTGACGGCTCAACCTCTTGCCTGCTCCTCGGTCAACGCCCCGTGGCCTCTCTGAAGCGCGTTGCAGCAGGTTGTCAACAGCAACCGCCTCACCCGGAGTCCTACTCCGAGAACGCCTGTCGGGTACGGCCGCTACCTTTGGGTTTGGCCCGCGGCACCTTGCCTAGAACAGCTCCGCGGGATAGTCGGCCGAGAAGGGGTCAATATGAGGGAGAGCAACTGCACCGAGCCGTCATGTGACCGGCCGACTCGGGTTCGCGGACTGTGCAGTGGCTGCTATCAGAAGGCGCGGCGAGATGGAACCATTGCATCCCATCAGATAATGCGCGATCACATCTCGCGCAATTTGAATAACGGCCTCCCGCGACTTGCCGATTGGCCCGCCTGCGATCAGCTCGTCCACCCTCTGGGCGATCCGGGACCTCCGGTCGACAAGGGTTCCTGAACCAGGGAAATGCCACGCAACCCGGGCTGGGAAGTACCTCCCATCGTCGGCCAGGCCGTACGGGTCGTCACTGTCCCACACGAAGGCGTTCGTAGGCGATGAGGGATGGGGCGCGATGATTCCCGCGCCCACAGTTTCCCGAGACAGCCCGGGAGGTCCAGCCAGCTGAACGCGTAGGCTGCCTCGCTTGCGGTGAAGATGCCTTGAGTCGCCGGTGTCCGCAGTATGGCCGCAGTGACGATCAGGAGCTCTGCGCTGAGAGCATCGAGTCTGTCCCTCACCTTGTCATCGTTGATGTCGACGACCGGATAGGTGTCGAGCACCACTCGGACGCGAACCTCCTCATCACGAAGCAGCGCGGCACGGGCCTCAGCCTGCTGTTCCCTTTCATTGGCCGTGGATTCCTGCTTGCAGACCGCGCAGACGAGACCGAGGCTCGGGTCGTTGATAAGCTTTTGAGCTGCGGTTCGGCTCTCTGCCGCTAATTCTGTTCCACAAGACCCGCAACAGATGCCTCGTACTCGGGCCGTGACTCGGCCAGCAAGATGAGCAGAGATTCGAGATGCCGGGATCCCATACGCGGAGCTCAGGTCCCGCGACGGGCGCTGCCAAACGAAGTCGGCCTCGTCATCCCATTCGTGCGACCAGTAGTCCTTCGCGAGCGCGACCACCTCCGGGTCCGCGCTGTCTATCGTGACGGCAAGACGCGGCATCTCCAGCACGGAACCGTTAGCTCCCATTGTGCCAATCCCTCAGCTCTCTGCGATCCACAAGGACCCCGTTAACTTGGTGGGTCCCGCGTGAGCATAGTTGGGCGGCGGCTCAATGCACGGGATCTGGAAACCATCAGCAGGTCAGCGCCTGACCTACCAATGTCGCATGCTGGGTCGCGGAGATCGCGCATCATGATGTCTGGCTCTTGGCTGGCGCGTCGTTGAAGAAGCTGGCAGCGGCCAGCGCATCTAGGAGATCTACGAGGGCGCGAGCCTGAGTGTCCGCGAGCGGTACCCCCAGCTCGAGGTGCTCGCCTAGACCGAGCGAGGTTAGGTTGGCGGTACCAAAGTACCCTCCGGTGCGGTCACTGACGACGAACTTCGCATGCATAAGGCTGGCTTCACCCCCGGCCCACCAGTGCTCGTGCACCGTCCCGTACCTGCGCAGTTCGGCGAGCATCGACAGGACAACCACGCGGTGGTGGATGTCATGCGGGTGGAGGTAGAAGTGCACCTCGACGCCGCGCGACTCAACAGCTGGCAGGAGCACAGGGCGCAGTTGCTGCCAACCGGCTGCGTTCCAGAACGGCCCGCCGATGTGGAGGGTGCTCCTCGCACGGGCGATGACATCCGTGACCAATAGGTCGAGCCGCTGGGCGGGGGTGATGAACTTTCGCGCCCTGCTGGGCACTGTGAATACCAGCGGGCTATTAG
>Ga0066793_10000519_pt1 | contig 15364 bp, 9 predicted proteins | sample PersoiDNA2013189_FD_83876 | JGI IMG/M metagenome (GOLD analysis project Ga0066793, IMG submission 83876) | Permafrost soil microbial communities from the Arctic, to analyse light accelerated degradation of dissolved organic matter (DOM) -... | ecosystem: Environmental > Terrestrial > Soil >... | reverse complement strand
GTCTAACGTTTCCTGTAATCTCCCTAATTACCACCTCAAAACGCTATTGTTATATCACTTATCCCTACTCATATTTTACCACCAAAACAGCCGATATTAACCTCAGTTTTTCAAACTAAAAAGCCCCGGAGGTGGGGCCTTTTAGCGAGTGTCCCGATTGTAAGAAAAATCGGATAAGGAGAAAAACGCTTTCTATATCTCTCTCCAGTCCAGTACTTGGAAGGAAGGAGCCCATGCAACGGGGTCCAAAGCCCACCTGGACCACTTGAAGTTTGTATTTTCCCATTTAGAGCCGCTGTTGAACTTAATTTGGTTACCAGCAGTAAATGACCCATAGAAAGTAAGGTTATTAATATTGTTAATATTAATATAAATATAATTGAAGTCTATATCGTGTTGAGCCCACAGGTGTAAAATACAATCGGTATTCGACACAAGACCAGACGTATAGTTTTGTATGTCCAAACCTGAAACTATGTTGAGGGTCTGACCGCCGTAGATGTCCCAGTCTGTATTACTTGCTGTTATGTAAACGCTACCCTTTGATACTATCGTTCCAGTAAAGGAAACGTTCGGGTTCTGGTTACTCCATTTGAGTACATCGATATATACATTTACGTTCGGGTCACCGTTGTAAACGACTTCATTTGAACTGTATGGAATACTGCTATTCCACGTGAACTGAATTCCGGGTTTACTGTAGTCTGTGTCACCAGGCCCGCTCTGGGAAATCATGTGGGCTGGTCCCGCAGGAACATTTGTTATATCAGCATGGCAGGTAGGACACTCGTTTGGGAAAACGGCTGGATGGTCGGGATACTCGCCTGGGTTAGTCGAGTTAACAGTTCTTCGGCAGTTCAGGTTGGGACATATTTTTGTTTCAGGGCCGTTTGCTACATCGTCCTGTCCTGCAATTAACTCGAAGTAAGCCCAATTAGGTTTCAGCAATTTGACCGTGGCGCTTAACCCTGCCTCTGCATACAAATCCACATCACCTCTGGCCCCAACGACAGGAGGATTTCCAGTAGTTATATTACCCGTACTAACACTGCCATCTCCCCCGCCGGTTGTCACACTGCCATTGGAACATATATTTCCAGTCTTAATTTCAGAACTATTACCTGAGGCTTGCAGTGAAACACCCCCCAACCCGGAGAATATCGCAAGATTGTTTTGGTTATCAGCAGAGATACTTCCGTTAATCACAACATTCGACTTCTGTTCTTGGGTTCGAACATCAACCTTGTTGCCTGCTATAACACCGAGCGGTGTTATATTAAGTGGCTCGTCTTTACCTTTTTCGTTTGTTACTGCTGCTTTATCTCCAGCCCTTATTCCACCGATATCCAAAGGACTAGATTTGTTAACGCTGGCTGAACTTGTGACCGTAACATTGTTGGAAGCGCAGACATCACCAGATACGCTTATTGCAAGCACAAACCCGGCGGCAGCAGCAGTCGTTACAGTAGCATCCCCAATACCTCCAAGTCCTGCAATAATGTTACCAGGAACATTTACGTTACCTGTAACAGTTATATCGTTTGCCTTGTTTGCAGCCGAAGAGTTTTCCAGGTCTACGTCGCCTGTAGCGACTATCCTACCTTGTATTGTCATGCTACCCTTACGGCTGGTAGGTATCTTAATATTACCGTCTACGTAAATAGCACCCAACGGATAATGTCCCAAATAATGGTTAGCACCGTCTAATCCGACCTCAATTCCATTAAAATCCAACTGTGAAGAAGGGTCCCAAGTTTCTTGATGATTATCAGACATTCCGTTGTACATAAGATAGTCGAAGGAAGCATCGTAGTCCTGACCACCGGCACCAATCACTATCCTAGCCAGAATGGTTCTGTCTACGGTCTTACCCCGTGCCGTAATAGTACCCGTAGATTGGATTACCTTATAAGTAGAGTCGGTGTTCTGTTCACTCTGATATATCTTATAAGTGAAATTGCCACCGCCAAAGGGGATTGTTATTCCACTAGCAGTAGCAGCATGATAAACAGGATAAACAGGTACTGGCGATGCGGGTGTGTTTTCAATCGCAACGGCGGCACTATTAACACCAGCGTCAGCAATAAGGTACGCTTGGTCCATTAGTTTAGTCCTCGAGGACAGGTCAAATTCCTGCAGACCCATAACAGCAAGGGCTACACCGAACAGCATGAGTACCATCATAATGCAAATACCCATCATCAAGATGTAGCCTTCTTCGTTACTTGCTGACCTGCTTACTCTTTTCATCATTGGTGTCTTTCTCACTTTCGGTCTCCCCCGTATTAACTTCTCGTAAGGACTCTCAAGAACGTAGTCTGTTCATAGGTTCTTGTTATCGCTTTCGTTCCTGTTCCTTTTTGAATCGTTATGACTACCTTGACAGAACCAGCACCAGAGTTAAGTGCTGTACCTGTATAACGATTGCTTGGGGGTGTTTCACTACCGGAAACCACTCCCGGGACAACTGGGTCCGCTATAGAAACCACTCCCGGCTGGAAGTAATAAACCTTGAAATCTGTAACGTAAGAACAAAGAGTGGCCGTGGCTGGATTTACAGGGGCGGGAGGAGTTAAAGCAGCAGGATATGTAGTTTTCTGCATCAGGTTGTGGTTGTTATCCAGATAGAGTTCAACCTTCTCGGCGTTGGTGTAAGCGAAAGTTCCTGTAGTTGCTGTGGTAGCACCGAGACTGTTGTTACCAACGTTGGAGTAGAAACTCATACCGTTCCACACACCATCAGGAGAGGCGACCTTGTAGTTGTCTATACACTCTTGGTCGTTAATACGCAGGATGGACTTGATTTCCCTGTCTATCGCAGGAAGAACCCTACGGGAAGCGTCCGTTACCGATTGAAGGTTGCTACCCGATGTAAAAGTCTGGAAGCCCATCAGAAGGAGCCCTACCATGCCAGCAAGCATTATTAGCGAGATAATCATGACTATCATGAGTTCGAGTATCGTGAAGCCGACTTCTTCTCCTGCTATTCTCTTTGTCGCTTTTCGTATCAATCTGCTAATCTCCACGATTGTTTCTCCTAGTAGAAATACAGGATATTAGTATAGGGGTGACAGGCTCCGGGAAGACCACCGCTATACAGGCTTATGTGGCAGAAGTTAGCAGTGAAATTGGTACCGGGGAACGTGCTGGTATTGACCTGCCATGACGACTGGTTTTTTCCAGTTTGGTCAACGAGGCAGGTGTCGTCGTTGTAATCACCCGATTGGTTCGTTGATAGGATTAGTCTCCAATGCGGTGTCTCATGGGTGCTCTTCTCCGGGTTGTACCATTTGATATAGTAGTTAGTAGCCCCAGAGAAGTTGTACGTACCCGCTGTTGCTATAGAACAGGTAGTACCACCAGTATCACCACCCATCCCATAGAGTTCGAGGTTGGTGCATGACAACGCTGAGCCAGTCAAATTCATGCTATCAGACCCAGACCCATTCACGCTTGATTGTGACAGCGAACTTTTCCACAAGCCAGAGTTAGTCCCGTTGGTGTAAAGAGTCAACATGAATCGTGCTTGGATTACATCTGTAGCCAACACTGTAGCAGTGTAAGACTTACTGGCACTCACGTCCGTACCGTTTTTCGTCCATTGAACAAATGAATATGCACCACCCGTTGTGGGTGTTGCCGTAAAGGTTACAGACCCGCCTGCTGGTGATGCGTCCTGCCAAGCCCCGCCACCGACGCTACTTGCTGTTCCCCAAGTCGGTTGTTTCGAAGACACGGGGAAATTAAGTGTTTGTGCATGACTCAAAAGTGTGGAAGCAGAAGCGGCGTACTGTCCATCGGGGTTCTTGACAACCACGTAATAAGTACCAGTACCTCCAACCCCAGTATCAGTCATACTGGTGTCCAGAGCCTTATTGGAAGTGCCGTACTGATAGAAGTTTGTGGTAGTCGACCCACCGACGGTTACGTTCAACGTCAAGGCACTACCGAAACTCATCTCCGAAGCACCGTCTCCCGTAATACTGCCAAGACCTCCGAATGTTACATTGGGGCTGTTGGCAGCCAGAGTGTTCGACTTGATAAAGTAAACCGTAGCACCGGTCTGGAAATAGCCTCCGGAAGCCGTCAGACCCGTATACGTACCAGTGGGGGGAATGGCGGTAGTAGTCTTCGTTCCGCCACCACTCACAGGAATCGTAGCGGCAGTACCCGTCGTAACGGTTGCTGGAAGAGTGTCGGTAATAGTAGTCGGCGCAGGGTTCATACATATACCCAGACCCGAAGGAGCCCCGGTCGGGTCGGTGTCGTACCCCGCCGTAGGAGTACCGAAGTTCTTCAAGTAGAGTTCGTAATAATCACCGTTGGTTAAACCAGTACCATTATAATTACCAGAACTCGGATTGAATGTCATAGTCACCGAATAAGAAGTGTTCAATGCAAAGTTACAGCCGGGGTCGGTGTATGTCCCATTAAAATAGTTATAAGTAGTTGCAGAAGCACCGTAACCATAACATATCTTCGCCGCTGCCGGAGAACCTGCGTTCAAGGAATAGAGGTTTGTTCCCGTTATGGTCACGGTTCTCGATGTCTGAGCCCTGTAAGTCCAGTTGGTGTCACTGGTACCTGTCACTATCGTTGTCACGGTCGGGTGTGGGTTCATGAATACGGATACGGCCAGATTAGCAGCATTGTTTAGGTTGGAATCAACCGTTCCTCCGAAATTATATAGATGAACGTTCCAATAAGAATCAGGCACGGAATATTTATCCGCAATAGGAGCGGTACTGGGTTGAACGTTTACCGTGACCGCATCACCAATTCCAATTTCAGCGTTAAGTGTCGGACCCGATATCAGTCGTCCTGTACCCACATCGGTAGTGTAGTTAGTACCGTAACTCAGTTGTGCCAAAGCACTGGAATCATTCAAAGCATACAGGTAGTTACCCTGAACCTGTACGTATCGGCTTCCCAGCCCAAGCGTAGCCCAGTTATAGTAATTACTTGCGGTGGCGGTAATACCGGTAATTTGTGGAGTCGGGTTGAACAAAACCTTGGTAGCGTCCGTTGTCGATTCGGACACACCACCGTAGTTCTTCAAATGAACTGTCCACAGGCTATTAACAGCGTTGTAACCAACACTCGCTGTACTGGGGTTGAATGTAAGTACTACGTTCTGTCCTATCGGGCTTGAGTCGTCTCCAGTATAAGATACCAAACTGGCAGCGCCCGTCGTAGAATAGTTACCATACTGCAAACTCTTCTCGTTACCAACTACGGTGTTTTGAAGTCCATATAGATAATTACCTGTGATACAGATATTTCTTGCATTTTGACCACTATGAGCCCAACTGTAATAGTTTGGTGAACTGGTAGCCGCTATCGAGGTTATTACAGCCGGAGGGTTCATATAGAATCTTTGTGTGTCACCTGATATATCTGCCTGACCACCCCAGTTTGAAAGTTTGGGGTTCCATCTGGAGTGAGGCGTGTTCCAAGTAGCCCCTGACGGTGTAGTTAGGTCATACTGAAGTACGAGTGTGCCAGTATTACCAGCACCAGTATCGTCTCCACAGTCGTTACCCGTTCCACCAGATACGAAAGTAGCGTCTGCTGTTTGATAAGAGCCATCAATCAGTTGTCTGGTTGATACGTCAGAATCAAACCCGTAGAGATATTTTCCTTCAAACTTAACCTTCCTAGAGGTCATACCGCTGTGTCCCCAGTTATATGTACCCCCATCTGTGTCTATGGCAGCAATATCTGTGATTACAGGGGTAGGATTGACCAGCAAACGGTTTGCGTTGGTCTCGGATACAGCTGTAAGACCGCCTCTTGTGGTAATCGCTATGTCCCAATATGTATTAACATCCGAAATAGAGGTCAGGTCAAAGGTACAATTTATATTTGTACCATCAGAGGACACGGTAGTCCCATGAGCAGGTATTATAGTTCCGTTTGTCTGACTTTGAAGGTTAACCGTTGCGTATTGGAAATTGGAACCTGTTATCACTACTGGTCGAGCCGACTGACCCTTGTGACCCCAATTATGGTTCGTGAGAGTCGAAAAACCAGGACGAGCTACTGTGACCGTAAAGCAGTTCCTAAAACTGGTGTCCTTCCAACCTTTGTTCTGCCAATAAACTGCAAGGCTATACACGCCTGGTCTTACAGTTACACCCGTGTGGTCACTCAAGTTAAAATTACAGCTGATAAGTGTGGGGCTTACTACCGTTACTGTTGTGGCGGGATTATCCGTCTGTCCCTCGTACCACAACGAAACGTCCAGTGTGTCGGCTGTCGTAAGACCTTCAGATTGAACCGTGATGTTCATCTGGAGGTTGGTATTATTTAACTGTCCTTCGGTGGGATTTATGCTTTTTATAACCAATACAGGGTTGTTGGCTCCACCAGTTGTCATAAGGTCGCTTACTACCGACTGTGCCTTATAAGATACTTCAGCCCCGGAGTTAGGGTCGTGGTAATAAACGGTGACTACCGCCAGCAGCATCCGTACAGGATTGCCACTACTATCTGTTGGTTTGTCGAGTTGTGGAGGAACAACAATATTGCCAGTTGCGGCTTTGGGAACCCAAGTCCCTGGACTCGTTTCCATAGTGAGTCCCAGACTAGGATTTGAAGGGTCAATATACTGGATAGCAGTAGTCCTCTTGTACTTTCCGTATCCGCTTATGTAACCGTAATCTTCGTAAGCAGTGGGATTGGACGGCTGTGTAGCCGTCAACTGCAAATAGTTCCCTTGTGAATCCTTCTGGTCATTTTTATAGGCCGTGTTGAAATAGAAGTCGTCCACATCTTGGTTGGCACCCGTATAAGGGGTGTAGAAGGGGAGTGTTTTTATGTCTTCGAGTTTTTTCTGTGCCAGTTGGGTTGCCGCGTTCTCCATAGCACCTCTTGTAACGGCCCCACTACCAGACATAAGCATCATGCTGATGCCAACGATAGAAGCAACGAAAACAACCATTGCTATGATTACTTCCGCCAATGTGAAGCCTTTTTCGCTTCTTGCTAGTTTATGCAAAACTGGTGACATCCCAAGTCCTCCCTAGTCAGAAATATTCCCGTAGCCACTGACCGTTATGGTTCTGACGGTCGAACCGTTACTGACTTTTACTGTCATATATTGACCGGGGTTAGGTCCCCCGTCCGTGTTAGCCAGAACATAAGCACCGATGGAAACGAAGTAGATGGGGGGACCTGAATACTGTATCTCCGTGCCGGGGTTGTTAGAAGGTATTATGTTATTTCCCGACCTGTTGTTCGTTGCAAAAGCATCAGGCGTCATGGAAGTCCAAGTACAGGTATCGCCTGCGTCTGGCGTTCCTTTTTCAATAAGGTAAGAATTAGGCGGGGCGCTGCCTCCGTTAAAAGTAATTCTGTATTGGTATCGGAAGCCACTCGGGGCCTTCTCTCCACCGTCAGCCAAAGCATATACCTTGCGTAAATCCTGCTTCACCATTTCAGAGGCACTTCTGGCGTCCGAATTTCCTAGTGTTGTTACGTAGGCGATTACGACAGCACCAAGCATGACACCCATGATAAGGACAACAATCATGAGTTCAATCAGGGTGAAACCCTGTTCACGGGATACCGATTTGCGTATCTGCTTGCTTATCACGTTTTCTCCTTCAACACTCTGTACTATATAACGGCCCGTCTTTCGTTTTGGTTACCACAGCATCCCAGTAAATCTGGGGCTATTTCCATAATCTACCAAATCCCATGAGGCTGGACATATTGTACCTCTTTTCATCTGTTTCTAATCCAAGCAAAATCCGAGGCTCCGACCTCTTCGTTCGCTTCGATTTTTGGACTTGTGGCCTGTCGCCAAGGAAAGGTGGTGAGCCCTTCGCGGGAGTTTCGACCTCAGTCGTGGGGTAACTTCAAAGCTGATTCAGCGGATGCCACGGCGAAACCACAACGGAGGAACTCCATATAACCTGCCTCCTAAAGTCCCCAGGCCTTGGGACGCCTCCGGGATCCTCGTTCACTATCGTGCAACAACTCTAATTCGAATAGTCATCCTGTTTGGTCGCGGACTGCCCCCCGCCGTGGGGGCCGGTCTCCCTCGCCCGGATATACATCGTCGCGAATCCCGGGCTCAGGGTGCTGCGCAAATATGCTGCGCAAATAGGCGCGCTTGAGCCAATCCGGGTGCGGCATCGCCTTGTGCAACACGTGCTTGTAGAAATAGAAAGTGAGATAGGTCGCCACGTACACCCAACCGCCGCGCACCACTGTGCGCTCGGTCCTCAGCTCCGATACACACAGCATCTCGACGACGTCGCTCGCGCGGTAGTGCCTGTGACCCGCCACCAGGTAGGCAGGGTCCAGCAGCCGCGAGCGCAGCGTCCAGCTCGGTGTGGTCAGCATCAGCGCTCCGCCCGGCGCGAGGACCCTGGCGATCTCAGCGAACGCCTCGCGCTCGGTGCCGACCGGTATGTGCTCCAGCACCTCGAACATCGTGACCGCGTCGAAGCTCCCGTCGGCGAAAGGCAGCTCGAAGACGGAGCCCTCGACAAACGCGGCCCCAGGGACATTGCGCCTGGCGACCTCGAGGGCCAGGGGCTCGACGTCCAACCCCGTCAGGGAACCGGCGTGCTCCACCGCCAGATCTTGAAAGCGACTTCACTTTCGTCGATCGCGGAACGAATCTGGGAGTCCGCGACAGAGCGAAATCAGCAGAACATCCGCGACCTCCTGCAGGGGGTTGGGGCACTCTGGTCGACTTCGGGTGCGGAGACGGTGCGATAACCGTTGGGATATCCGCGGCGGGCGGCTTTGACAGGACCATCGGACTCGAGATCGACGACGATGTCGCCTCGCTGGCCGCCGGGCGCGGGGTGGAGGTCGTCAGCGCCGACCTGAACGGGCGCGTGCCGCTGCCCGACGGGAGCGCGCAGGCCATCGTAGCCAACCAGATCATCGAGCACCTGCGCGACACCGACAGCTTCCTCGAGGAGATAAAGAGAGTGTTGAAACCGGGCGGGGTAGTGGCGCTCTCGACGGAGAACATATCGAGCTGGCACAACCTGCTCGCCGCGTCGATAGGTTGGCAGCCGTTCTCGCTCACCAACATTAGCGGACTGTCCTCGGGCGTAGGCAACCCAGTCGCGCTGCACAGGGGCGAGTCCGGGACGCCGGCCTTCATGCAGCACCTGCGGATATTCGCGCCGCGGGGATTGAAGGAGCTCGCCTCGCTGCACGAGCTGGAGCCCATGGCGTTCAGGGGCGCGGGTTACTTTCCGTTCTACGGCCGTGCCGCGGACGCGCTGTCGGATGCCGACCCCAGGCACAGCATCTTCATGACCCTCCTCGCCCGCAAGCGCTGAAAACGCACCACCGGCGCCTGACCCCAGTGGTGCATTAAAGGCTATTTGGTGATGCGCGTCAGGATGAACGACACCAGGAAGCCGGCGACCACGGCCAGCGCCTCAATCTTGTCCCCGATCATGAACCTGGTGGCGTGCTTGCGCCTCCTGTACTCCCACACGCCCTGGAACGCCTCCGGGATCATCGTGTGTGAGACCATGGCGAGGATAGCGCCCGCCGCCCACGCCAGCATGAACGCTATCCAGCTCGGGCTCGCGTGGCCGAGGAACCTGTAGCCGAGCACCGTGGAGAGCGTGCAGATGACGGTCACCGCGCCCCACATCACCAGCGTTTCGCGCGGCTCGTAGATCTTGTCCCTGGCCCCCTTGTGGCCCAGCATCTCCCTGGTGCCGGAGAAGCCCTCGGGAAAGTTGCTGAGGAAGACCGCGATCATCATCACCAAGCCCAGGCCTTTCGCCGCGACAAGCCCGATGCCGATCACGGCCGACTCGGGGATCCCGTCGAGCAGCGCGCCCAGCATCAGCTCCATGCCGGAGCCCAGCCGGTCCAGCCAGAGGTCGACGAACAGGAAGAGGAACGCCCCCGCGAGGAAACCCAGCGTCACGTGGTCGAAGCCGCCCTTGTTGTAGGCGTCCTCCATCAGGTCGAAGGCGAGCGTGCAGAGGAGCACGCCGGCGCCGAAGGCCATCACCGCGCGGTTGATGCGGTCGACCCTCTTGTCGCGCCTCTCCTCCGCGGCTGAGGTCTCATCTTCAGCACCGCCGCCCAGCATCACGGCCAGCACTGCGCCGATGAGTAGCGCGCCGCTGGCGATCACACCGTATATCAGGGCTCTGAGCATTCATGCGCCTTTCGTTGCGACGACTAATCATTCTCCATGACGACCGTCTCGCACCTTCGCCGCGAATTCCCTTGCCTGCGCGAGCCCGTTCAAAATAGTATCTAGGCGGGAGCACCTATCTAACGCGGAGGTCACTGATGCGCTCGAAATCCATGAAACTCGTATCGGTCGCGCTCGTCGTGGCGGTCGTGCTGCTGGGCGGCAACATAATGCTGCTGGCCACCGGCGCTCCGGCGCAGGCGGCGGTACAGATCGACCGTGACCGGATCAAGAACGTCATCTACCCCACCTTCGGGTACCCATCCATCACCAGGTGCGGCGATAACATGGCGATCGAGTTCGACCCTCGGGACCAGGACTGGAGCAAGCCCCTGCCCGAGCTGGACGAGTTCCGCGTGACGGCTACGACCACCAACAGCCAGTACCCGCTGGTCGAGACCCTGAAAGTCAATTACTACTACATCGCCTACAGCCAGAAGTGGCCGGAGTACTCCCGGCAGGCCAACCCCAAGGCGCTCATCTACATCCTCAACGTCACCGTCCCCGAGGACGTGCCGGTCCACCTCTTCGACCTGACCGTCGTCGCGCGCAACAACGGAGCGACCGTGCTCACCGACTCGCAGCCGCACGCGCTGCAGACCGTGATCGACTTCAAGACCGACTACCAGTTCGCGCAGCTCACCGACATCCACGTCTGGGGCCCCGAGGCCGCCTATCCCGGCGCCTGCACCATCGAGCGCAACTACAGGCACGCGAACTACAGCGAGACCGACGGCTACGGCGCCGCCTACTACCACAAGACCATCCAGCAGCTCAACGTCGAGAAGCCCGACTTCATCCTCTACACAGGCGACTACGACTTCTCGCAGAAATGGCTCTACCAGGAGAACTACGGCAGCTTCAGCCAGTACGCCAGCACCCCCTGGAACGGCAAGTACTTCGAGCCCTGGTTCGAGATGGACTGGTTCTACCAGGAGACGCTCAAGCTCGACGTCCCAGTCTTCATGGTGCTGGGCAACCACGACGGCTACGCGCGCTACGACTTCTTCAACATCAACTGCCAGGAGGACTACGCCAACTCCTGGCGCGACCTGTTCGGCCCGCAGTACTTCTCGTTCGACTACGGCAGCGACTACCACTTCAGCGCGGTCGACTCGATGGACTGGACATCCATAGACCGCAACCTGCACTGGGCCATCCCCAACGTGATACTCTCACCCGAGAACTGGCAGGGCCAGGTGCAAGGCGGCGGCGACCCGTTCCTGGCCGGATGGTCGCAGGCGCGCGAGGACGCGATAAACGAGAACACCTTCACCGGCCAGCTGATGTGGCTCAGGGACGACCTTGCTGCGCACTCGGCGGCCAAGATACGGACGGTGGTGATGCACCACGACCCCTGGAAGCAGGCGGGCACGGGGGTGATGTTCGACAACCCGGGCGGGCAGGGCGACGGCAGGCTCGCCGTTATCAAGCTCTTGAGGGAGAACAACGTCGCCCTTGTGCTGAGCGGGCACGACCACAGCGACGAGTACGGGTCGATCGCCTGGGAACACGGGGGCGGGACCGTGAACTTCGTCAACACCACCAGCGTGATGCTGCAAGACGCCGCCAGCGTATTCTCGCAGGACTTCACCAGCATGCCCGTGTACCCCGGCTACCGGCTGGTGCACGTGAACGACACCAGCGTCGTCAACTACAACTACGTGACCCCTTACTGGTCCTGGCCGGTGTATCAGAACACCAACGTCGGCGGCAACACCAACTTCAACAACCTCTCGACACCCAGCGTCGTGACCACGCGGACGACGGTCGCGCCTGACGACCTCCAGTGCCAGGTGGCCAACCACCTGGTGGGTTCCGAGGTCAGCCCCGGCAACTACGCGGGCGACCTCAACGGCGCCGGCGCGGAGTTCCCCATGCCGTACCTGAGCGGCGGGTATTACTACCAGGTGACCGGCGGCACCTTCGGCGACATCTTCGACAACAGCGAGACGAGCCCCGACCATCGGATCTACGAGGTCAACGCGAACGTGCCCCACTCCTCGACCGCCACGCTCGAGGTGAAGAAGAGCGGGTCGCCGGATACGACCCCGCCGACCTGCAGCGACTTCCACATAGACATGACCGACCCGCACGTCAGAGAGGTCACCGTCCACAACGACGCGACCGACCTCGAGTCCGGCGTGCTCGACATGAAGCTGTGGAACGACGGCGAGAGCGAGTCGTCGGCCGAGTGGCAGCGCTGGCAGACAGACACCTCCTGGACGCTTCGCAACGGGGCGGGAACGAGGACCGTGTACGTGAAGTTCCGCGACGCGGCGATGCCCGGCAACGAATCGGTCATCTACAGCGCGACCGCGACGCTCATTGGTGCCGCACCGGTTGTCACGGGCGTGCCGGTGTCGGCGCGGGTCGGTGACTCGGTCGTCATCACCGGGACCGACTTCGGGTCGCAGAGCGCGTCCGACATGGTCCAGTTCAACGGCGTGCTGGCCAAAGTCACCGACTGGCAGGACACCCAGATAACCTGCGAGGTGCCCATCGGCGCGTCGACCGGAACGGTGACGGTCACCAACGACGGAGGCGAAGCCAGTCACAGCTTTACCGTGCTGCCCACCCTCCAGTACGTGGTCCCCGACTCCGGGTACAACAACGCCCCGGTCCATATCGAGGACCTTCACGGGACGGGCTTCGCGTCCGGAGCGGCTACCCGCAGGTCAAGCTCACCGACGGTACGCACGAGATCGCGGCCACTAACGTTCAGTACGTCTCGCCCGAGAGCGTTTCGTGCGACTTCGACATCACCGGCGCCACCGTCGGCGACTACGGCATCCAGATCGTGAACCCCGACCACAACGCAGACTTTCTCGACAGCTCGTTCGCGATCGACTACCCGCCGCCCGAGCTGAACTCGATGACCCCGTCGACGGGGCTCAACAACGGGTCCGTTAACATAACCGATATCGCCGGCGACTGGTTCAGGAGCGGCATGTCCGTGTTCCTCATGAAAGGCTCCGACGTCATCACGGCCTCGGACGTCCAGGTCGTCTCGGCGCACAAGGCGACGTGCGCGTTAGACCTCACCGGCGCGGCCGCCGGGCAATGGGACGTGTGGGTCCAGAACGACGATGGCGAGACGACCACAATCGCGCAGGGCTTCACCATCGGCTACCCGGCGCCGGCGGTCTCCTCGATAACGCCCTCGAGCGGCTACATCAACGGCGCCGTGCAGGTCTCCAACCTCGCCGGCGGCAACTTCCGGGCGGGAGCCACGGTAAAGCTGTCCAACGGGGGGACATCCGACTACTCGGCGACCGACGTCAGTGTGGTCTCCCCCACCAGGATAACCTGCAAGTTCGACCTGACCGGCCTGGCCGCGGGCGCCTGGGACGTCGTCGTGCAGAACAATGACGGAAAGACCGGAGTGCTCGCCGGCGGTTTTCAGACCAAGTGGTCGACCACCCACGTGGATTCGGTCACGCCCGGCGTGGGAAAGGCGGGCGACCAGGTGACCATCAGCGGCAGCAACTTCGGCGCCGGCCCGGGGGCCGTAACTTTCGGCGGCAACCCGGTCGAGGGCGTCGTCTCCTGGGCGCCTTCAAAGATCGTGTGCCGGGTGCCGGTCGGTGCCTCCGGCGACTCGCCCTTGGTGGTCACGTCCGCCACGGGGCCGTCGAACGCGGCCGGCTTCACGACGGCGCAGCCTGCCTGGTACCTGGCGGAGGGCTCGACCGCCTGGGGCTTCAGCACCTACATCACGGTGGCCAACCCCAACGACGCGACCGCCACGATCGACGTGACGTACATGACGTCGGCCGGTGCTGTGACGGGCGGCACCATGAGCATCAAGCCGCAGAGCCAGCTGACCATCAACCCGTCGTCTTTCGTCCCCAACAAGGACTTCTCCACGAAGATCACTTGCAGAGAGGGGCTGGACATCGCCTGCGACCGCACCATGTCCTGGCGCGACGGTCTGGAGGGGCACTCGTCAGTGGGTGTGGCCGGACCCGCGAAGACCTGGTTCATGCCCGAGGGCAGCGCCGCGTACGGGTTCGAGACCTGGCTGCTGGTGCAGAACCCCAACGGTACGCCGGCCAAGGTCAACATCACCTACATGATCGAGGGACAAGGGCCTGAGACTGTCGCCAAGACCGTGCCGGCCTCCTCGCGCGCGTCCTTCAACATGGAGAGCGACGTCGGGCAGAAGAGCGCGGCGATCCGCGTGGACAGCGACGTCCCGGTGATCCCGGAGCGTTCGGTCTACCGCAACGGCAGGCGCGAGGGCAGCGACTCGATAGGGACCACTGTCCCCGCGACCGACTACTACCTCGCCGAAGGCTCGACCAGTTGGGGCTTCACCACCTACGTGCTGGTGCAGAATCCCAACGACGCCGCGGCCGCCGTGACGCTGACCTACATGACTCCTGAGGGAGCTGTCGCGAAGGGGCCGTTCAATGTGCCGGGCCGCGGGCGCACGACGTTCCGGGCGAACGACCAGGTGCCCAACACCGACATCTCGGTGAAGGTGCACGCCGACAGGCCGATCGTCGCGGAGCGCGCGATGTACTGGGACAACGGCACCGGCGAGGCCTGCCACGACTCGATCGGGCTGGCGCCAGCGCACACGCGGTTCTGCCTGCCCGACGGCCAGACCTCGCAGGGAAGGCAGACCTTCACGCTGGTGCAGAACCCCAACGCGAGCGAGGTCACGATAGAGGTGACCTACATGACCGACACGTCCGGCGGGAACGTGACCTTCGATGACAAGGTGCCCGCCAACTCGCGCAGGACCTACGACATGTCGAAGGTGATGAGCCCGGGCCGGGCGTCCGTGCTGGTCCAGTGCAAGACCGCCGGCAAGAAAGTCATGGTCGAGCGATCGATGTACTGGAACAACAAGGGCGCGGGGACGGACTCGATAGGGAGCTACGCCGAATGAAGAGTCTCGTGGCGCCACGTTTCGCCCGCTTGGACAAAACGCAAGAAAAGGGGTCTGACCCCAAAACTTGCGTTTACCTCAGGGGTTCTCCATGCACTTGATGATGCCGTTGCGCAGGCCCCAGGCGACCTTCCACCTGAAATCGTCCTGGGCGAGCAGCGAGTCGTCGCGCGGGTTGGAGAGGAAAGCCGGCTGCGACTCCACCACCGGGACCTTCGACCAGTTGAAGATCGGCTTGTCCGGCACGGCGATCGTACCGAGGTCCTCCGTCC
>Ga0066793_10000517_pt1 | contig 15408 bp, 15 predicted proteins | sample PersoiDNA2013189_FD_83876 | JGI IMG/M metagenome (GOLD analysis project Ga0066793, IMG submission 83876) | Permafrost soil microbial communities from the Arctic, to analyse light accelerated degradation of dissolved organic matter (DOM) -... | ecosystem: Environmental > Terrestrial > Soil >... | reverse complement strand
TCTGTTGTCTCGCACAATCCGCTTTGGGGCGGGATGAACTCCATGGTCTCTGGTTTGTTCGAACGTTGAACCCAACATTCGATCATTGGGGCCGATTCCGTCGAACATTGAGCCCAATTACCACCTGCATCACCAAGAATGTGCCAGACCCACCTGTCACCTCAAAACCTGCTCACTTGTCACCTTATTTACCACCAGCCACGCGGGCGTCTGCGTGTTGTTGACTGCGTTATTGTGCTGGTCCTATGATAGATCCACCCACGCGGCACCCTTCTGCGAACTCTCCACCGCTTTCGCGATAAACTGCATGCCGCGCAGACCGTCGTACACGGTTGGATAGCCGCCGAGGGGCTTCTCGCCCGCTTCGACGCGGCGGATATCGGCGATCGCCATCTTGTAAATGTTGGCGAACGCCTCGAAGAAGCCCTCGGGATGGCCTGCTGGCAGGCGCGAGGCCGCCTTTGATTCGTCGCTCATATAGGGCTGATTGGTGCGCAGGAGCTGCTTTGGCTTTCCAGGCTGTTTGAAGATAAGCGTATTGGGCTCCATCTGGTGCCATTCCAGCCCTGCCTTGCTTCCGTAGACGCGGATGGTTAGCGCGTTCTCTTCGCCCGCCGCGATCTGCGAGCAAGAGAGAACGCCCTTGCCGCCGTTCTCCAGGCGCAGCAACATGTTCGCGTCGTCGTCGAGCGCCCGGCCCTCGACGAAGGAACTCAGGTCGGCGCTCAGGGAGGCGATCTTCAGGCCAGTGATAAATTCGAGCAAGTTTTCAGCGTGTGTGCCGATATCGCCTACGCAGCCCGCCGCTCCGGATTTCGTGGGATCGGTACGCCAGGACGCCTGCTTGTTGCCACTTTTCTCTTCCGGCTGCATAAGCCAATCCTGGACGTACTCGACCAGCACCTTACGGATCTCGCCAAGCTCGCCCTGTTGCACCATATGGCGCGCCTGGCGCACCACTGGATAGCCGGTGTAGTTATGGGTCAGCGCAAAGATGAGATTGCTCTTCTCGACCAATTGCACCAACTCTTGAGCCTGTTCGAGGTTAAAGGTCATCGGCTTATCGCAGACAACGTGAATGCCATGTTCCAAGAAGGTCTTCGCGACGCTGTAGTGAACGTGGTTGGGCGTCGCGATCGATACCAGGTCGATGCCATCCGGCAGCTTCGACTCGACCTTGGCCATCTCCTCAAAGCTGTCGTAGGAGCGCTTCAGATACCATGCCTCGGCGGACTCCCGCGCGCGCTGCGGATCAGTCGCCATCGCGCCCGCGACAAGTTCGGCCTGGTCGTCCAGTTCGGCGGCGATGCGATGCACGGCCCCGATAAAAGAACCCCGGCCACCGCCGACGATGCCAACGCGTAGTTTCCTCTTTGATACGTCCCGATTCATCGTTTTCCTCTCCCATAGATCGTCTATCTTGCAGCGTTTCGTTGTTACAGGCCGAGAATGCGGCGGTTGGTCGCTTCGTCGGCCTGCCCGCCCGCGAAATCATCGAAGGCTCTGGTTGGCGTGTCGATGAGCATGCTCTTAATCAGGGCTGCTCCCTCGCGCGCGCCCTGGACCGAGTCCTTGATAGGGTCTTCCCATTCCAGCACAGCCCAGCTTGAGTAGCCGTTCTGCGTGAGCTTTGTGAAGACCTGCTTGAAGTCTACCTGTCCATCGCCCGCGCTGCGGAAGCGGCCCGGTCGCTCCTTCCAATCCTGGTAGCCGCCATAGACGCCTGAGCGCGCCGAAGGGATGTACTCAGCGTCTTTAACGTGGAACGCTTTGATGTAGTCCTTGTAGTAGTCGATGTAGCCCAGGTAGTCCAGTTGTTGGAGAATAAAATGTGAGGGATCATACAGAATGCGTGCCCTGGGATGATTGCCAGTCGCGGCCAGGAAGCGCTCGAAGGTGATGCCGTCGTGTAGATCTTCGCCCGGATGAATCTCATAGGCGAGATCGACGCCGTACTCTTCCGCTGTGTTCAGGATTGGCTGCCAGCGCTGCGCCAGTTCTTTGAAGCCCAGCTCGACCAGTCCCTGCGGACGCTGCGGCCAGGGATAGACCGTGGGCCAGAGCAGCGCGCCCGAAAACGTGGGGAGGACATCCAGGCCCAGGTTGCGCGAAGCTTTGATGGCTTGCTTCATCTGATTTACCGCCCACTCGGTTCGCGAGGGAGGATTATTGTGCAGCTCGTTGGGTGCGAACGCGTCGAACAGCACGTCGAACGCGGGATGCACCGCGACCAGCTGACCGATGAGGTGCGTTGCGATCTCGGTAATCTCCAGGCCAGCAGTCTGGCCCTTCAGATCGTCGCAATACTGTTTCGACTCCGCCGCCTTGTCCAGGTCAATCAGGCGGCTATCCCACGCGGGAATCTGAACGCCGACGAAGCCGACCTCTTTGCTCCACTGCGAAATATTCGCGAGCGTGTTGTAGGGAGCTGTATCCTGGGCGAACTGTGCCAGAAATAATGCCGGTCCTTTGATTTGTGCCATGTTTTTCCTCCTTTGGAATACGTTTACACATAAGAAACGTCACTTCCGCCATCAGGGACTCAGTAGTTCTCTGCCAGCGTGCGTGGTCCCGGTAGCAATGGAGCCGGGCGCTCACATGTGCTGCTCAGCTCGATGTGTCGGCCCTGTATGGAAGCTTCGGAGATAGACTGCATGATATCCAGAACGTGATACGCCATCTCGCCGCTGGCGCGCTGCGGACGCTGCGTCTGAATAGCAAAAGCCATATCGGCCAGACCGATGCCGCGCGAGTTTTTAGTGTAGCCATGCGAGATATTCGCCTCGCGCCACTCGCTCTCTTCAGCGCGCCGGATAAGGACGGGTCCGCCGAATTTGTTGGGATCAGGCACGCTCAGCGTTCCTTCGGTGCCATACACTTCGAGGCGCGGCAGATGGTGCGACCAGACATCGAAGCTAGTGATGATCGTACCGACGGCACCATTGTCGAAGTCCAGCACGCCCACCAGATGTGTCGGCGTATTGACCGTAATCTTAGTGCCATACTTGAGCCTGCTCGTAATCGTGCGCTCAGGAAAGGTGGTCTGGGTCGAGCCTGTGACGCGCCGCACAGGTCCGATCAACGCGATCAACGCCGTGAGGTAGTAGGGACCCATGTCGAATAGCGGACCGCCGCCGGGCTGGTAGTAGAAATCGGGATCAAGGTGCCAGTGCTCAGGTCCATGATTCAGCATAAACGCGGTGGCCGCCACCGGCGTCCCGATCTGCCCATCGTTAATCAGCTGAATGCACGTCTGAATGCCGCCGCCCAGGAACGTATCGGGCGCGCAACCGGCGTGCAGCCCCTTCGCGTGCGCCGCGTCCAGCAGCGTCTTAGCTTGCTTGCGATCGACACCCAGTGGTTTCTCGCTGTATATCGATTTGCCTGCTGCAAGCGCCGCCAGGCCAACCTCGACATGTACTTTGGGGATCGTCAGGTTGAGTACGATCTCGACCGCTGGATCGACCAGCAGTTCTTCGACCGTACACACCCTGGGAATAGAGAAACGCTCAGCCTGTGCTCGCGCCTTCTCCATGTCGATATCTGCACATGCAACAATGTTTAGATTATCGAAAGTCGCAGGTGCCTCCATATAGATGGAGCTGATCTGGCCGCATCCAATAACGCCGATGTTAGTTTTGCTGGTGGTCTCCAAAGGTACAATCCTCTTTCTTTACAAATCCTCTGAGCGGGACGGTCCTTGCGATCGTTCCGGCTGGCTTACTGACATTATAGAACCGAGCACGGGAAAACCCCCACTTTCAAAGCAGGGGATGAGAGTGCCGTTCCTTGTTTGGGGCAGGGGATGGGAGAGCCTGCCCTTGTAGTTCTCGATAGGCCATTCGTAATGCAAAACGGATCGCGTCATTGTCTGAGGAGATGGCATAGGTCTGCTTGATGGCAGCAATCGCTTCCCAGTCCTGCGGTTCTAACCGAATGGTCTTCGCTTTTCGTTTCTCCATACCACCATACTACCACATATTGACAATGACATACCACACTGGTATACTCCTGCGTAGTAAGACGGGGTGGAAAAGACTCCGCATCTACCCTGGGGCTCAGGGAATGTCAGGTCTGCGGAGGCAGAATAAGACCGACGCTGTACATGTAGGTAAGGCAGCACGGCACTACCGATGAAACAGAAATGCCTTCTTGCGAGAGGAGGATGCCCCCGCATTCGATGCGGGGCAGATGTCACATCCGCTTCTTCTATCGTTTGGAGTACGATCTGGTGCGATCAGGCGATAGATCTGAGAGTTTTTCGGCTTTTGCGGCCTGTCGTTCTGATAGGTTGTCATTGCGACGCGCTCTGGGAACGTGGTACGCTTACAGTGTTCGAAGTTTTTACGGAACGTTTTAGAGAAGTCGCCCACTGTTAGCTCGTTAGAGCGGCATATGCGGCGCTATTTTTTCGTCAAAGTGAGAGGAGAATAAAGCAGTGGCAGCAGAGGTACGAGTCACTGTCTGGAACGAATATCGTCACGAGCGCAGCGATCAGCAGGTCGCAGCCATCTACCCCAATGGCATTCACGGCACCCTTGCTATCGCTCTGGAGGAGGCGGGCCTCAAGGTGCGCACGGCCACGTTGGACGAGCCCGAACACGGTCTCTCCAATGAAGTGCTGGCGGCAACGGATGTCCTGGTCTGGTGGGGTCATCAAGCCCACCAGGAGGTGAGCGATGAGATTGTCGAGCGCGTCCAGAGCCGCGTCCTGGACGGCATGGGACTGATTGTGCTGCATTCGGGGCACTATGCGAAGATCTTTAAGCGCCTGATGGGGACGAGCTGCAGCCTGAAGTGGCGCGAGAGCGGGGATCGCGAGCGTCTCTGGGTCGTCGCGCCGGGTCATCCAATCGTAGAAGGGATCGGCGAGTATATCGAGATCGAGCACGAAGAGATGTATGGCGAGCACTTCGATATTCCGACCCCTGAGACGCTGGTCTTCGTAAGCTGGTTTACCGGCGGCGAGGTTTTCAGGAGCGGCTGCTGCTATACGCGTGGTGCGGGCAAGATCTTCTACTTCCGTCCCGGTCACGAGACGCTGCCAACGTATCACCACGCCGATGTGCAGCGCGTCATCGCCAACGCCGTTCGCTGGGCCGCGCCAACGCCGACCGCGCAGCGCATATACGGCAACACGCCCGCGCTAGAGCGCGCCGCCCCCTGACCGCGCTGAGCAAGCGAAACTAAATGGTAGTGTCAATCCGTATAACAAGTAGAGTCGATCCTGGGTACAAAACAGTATTATAGGCTGTTAAGGGCAAAAAAGGAGGATCTCATGGCGGTACTCGCGGATGGCATTACTCTTACTGTCGGTCATAATGTATGGTCGATTGGACTCGACCTGATCCTTTTCTTGATCATTGCAGCGATTGTTGGAATCATCGCCGAATATATCGTGGGTTGGCGACTTCCCCTGGGCATCGTTGGAGCGGTCATCGCAGGCATCGTTGGTGCCTGGTTGATGACGCGCGTCATACAGATCAGCGGCATCCCTGATATCACTATCTGGGGCGTACCCTTGATCCGGGCTATATTGGGCGCGATCATCTTGGTGGCGCTCTGGCATCTGATCACTGGTGGATTTGGTAGGAGGCGGCGTGTAGCCTGACGATTATAGAAGACAAAGCAAGGAGCCGATATTTTCTAGAATTGGGAAGTACCGGCTCGTCTTGTGCCAAGGTTCGAACTGCTCCTAAAACGGACCATGTACGCCCCAATTTTTTTCAAGGTACGCTATTGTTGAATAGGCTTATTATGAAGCTTTGCGCGCAATCAAGCGCTCAACGATGCCCAGTTTCAATCGTTTGAGATATTCAATGCTAAAACCCGCCTCCTGCACGGTTTCTACTGGCTCGCGTAAAAGGTGATCTGCTTGAGTGCGCACCGCGAGAGGTTCGAGCAGGCGCACGTGTTCTAGGGCAATAAAGCAGCCACCTGGACGCAGAACGCGCCACACCTCAGCGATTGTCTGTCGTTCGTCGGGAATGCTGCAAAGCGAAATCGTGCATACAACGCTATCGAAGCGCTGATCAGGGAAGGGCAGCGCCTGCGCGTCTCCGCCGACCAACTCGACCTGTCGACCCAAACTTTGTGTGCGCTGGCTGGCAATCTTCAGCATAGCGGGACTGATTTCGATTCCCGTGATCTGCACATTGGCTGGATAGAACGGCAGGTTGCGCCCTGTGCCAATGGCAATCTCCAGCACCTGCCCACGCGCCTGGGAACAGGCCCAGGCCCGGCCATCACCAAAAAAGACTTTTTCGCTGAATGCTATTGCTTTGTCATATTCGGCGGCTGATGCATCAAAAATCTCGCGCACGCGTTCGGTTTCTTTTTGCTGGGCCATCGAAATTTTCCTCCCTGTTATTTCTTGTTGACCATATGATAACTATAGCATAGGAGTTGCCCGACGAGAGGAGTTGGCTCTATAAGCTGCTTAAAAGAGAAGGCCATTGTGTGGTCGAGTGTAAAATCTAAATAGAACCAGCGTGATATGGTATGCTGTTCGGTAGTATAGGCGTATCTATGATGAATTCGGAGCACGGCTACTTTGAAATGAGGAAGGACCCTACAAGCGTATGGACACACCGTTTAATGGGCTTGGCATGCATCTCGGCAATCTTGCGCGGCTCTCAGACGCGCGCACGCGTTCTATCAACGCCGAGAATCCTGATGGCGCGAAGGGCCGAGGTGGGATGGCGACGGACGGGACCGGAGGTCGCGCCGCGCGTGACCTGGGCCAGGGCTGGAAGATTTCTCCCTCTCTTGTGCTTCCGCCCGCGAGTACCGTGACGTTGGCAGAGATCAATGAGCCAGGCGCAATCCAGCATCTGTGGATGACGACCCACCCGCAGCACTGGCGTCGCCTTATACTGCGCGCCTATTGGGATGGAGAAGAGTCCCCCTCGATAGAGACTCCCCTCGGTGACTTCTTCGCCAACGGCTGGTGCGAGCGCTGCAACGTCGACTCACTTCCTATAGTAGTGAACCCTGCTGGCGGGATGAACTCCTACTGGGAGATGCCATTTCGCCAGCGCGCCCGGCTGACCATCGAAAATCTTGGACCCGAAGAGGCTGTGCTCTACTACCAGATCGACTATACATTGACGGATGTGTCCACTGATACCGCTTATTTTCATGTCCAATGGCACCGGAGCAATCCACTGGGATATAAGCAAGTGCACACGCTACTGGACGGTGTGCGCGGCAAAGGACACTATGTCGGAACCTATCTTGCCTGGCAGGCGAACAGCACAGGCTGGTGGGGCGAAGGCGAGATCAAATTCTATCTGGACGGCGATCAGGAGTTCCCTACAATCTGCGGCACAGGGACCGAGGATTACTTCGGTGGTGCCTGGAACTTCGAGCATCCCAGGGGCGAGTACGGCGTCTATTCCACAGCATTCCTGGGTCTGCCACAGGTAATCAAACCCGATGGACTCTACCGCAGCCAGCAGCGCTTCGGTATGTATCGCTGGCACATCATGGACCCCATTCGTTTCGAGCAGGATCTGCGCGTCACCATCCAGGCGCTCGGCTGGCGCAGCGGCGGTCGCTATCTTCCCCTACAGGACGACATCGCCTCGGTCGCCTTCTGGTACCAGAACGAACCTCACGCGGCGTATACAGTATTACCGAATGTAGATGCTCTGGAAGTCATATAGAATTTTTAATGTGTAATTGATGTGAATGAAGTGAGAGTAGTAAAAAATTATTGCTACCTTCTTGCAATTGCTGGTAAAATTATGTAACCTTTTTAAGAAGCAAAGAAAAAAGCGTGATGAGGGCGGAGTAGAAGGAGCCTGGATAAAATGAAGCAGAGCGATTACTATCCTGACGCGGTATCCTCGGAGAGCGAGGAGCGCTTTCAAGCTGTCTGGCAAGCAGCATCAGATGCGATGGTCCTTTCAAGATCAGATGGAACGGTTTTTGCGGCCAATCCAGCATACTATTCCCTCTATGGCTATCAGCCAGAAGAGGTATTAGGGAAAGATTTTTCCATTATATTTCCCATCGAACAGCGTGAATGGGCACGGAAACTTTACACCTATATTTTTCAGGGTCCAGCAACTAACTCAGCATTTGAATCAACTATACTCAGACCTGATGGTAGTGAGCGTTGTGTAGAGGCTCGCTACAGCTTTATCATGCACAATGATACGCGAACAGCCATGCTCTCTATCATTCGCGACATTACTGAGCGCAAAAGGACGGAAGAGGCGTTGCGGGATAGTAAGATGAAGTTACACATGGCGCTGGAACTTGCGCATATGGGAACATGGGAATGGGATATTGCATCGAACAAAATAGACTGGTCAACCAACCTTGAGATTGCTCTAGGTTTTGCCCCCGGCACCTTTAGCGGAGGTTTTGAAGACTTTTTGCGCGTCATTCATCCTGAAGATAGGGATATGGTCGAGCAAGAGATAAGGCGCGCCCTTATGGAGGGGACTGATTATAAGAGTGAATTTCGCTCTGTGCGAACTGACGGCGCTGTTTACTGGTCGGCTAATCGGGGACAGGTTATTTACAATGATGAGGGTAAGCCTGTGTGTATGATCGGCGTCAGTATGGCTATACCCGAAAGCAAACGGACTACATCTACAGAGTAGACCAGGCTCATTTTGCATGATTATAAGCCGTAGTTAGAGCGTGATCAGTCCCTGGCGCAGTCCTCGCCTGACCGCATCGGTGCGGCTGGCGGCACCGAGCTTGTTGGAGATCGACGAGACGTGAAATTTGACGGTGTGTTCGCTGATCTGTAACTGGCGCGCGATAAGCTTGTTGGAGAGGCCCTGTCCAACGAGATCCAGAACTTCACGTTCGCGGGTGGTCAGCGTTTCATCTGGTTCTTCGATAGCAAGCGTCTCGGCAACAGGACGCCTGTCGTAGAATTGCAGCGCCTGCTCCCTGGGGAGGGTAATCAGTCCCTGCGTGGTTGCCATAACTGCAGCCTGCAGTTGCTGGGCCGGGACATCAAGTGGCACCATGCCCCAGCCGCGCAACTCCAATCCCCGCAGATAGGGCAGTACGCGCCCCTCGTTGTTTGTAAGTACGACCAGGGCAACCGTGCGTGTTTGAGCGAGGACGCGCCCGACCTCCTCTAGCTGCAATTCATCTGCCACCACGAGTGCATCGATATCTGTGGTGATCTCGCTGAAGGCATCGGGAAGCGCCGATGTACCGACGACCTGGATATCGTTGGAGGTAAGCAGGGTGTGAAGTCCTGCCTGCATCATGGGCGTGGGCGCTACAATGAAAACGCGCATGGTTGTCCTTTTCCGTGGAAGCCTAGGCGGCAAGCTCGGCTATCTGGGTCGCGATAGTAAGCTCTACAATGTTTCCGCCACGCAGAATTCTCATGGCGACAGGGACGCCCTCTTCGCCCTGAGCTAGAATAGCGCGTAGGGTTGCCGCGTCGCTGACCGTTTTGCCAGCTACATCGAGCAGGATATCGCCGATTAGCAGATCCTTGAACTGCTCTTGCCGGGCGCGCAGGCCAACGATCAGCAGACCTGTGCTACGCGTCGGTGTGAGCGCCTGCCCGATCTGTGCTGGTAGCTCGACGGCCTGGATCTCGACGCCCAATGCGATACGGCCCTTGCTCTGCGGGAGACTGGCGAGCCACTTGTTGACGACGGCGCTGGGAATGGAGACCGAGAGATCGCCGCCGAAGATCATCGCGTTGATGCCGACGAAGTTGCCATCGGCGTCGAGCAGTGGACCGCCCGAGTTGCCGGGCGCGAGTCGTACATCTGATTTGATGTACTGCGTCGACCGATTCTCGGAGATCTTGACCGTGCTTATGGCACTCATGATGCCTGCCGTGAGTACCCAGCGCTGTCCCCATGGATGGCCCAGCGCGAAGACCCATTCGCCCACGCGTAACTGCGTCGAATCGCCCGCCTGCAGGGGCTTCAGATCGGTGCCATCCACTTTGAGTAAAGCCAGATCAAGCTGAGGATTGCGTTGGAGCACCCTGGCTGCCAGAGTGCGTCCGTCGGAGAGCAGAACCTGAACGCGCGCATTGTCCCTGGCTACAACATGGTTATTCGTGAGAATACGTCCATCCCTATGCCAGATAATGCCGGTGCCGCCGCCGCGCCCCTCAGTATGGATCTGCACGACGCTCGGCTTAACGCGCTCGAAAATGCTGACGAGCGCCGCCGAAAACGCGTCGGGCAGCGGGAATGCTGCCTGTGTCGTATATTGTGTTGCCTGTGTCATTGTATACCTGCCAGTGAATAGGAAAGAGACAGGAGCGCTTCCTGGCGTCTCCCAGCCATCCTTCCGATGTTATCCGAACCGTCCGTAAAACCCTCGCCCTTGAGGCGTAGGGATGAAAGGACATTCCTTTTGGCGACGCGATGGGAGCGGTCCCACCTGCGTAGTGACGTGCTTCGATTGACACGGCTCTTTTGTCCTGCTATATTTTCCTCAGTAAGTCGGGGCCATGTGCCTCGCCTCTACCGCAGGGCTTGCGGGAAGTCAGGTCTGTGGAGGCCGTGTCAGACGCCTGTGGTCAAAGCCACTGGCGCAACGCCCGATGAAACAGAAATGCCTCCTTGTGAAAGGGGAAGCCCCTGCCTTTGAGGCATGGGGTGATGTCACGCTTACTTGCGCTGTCCGATAGTAACCGAGAGCGTCTGCAAGGTGTTGCCGCGCATCACTTCAACGGGAACGGCGCGACCGACCCGGTCGCCGACCAGGAGCAACTGTAGCTCTTCGGAGTCGTTAATGCTGTGCCCGTCGAGCGCGACCACGATATCGCCGACCAGTACGCCGCCCTGCTGGGCTGGACTATGCTCATCGACCTTCACAATCAGAAGCCCATGCTCCTGGTTACGCCCGGCGCGCTGAGATATTGGAAGCTCGACGAGCTGGCTGCTGATGCCGAGATAGCCGCGCTTGATATAACCCTGCTTCGCCAGAGTATCGGCGATGCCCTTTGCGATATCCATTGGAATCGCCAGCGCAACCCCGTTCACCAGGCCAGTGGTCAGGATGCCGACAACATCTCCCTGAGCGTCGATGAGGGGACCGCCAGAGAAGCCGGGATAGGGTGTGGCGTCGGTGCGTATGTAGCGCTCAAGAATGGTACCGCGCCCGGTGCGCAGGGGTCCGCCGATGGTGCTGACCACGCCTGTACTCGCCATCGGCCCATCACCTGGTGTGCGACCGACCGCCAGAACCAGCTGTCCGACGCGTACCGACTCAGTAGTTGCCTGGGCGGGCGCGAGTCCAAGATTTGCTACGCGCAGCAGGGCCAGATCGGTGCCCAGATCGCGACCCACAAATTGCGCTGGTAACGTGCGATGGTCGTGTGTCTGAATGGTCAGATCCTCTTCGCGCTCCAGAACATGGTCCGCCGTCAGAACAAGGTTGGGTCCATAGATAAGGCCGCTCGCGGGCTGCCGCTGCCGACCATTGACAATAACTAAGGAAGGGGTAACACGCTCAACCGCGTCCGCCATCTGATTTGAGAGTGCGCGGAGCAGGGAGGTGGTATCAGTTGTCTGTGCCATAGCTTTTGATCCTTTGTATGCTGTAAGGGTACATGCCCTGTGCATACTATAAGTTATGGCGATGCGTACCACATCAGTAATTTGGCTAGTTCGGACCCTGGAAAAATGACCAGGGTGTTTCATGTATGAGGTAGCGGAGAGAGAAAAGGCAAAGAGGTAGCCATTCTGCTAATGATGGATGCGAGCCATGGATATTTTTTTCTCAGCCTCCTTATACAGGCCGCGAGAAAAGCGTGCTAAAAGCGCCAGACGGCCAGTGGAGTACCCTCACTGACCGCTATACGCAAAAGTACATTCAGTTGTTTGAGAGTCAGCAGAAACACTCCTGACTCATTCGGCGTGCTAAAGCATCGCTTAATCGCCGACCAGGAACACCACCATGAGAGGAAGGCCAATCAGAAGCAGGGTAAGTATAGGGCTATACCAGCTCGTCCCTAACCAGGCGAGATTCACACGAACGGTATAAGGTATATTCAGAAGTGCGAAGACCGCGAGAATTGCCCCCATGAAGAAGGAGCCAACAAAGACCAGGATAATCGCTTCTACACTTTTTTTGACGCTCTTAATGCCGCGTGCGATGAGATTGCCGACGAGAGAGAGCAAAAGTATCGCTAAAAGGAAGAGCAAGATACTGGTTATCCCCGCGCCCGTGCCGCTTGTAATAACCGCGAGCACCGGAAAAGTTATTGCCCCCGCCAGGGACAAAAGAAATAACAACACCAGAATGACGACCGCTTTTACCACCACTGAGCCAAAGTTCATACTTCCTCCTGATAAGATTTTAGCAATCGAATGCCAGATCTATCTAAGAAGCACTATACAACATTTTAAGGTAATTTGCATCATTTACCCTGTACCAAAAAGGCTCCAAGGCCCCAGTTACCAGAGATAGGCTATGCTGATCTGATCCCGGTACCTTCATCGCACGTGTTTTGGATGTGAAACAGGAAATAGATGCATCAATGCCGGGTGCTTTGTTGTGTCAGTGCTTCCTTCATCTGTCGAAGATGGTTAGTCAGATGCTGTGTCACGAATTCCTCTATGAACCATTCTAACCGCTTCTCGCCAAATTTGCTATGCTGACCAGTGAGTTGCAGGTCGTCATCTTGCAATGTGCTCATTACGCGGTCCAGGTGAGTGTAACTGTCGGGGAGAACGGCAGCCGCCTGTGCCAGCGTATAGGTGCTATGTTCTGCGATAGCCTGGATCCGACCCTCGTCCTGCGCTGTGCGTCCAAAGCTCTGACCCGGCTGAGCGACGAGCTTAGCAATCTCATCAGCCCAGTAAGGCATAAATTCGATAATATGGGCGATATTCTCCATGAGCGTCCACTCATCAGGTGCTGGCGGTTGATAGAGCTTCTCGGGTTCCAACTGTAGGAGAGGGCCTGCTATCAACCGATTTAACTCATAATAGGAAGATTGTATATCTTGTCGAATCGCTTCGATCTTTGGATTCATGGTAGTCATTCTTGGTGTGCCCATCTTTAAGAAAAATAGAAACGTTTAGCGATATTCCCAGTTCATTGCGCGCAAGAGTGATTGTAAGGCTTGTGAAGCCTGACGGAACAGATCTGGTCCGCTGAAGCCCTGGAACTGTCCCGCCGAACTCAAGTGAGGCTCAAGCGCGAGGAAACCATCGTAGCCATCGCTATGGAGCCGTCGCAAGAGATCGGGCCAACGTCCCGCACCTTCGCCAGCCGGTGTCAGAACACCATCGGCGCGCACATCTTTTACATGAATGTATACGAGCCAGGGGTAGAGAAAGTCGTACGCGTCCGGGTAAGGAACCTGGCTGCATTGCAAGAAGTTTGCCGGATCGAGGATGGCGCGTAGGTGGGGATCATCGATCGTCTGAAGCAAATCGATGCAGTGATCGATCGTATCGCCGAAGATGCCCTTCTCGTTCTCGTGAAGCAGAATTACATTCGCCGCGTTCGCCCTGGCGGTGAGTTCCTGGAAACGCCTGATCACCTCGTCCCGAAACGCCGCGGCGTTCTCTGTATGCCCACCGGATGGATAGAATGAAAAGAGACGAATGTAGGGCGTACCAAACGCGTGGGCCAGCGCGAGCGCGCGATCGAAGCGCTGCAGATGCTCAGCGAACGAACTGGCAAGCGGCACCTTCCCGATAGGAGAGCCGATGGCCGCAACCCCAATGCCCTGATCATCGAGCTTTTGCTTGATTTCAGTTACGTGTTGATCTGTGAGGTCAAGGACGTTGATCCCCTCGACAGAACGCAGATCGATGAAAGAGATGTTTTCGCTGTGCAGCACCGCTATCTGCTCATCCAGGTTAGCCGAGATCTCGTCGGCAAATGCAGAGAGTCGAATCATTACTATCTATCGCTTTCTAGCGCCTGGCTATCTTCAAAAGTTGTAGGATTTAGAACACATCGTACAACAAGTTTTTCCGACTGTACAGCTACGCATGTCTATTTCCCAAAGAATTGGGAAAACACATGCGAAGAACGTTTATTAAGAGTAGAGGAAACGCCGCTCCCCAGCATAAGCAGGCTGGGCACGCCCCCTGAAGGCGATTCTGCTGCAAATGTGCGGGTTGAACGTATCCTCTGAATGATCTGTATAGATAACTTCAGAAAGATGTATATAAGGAATTTATTTTAGCAGCCGCAAAACGTCTAATGGGTGAAAGAGAAAAAATTCTTATAAAAGCGAACATGAGACTCAAAAAAGGGAAAACACCACCATGATGTTTATATTCGTTATCACTGCCCTCTTCACCTGCATACTGGTTGCCTTCGGCGTCATGATGAGCGTAGCCCTGCATACGCGGCCTCGCTTCAAACGCAGCACGCGTCCCTGGAAACGTCCAATGATGAGAAGAGCCATATTCGCCTCGCCCCTGCTTGATGATGCGCTCTTCAGCATGAAAGAGGAGCATCGTAGCTTCTGGTCCGCCGAGGTCGAATACGACGAGTTGTACTACATGTAGCATCATGAAGTGCCCATGCGAGGCCGATATTGTAGCGCCTCTGCAATGTGATTGGCCTCGATCGTGCTGCTCTCTGCGAGATCGGCAATGGTGCGCGACAATTTCAAGACGCGGTGAAAGGCCCGCGCCGAGAGGTGCAGTTGCTGCATGGCGCTCTTAAGTAGCTTCTGGCCTGCTTCGTTGACCTCGCAAAAGGTATGCACCTCGGCTGGTCCCATCTCGGCATTGCAGGTCAGTTTTGTGCCGGAGAAGCGGTGCAGTTGCCGGTCACGGGCTGCCTGCACGCGTGCGCGCACGGTTGCTGAGTTCTCGACCTGCCGCTTGTCCGCCAGTTTCTCGTAGTCGATGCGCGGCACCTCGACGTGAATATCGATGCGGTCGAGCAGGGGGCCGCTGATGCGTTTCTGGTAGCGTGCAATGGCGGTAGCGGAACACGTACACTCCCTGACCGGATCGTTGAAGAAGCCGCACGGACATGGGTTCATGGCAGCCACCAGCATAAAGTTAGCCGGGTAGGTGATCGTGCCCTGCGCTCGTGAGATCGTCACCACCTTGTCTTCCAGAGGTTGACGCAGCACTTCAAGCACATTTTGACCAAATTCGGGCAGCTCGTCGAGAAAGAGGACGCCGCGATGCCCGAGGCTGATCTCGCCGGGACGTGGAATACGACCGCCGCCGACCAGGCCCGCGTGGCTCGTCGTATGATGCGGTGAACGGAAGGGGCGCTGCAGGATAAGCGGCACCTCGGGCGGCAACATGCCACTGACACTGTAGATCTTAGTAACATCGAGCGCCTCATCGATGGTCATGCGGGGCAGGATAGACGGCGTGGCGCGGGCGAGCAGCGTCTTTCCCGATCCGGGAGGGCCGCTCATAAGAATATTGTGCCCGCCACTCGCCGCGACCTCCAATGCTCGCTTGACGT
>Ga0066793_10000514_pt1 | contig 15427 bp, 10 predicted proteins | sample PersoiDNA2013189_FD_83876 | JGI IMG/M metagenome (GOLD analysis project Ga0066793, IMG submission 83876) | Permafrost soil microbial communities from the Arctic, to analyse light accelerated degradation of dissolved organic matter (DOM) -... | ecosystem: Environmental > Terrestrial > Soil >... | reverse complement strand
CTCTTCCATCGCTTGCGTAACCGCGGAATTGAATTCCGTCACTGGCGTGTGGGGTGTGACATACTCCGCCTGGCACGCTGTGCAGCGCACGCCCGTGTCGGAGATTTCCCAGGTCTGATTGCCGCAGCTGCAGGTATATAGGTCAGCCATAAAATACCTCCTCCAGAATGTGACGCCCTTCACCACTATCGAAGCAGACCAATCTGCTCACGATGGATGACGGGCAAAGGGTGGGTACCTCGAGCGCCATACCTCTCCCTCCGAGGTGGAACTCACGAATAGGCTGATGGTGGGGGGCCGCGGAACATCGCGGCCAATGCAGGAGTGTCTTTTCGCCGCTGCAGGGTTCAGGCGGGACAGTGTCTTCTCGCTGCTCGCTCAGTATGAATTATACTCATTTCCAATTTCGATGCGGTGATGCAGGTCACTGCGCCGTGTGAGAATCCGAGTTCACGGCGAGTCCGCTCTAAAACGCTTCTGCCTTTTCAGCCAGTTCCCCCGGCCGGGCGTGCTACTTTCCCACCCAGCACGCTGGCCGTTTCTGCAAGAAGGCGGAGATGCCTTCCTGTGCGTCCAGCGCCATGGAGTTCATGGTCATGATCTCCTTCGCGTAGGCATACGCCTTGGGCTGGTCGAGGTCGATCTGGGTGTAGAAGGCCTGCTTGCCGATCGCCAACGTGACTGGGCTGGCTTGGGCGATGCGTACGGCAAGAGAGCGTGTCTCCTCGCGCAAGGACGTCGCTGGCACTACCTTGTTTATCAGTCCCCAGTCCGCCGCCGTCGCCGCCGGGATCATATCGCCGGTCAGCAGCATTTCGAGCGCACGCTTGCGGCCGATCGCGCGGCTCAGAGCAACCATGGGCGTGGTGCAGAACAATCCGATGCGCACCCCGGGGGTGCCAAACGATGCCTCTTCGACCGCAATTGCCAGGTCGCAAGTTGCTACCAGCTGGCATCCGGCGGCAGTGGCTACTCCTTGGACTTCTGCAATCACAGGTTGCGGTATGGATTGGATCTTGGTCATCAGCTCGCAGCAAACGTCGAAGATTCGCCGATACTCGTTGATATCCTTTCCCACCATTGCACTCAGATCGTGCCCGGAAGAGAAGACCTTCCCCGCGGCGGCTAAAATCACGGCTCGCAGCTCGCTATCCTTGCCGATGCGCTCCAAACAATCCAGCAACTCGAGCATGAGCTCGAGCGACAGGGCATTGCGGCGATTGGGCCGATTAAGAGTGACCACTGCCAGATGCTGTTCTGTTTCAAAGCAAATGTTCTCGTAGCTCGTCGAACAAGCGGCCTGATGCATAGGCACCTTCCCCTGGACAGCGGTGAAAAGCCGTCCCAGTTGTTCCATTATCCACATTCTAGCCTCGCGGCCGACCACAAATCGCGATGGGCACACAAAACTTTGCGACAGCCTACCCGGAGCGATGTCGCAGCGCAACAATGCAAAAAATATTAGAAGCCCGCTCACGCCGATGCTTCTCGGCTTCCGGCCACGCTTGATGTGGCGGGCCATGGGCTCCGACTTTGGGGTGGCATCTGGCAGACCCGACGTGCCGTACCGGCCCACACCGTTCCCGGCGAGGGTGTGAAGACCGAAATCCAGGTGCTTGAACAAGGGGGCACGGGCGTTCGCTCCCACTCCAGCGCCGTTCTTTGAATCGGAGGATTCTGCTTTGCTGGTGAGGTGTCGGCAGTGATGTCCATCACGTTGATAGGTGACGAACGTCATAGCGTCGAACGCAAAAAAAACATAGCGTTGCGGCCCATGTTCCGGGCAAGGCCTGTGAGCCGAGCCGGAACGAGGAGGACACCGTCTATGTTGAAGCTGAAAAGTTGGTTGTCGAGCCTGCTAGTGTTGGCCATCACGGCTGTGCCTGTCATGGCGGGAAGCAACGACGCGAAAACGACAAATGAAAATGCAGCGAACGCAACCAGCGCAGAAGGTAGCCCCGCTGCGGCAAGCCCAAGCCTGGCCTCGCCCACGGGCGATGCGAATATCACGGCATTGCTCGGTGTGCTCGTGAGCAAGGGAGTGCTGAATGCGGAAGAGGCGAAATCGCTCAGCGGAACTCCCGCGCAACAGGGGGCACGCCTGCTCGAACTGCTGCGGCAAAAAGGGATTCTAAGCGCGGCGGACTACGCAGTGCTGACGGCCCCGTCCGCCTCAGCGCAGGTGGCTCCGAACCTGGTGGCTTCGACCACGCCGATTCTGCCCTCGGTTCTGGCGACCAATCCCGCGCCTGAGCCGCAACCGGCGAAACCGGCCCCGCCCAAAGTGATCCCCGCCGTAGCTCCCGTGCGCGTCCTGGCGGTCGATCCTCCCAAGCGCGAGGGTCTAATTCCGGACATCAAGATTGGCGCCGTGCGCGTGAAGCCCTACGGCTTCTACAAGACCAGCGCGGTCTATGATTCATCTTCGCCACTGGGAAATGACTTCCCACTCCCCCAGTTCATTGCTGTGGCGCCAGCTGGAGGGGACACAGGGCCCGATGGTAATCCGGCCTTCCACATAAAAGCGCGAGCTCTGCGATTGGGCACCAACTTCGAGTGGGTGGACCCGTCCACCAGGTTGACCCTGACCGGAAAACTGGAATTCGATTTCGAGGGCAACTTCTCCCGTACCAACAATCGCAATGTCTCATCCATTCGCAGCAATGCTCCCTCGTTGCGCCTGGGCTGGACGCGTCTTGACTACGCCGCCAGCGACAAGGACACCGTCTTTGCCCTATTCGGACAGGATTGGACCCCATTCGGCTCGTCCACCCTACCCGCCTCCATCGAGACCACGGGCTTAGGGATAGCGTTTGGCTCGCTGTACGAACGCGCACCCATGATCAAAGGCGGTTTTGTGCACAATTTCGGGGGCTCCAGGACATTTAAGCTCTCCCCCGAGATCGCAGTGGTGCTGCCAGCCTTCGGGAACCTCCCGGCGGACGTTACCACGACTTCGTGCACAATACCGGCGACCTTTGTCCCGGGGACTGCGACCCCCATAACTTGCACGAGTACTGTAGTGGACGGCCTCGGCAACCAGCTCGGCTTCGGTGAGCGCCAAGGGACGGACTCCGCCCGTCCGGAGGTGGAAGCCAGGCTGGTGGGCCAGTTCCAACTCGATCCCGCGCCCGGCGTTGCGCCCGCTCAATTGATTGTGAGTGGCGTGCAAGCACGGCGTGACGCGACTGTCCTTAAGTCCGCGGTTCCGCTTTGTACGGGCGACGCGTGCGGCACCATAATTGTCGATGGCGAGCCTGTGGTAAATAAAAACAAGTTTAGAGACGCGTTCCCAACCGGATTCAAGGCTTCAAGCGAACGCTACGGCATCACGGCCGAAGCCCAACTCCCAACCCGCTATTTCACGATTACCGCAAAGGCCTACCGCGGAGCCGACCTGCGCTTCTTCTTCGCGGGCCAGCTTTTCTCTACCTTCAATGACACTCACGGGTTGACCAACACGGCCAGTGGTCTCTCGGTCGACGCTTCCTCAACGGTCGTTTTCGGACTCGACGCGAGCGGAAATGCGGTCGCTGCGCCCCAGCGTCCAGTTCGTACGTACGGCGGGTTTGCGGAACTGGGATTGCCTCTTTCGCGCATATTCCAGGCAAATCCGGCAGGAAGAGGCGCCGGGTGGAGCATGAACTTGCACTGGGGGTACGATGCGGTGCAGGCCTCGGACGAGAGGCGGCTAGCCGCAGCGGCTGCCCAGAGGTCCCGCAGCGATTGGTACTTTGGAAACCTCCAGTACAAGTTGAATCAGTACGTCACCTTCGCCTTTGAGCAGGGGCTCTACCGAACCATTGCTACTCCCAATCAGGAGACCGGTGCGTTCCCGCTCTTCGCAGGGAAACCCTCGCGCGAAGCCAATGATCGTCGTTCCGAGTTCGCGACGATCTTTACGTTCTAGCGATCCGGCGTATACTTCACCGGGTTAGGAGACACCGGGGCCGGCGGCTTGGATACCGCCGGCCCTGGCATCGCCCCGGTGTCAGTCTTCAACACTGTGGCGCAAAGGTAGATCTTTCCGTATCAGCGCGTTTGGAATAGGAGGCATAACGAGTATGGCCAACAAGAAGGGCGCAACGATTTCCCGGCGCAACTTCGTCAAGGTCACGGGTGCAGCGTCGGTTGTCGCCGGCATCGGACCTGCGTTTCTGTTTCCGGAGCGGGCACAAGCTCAGCAGAAAACGTTGAAGATTGCGCAGTGGAGCCATTTTGTTCCCGATTACGACAAATGGTTCGACAACACGTTTACCAAGGAGTGGGGCCAGAAACACAACACGAACGTTACCGTAGACCACATCAACCTGACTGAAATACCTGCCCGTGCTGCGGCCGAAGTTTCGGCCAAGAAAGGGCACGACCTGTTCATGTTCCTCTCTCCGCCTGCCGCATTCGAGCCCCAAGTCTTGGACATGAGTGACGTTTACCGGGAGTGCGAGAAGCGGCACGGCAAGAAGATCGAACTGGCGCACAAGTCAACTTACAACCCCAAAACCAAAAAGTACTTCGCCTTCTCCGACTCCTACGTGCCCGATCCGGGCAACTGGTACAAGGAGTGGTGGGCGGAGGCGGGTTATCCCAATGGCCCGGATACGTGGGAAGATCTGCGCATCGGGGCGAAGAAAATCCGCGACAAGGGCGAACACCCGTGCGGCCTGGGCTTGTCGCAGGAGCTCGACACCAGCATGGCCATGCGCGCCCTGCTGTGGTCCTACGGGGGCGCGGAACAGGACGAGCAGGGCAATGTCACCATCAACTCCAAGCAGACGGTCGAGGCCTTGAAGTACATGAAGGCGCTCTACCAGGAGTCGGAGACGGCGGAAGTGTTCACCTGGGATCCGTCTGCCAACAATCGTGCCATGCTGGCGGGGAAGACCTCGTTCGTGATGAACGCCATCTCCATCACCCGGCAGGCCGAGCGTGAACATTCGCCCATCTCCAGCCACATCATGATCAGCCAGGCGCTGAAGGGCCCGGTCAGGCGGATCGCGGCCGAGCACGTTATGGACTGCTACGTCGTCTGGAACTTCGCGGAAAACAAAGAAGGCGCTCAGCAGTTCCTGATCGACTACATCGACTCCTTCCACCAGGGCTTTCAGGCGGGCAAGTGGTACAACTTCCCGTGCTTCCCCGCCACCGTGGCCGATTTGAAGAAGGAGATCGCAAATGATCCCGATGCCCAGCCCCCCGACAAGTACAAGGTGCTGGAGAACGTGCTGGACTGGGCCACCAACGTAGGTTATCCAGGCTACGCCACTGCCGCCATTGACGAGGCGTTTCGCACCTGGGTGATCCCCACCATGTTCGCCAAAGTGGCGCGCGGAGACGAGACTCCGGAGAACGCCGCCAAGGCCGCGGAGCAAGAGTACAAGCGCATTTTCGAAAGATGGAAGTGATGTTCTTCCGGGGGATGGAGAGTGGCAGTAGTTGAAACCAGAGGTCTCACCAAGGTCTTTACCGAGGGAGAAATCGGAGCCGTCAACGACGTGAACCTGGAGACTCGGGAAGGCGAGTTCCTGGTCTTTCTGGGGCCGTCGGGATCGGGTAAGACCACACTGCTGCGAATGATCGCCGGCCTGGAACAACCCACGGCCGGCGAGATCCTTATTGGCGGCGCGGTGGTGAACCACCTTTCGCCTCGCGAGCGCCGCATCGCCATGGTGTTCCAAAGCTATGCCCTCTATCCTCATCTCTCGGTTTACAACAACATCGCATTTCCCTTGAAGGCACAGAAAGTGCCCAAGGAACAGCAGCGGCCCAAGGTGGAGTGGGCGGCCTCGCTGCTAGGCATCGGCGCCCTCCTTAAGCGCAAGCCGCGGGAACTTTCCGGCGGCGAACGCCAACGGGTGGCGCTGGCCCGCGCCATCGTGCGCGAGCCCTCGGTCTTCCTGCTCGATGAACCGCTCTCCAATCTCGACGCCAAGCTGCGCGCGTCCGCCCGCGAGGAGCTGGAACAGTTCCACAAACGCATCGGCACCACCACCATTTACGTCACTCACGACCAGGTGGAAGCCATGGCCATGGGCGATCGTGTTATGGTCTTGCACAATGGGGTCGTCCGCCAGATCGGTACCCCCACCGAGGTTTACGACCACCCGGCGGACACTTTCGTCGCCACCTTTCTGGGATCTCCACCCATGAACCTGCTCGACAGTGGCGACTCCATCGTCGGGTTCCGTCCCGAACATCTCCTGCCCAATAAGCTCGCGCCCAACCCACTCATCAATTTCCGCCTGCGGGTTCAGATCACCGAGTATCTCGGCGCCGAGTGGATCCTGTACGGCATCGTGACCGAAGGGAAGTTTAGCGGCAAGGAAGTGGTGTCGCGGCTTGGATCGGCGGCCTCATTTCGCCCCGATGAGCTCTACGATTTCGGCGTTCGCGAACCGGACCTGCACTTCTTCGACCGCCAGACCGAGAAGCGGACGGAAGCCAGGGTGCTGGCATGGCAATGAAGGCCGGTGGACCGTGATTGATGCCACAGTTCGTTCGGCAGTGATCGGCGTAGCGCCACCCGCGCGCCCAGGCGGGCAAGTCCCGTGGCGCCGCACGCCGCAAGGGCGGTCACGCCTGTTGGGGATTGTCCTGTTCTCTCCGGCCATCGTCTATCTCGCACTTCTTATCGGTGTTCCATTTGTGATGGCGTTCGTTTACGCCTTTACCGACGTGAAGGTGGGCAGCGTCAGCTCCCATTTTGTTGGGCTGGAGAATTTCAGGAGCATCCTTGAAAGCCCCAGTTTCAGGAAGGCGCTGGGTAATTCCTTCATATTCACTATCGCCTCACAGATACTAGTTATCGTCGGCTCGACCATCCTCTCGCTGGCGCTCAAGGACAAGTTCCGCGGCCGCGGATTCATTCGTTTTATCATCCTGCTGCCTTGGGTCGCGCCCATCTCGCTGGGAGCGATCGGCTGGAAGTGGATCTTGGACTCGTTGTACAGCGTCATCAATTGGGTACTGGTGGCGCTGCACTTGTTCAAGCCTTACGCGGCGCCCATGTGGCTGGGCGAGCCGATTCTAGCTATGATGTCGGTCATTCTGGTGCACACCTGGAGGCTGCTGCCTTTTTCGACCGTCATCCTGCTGGCCGGTCTGACCGCCATTCCCAGGGACATCCCGGAAGCGGCGCAGGTGGATGGCGCCGGTTTCTGGCGCACGCTGTTTCAGATCACCATCCCCATGATGCTGCCTATCATCAGCGTCGCGGTGCTGTTCGGCATCATCTTCACCTTCACCGACATGGCCGTGGTCTACATCCTGACCGCCGGCGGGCCCTACGATTCCACCCAGGTGCTGCCCTCGCTGGCGTTCTTCACGGGCATTCTCGGCGGTGACCTATCTGCGGGGGCCGCTATCTCGCTCTTCCTGGTTCCCATTCTGGTGGCCATCAGTTACTTCATGCTGCGGGTGGCGCATAAGGCGGAGGTCACCTGATGCGCACAGCCCTGGCCCGCAATGTCGGTCACCACGTCGCCCGCTGGAGCGTGTTGGTGGTGTTTTCCGTTCTCCTGGGATTCCCCTTCTACTGGATGCTGATCACCACCTTTAAGCAGACCGCCGACCTCTACGCCCTGGCGAACAATCCTTTTATCTTCAATCTTCGGCCTACGTTGGAACATCTGCGATTCCTGTTTGGGGAGACGAAATACCTGGTCTGGATGGAGAATACTGCACTCGTGGGCATGATCGTGGTGGGGATTACCCTGGTTCTGGCCTTGCCCGCAGCCTACGCGCTGGCGCGTTTGACCGGACGCTGGGGGCAGCGAATAGGTATCGGAATCTTTCTCACGTACCTGGTGCCGCCCACTCTGTTGTTCATCCCACTCTCTCGGGTTGTCGCCCTGCTGGGTTTGCAGGACACCATCTGGTCGGTCGTGGTGGTGTATCCGACGTTTACCCTCCCCTTCTCCATCTGGCTGCTGATGGGCTTCTTCAAAGCCATCCCCCGCGACCTGGAAGACGCGGCCATGGTGGACGGGCTCACGCGGCTGGGAGCCTTCGTAAGGCTGGTGATCCCGATTTCGCTTTCCGGCATCTTGACGGTGGTGATCTTCACTTTCACGCTGGTGACGCAGGAATTCGTGTACGCGCTGACCTTCATCTCGAACGAAAGCAGCCAAATGCTGGGAGTCGGAGTGCCCACGTTTCTGGTGCGTGGTGACGTCTACTATTGGGGTTCGCTGATGGCCGCTTGCCTGATTGCCAGCCTGCCCATCGCAATCGTGTACAACCTGTTCCTCGACCGATTCATCGCCGGCTTTACGGTGGGCGCGGTGAAGTAACGCGCGCGGAGCCGTTGCTGATTTCGTTGCGCGCTAGGCTTTATTTTGGTACGTTTTGGTCTCGTTTGTGCTGGAGGAGCCGATGTATCGCATCGCGCATTGCCGATCCCAACCTGGCGGACTTTATACATTTCCGATCTATCGCGGAGTCGCGGCAAGGCTGGGGCACGATTTCCGTCCGGAATTCGAGCCGATCTTAACGTTCTAGCAGTGCTGGACAGGCCTCTGGAGGAGTCCGATCCAGTTCGAAATTGTGGTCCGTTCGATAAGTCAGCGCGCATCTGCCGTACGGGAGTCGTAGTGGTTGTGGAGAAAGACCGGCTCCCGGTTCTCATTTCACTTTCTGCAAAGGAGAAAAACTGTGGCTAACGCAAATGTTGCATCCAACCTCGGAGCCCCTGGCATGAATCGTTGGTGGCGCGTGGTCGGCGGGATGTCCATGAACCTGGCGCTGGGCACGCTGTATGCCTGGAGCGTGTTTGTGGCCCCCCTGGAGAAAGAATTTGGCTGGAAGCGGGCTCAAACTTCCAATGTATTCACCTACGCGGTTGTCGTGTTCGCACTAACGTTTATCCTGGCGGGACGGCTGCAGGACAAGTTCGGCCCATTCTGGGTTTCCCTGACTGGCGGCGTTCTGGTCAGCCTCGGTTTCTTCCTGTGCGCCTATACGCACAGCTTGAACTACCTGTATGTGTGCTTCGGAGTGATTGGCGGGCTGGGCAACGGATTTGGCTACGCCACGCCAATACCGGTGATGGCCAAGTGGTTTCCCGATAAACGGGGCCTCGCGGTTGGGCTCGCCGTGGCGGGATATGGAGGCGGGTCGGCGATTTTCGGTCCTCTCGCTGGAAACTACCTGATCCCCACTTACGGCTGGCGATCCACCTTCCAGGTTCTTGGAGTCGTCTTCCTAGTCATGACCGTGATCGGGGCCTTCCTGTTGAAGAACCCGCCGACGGGTTACAAGGTAGTCGGATGGACCCCAGCGCCGGCTGCCAAGGCCGCGGGAACAACGTATGAATTTAGTCCGGGCGAGACACTGCGCACGCCAGCTTTCTATTTCATGTGGATCGCTTACGCTCTTGGGACTTCGGCTGGCCTCATGGTGATTAGCCAACTCGTCCCGTTTGCTCGGAGCAAAGGTGTCCCCCTTGCACTGGCCACCACGGGCATCTTCATCGGGGCGGCCGGCAACGCAGCCGGGCGCATCTTTTCCGGCTGGCTGTCGGACGCCCTCGGCCGACTCAACGTGCTGCGGCTGATGATTGCAATCTCCGCTGTGGCCATGTTGATTCTGCCCCACACAGGCGGCATTGTCGCAGTCCCCGTGTTTATGTACGTGATGATATTCGTCGTCTACTGGTGCTATGGCACTCAATTGTCGGTGAACGGTTCGGCCACCTCCGACTTCTGGGGCACCAAGAACGCGGGCATCAACTACGGCATGCTGTTCACCGCCTGGGGAGTCGCTGGGATCATTGGGCCGAGGATTGCAGGCGTACTGTTCGACAAGTACAAGGACTACCAGGCTGCGTTTACCTGGGCGGCAGGGCTGGCCGTGGTTGCCCTACTCTGCGAACTGGCGGCCAAACGCCCGGTCGCGCCGGAAGGAAGCCTGGCGGCAAAGAAGGTGCCGGCGGCAGCCTAGCTTCCAGAAGGCATTGCAGTCCGGCACAGGATGTTCCATCATAGGGAACTTGAACGGGGTGTGAGGGCGCTCTCAGCCAGGAGCGCCCACCCGCCCCCAAGGCCCGGTGATTGAGTTCTTCAAGGCCTGGGTGGGGTCAGGCATCCCACTCGATATTTCGCTCCCAGGCGCCGGAGAAGAAGCAGAGGCATATGGTTTCCGCGTGGTGCGCCGGTAGTCTCCATTCCACGGTTTTTTCCTCATCCAGATCAAGAGCCTCCCTTTTCACTTCTGAGGAATAGGCGACTTCCAGCGGCTGCAAAATCCGCTTCGGGAATCGAGGAGTTCCATCCCATTTTGGTGGCAGCTCGGATTTCAGCCTGCGCACCATAGCGCCAATCTCAACGAACAGTGCTGTGCCTGTACCGATCGGAATTCGGTCTGCTACAATTCAGTCACAGAGCAGGGACAGATGTTCTGGATCGCGGCTCCTGAGGCCGGTAGGGAAGCGGTTTTGACTTGCTGTCCATGCTATCCATTTCTCCAGGAGTTTCGATAGATCCGGTGGAAGCGGTGGAAGCAGGCGAAATGGTTGACAGCAAGAATAGACAGCAAACATGCGGGTTTGGCGCTAACCGTATGAAACGCAAGTTGGGGACGTAGTTCAGTTGGTTAGAACGCTGCCCTGTCACGGCAGAGGTCGCGAGTTCGAGTCTCGTCGTCCCCGCCATTTCAAGTTTGAACCGAGACCTGCCCCAAACGGAATTAGATCTTAACTGCGGACCAGCATCCGGCCACGATCCGTGCTCGTTCGGCGCAGCAACTTTCCCGGTTCGCCGCGGTCTGTCAGTTCAAGATGCGCGAGTTGTAAGTCTGTCCTGAGATCGCAAATCCTAACGGGGATCAATGCACTTCTAATCCAAATCTATCAGTTGCAGTAATACAAAAGCACTATTGCATTAGCTTTCTTGTGTCCCGCATCACTCAGATTGGTTAGCTGAATCACAGATTTCCCACTGCCCTACGGATAACCTCGCCCGGTGACCGCCAACTCCCAGTGGAACGGGCAATTCTCCTGCTTCGATCTTGTCGCTAAAACTGCCGAGTGCTCCCACACCATTGTTCACGTCGGAGAACTCGCGATTGGCGGCGGCAGCTTTGTCGTAATGGCTGGGCCGTGCGCTGTCGAATCCGAGCGGCAGCTCCTGGAAACCGCCGAAGCCGTTGCCGCAGCGGGAGCACGCGTGCTTCGCGGAGGAGCTTACAAGCCGCGCTCCTCCCCGTATTCGTTTCAAGGTCTCGGGGTAGAAGGCCTCAAGCTTCTTAGCAAAGCCAGGAAACAGACCGGCCTCGCCATCGTCACGGAAGTGATGAGCGAAAGAGATGTCGAGGTTATCGCCGAATACGCCGACATCATGCAAGTCGGAACGCGCAGCATGGAAAACTATTCCTTGCTGGAGGCGCTCGGCCGGTGCGGCCGTCCAGTCCTGCTGAAACGCGGAATGACAGCGCGCCTGGAAGAGTTGCTGCAGTCCGCGCAAATCATTGCCGCCAGCGGCAACCCGGAAATCATTCTTTGCGAGCGCGGCATCCGGACTTTTGAGACCGCCACGCGCAACACCTTGGACATCGCCGCCGTGCCGGTGCTGAAAACTGTGTCGCGGCTTCCCGTGATTGTCGATCCCAGCCACGCTGCGGGCGTGCGCTCGCTCGTGCCGGTGCTGTCGCGTGCCGCTGCCGTCGTCGGCGCGGATGGATTGCTGGTGGAAGTGCATCCCGATCCGGAGAAGGCGCTGAGTGATGGCATGCAATCGCTCGCATTTGACGAGTTCGAAGACATGATGTGCGATCTACGGCGTTACGTTGCAATCCCGCCTGCCTTGGAGGATGTGCGGCCTCGGCTGCTTGTGGCAGGAGGCACCCACTAATTGCCTGCCCGCTTCTCCATCATGGCTTGCGCTTTGATTTTGTCGGCGTCGCTTTCAGCGCCACAGAGCGCGCGCTCTTATGGCTCGCAGTCTGTTCCGTTGCTGTACACCGTTGCGCGCGAATACAACCCAATGGCATGGATTCGCGGGGCAGAACGATTCCCAGGTGGCGTCACAATTTTCATTAAGGATGGAAACAGCCACAGGCCGCTGGTTTCCGGTTTCTTCGCCACCGCGGATGCGAACGTCTCTTTCGATGGAAAGAACGTGCTGTTTGCGGGAAAGCGGCGATCCCGCGATCGCTGGCAGATCTGGGAGGTTTTTATCTCGAGCGGAAAGCTGCGCCAGATCACGCAATGCGACGACGATTGCGTCCGGCCGCTTTATGTTCCGCCCGACCGCTTTGTATATGCGCACAAGATCGCGGACAAATTCGTGCTGGAAATTGCCTCTCTCACCGTCAGCAAGGAGAAGGCTTTGCAGCTCACGTATGGACCGGGGAATTTTCTTCCCGTTGATGTGTTACAGGATGGGCGCGTTCTGTTCGAGGCTGCGCATCCCCTGGACGAAAACACGTTGGCCGAACTGTACACGGTTTACACCGATGGCGGCGGATTTGAAGCGTACCGCTGCGATCACGGGCATTCGCGGTATTCAGGAAAACAGCTTCCCTCCGGTGACATTGTATTTGCGCGCGAAGGAAAGCTGTTCCGGTTCGCCTCGGCCTTGGCACAGGAGATTGCGATCCCCGCGCCCGCAGGAACTTACGCGGGAGACGTGATCGAGACATCCGATGGCGCCTGGCTGGTTAGCTGGCATGGCACTGCGCGGAAGAACTTCGAATTGCGGAAATGGAAGCCCGGCGCCGCTGCCCTTCAGCCGGAAATTATCGAATCCGGTGCGAACGTCATCCAGCCAGCATTCCTGATGCGGCGCCCCGTGCCGAATCGTCACCCCTCCGGCTTACACGAGTGGCCTTATGCGAATGTCCTCTGCCTGAATGCGTACACGTCGAAATATCGATTTGTGGATGGTTCGATCGCGTCCGTCCGGTTGTACACGCGGGACGCGTTGGGAACAGCTCGACTGCTGGGGATGGCGCAGGTAGAAAAGGACGGGTCTTTCTACCTGCGCGTTCCTGGAGACCAACCGCTCAAGATCGAACTGCTCGACAGGTCCGGAAACACATTGAAGAAGGAAGCGGGATGGTTCTGGCTGCGCGCTGGTGAGCAAAGAATCTGTGTCGGCTGCCACGCAGGGCCGGAGACTGCGCCTGAAAACGCCGTTCCCGCAGTCCTGCTCCGCTCTACGATTGCGGCGGATATGACAGCGGGCAATCAACCTTCGTCCCCAGGAGGACACTAGTGCTTCGGCTCGCGATTGTACTGTTCCTGTCCTCAGCGGCACTCGCCCAAACGCCGCAGCCCGCGCCGCCGCCGTCGCCAGGCCCAATTCGCTTCGAAGATGCGACCGCTTCTTCCGGTATTCAGTTCACGCACAGCTTCGGCGCGCAGACGCTCGGGTCGTTGCTTGAGAGCACAGGAGGCGGATGTGTGTGGTTCGACTACAACAATGATGGCCTGCCGGATCTTTACGTGGTCAGCGGCAAGCCGCTCGAAGGCGACATCCATCCGTATCCGCTAAAGAAGGCCCCGGAAGTTCCTCCTCATAATCATCTTTACAGGAACAATGGCGATGGCACTTTCACAGACGTAACCGAGAAGGCCGGAGTCGCAGCCAACATCTATGGCATGGCGGCAATCGCAGCCGATTACGACAACGACGGCTTCGTCGATCTGTTTGTGACCGGCTATGGCCGCGCGATCCTATACCACAATAATGGCGACGGCACGTTCACCGATGTCACTGCCAAGTCCGGGATCAACGTTGATGGATGGTCCATCAGCTCGGCGTGGCTGGACTACGACCGCGACGGCTGCGTCGATCTTTTCGTCGGCCGCTACGTGAAGTTCGATCCCAAGTACCGCGCCTTCTATGCTGCGGATAACTACCCCGGACCGCTCGATTACGCAGCCAACACCAACCGCCTCTATCACAACAATTGCAACGGTACGTTCACGGATGTCACGGAGGCGTCGGGCATCGGCGCCTACAAGGGCCGCACCATGGGCGTGACGGCCGCGGATTTTGATGGTGACGGCTGGCCTGACATTTATGTTTCCAATGACAAGACCGAGAATTTCCTGTTTCGCAACAAGCACAACGGCACATTCGAAGAGATTGCCAGCGATCTGGGCGTAGCTTACGGACAGAACGGCGAAACGACATCGTCCATGGGGCCCGTGTTTGCCGACGTCGATGGCGACGGCCTGCTTGACCTGTGGGTCACCGACTCGAGGTACGACCGCCTGATGCGCAACGCCGGCAAGCAAGGATTTGAAGACATCAGCGCGAGATCGGGTATTTCCGCGGCGACTGGCCAGTATGTGAGTTGGGGCAGCGGGATTTATGACTTCGACAACGATGGCTGGCTGGACATTCTTGTCTTCCACGGCGGATTGATCCACATGGTTCCGCAGGAGCACTCGCTCTACCGCGGTTTGGGAAACGGTAATTTCGCCGACGTTTCGCGCGGAGCTGGCCCGGTGCTCGATATGAAGACGGTAAGCCGTGGCGCATGCTTTGCCGACTACGACAACGACGGCAAAGTGGATGCATACGTCGTCAATCTGGGCGCTCAGGGCACGTTGCTGCACAACGTTTCACAGAACCAGAATCACTGGCTCACGGTGGCGCTCAAAGGAACGAAAAGCAATCGCGATGGCATCGGCGCGCGTGTGGAATTGATTGCGGGCGGACGCAAGCAGGTGGCGGAGCGCGTGGCAGGGTCCGGTTACCTCTCGCAGGATGACGGCAGATTGCATTTTGGCCTTGGCGCCGCTGTACGCGTCGATAAACTCACCATCCATTGGCCGAGCGGGCGCGAACAGGCGCTAGAGAATCTGGCTGCCGATCGGGTAGTCACGGTGGAGGAACCGAAATGATCCGGCAACTCCGTATCCCGATTTTGTTTGTGCTCGCGGCCATCGCGTCAGCCGGCGTCAAATCTGCGAACCAGGAATCCCGTTATCTATCGCCCGGCGAGATGGCGATTTCGCCTGACGGCCGTCGACTCTATGTAGTCTGCGAAAAGAGCGATGAACTTCGGGTTGTGGATACGCAGAGTGGAAAGCTGGTCAAGCGGATCGCCGTGGGTCACGTGCCCCGGGGATTGAGCCTGTCGGCTGACGGCAAACAGGTTTATGTCGCGAATTCATGGACCGACACGATTTCGGTCATCGATGCCGAGAAGCTCGAAACGGTTCGCAGTTTGGCGACCGGATTTGAGCCCATCAGCGCCGTTGCTGACCGGCGAGGCGAAACGCTCTATGTCGCAGATCGGCTGAGCGACGCCATTTCTGTCATTGATCTGCGCAGCGGGAAAGAAACCAAGCGGCTCGCGGCCGGCCGGGGCGCAAGTTATCTGGCTCTCTCCGGCGATGGCGCTCGGCTTTACTGTACCCATATCTATCCCAAGATCGGCGCGCACCGCACTCCGCCGGAGTCGGAGATCACCGTCATTG
>Ga0066793_10000513_pt1 | contig 15430 bp, 12 predicted proteins | sample PersoiDNA2013189_FD_83876 | JGI IMG/M metagenome (GOLD analysis project Ga0066793, IMG submission 83876) | Permafrost soil microbial communities from the Arctic, to analyse light accelerated degradation of dissolved organic matter (DOM) -... | ecosystem: Environmental > Terrestrial > Soil >... | reverse complement strand
GGCCCTTCTCGTGGAGCACCTTGGTGATGGCGGCCGTGAGCATGGTCTTGCCGTGGTCCACGTGCCCGATGGTGCCCACGTTGACGTGGGGCTTGGTCCTCTCGAATTTCTCCTTGGCCATGGTCCCTCCCTAATGTCCCTTGGCTCGAGCGATTATCTCCTGAGCGATCCCCGCGGGGACCTCCGCATATTTATGGAACTCCATGTGGTGCGTCGCCCTGCCCTGGGTCAGCGACCTCAGGTCCGTGGCGTATCCGAACGTCTCCGCGAGGGGGACCAGCACGTCGATGCGCTGGCGGCCGGACTGGTGGTCCACCGACTCCAGCCTGCCTCTGCGGCCGTTGATATCCGATATCACGTCGCCCACGTAGTCGTCGGGCACGGTGATCTCCATTCGCATGATAGGCTCGAGGAGGATCGGCTCGTCCGACTTGACGGCGTCCTTGAACGCCATCGACCCGGCGACCTTGAACGCCAGCTCCGAGGAGTCGACCGGGTGGAACGAGCCGTCGACCAGCTCGACCCTGATGTCCACAAGCGGGTACCCGGCCAGCGGACCGGCTGTCGACGCTTCCTGGATCCCGCGGTCGACCGCGGGGACATATTCCCTGGGGACCTCGCCGCCGTGTATCTTGCTCTCGAACTCGTAACCGGCGCCTCTCTTGAGCGGCTCCACGTTAAGGACGACGTCGCCGTACTGCCCGCGCCCTCCCGTCTGCCGTATGAACCGGCCGCGGACCCCGCGAACCGGCTTCTTGATGGTCTCGCGGTATGAGACCTCAGGCTTTCCGACGTTGGCATCGACCTGGAACTCGCGCAGCAGCCTGTCCACCACTACCTCGAGGTGCAGCTCGCCCATCCCGTTGATGATGGTCTGGCCGCTATCCTTGTCATAGTTGACCCGGAAGGTCGGGTCCTCGTCCGACAGCCGGGTCAGCGACTCCGAAAGCCGGTCCTGGTCCATCTTCGTCTTGGGTTCGATGGCGACGGAGATGACGGGTTCCGGGAAAGTCATCGCTTCGAGGAGGATGGGGTGGGACGGGTCGCTGAGAGTATCGCCGGTCGTCGTCTTCTTGAGGCCCACGCCCGCAACGATGTCACCGGTGCAGACCATGTTGAGGTCCTCGCGGTGATTCGCGTGCATTCGCAGGATGCGCCCGATGCGCTCCTTGTGGCCCCGCGTGGAGTTGAGGACGAACGTGCCGGTGTCCAGCGTCCCCGAGTAGATCCTGAAGTAAGTGAGCTTGCCCACGTACGGGTCGGACATGATCTTGAAGGCGAGCGCCGAGAAAGGCTCTTCGTCGGAGGCGCGCCTGACCTCGTCCTCGTGCGTGAAAGTGTTCTCGCCGATCATCGGGGGCACGTCCAGCGGTGACGGCAGGTATTCGACGACCGCCTCGAGAAGCGGCTGGATGCCGCGGTTCCGAAGAGCGGCGCCACAGAGCACGGGCACGATCTTCGCGGTGACGGTCCCACGCCTGATTGCGCGCCTGATCGTCTCGGGCGCGACCGGCCTGTTCTCGATGTAGGCGTCGAGGACGTCCCCGTCGAAGTCGGCGATCTTCTCGAGCATTATGTGGTGAGCCGCCTCGGCCTTATCGCGCATGTCGCCGGGAATCTCTTCGTATCCCCATTCCTCGCCCATCTCGTCGTACCAGACGACGGACTTCATCTGCACCAGGTCGATGACGCCGCTGAAAGTCTCTTCCCTGCCCACCGGTATCTGGATGGCGACCGGCTTCGACTCCAGCCTGGTCTCGATCATATCGATCGACCTCTCGAAGTCCGCGCCGATCCGGTCCATTTTGTTCACGAAACATATCCTGGGCACGTGGTAGCGGTCCGCCTGCCTCCAGACCGTCTCGGTCTGAGGCTCAACACCTTCAACCGCGTCAAAAACAGCGACTGCCCCGTCAAGCACCCGGAGCGACCTCTCCACCTCGATCGTAAAGTCCACGTGACCTGGCGTATCAATAATGTTAATTCGAGAATCTTCCCATTCGCATGAAGTGGCCGCCGAGGTTATCGTGATGCCGCGCTCCTGCTCCTGGATCATCCAGTCCATGACCGCCGCGCCGTCGTGCACCTCGCCCATCTTGTAGGTCTTACCGGTGTAATACAGGATGCGCTCGGTCACGGTGGTCTTGCCCGCGTCGATGTGGGCCATGATCCCGATATTCCTGATGTTCTCGAGGGGGAAATCCCTTTCGGCCTTGTCTGCCATCTTGCTTGTGGAGACACCCCTTTTCTTGACAACCGCACCGTTCATACGCGCTACCACCGGTAGTGAGCGAAAGCCTTGTTCGCCTCTGCCATCCGGTGCAGATCCTCCTTCTTCTTCACGGAATGCCCGGCCCGGTTGGCGGCATCCAGCACCTCGCCCGCCAGCCTCTCGGCCATCGTCTTCTCCCGACGCGTGCGCGAAAAGGACACTATCCATCGCACCGCGAGCGTCCTGCCCCGCCTGGTCTTCACCTCAACCGGCACCTGGTAGGTCGCGCCACCGACGCGGCGAGACCTGACCTCGAGCAACGGCCGCACGTTCTCCACTGCCTTCTGGAGGACCTGGACAGGGTCCACGCCTTCCCTCTGGCCGATGCCGTTCAGCGCGCCATAGACTATCTTCTCGGCGGTGCTCTTCTTGCCGTCCAGCATGATCCTGTTTATGAACTGCGCTACCAGCACGCTGTTGTACACAGGGTCCTGAACCGTGCTCCGTTTTGTTGCTGGCCCTCTTCGAGGCATTGGTCCTCCGCTACTTTACTTTCTTGGTGCCGTACTTGGACCGGCTCTGCGAGCGGTCCTCGACTCCCGCCGCGTCCAGCGCGCTGCGCACGACCTTGTATCTTACGCCCGGCAGGTCTTTCACCCTGCCGCCGCGCACCAGGACTATCGAGTGCTCCTGGAGGTTGTGCCCGATGCCGGGGATGTAGGCAGTTACCTCGATGCCGTTCGTCAGCCTGACGCGGCAGATCTTGCGCAGCGCCGAGTTGGGCTTCTTGGGCGTCGTCGTCTTGACCTGCGTGCACACGCCGCGCTTCTGGGGCGAGCCCTGAAGCGCGGGCGCCGAGGTCTTCTTGACCTTGCGGTTCCTGCCGTTTCTGACCAGCTGGTTGATGGTCGGCACTTATCAGCCTCCAGACTTCTTACAGCGAAAAAGACACCCCGCGCGAGTGGCAGGGGTGTATTGGCACACACACAAAAACGGCGCGCTGGCGCCGGAGTGTGAATGTACCACCACTCCTAAGTCGTGTCAACTTCCTCCTCTTCCTCAAAGGCCTCGTCAGAGGGTATTCCGCCGCGGAACAGCTCCATGGCGTTCAGTGGCGGCTGCAGCTCAGGAAGCTGCTCGCCGGTGTAGAGTGGCTCCCACTCCTCGCCGAGCGGCTTCACGTTGATCCTTCTGTAAGTCTTCATGCCCGAGCCGGTCGGGATGAGCTTGCCTATGATGACGTTCTCCTTGAGGCCCAGCAGCCTGTCCACCTTGCCGGAGAGCGCCGCGTCTGTGAGCACGCGGGTCGTCTCCTGGAACGATGCCGCCGAGAGGAACGACTCGGTCGCCAGGCTCGCCTTGGTGATGCCCAGCAGGACCTCCTTGAACCTGGGGGGCTCGCCGCCTGCGGCGGCCACCTTGTTGGCTTCGTCCTCGAAGTCCATGTACTCTACGAGCTGTCCCGGCAGGAACTCGGCGGAGTCCCCGGGGTCGGAAACCGTGACGCGCTTGAGCATCTGGCGCACGATGACCTCGATGTGCTTGTCGTGGATCTCCACACCCTGGTCCTTGTAGACCTTCTGGACCTCCTCGACCAGGTAGAGCTGCACCGCCTCGCGGTTTACTATCTCGAGCAGCTCCTTGGGGTCGGCCGAACCCTCGGTTATCTGATCGCCCGCCGACACTTCGTCGCCGTCCGAGACCATCAGCTTGAGGCTGACCGGTATCTGGTAATCGTAGTCCTTGGGCAGCACCTTGCCGTCCTCGGAGAGCTCTTCGCCGTGAAGGGTTATCTCGTGGTACTTGTCGCCCTTCTTGACCTCTACCTTTCCGCGGCTCCACGCCAGGTAAGCCTGCCCCTTGGGCTTGCGTGCCTCGAAGAGCTCGACGACCCTGGGGAGGCCGTGGGTGATGTCGCGGCCGGCGCCGGTGTAGACGCCGCCGAAGTGGAAGGTCCTCATGGTGAGCTGGGTTCCCGGCTCGCCGATGGACTGCGCGGCGATGATGCCGACTGCTTCACCGATCGGGACGGGGCCTCCGGTGGCCAGGTTGCGCCCGTAGCAGGCCCCGCAGACGCCGTGCTTGGCCCTGCAGGTGAGGACGGAGCGCACCGTCACGCTCTCGATGCCCTCCTCGATGAGCCTGCGCGCGGTCTCCTTGCTGATGTCCTGGTTGGCCTCGACCAACTTCTTGTTGCGCTGCTTCACCGGCTCGAGGGCGTAGCGGCCCACGATGCTCGGGTTGAGCTCCCCGTCGGCCATGACCGCTATCGGTATGCCGCGGTCGGTGCCGCAATCTTCCTCCCGCACGATGACGTCCTGGGCGACGTCGACCAGGCGGCGGGTCAGGTAGCCCGAGTCCGCGGTGCGAAGGGCCGTGTCCGCCAGGCCCTTGCGGGCGCCGTGCGTGCTGATGAAGTACTCGAGGACCGTGAGGCCCTCACGGAAGTTCGAGGTGATGGGCGAGGCGATGACGTCTCCCTTGGGGTCCTCGACCAGGCCCTTCATGCCCGCGAGCTGCTTGATCTGCTTCAGGTCGCCTCTGGCGCCTGAGCGGGCCATCATGTAGATGGGGTTGAACTCGTCGAAGTTCTCCTCCATCTTGGTGGCCACCAGGTCGGTGGCGCCGTGCCAGACGTCGACCACGCGGCTGTGGCGCTCCTGCTCGGTATAGAATCCGTTGCGGTAGCGCTCTTCGATCTCGCCGATGGCTTTTTCCGCGTCCGCGATTATCTGGGGTTTCTCAGGCGGCACCTCGATGTCGGAGACGCTGATGGTGATGCCCGCGCGGGTCGCGTAGTGGAAGCCGGTCTCCTTGATCTGGTCCAGTATCCGGGCGATGACATCGGAGGGATACTGCTCGGTGACCTGCTCGATTATCTCGGCGATCTCTTTCTTGCCAACGATGCGGTTCTGGTACGGGAAGTCTTCGGGCAGTTGGCGGTTGAAGATGATGCGGCCGACCGAGGTCTCCACGATCTCGCCGTCGGTGCGCACCTTCACCAGAGCCTGCAGGTGGACGTGCCCGAACACCTGCGCCAGTATGGCCTGGTCGGGGTTCGAGAAGACCTTGCCCTCGCCCTTGGCGCCCGCCTTGAGGGCGTTCAGGAAGTAACACCCGAGGACCATGTCCTGGGTGGGGCTCACGATAGGCTTGCCGTGCGCCGGCGAAAGTATGTTGTGCGCCGAGAGCATCAGTATGCGGGCCTCCGCCTGCGCCTCGCTCGAGAGCGGTAGGTGGACCGCCATCTGGTCGCCGTCGAAGTCGGCGTTGAACGCGGTGCAGACCAGCGGGTGGATGCGGATGGCCTTGCCCTCGACCAGCATCGGCTCGAAAGCCTGGATGCCGAGGCGGTGGAGCGTCGGTGCGCGGTTGAGCAGCACCGGGTGCTCCTGGATGACCTTCTCGAGTACGTCCCAGACGATGGGGACCATGCGGTCGATCATGCGCTTGGCGCCCTTGATGTTGTGGGCGAAGCCGAGGTCCACCAGGCGCTTCATCACGAAAGGCTTGAATAGTTCCAGCGCCATCTGCTTGGGCAGGCCGCACTGGTGGAGCTTGAGCTCCGGGCCGACCACGATGACCGAGCGGCCGGAGTAGTCCACGCGCTTGCCGAGCAGGTTCTGGCGGAAACGGCCCTGCTTGCCCTTGAGCATGTCGGAGAGCGACTTCAAGGGTCGGTTGCCGGGGCCCGTCACCGGGCGGCCGCGGCGCCCGTTGTCGAACAGCGCGTCCACCGCCTCCTGGAGCATGCGCTTCTCGTTGTTGACGATGATCTCGGGCGCGCCCAGGTCCAGGAGCCTCTTGAGCCGGTTGTTGCGGTTGATCACCCTCCTGTAGAGGTCGTTCAGGTCGGAGGTCGCGAAGCGGCCGCCGTCCAGTTGCACCATGGGGCGCAGGTCCGGCGGGATGACCGGTATTACGTCCATGATCATGGCCTCAGGCTTGTTCTCGGTCTTGAGGAAGGCCGAGACCACCTTGAGCCGCTTGGTGGCCTTGTTGCGCTTCTGTCCCTTGGAGGTCTTGATGGTCTCGCGCAGCTCCTCGCCCTCCTCCTCGAGGTGGAGGTTCAAGAGGAGGTCGCGGACTGTCTCGGCGCCCATGCCGCCGCGGAAGTAATCGCCGTAGCGCTCCCGGAGATCGCGGAACTTCTGGTCCTCGTCGATGAGTTGCTTGGCGCTCAGGCTCTTGAAGTCGTCGAAGAGCTCCTTCTGGTAATCGATCTGGATCTGGACCGCGTCGCGGGTGTCGTCCTTGTCCTTCTGCAGGGTCTCGGCGAGCTTCTTGATCTTCTTCTCGTACGCGGAGCGCTCTTTGTCGACCTTGACCTTGTACTGCTTCTGGATGTCAGCGGTCCGGTCTTCCTTGGTCTTGTTGCTGTGCGCCTTCGCGTACTCTTCAGCCTTCTTCTTCGACTCTTTCTCTATCTCCCTCACGAGCTTGGAGAGCTCTCCTTCGAGCTCTTTGGCGCGCTTGTCGAAGTCCGTGCGCTCGTCGGTCTTCTTTTCATCCAGCCTCTCGGCCAGGGTCTCCATCCTGGCGTTCAGCTTGCGGATGCGCGGGGCGTAGACGTCCTCTCCCGCCTCGGCCTCACCGACCGGCTTGTCGCCGGGCGCGATCTCGAACGCCTTCTCGATCTCGTCGACGCGGTCGTCCCAGTCGGCCAGCAGCCCCTCGATCTTCTCCTTGAGCTCGTCCTGCTTGGCGGTGCGGTCTTCCTCTTCCATGGACGCGAACTCCGCGGAGGAATCCATCAGGGTCTTGTAGTACCTGGTGGTCTCCGCGATGCGCTCCTCGAAGGCCGCCCTCGAGTCGGCGACGCGCTCTTCCTTGGTCTTCTCTTTCTCGGCCGCCTTCTTCTTGGATTCCTTGCCGATGTTCTCGATCTGGCGGTCGCGGGTCGCCTCGAGTTCCTTGATCTTCTTCTTGCGCTCCGTTTCCCATTTCTCGGGGGTCTTGGCAACCGCCAGCAGGCGGGTGCGCGGCTCGGTCAACGACCCGGGCAGCCGCTTGCCGCGGACGAACGCCTCGAGAGACTCGTACACCAGCGGGAAGTTCTCCCCGACGATGACGTTGTGACGCTCGGCGAGCTCGCCTTCGAGCTCGGCGATCTCGGCGTCCAGGCGCTCCTGGAGCAAGCCCATGTCCTTCTCGCGTCGGTCCTTCTTCACGTCCACGATGATGTAAGACGCGAAGTAGAGCACGCGCTCAAGGCTCTTGGACGGAAGGTCGAGCAGGTATCCCATGCGGGACGGGACGCCCTTGAAGAACCATATGTGCGAGACCGGCGCGGCGAGCTCGATGTGGCCCATCCGCTCGCGGCGCACCTTCGAGCGGGTGACCTCGACGCCGCAGCGCTCGCAGATCATGCCCTTGAATCGGACGCGCTTCTTGTACTTCCCGCAGGAGCACTCCCAGTCCCTGGTCGGGCCGAATATCTTCTCGCAGAAGAGGCCTTCCTTCTCGGGCTTGAGGGTTCGATAGTTGATCGTCTCCGGCTTCTTGACCTCGCCGTTCGACCAGTTGCGTATCTGGTCGGCGGTGGCCAGCCCTATCTTCAGGCTGCTGAATTCATTCACATCGAGCAACTGTGCATCCTCCTATTCGAAAAGGCTGTGGGAGCGTTCGTCTTCTTCGGTGCCCGCCATGGGCTGGTTCGTCCTCAGGTCGATACCGAGTTCCTCGGCGGTCCTGAACACGTCTTCCTCGGTCTCCTGTATTTCAATCGTCTTGCCGTCCTCGTCCTGGACCTTGACGTCCAGGCCCAGCGAGCGCATCTCCTGCACCAGGACCTTGAACGACTCGGGTATCCCGGGTTCGGGTATGTTCTCGCCCTTGACGATGGCTTCGTACACCTTCACCCTGCCCACTACGTCGTCGCTTTTGACGGTCAGAAGTTCCTGCAGCGCGTACGCGGCCCCGTAGGCCTCGAGCGCCCAGACCTCCATCTCGCCGAAGCGCTGGCCGCCGAACTGCGCTTTGCCCCCCAGCGGTTGCTGGGTGACGAGCGAGTAGGGGCCGGTGGAGCGCGCGTGGATCTTGTCGTCGACCAGGTGGATCAACTTCATTATGTATATCTGGCCGACGGTGACCTCGTTCTCGAACGGTTCTCCGGAGCGGCCGTCGTAGAGCTTCGCCTTGCCGGTCTCGGGGAGCCCGGCTTTCTTGAGTGATTGCACGATCTCTTTCTCGGTGGCGCCGTCGAACACCGGGGTCGCCACGTAGGTGGTCTCGTCGCTGTCGATGCCTTCGTAGGCAGCCCAGCCGAGGTGCGTCTCGAGGACCTGGCCGATGTTCATCCGGGACGGGACGCCCAGCGGGTTCAAGACCATGTCCACGGGCGTGCCGTCCTCCATGAAGGGCATGTCCTCTATCGGGAGCACCTTGGATATGACGCCCTTGTTGCCGTGCCGTCCCGCGAGCTTGTCGCCCTCGCGGATCTTGCGGCGCTCGGCGACGTTCACCCGGACGAGCTCGTTCACGCCCGGAGACAGCTCGTCGCCGTTCTCGCGCGAGAACACCTTGACGCCTATGACCTTACCCGACTCGCCGTGCGGGACCTTGAGGGAAGTGTCGCGCACCTCGCGCGCCTTCTCTCCGAAGATCGCGCGCAGCAGCTTCTCCGCGGCGGTCAGCTCGGTCTCGCCCTTGGGGGTGACCTTGCCGACCAGCACGTCGCCGGCCTTGACCTTGGCGCCGATGCGGATGACCCCGTCCTCGTCCAGGTCTTTGAGCACCTCTTCCTGGACGTTGGGGATGTCAGCGGTTATCTCTTCGTCGCCGAGCTTGGTGCTGCGGGCCTCGACCTCGTGCTCCTCGATGTGGATCGAGGTGAGCAGATCGTCGCTCACCAGGCGCTCCGAGACCACGATGGCGTCCTCGAAGTTGTAGCCTTCCCAGGGCATGAACGCGACCAGCAGGTTGCGCCCCAGCGAGAGCTCGCCCTCGTCGGTGCACGGCCCGTCGCCGATGACCTGGTTCCTGTTGACGTGCTCTCCCTCAGTGACCAGCGGCCTCTGGTTGATGCAGGTGCCCTGGTTGGAGCGGCCGAACTTCTCGAGCTTGTAGAGCTCTTTCTTGCCCTTGCTGTCCTTGACCTCGATCTGCTGCGCGTCCACGTAGCTGACGGTCCCCGCGGTCTTGCTGGAGACCACGTCGCCCGTGTCCTTGGCTGCCCGGAACTCCATGCCGGTGGCAACCAGCGGCGCCTCCGGCCTGACGAGGGGCACGGCCTGGCGCTGCATGTTCGAGCCCATGAGGGCGCGGTTGGCGTCGTCGTGCTCGAGGAACGGGATGAGCGCTGTCGCGACGCTCACCGTCTGCCGGGGCGAGACGTCCATGAAGTCGACGTCCTTGGCGCCCACCATGGACACCTCCTCGCCCAGCTTCGGGGCGCGGCAGAGGATGCGGTCGTCCTTGAAGCGGCCGGACTTGGTGAGGGCCGCGTTCGCCTGCGCGATGATGTACACGTCCTCCTCGTCGGCGGTGAGGTAGACGATCTCGTCGGAGACGATGCCTTTGTTCGCCTTCCGGTAGGGGCTCATGAGGAACCCGAACTCGTTGATCTGCGCGTAGGTGGAAAGGTTTCCGATGAGGCCGATATTCGGGCCTTCAGGGGTCTCGATAGGGCACATGCGCCCGTAGTGCGAAGGGTGCACGTCGCGGACCTCGAACCCCGCGCGTTCGCGGGAAAGTCCGCCCGGCCCCAGGGCCGACAGGCGCCTCTTGTGCGTGAGTCCGGCGAGCGGGTTGGTCTGGTCCATGAACTGGGAGAGCTGGCTCGAGCCGAAGAACTCCTTGATGGCGGCGACCACGGGGCGGATGTTGATCAGCGTCTGAGGTGTGATGGAGTCGACGTCCTGAGTGGTCATGCGCTCGCGGACCACGCGCTCCATGCGGGAGAGCCCGATCCTGATCTGGTTCTGGATGAGCTCACCGACGGTGCGGACCCGCCGGTTGCCGAAGTGGTCGATGTCGTCGACGTCGTAGCCCGGTTTGCCGGCGTGGAGGTTCACTATGTACCGCACCGACTCGAGGATGTCCTCACGAGTGAGCACCGTGGTGCTCTGGGGCACCTTGAGCTGGAGCTTCTTGTTCAGCTTGTAGCGGCCCACGCGCGCAAGGTCGTAGCGGCGCTCGTTGAAGAATAGGTTGTCCAGCAGGCCGCGCGCGCTCTCGACCGTCGGCGGCTCGCCGGGGCGGAGCTTTCTGTATATGTCTATGAGGGCCTCTTCTTTGCTGCCGGTGTGGTCCTTGTCCACGGTGGCCCTGATCGACTCTGCCCCGTCGAAGAGCTCGACGAGGGCGTCAGGCTCGTATCCGAGGGCCTTGAGAAGGACCGAGACCGGCTGGCGCCTCTTCCTGTCGATGCGCACGCCGAGCGTGTCCTTCTTGTCGATCTCGAGCTCGAGCCAGGCCCCCCGCGACGGGATGATCTTGCCCGAGTAGAGCACCTTGTCCGTGTCCTTGTCGATCTCGCGGTCGAAGTAGACTCCCGGAGAGCGCACCAGCTGGCTCACGACCACTCGCTCGGTGCCGTTGAAGATGAACGTAGCCTTGTCGGTCATGAGTGGGAAGTCGCCCATGAAGACCGACTGCTCTTTTATCTCGCCCGTCTCTTTATTGATGAGGCGCACGTCCACGAAGAGCGGCGCCGCAAAGTTCATGTCTTTCTCTTTGCACTCGTCCACGTTGAACTTGGGGTCACCGAAGAAGTGTTGGCCGAACTCCACGGCCATGGTCCCGGTGAAATCCTCGATGGGCGAGATGTCCCTGAATATCTCCGCGAGCCCATCTCCCGTGAACCACTCGAACGACTTTTTCTGGATCCCGATGAGGTCCGGGACCGGAAGGACCTCCGGTATCTTGGCGAAGTTGATGCGCTTACGCTTTCCCTGAAGTGCAACCGACAAAAATATCCCCCCTAACGACTTGGAAAATGGGCTATAATAGGACGAATCGACAAACCCCTCGCGCTACCCGACCGGACTGAAACTACGCAAACTTGTATAATACCAATTTCATCCAGCCGCGTCAAATCTCTTTTTGCAGAAATAAAGGGATTTCTACCCCTGCCGTGGCTGCGGCCCTCGGGAGGTCCAACGGGCCGATGCCGCTGGAATCGGTGAGGGGGGTTGAGGCAAACCGGTAGCTGTCCGGGCGCGGTGTTCGCGGAGGCGCGGAGCACCGACGCCGCCTGCCAGTCGATTGTCAAACGCCCCGGCTTTCCGGCACAAGAAGAGCCAGGTCTTTTCTGTGCCTTGCGCAAGGTCGGGCCGGCGTAAGGAAGACATAATAGACCTGGCTCCAGAGAGCCTATTTCAGTTCTACAGTCGCGCCGGCGTCCTCGAGCTGCTTCTTTATCTTGTCCGCTTCGTCCTTGTTCACGCCTTCCTTGACGGGCTTCGGCGCCTCTTCCACAAGCGCCTTGGCTTCTTTGAGCCCCAGGTTCGTGATGACGCGTACTTCCTTGATAACCGGTATCTTCTTCTCGCCGGCGGATACCAGGACCACGTCGAACTGGGTCTTCTCTTCCGCCTCGGCGGCCTCCTCGCCACCTGCGCCAGCGGGCCCTCCCGCAGCCATGGCGACGGGCGCGGCAGCGGTCACACCGAACTCATCCTCGAACATCTTGATGAATTCGGAGATCTCCATTACCGTCCAGCTCTTGATCCCCTCGATCGCGTCTTTCGGGGTCAACTTCTCGGCCAACTCAATCACCTCTCAATGGTTGCTGATCCTCTATTCTCCCTCGGGCGTTCCCGTTTCGGTCTCTTCACCAGCCGCTTCTGTGGAGCCGGCGGCCTCAGGCTCGCTTCCGGCTTCGGGTTCCGCGCCCTCTACAACGGCTTCCGGCTCGCTCTCGGCCTCCCCTTCCAGGGTCTCGACCGCGGCTTCCGGCTCAGCCTGCTCTGCTCCTTGGGCGCCTTCGGCAACCGCCTCTTCAGTGGGCGGCTTCTCCGCTTCAGGCTCGGGGGCAGGAGCGGCCTTCGGCGCGGGGGCCTCGGCGGCCTTCTTGTCCGCGAGCGCCTGGAACAACCCGAGCATCTTCCTGGCGGGCGCCAGCACGGTCCCGAGGACCCTGGCCAGCGGCGCCTGGACCACGCCGACCATCTGGGCCAGCAAGACCTCGCGCGGCGGCAGCATGGCATATGTCTCGACCTGCTTGCCGTCGAGGACGCGCCCCTCCAGGAGCCCTCCCCTGAGGAAGAATTCCTTGCGTCCCCTGGAGTAATCCCTGAGCACCTTCGCCGTCGCCGCCGCGTCGTCGTGGACGAAGACCACCGCGATCGGTCCCTCCAGCAGCGGTGTGATCCCTTCCTTGGGGGTCTCCGCCACCGCGATGCGCGTGAGGGTGTTCTTAAGTACGCGGAGCTCCGAGTTCAGGTCCTTGAGCGTTACGCGGAGCTCGTTCGCCTCAGAGACCGTGAGCCCCCTGTATTGCAGGACGAGCAGCGTGTCGGTCTTGTCGAACCACTTCGCGATCTCTTTGACCTTGTCTTTCTTCTCCTGGCTCGGCATCCCGTTTACCTCCAAAATAAATGGCCTCGGAGGCGAGGCCAAAAGTAATCCACCTCGGCAGGCATTTCGATTAAGCCACAAGGCGCCTGCTGTCTCCGGTATCTGCTATTCGATTTGCGTCCCCGAATGTAACAGACCTCCGACTGGCTGTCAAAATCAGCCGGTGGTCACTGCCTCCGGCATGAAGTCCCGAGTGACTGTGGTGTCCACCGGGATGCCGGGACCCATGGTGCTCGAGAAGGTGATGCTCCTCAGGTAGCGCCCCTTGGCCGCGGCGGGCCTGGCGCGGATGAGCTCTTCCAGGATCGCGCCGTAGTTGTCCATTATGTCCTCGATGCCGAACGACAGCTTGCCGATGGTGAGGTGGATGTTTGCCTGCTTGTCGACTCTGTACTCCACCTTGCCCCCCTTGGCGTCCGTTACGGCCTTCTCGATGTCGAAGGTGACGGTGCCGCTCTTGGGGTTCGGCATCAGCCCGCGGGGGCCGAGGATCTTTCCGAGCCGGCCCACCAGGCTCATGGCGTCGGGGGTCGCGATGGCGGCGTCGAAGTCGGTCCAGCCTTCCTGCACCTTCGCCACCAGGTCTTCTCCGCCCACGAAGTCGGCTCCGGCCTTCTCCGCCTCCGCGGCCTTGTCGCCGAGGGCGAAGACGGCCACGGTTACCTGCTTGCCGGTTCCCTTGGGCAGCATCACGGTGCCCCTGATCATCTGGTCCGCGCGCCTCGGGTCGACGCCGAGCCTCACGGCTGCCTCAAAAGTCTCGTCGAACTTCGCGTCCGCGTCGTCCAGTATCAGCAGGGCGGCTTCATAAGGGGTGTAGAACTTCCCCGGCTCAATCTTCTCCGCCTTTTCCCTGTACCGCTTGCTTCTCTTCTTCAAGACCAACAACTCCTCTCAGGTTCAAGCGGGCCCCGCGGCCCTCCCTTATTCGCCGACGACCTCGAGGCCCATGCTGCGCGCGGTCCCTTCCAGGATGCGCACCGCGGCGTCGATGTCGTTGGTGTTCAGGTCCGGGAGCTTCGTCTTCGCGACCTCCCTGACCTTGTCCATCGTTATGGTGCCGGCGGTCTCCCTGTTGGGCTCGCCGCTCCCCTTCTCGAGGCCGGCGGCATCCAGAAGGAGCCGGGCCGCGGGCGGGGTCTTGGTGACGAAGGTGAACGAGCGGTCCTCGTAGACCGTGATCTCGACAGGGATTATCTGGCCGAGGTCGTTCATGGTCCTCGCGTTGTACTGCTTGCAGAACTCCATGATGTTCACCCCGTGCTGGCCCAGGGCGGGACCGACCGGAGGCGCCGGGTTTGCCTGGCCCGCGGGTATCTGCAGCTTTATTATCGTCATGACTTTCTTTGCCATCTCGATCCCTTCCCTACAGCTTGATGACCTGTTCGAAAGTGAGCTCGACAGGTGTCTCGCGGCCGAATATCGAAACGAGGACCTTGAGCTTGCTCTGGTCGAGGCTCACCTCGCTGATGACGCCGGTGAAGTCCGCGAACGGACCCTCGACGACCTTGACCCCCTCGCCCTCCGAGAACTCCGCGGATACCTTGGGCTTCTCGGCCTTCTGGCGCGCCAGGACGCGGTCGACCTCCTGCTGGGGGATCGGGGTCGGACGCGCCGAAGTCCCCACAAACCCCGTGACGCCGGGGGTGTTGCGCACCACGTACCATGAGTCGTCGTCGAGCTCCATGCGCACCAGCAGGTAGCCCGGCAGCAGCTTCTTCTGGACGAGCTGTTTCTTTCCGGACTTGTACTCGAGCACGTCCTCAACGGGCACGACGACCTCGAATATCTTCTGCTGCATGTGCATCGACTCGATGCGGTGCTCGAGGTTGGCCTTCACCTTGTTCTCATAGCCTGAGTACGTGTGCACCACGTACCACTTCTCGTTCCGCCGGACCATATAGTCTCATTACTCCTTAAGGCGCGGGAACCCCCCGGGGGCCCGCTTTTCTTGCAGGGGCGTTGCCCCTAGGCGATTATCAGGTGAAGCAGCTTGGAGAGGATCAGGTCGAGGACCAGGATGAAGGTCGCCACGATGGTGACGGTGACCAGCACCACGATGGTGTAGTTGATCACCTCTTGCCTGCTCGGCCAGATGACCTTCTTCATCTCGATGCGGACGTCCTTGAAGAACTGGGTGATGGTCTTCCAGGCGCCCTTCTTCTCGGCCTTCTTCTTCTCTGCGGCCTTCTTGCGCTGGGCCATCTGCTTCTGGCGCTGGCCCGGCGCCTGAGACTTCTCCTGTACCCTTCTGAGCTGTCTGTTTGCCATTTCCCTTACCTGCTTTTCTCGCGGTCACCCGCGAGCCGGCCCTGTTCGAGTGGCAGGCCCGGAGGGTCTCGAACCCCCAACCTCCGGTTTTGGAGACCGGCGCTCTACCAATTGAGCTACGGGCCTACAATCGTCGAGCCTTCCCTTACCGCGTCTCGCGGTGCAGGGTGTGGCACCGGCACCACTTGCAATACTTCTTCATCTCGATCCTGTCAGGATCGTTCGTCTTGTTCTTCCTGGTCGTGTAGTTCCGGCGCTTGCAGTCGGTGCACGCCAGCGTGACTATTACTCTCATTTCCCCGTCCTACTTGTAGATCTTGATGACTCGCCCGGCGCCCACGGTGCGGCCGCCCTCGCGGATCGCGAAGCGCAGGCCCTCGTCCATGGCGATGGGTGTGATGAGCTCCACGTCCATCTCGGTGTTGT